>Ga0306921_10003319_pt1 | contig 16338 bp, 17 predicted proteins | sample sta12Cox44000080_FD_203760 | JGI IMG/M metagenome (GOLD analysis project Ga0306921, IMG submission 203760) | Lab enrichment of tropical soil microbial communities from Luquillo Experimental Forest, Puerto Rico - statoxic.12C.oxic.44.000.080 (v2)... | ecosystem: Environmental > Terrestrial >...
TATGACCCGAAGGCCGGCGTGGTCGTCGGCGAGACCGGCGTGTCGAACAACGAGACCACGACGGTCTGCACCCCGGCGGGCGCGCTGTTCGCCGCCGGCGACGTGTTGTCCTGGCTGGCGGCGGGCGCCCGCAGCGTGGACTGGTGGGACATGAACAACTATGGCAACACGACCGCCAGCTGCACCGGCTCGGACTACGGGCTCTTCACCTCCTCGTCCCCGCCCGTCGCGGAGACCCCGTACTACGGGTACGTGCTCGCCTCGGTGCTGGCCCAGCCGCACGCGGTGCTCGGCTCGATACCCACGTCGGACGCCGCCGACGTGCTCGGCTACGAATCGGTGCTACCCAACGGCAGGCACGCGGTCGCCTTCATCAACACCAACACCAGCGCGGCGCAGACGGTGACGTTCCGGCCGTACGCCGGGCTGTTCGGGACGCTTAACACGTGGAGCTACAGCGCCGGGAACCAGAACGCGGCGAACTCGAACATCGTCACCGGAACGACGTCCGCCGGATCGGTCGCGAAAGGCATCACGCTGCCAGCCGAGTCGATGACAATCCTCGAAACGAGGTAATCGCCGGCCCGGCTTTACAGATCCACCGTCCCCGAGATGAGCGTGACCGTGCCGCCGCCGACCCAGATCACGCCCTCATCGTCGCCGGTGACGTGGACCCGCCCGCGCCGGCCGAGCGCGGCGCCCTGGCTCGCCACGTAGGGGAGCGCGGCCCGGCCGGTGCGGGCAAGCCATTGCGCGAGGGAGGCGTTCAGACTGCCGGTCACGGGATCCTCGGCGGTCGAGCCGTCCTTGGGGAAGAAGGCGCGGACCTCGAACGCTTGCGGCGATCCCGGCGGGTAGGCGCCGGCCACCCCGATGTCCATCCGGGTCATGCCCGGCGTCAGGGCGAGCACCGCTGCGGCGCTGTCCAGCAGCACGGCCACCCAGCCCGGCCCGTTGTCGGCCCACCGCGCGTCCACGATCTCCCCGCGCCCGATGCCAAGCGTCGCGGCGATCTCCCCGATCAGGGATTCCTCGACCGGGCCGTCGCGCAGCAGCGGCGGCGCGGCGAAGGCCAGCCCGTCCGGCGTCCGCCGCACCGGCACGAGCCCAGCCCCGCACTCCTGCGTGATCACGTCCGGCCGGGCTGGCGTCCCGCCGGCCTCCAGCCACGCGTGGCACGTCCCGAGCGTCGGGTGCCCGGCGAACGGAAGTTCCTGGCCAGGCGTGAAGATCCGGACCCGGTAATCCGCCCGCTCGTCGCGCGCCGGCAGCAGGAAGGTGGTTTCCGACAGGTTCGTCCACCTGGCGAACCGCCGCATCTGCTCATCGGTCAGCCCGCCCGCCCCGTGCACGACGGCGACCGGGTTGCCCAGGAACGGCTCGGTGCTGAAGACGTCGACCTGGCGGAACTCCCGTAGCACGCCACCGATCCTAACCATGCCGCTTCCTCTTTCTATTTGTCCGAACGGACCCGGCTGACTCCGCCACGGCCGAATGGTTTGTAACCGGTTGGAGAACACTGGTGTCATGGCGCTAGGACACATCGCGGTCACCGGATTCCGGCCCCTCTTCCGTTTCCTGCTCACCAAGGTCACCACGGGCCTCAGCCGCCTCGAATCCGCGCTCGCCGATCTCTCTCAAAGCGCGGGCACCAGGCGGGTGAGTACCCCGTGAACACGCGTACCGACCTCATCGTCGTCGGGGCCGGGCTGGCCGGCTCGGCCGCCGCCTGGGCAGCATCGGCGCGCGGCATGGACGTCGTGGTGCTCGAGGCGTTCGGCCCCGGCCACCGCCGGGGCAGCTCGCACGGCAGCGCCCGGATCTTCCGGCGCGCCTACCCGGACCCGCTGTACGTGCGGCTCACCGGCCAGGCCGGGGAACTGTGGCGGAAGCTGGCGGACGAGGCCGGCGAGCAGCTGCTGCTCATGACCGGCGGCCTCGACGTCGGCGCGGACCGCGACCCCGAGCACCTGCACGCGGTGCTCACTTCGTGCGGCGTCCCCGCCGCCCTGCTCTCCCCGGCAGAGGCCGCCGAACGCTGGCCCTATTTCTCCTTCGCGGGCACCGGCCCGGTGATGTTCCACGCCGACTCCGGCGTCCTCGACCCCGACCGCGCGATGGCCGCGATGCTGCGCCTGGCGGCCGGCCGCGGCGCGGACGTGCGCTTCGAAACGCCGGTCACGCGCCTGGAGACAACACATGGCGGCGACGGCGTGATCGCGTACACCGACAGCGGCGCGTTCACCGCCCCGGTGGCGGCCGTCGCGGCGGGCGGCTGGCTGCCGCCCCTGCTGGGATCCATGGTCGCCTTGCCGCCCCTTCAGGTGACGCAGCAGCAGGCGTTCCACTTCGCTCCTTGGGAGGAGCCGGCCGCGCCGTGGCCGATCTTCATCGTCAAGGACGCCCACGACCACGTGTACGGCCTGCCCGGCGGTCGCGACGGTGAGGTCCCCGGCGCGATGAAGGTAGGGGAGCACCACAACGGGAAGGCCACCACCGCGGACGGCCGCGACGGCCTCGTGGACCCGCGCGCCCGCGAGCGCGTGCGCGCGTTCGTCAGCAAGCGCCTGCCCGGCCTGGACAGCGCTCCGGTCAACGAGCTGACCTGCCTGTACACGACGACCGTCAACGAGGATTTCATCCTCGACCGGCAGGGCCCGTTCGTCGTCGCCTCGGCCTGCTCCGGCCATGGCGCCAAGTTCGCCCCGCTCCTCGGCGAGATCATCACCAGCCTGGCGGCCGGCGAGCCCACCCCGGACCCCCGCTTCACCCTGGCCGCCCACCTGTCCCGCTAGCGGGCCCGGCCGCGCCGAGGCGCGTTACCGGAACCGGACGGGGCGAATCTCGCCGACCGGGGAGTCGCCGCCGATGACGACGCTGGTGGCGAGTTCCGCGGGAGGCTGCACCCCCAGCGCCGCGAGGATAGCGACCGTGACCGGGGTCCGGGCGCGGGCGTTGCCGTCCTCGATCTTCACCGCCGCAGCGCTGCCGTCCGGCAGCGCGAACGCGTCGACGCCTTCGGCGCCGCCCTTGAGCAGCAGCCCGGGAATGCTGGCCATCAGCCGGTTCTCGTCCCGGGTGGTGCCGCTCGTCCACTCGGGGAACTTGCGCATCGCGTCCGCGACCTTGCGCCCGGCCGTGCCCGGCTCCGCGAGCACCAGCGCGCGGTACGCCCTGGCCAGGCCGCCCAGCGTCAGCGCGAACAGGGGCGCGCCACAGCCGTCGACGCCGACCGCCGCGACCGGTTCCCTGGCCAGCTCCTCGATGGTCTTCCTGATGTGCCGCTGCAGCGGGTGCCCCGGGTCGCGGTACGTTTCGGTGGGCCAGTCGTTCGCGATGCAGGTAACCAGCATCGCGGCGTGCTTGCCCGAGCAGTTCATCCGGACCCGCGATTCGGGCGTGTCGCTCTCCCTGATCAGCCGCCGCGCGGTCGGCTCATCGAGCGGCAGCGATGTCGGACATTGCAGGTCACGATCGGTGAGCCCGGCGAAGTCGAGGATGTCGTGCACGCCCTGGACGTGGAAGTCCTCACCGGAGTGGCTGGCCGCGGCCAGCGCGAGCAGTTCCCCGTCTAGCGGCAGCCCAGCCGTGAGCATGGCCGTCGCCTGCAGCGGCTTGTTCGATGAGCGCGGCGAGATCGGCGTGTTCGCGCTGCCCGCCGTGAACGCGAAGGTCCCATCGGGGGCGAGCGCGGCGATCGCGCCGCGGTGCCGGGACTCCACGAAACCGGACCGGATAACTTCGGCGAGCACCGGGTTCACCGACACGTCGCCCGGGGACAACTGCTCCAATGTCACCTGGACATTATCGCGTGTCGAAGCCGCTCATCTGGCCAGCTCAGCTCGATATGTACCGTGTCGCCCCCCGTCCACCCTTATGGTCTGTCCTGCCCGGACCGGGCCGGCGGCCTCCAAGCGTGTGATCATCGCGTCCAGTTGCGCGAGCTGCCCGATAGCGTCCCACATCCGGTGGTCCGGATCGATCTTGTCGGATGTAAACGGAAGATCCCTGACAGCATTCAAGATGGCAGTCGCATGTGCCCCTTCGTGTGTGATCATCCCTACTTCCAGGGAATCCGGATGGCGGTTTCCATAAAAATTTCGTACTCAGCGTTCAAGCAGCACCATCATGCCCGAGGGGGATGACATTCCAGCCGAAGGTGCGTATTCGCGGAGATGCGGAAGCCTTTGATTGCAGTTTCCCGTACCCTGGCCCGGGAAACTGCAATCAAATCATCCGGCCCCGTACCGGATCGCGAAGACATTTTTTATGGCGTAAAGTATTCGTCCTATATACGTCCACAAAACTTTCGTGATCATGCTCTGCACCAGAAAAGTGTCAATCCGTCACCGCTCGCCGTAACCACAGCCGTCTCCCGGGTACGCTGGCTCCTCGTGCGGGCAGTTGTGCAGCGGGTCAGCCAGGCGAGCGTCACCGTCGACGGGCAGGTCATCGGCGCCATCGACGAGCCGGGGCTGCTTGTCCTCGTCGGCGTCACCCACGACGACACGAAAGAGAAGGCCGCCAAGCTCGCCGCCAAACTCTGGGGCCTGCGCATCCTCCACGGAGAGAAGTCCTGCGAGGACCTCAACGCGCCGCTGCTCGTCGTCAGCCAGTTCACCCTTTACGCCGAAACCAACAAGGGCCGCCGCCCCACCTGGATCAACGCCGCCCCGGGCCCGGTCGCCGAGCCCCTCGTCAACGCGGTGACCGAAAGCCTGCGACAGCTCGGCGCGCACGTGGAGACGGGGAGCTTCGGCGCGGACATGAAGGTCGCCCTCGTGAACGACGGCCCGGTCACCATCATTCTCGACCTGTAGCGAACCCCATCGCCGGAAGGCAGCCAGCCGCTTCCGTTCGGGATAATTAGCGACAGGAGCTCAGCTCGCGGAAACCTTGTCGCGGGTCAGGCCGGCCAGCACGCACTGCGGGCGGGCGAGCTGCGAGAGCCGGTCATCCGACGCGTACGCGGAACGGCAGAACGACTTGGCCTTCGCCCCGCAGTAGTGCAGTGTCCCGCCGCCGGTGGAGCTGGCGATCGTGACGTTCACGCATCCGTTCGCGGACGGTCCGTACTTGTCGTGGCCGACCGCGGTGTACACGCCGACGGCGACCAGGACGGCCACCACGACGCCCGCCACCACGAAGAGGATCCGCTTCCCGCGCGGGGAGAGGGATGGACCAGTGGAGAGCTGGTCAGTGCCGAGGCTGGTCTTGCTGTACATGATCGCCCCATTGTAGGAGGCCAGGCGCCGAGGTGTAGCGTCGGCGATAGCGCGGCCCGCGAGGGGCGTGCCGCGCCCGACACGGAGGTGAGATGTGGTTACACGCGATACCCCATGGCCTGAAGGGACGCCGTGCTGGATCGACCTCAGCGTCACCGACATACCGAGGGCTATTGCCTTCTACCAGGGACTTTTCGGCTGGACCGCCGAGCAGGGCGGGCCGGAGACCGGCGGTTACGCGATCGCCCACCTCGACGGCCGCGGCGTCGCCGGGATCGGGCCGAAGATGCAGCCCGAAGTGCCGACCGTCTGGACGACGTACATCGCCGCCGCGGACGCGGACGCGACCGCGGCCAAGATCAAGGGCGCCGGCGGCCAGCTGATGATGGACCCGATGGACGTGACGGACGTCGGCCGGATGGCCATCGCGGTAGACACGACCGGCGCCGTCTTCGGCATCTGGCAGGCGAAGGGCTTCAGCGGCGCGCAGGTCGCCAACACGCCGGGCACGCTGACGTGGAGCGAGCAGATGAGCCGCGACTTCGAGGGGGCCAAGGCGTTCTACGCGGCGGTGTTCGGCTACGAGTACGGAGACATGAGCGCCGAGGGGTTCAGCTACGCGACGCTGCTGCTGGGCGGGCATGAGGTCGGCGGCATCGGCGGTTATCCGGCCGACGTGCCCGCGGAGGTTCCGGCGGCCTGGTCGACGTACTTCGGCACCGCCGACACCGACGAGTCCGTCGCGACCGCGACCAAGCTCGGCGGGACCCTCATCCGCCCGGCCACCGACAGCCCATACGGCCGGATGGCCACGGTCACCGACGACCAGGGCGCGATGTTCAGCCTGATCTCGATATCCCCGGGCGACTAGCGCCGGGAACGCTTGCGGGACGCCGCCCCGGGAGGTGTCACTCGACGGGCGGCGTCCCGTGCGTGTGGAACGACTTGATCGTCTGCAGGCCCCATGCCTGGCCCTTGGCGCGCTCCGCCTGGGTCCAGGTCACGGTCTTCCAGTCCGGCGCGAAGATCAGCCGCGCCACCGGGTTGCACAGCTCGATCCGGTTACCGCCCGGCTCGTACAGGTAGAGGAAGAACGTCTGCTGGATCGCGTGCTTGTGCGGGCCGGTCTCGATGAACACGCCCTTGTCCAGGGCGATGTCCGCCGCCCGCAGGATGTCCTCGCGCGTGTCGGTGCGGAACGCGATGTGGTGCAGGCGGCCGCGCGTGTGCGTCCAGTCGTCGGTGTAGACGACGTCGTAGCTCTTCTGCGCGAAGTGCGTCCAGATCGCGGAGATACGGCCGTCGTCGAGCTGGATCTGCTCGGTGACCCGGGCGCCCAGCTGGTCGACCATGAACTGGCCGCAGGCGTGCGACTCCACCGCCAGGTAGTTGACGTGGTCGAGGTTCCGCACGCAGATGCCGTGTCCGGGGTAAGCCTGCGCCTGGTTCTTCAGCGCCGGCTTCAGCCCCTCCGGCGGGTCGTACCACTCGGTCTCGTAGTACAGGTCCATCTCGTGCCCGTCGGGGTCGTAGAAGGCGTAGGTCGGGCCGATCCCCGGGTCGCCGTCCTTCCAGCCGATCCCGAGCCCGCTGGCCTCGATGGCCTTGACACGCCGCTCCAGGGCCTCCTGGCTCTCGGCTCGCATCCCGACCCGGGCTAGACCTGAGGTGGAATGCCCGGTCAGCTTGACCGTGTGCCGTTCGTAGTCATCCCAGGTCCGCAGGTAAGCGGAGGTGCCCTGGCTGCTGACCACGGTCAGGCCGAGCACGTCGGTGAAGAACCACAACGACTTGTCGAACTCCGGGGTGAGCAGTTCGATATAGCCGAGGTGGGCTACGTCGTGCAGGGGCGGTCGTGACATCTTCTCTCCACAATGTCTAACTCGGTCTATCTCGGGAATGCCGTGCCGTCGAAGAGCTTGCGCGCGGTGCGCACCACGCCGGAGCGCAGCACCGCCGGCGGCGTTGTCGTGGTGTCGAGTTCGACCTCTACCTGAAGCGCCCCGCTGGGGTGCTCGATGCTCAGGCGGTGGTTTCCCGGCGTCGTCACGGCCAGGTCGCTGCCCACCGCGCCGGGGAGCATGACCGCGGTGGCGACGCTCACCGCGCCGAGCACTCCGATGGACTCGTGCACCCGGACCGGGATGAAGGTGCGCGTGCTGATCGTCGCGCCTGCGGTTCGCGGGGGCGCGACCAGCGAGATCTTGGGAACGGTGGTGCCGCTGACGTCGCCGAGCCCCATCGCCTTGCCCGCCTCCAGGCGCAGCTCCTGAACCCGCTTGTTCAGCTCCTCGTCTCCTTCGAGTTCGGCGACCGGCTCATAGCCGGTCTTGCCGAAGCTGCTCGCCGCGACCACGACGACGGGCATTCCGTTGTTCACGCAGGTCACGGTGATTCCGTGGAACTCGTCGGTGACGTTGCCCGTCGGGAAGACCGAAGCGGCGTCGCCCGAGTCTTCGAAGTCGAGGACGATCGGCGCGGCGGTGCCCGGCACACCGTCGATCGCGGTGTCCCCGTCGTACCGTGGGCGGCCGCCGGGGGTCGGGAACGTGGCGGTCACGATCTGATCGGTGTTCACCATCCGGATGCGGACCCTGGACTCGTCGCGCGCAGCGGTCACCAGCCCGCGCTCAACGGCGAACGGGCCGATGCCGGCGAGGATGTTGCCGCAGTTCTGCTTGTCGGTCACGATCGGCTGGTCGACCATGACCTGCAAGAACAGGTAGTCAACGTCGACGCCGGGGGTTTGCGAGGGAGAGACGACCGCGACCTTGGACGTGAGCGGGTGGGCGCCGCCGAGGCCGTCGATCTGCCGTGGGTCGGGGCTGCCCATGACCCGCAGCAGCAGGTCGTCGCGCTCGCCTGTGTCGCCGGGCAGGTCCTCGGCGAGGAAGTACGCGCCCTTGGATGTGCCGCCCCGCATCAGCATGCAGCGAATCCCGTCGGTCATCGCTCAGGTTCCTTCGCCGGCGCGCCGCGTGTACTCGGCGTAGTTGATGTAGTCGACCTTGGCCAGCTTGGGACGCAGGTTGTACATGTCGAGGCCGAGCGCGCCGTCGGCGAGCTGCTTGCGGTTGGCGTCTTCCTTGGCGACCCGGGCGGCGGACGCGGTGGCCGCCTTGGCGACGTCGAGCCGGGGGACGACGCACACGCCGTCGTCGTCGGCCACGATCGCGTCGCCGGGCCTGATCACCTGGCCGCCGAGGGTGACGGGGACGTTGACCGAGCCCGGGGTTTCCTTGACCGTGCCCTGTGCGGACACGTTCGCGGTCCAGGCCGGAAAGCCCATGTCGCGCAGTTCCTGCGTGTCCCGCAGCCCGGCGCCCATCACGAGGCCGCGCACGCCGCGGGCCGCCAGCGAGGTCGCGAGCAGTTCGCCGAACGCCCCGTCCGTGCTCGGCGACGTCGTCGTGATCACGATGATGTCGCCGGCCCTGGCCTGCTCGACCGCCGCGTGGATCATCAGGTTGTCACCCGGCCAGCACAGCACGGTCAGCGCTATGCCGGCTATCCGGGTGCCCTGCTGGTTGGGGCGGATGCCCGGGCCGAGGTAGCCGTTGCGGCCGATGGCCTCGTGCACGGTGGCGACCCCGTACCCGGCGAGCTTGTCGACCTCGGCGAGGTCCGCCCGGGGCGGGTCGGTGACGACGACGTTGAGCATGTGACTCCCGTCTCCTCTTGGAGTTATCTCGAAGTCCTGGAGTTATCCCCGAAGTCCTGGAGTTATCCCGAAGTCTTGGAGTTATCTCGAAGTCGGCGTCGCCCGCAGCGCCTCGATGACGCTGCTGAGATGCCGCCTGACGGCGAGGTCGGCCTGATCGGGCTGTCGGTCGGCGATCGCGTCGATGATGGCCAGGTGCTCGCCCAGCGACCGCTCGGGGCGGCCCGGGCGCAGCGCGAGCTGGAACTGGTGCCGGACGATCTGCGCGTGCAGCCGCTCGAGGAGGCCGACCGCGACGGTCTGGCCGGAGATGACGCCGACCCGGCGGTGCAGCTCCCTGTTCAGCTCCGAGTACTTCAGCGGGTTGCCGTCGCCGACGGCGCGCTTCAGCTCGGCGCCGAGCTCACGGAGCCGGGCGGCCTCGTCGTCGGTCACGTTCTGCGCGGCCTTGACGGCGCACAGCGCCTCGAGCGCCATCCGGCATTCGGTGATCGCGATCGCTTCGTCCGGGCTGACCACGCGGACGCGCGCGCCTCGGTTCGGCACCCGCTCGACGAGCCCCTCGGCCGCCAGGTCGATGAGTGCGGCCCGCAGGCTCGCCCGCGTCACTTTGAGCAGCCCCGCCAGCTCCTCTTCGACAAGCCGCTGGCCGGGAGCGACGTCTCCACTCAAAATCGCCTGCCGCAGCGCGGCCAGCGCGTGCGTGCGTGCGGGCTCCCCAGCCTGAGGGCCGCCCGGCGTAGGTCTGGGCATGCCGGAAGGCTATGAACTCCCAGGTAGATTGTCAACAATCCCGTCGGCATCGTGGCGGCCCCCTGTGGCGCCGCACGAACAGCCAGGACGCTCCTTTGTGGAAACCCCCGTCCGGGCCCCGCAATCTTAGCGCCGCTAACCTCTCAGGCCCCCCGGTAACCCGGGTGCGCCGGCCGTGACACGCGTGCGAGCATGGCTGGATGGGATGGCGGGCGACCAGCGACGTGGCCGGGTTCCTGGCGGTGGCGGGCGACTTCCTGCGCGCGGAGCGCGCGCGGCACACGGTCATGCTCAGCGTGACGGAGAGCCTGCTCGCGAACCAGCCCGTGAGCCAGCCACGGCACGGCGCGGGGACTGCCGCTGACCCGGACAAATCGCCGCTCTTCGGCTGGTGGACGGATAACGGCGAAACACTCCCGGTCATGGGCGCGTTCATGCATACGCCTGCGTTTCCCCTGCTGGTCACCGCGATCCCCGCCGAGGCGGCCGCGGACCTCGCCGCCAAGACGCTGAACGGCCGCCCGGTCATCGGCGTCAACTCCTACGGCGAGACGGCGGCGGCGTTCGCCGCTGCCTGGCAGGAACGGACCGGCTGCCAGGTGGACGTGCACCGGCGGATACGCCTGTACCGGCTCGCGGAACTATCCTGGCCAGATCCCCGGCCCGCCGGTGCGCCGCGCACCGCGACCGAGGCCGACGCGGCGCTCGTGACCGGCTGGTTCGACGCCTTCGCCGTGGAGGTGTACGACGCGGCCGACGCCGATCAGGCGGCCGCCGCCAGGGACATGATCAGCTACGGCGGGGTCACGCTGTGGGAGACGGACGGCACGCCGGCGGCCCTGGCGGGAGTGACCAGGCAGGTCGCGGGCATGGTGCGCGTCGCCCCCGTTTACACGCCGCCGGAACTGCGGGGGCACGGCTACGCCAGCGCCGTTACCGCGGAAGTGAGCCAGGCGGCGCTCGCGGACGGCGCCGACGAGGTGCTGCTCTACACGGATCTCGCGAATCCGGTAAGCAATTCCATCTACCAGCGCATCGGCTACCAGCCGGTCGAAGATCGCGTCGTGCTGACGTTCAGCGGACAGTTCAGCGGACAGTAACTACCGGCCGTCGACCTTGCGTTACCCGCCGGAGTCTGCCAGATTAGGGCATTATGTTACTTCCCCGGAGTTTTCCGGTTCTGCTCCGCAACCCCACCGCCGCAGGGGGAGCATGATCACATGGGCTGGTGTACGACCTTCGACCTGGACCGGTTCCTCACGGTGGCTGGCGGGTATCTGACGGCGCGGGCGGCCGAGAACACGCTGCTGCTGTCGGCCGCGCAGGCGGCTTACGCTACCCGTGATAATCGGCCAGGGCACGACGTCAAGGGCCCGCCTGGCGCGCTGTTCGGCTGGTGGGAGCCACCCGACGGCAGCGGACCGCGCGGCGCCTTCCTGCATGACCCGTCCGCCCCGGTGCTGATCGCCGGCCGCGCGCCGGAGATAGCGGCCGCGCTCGCCGCCGAGCTGCCGAAGGCCGGGCGGGCGATGTCCGGCGTCGACGCGCCCGTCGAGGCCGCGGACGCCTTCGCGGCGGCGTGGAGCCAGCGTGCCGGGGTGGGCGTCCGCGTGAACCGGCACAGCCGTGTGTACCGGATGGCCGGGGCCGTGCCAGAGCAGCACGGGTTGTTCGCCGGGCCCGCCGGGCAGCTGCGGCGCGCGACCGGGGCGGACCGGGAGTTGCTCGTGGCGTGGGTCAAAGCGTTCAAGGCCGAGGTCGGGGAGCTCGCCACGGCGGCGGAGACGACCGTCGACGACCTGCTCTGCTACGGCGGCGCCGCGTTCTGGGAGGCCAACGGCGTCCCGGTCGCCATGGCCGCCGTCACCCGCCCGGTGGCCGGCACGGTGCGGATCAGCATGATGTACACCCCGCCCGAGCGCCGCCGCAGCGGATACGGGTCGGCCGTGACGCTCGCGGTCAGCCGTGCCGTGCTAGCCCCGCCCGAGGCGGGCGGGGCCAGCGCGATCACCGAGGTGGTGATGATCACCGAGGGGAAGAAACCCGACCGGGTGGCCGCGCGGCTCGGATACGAGCTCGTCGGCGAGCGGGTCGTACTCCGCTTCGGCCCGCTGACCGGCCCCACGCCTCGCTTCCCCACCGGCCCGGTGCCCCGCCTGCGGGGCTGACTCACGCGAACCGCGGGCCCGCGCCGGGCCCGCACTGGCCGGACGCCGGGCGCGCGCCGGGCCCGCGCCCACTAGGCTGCAGGACGTGAGCACGCAGCCCATCGCCCCCGCGGATCACGCCGCCGCGACGACCGCGTCCGTGATCGCGCGGATCGCCGCCGAACTCCGCGTCCGTGACGGCCAGGTCGCCGCCTCCGTCGAACTGCTCGACGGCGGCGCCACTGTCCCGTTCATCGCCCGCTACCGCAAGGAAGCCACGGGCGCGCTCGACGACGCGCAGCTGCGCACCCTCGAGGAGCGGCTGCGCTACCTGCGCGAGCTGGAGGAGCGGCGCGCGGCCATCCTGGCCTCCATCAGCGAGCAGGGCAAGCTCACCGACGAGCTGGCGGCGCAGATCAACAGCGCCGAGACCAAGGCCAGGCTCGAGGACCTCTACCTGCCCTACAAGCCCAAGCGGCGGACCAGGGCCCAGATCGCCCGCGAGAACGGCCTCGAGCCGCTGGCCGACCTGCTGCTGAGCTCGCCGGAAACCGATCCGGCCGTCGCGGCGGCGGACTACGTCGGCGAGAACGTGGCCGACGCCGCGGCCGCCCTCGACGGCGCCCGCGCCATCCTCGTCGAGCGCTTCGCCGAGGACGCCGACCTGATCGGCCAGCTCCGCGAGCGCATGTGGTCGCAGGGCCAGCTACAGGCCAAGGTCCGCGCGGGCAAGGAGGACGAGGGCAAGAAATACTCGGACTACTTCGACTTCGCCGAGCCGTTCGGCCGGCTCAAGGCGCACCGCGTGCTTGCCATGTTCCGCGCCGAAAAGGAAGAGATCCTCGACCTCACCCTCGATCCCGGCGACGACGGCGACGAAGGCGCGCGAAGCGAGAGCTACGAGCAGCCGATCGCCGAACGCTTCGGCGTCGAAGACCGCGGCCGCCCCGCCGACCGCTGGCTCCTGGACACCGTGAAGTGGGCCTGGCGCACCCGCGTCCTCGTCCACCTCGGCATCGACCTGCGGATGCGCCTGTGGCAGGCGGCCGAGGCCTCGGCGGTCGACGTGTTCGCCGCCAACCTGAGGGACCTGCTGCTCGCCGCCCCGGCCGGCCAGCGTCCCACGATGGGGCTGGACCCCGGCTTCCGGACGGGCGTCAAGGTCGCCGTCGTGGACGGGACGGGCAAGGTCGTCGCGACGCACACGATCTACCCGCACGTCCCGCAGCACAAATGGGACGAGTCCCTGCACATCCTCGCCCACCTCGCGCGTGAGCACCGCGTCGAGCTCATCGCGATCGGCAACGGCACCGCGTCCCGCGAGACCGACAAGCTCGCCATCGACCTCATCAAGGCGAACCCCGGCCTGGGCCTTACCAAGATCGTGGTCTCGGAGGCCGGCGCCAGCGTCTACTCCGCGAGCGCCTACGCTTCCACCGAACTCCCCGGGCTCGACGTCTCCCTGCGGGGCGCGGCCTCCATCGCGCGCAGGCTCCAGGACCCGCTGGCCGAACTCGTCAAGATCGACCCCAAGTCCATCGGCGTCGGCCAGTACCAGCACGACGTCACGGGCAGCAAGCTGGAGCGCAGCCTGGACGCGGTGGTCGAGGACTGCGTGAACGCGGTCGGCGTGGACGTCAACACCGCCTCCCGGCCGCTGCTCGCCCGGGTGTCGGGCATCACCGACGGCCTGGCGGGCGCGATCGTCGCCCGCCGCGACGCGAACGGGCCGTTCGCGACGCGCCAGCAGCTGATGGACGTGCCGCGGCTCGGCCCGAAGGCGTTCGAGCAGTGCGCCGGGTTCTTGCGCATCCGCGGCGGCGGCGACCCGCTCGACGCCTCCGGCGTGCATCCCGAGTCGTACCCGGTGGTCCGCCGCATCCTCGCCAGGACCGGCACCGACGTGCCCGGGCTCATCGGCAACGCGACGGTGCTGCGCGGGCTCAACCCGGCGGAATTCACCGACGAGGCCTTCGGCCTGCCCACGGTCAACGACATCCTGCGCGAGCTGGAGAAGCCGGGCCGCGACCCGCGCCCGGAATTCCAGACCGCGACCTTCGACGAGGGCGTGCAGACGCTGGCGGACCTGGAGCCGGGCATGGTGCTCGAAGGCGTGGTGACCAACGTCGCCGCGTTCGGCGCGTTCGTGGACATCGGCGTGCACCAGGACGGCCTGGTCCACGTGTCCGCGATGTCGCAGGGCTTCGTCTCCGACCCCCGCTCGGTCGCCAAGCCCGGTGACGTGGTGCGCGTGAAGGTGCTGTCGGTGGACATCCCCAGGAAGCGCATCTCCCTGACAATGCGGCTGAACGACCCGGCCGAGGGCGGTGCGAAAGCTGGCGGCCCCGCACGCGGTTCCCGCCCCTCATCATCCCGAACGGACGGTGGTGCCTCCCAGGGCGCCCGCCCCTCGCCCCAGCGCGGAACCGACCGCACCCCCGGCTCCCGCCGGCCCGATGGTGACCGCCGCGGCGGCGCCTCCGGCCGGGAGGGCGCCCCTAGCGGGGGCGGCGCCTCCAGCGGCGGCGGCTCTGGCCGCGGCGGCGGCTCTGGCCGCGGCAGCGACCGCCGGGATGGCGGCTCTGGTCATGGCGGCGACCGCCGCGGCGGCTCGTCCGCGCCGGCCAGCGGCGCGATGGCCGAGGCCCTCCGCAAGGCCGGCCTAATCAACGACTCCGGCACCCCCGCCAAGGGCGCCCCAGGCGCTGGCAAGCCGGGCAGCACAACTCCCCGCCGCCGCGACAACCGCCCCTAGGACGACGCGGCGCTGATCCAGGCAGTTGAATAGTGCCATGGCTGACATTGAGGACTTCAGGCGGATGATCGCGGGGGACCATGGGCTCGTCGTGGTGTCCACGCCGCGGGGGGACGGGACGGTCGCCTCGTCGGTGGTGAACGCGGGCGTGCTGCCGCACCCGGTCACCGGCGAGACGGTCGTCGGCATGGTCATCAGGGGCGGCACGCGCAAGCTCGACCGGCTGCGCAAGCACCCGTACGCCAACGTCGTCGCGCGCTCCGGCTGGGACTGGGCCGCGGCCGAGGGCCGGGTGGAACTCGCGGGCCCCGACGACCCGATGCCCGGCGTCGACGCCGAGCGCGTGCGACTCCTGCTGCGGGAGATCTTCACGGCCGCGGGCGGCACCCACGAGGACTTCGGCACCTACGACCGGGTGATGCTCCAAGAGAGGCGGACCGCGGCCCTGGTGTATCCCGAGCGTGTCTACTCCAATCCAGGACAGTGACCGGCCGCGGGGGCCTACGCTGACGGCATGCGGGCTGAACGACGGCTGATCTCCCTGCCAGACGGCCGGGAGCTTGACGTGCTGACGATCGGGTCGGCGAACGCGCTGCCGCTGGTGATCCACGAGGGCACCCCGGGAGGGCTGGTCGCCTACCCGCCGACGGTGGCGGCCGCGCGGGAGCGCGGGCTGCGGGTCGTCATGATCGCCAGACCCGGGTACGAACGCTCGACGCCGCGCCCGGGCCGGCGTATCGCCGACGTCGCGCCGGACGTGGCCGCGGTACTCGACGTGCTCCGCGCGGACACGTTCGTCTCGATCGGCTGGTCAGGTGGCGGACCGCACTCGCTGGCCTGCGCGGCCCGGCTGCCCGGCCGGTGCCTGGCCGCGGCCTCGGTGGCGGGCGTCGCTCCCTACCACGCCGAGGGCCTGGACTTCCTCGCCGGGATGGGACCAGAGAACGTCGAGGAATTCGGTGCCGCCTTGGCGGGAACGGACGAGCTCACCCGGTACCTGGAGGCCGAGGCCGGGCCGCTCGCCAAGGTCACCGCGGAGAAAGTCGCGGCCGCGCTCGGCGGCCTGGTCTCGGCCGCCGACAGGGCGGCGCTCACCGGCGACTTCGCTGCCAGCGTCGCGGCGAGCCTGCGCGCCGCCCTCGGGCACGGCATCGCGGGCTGGCGGGACGATGACCTCGCTTTCGCCGCGGAGTGGGGGTTCTCGCTGGACCCGATGCCCACTCCCGTCGCCCTCTGGCAGGGCGACCAGGACCGCATGGTCCCGTACGCGCACGGCCAGTGGCTCGCCGCGCACGTCGGCGGCGCCCAGGCGCACCTGATGCCTGGCGAGGGCCACCTCACGCTGACCATCACCTCGATCGGCCCGATCCTCGACAGCCTGCTCGGCCTGGCTGGCTCGCGCGCGTTAACGTCCGGGCACCGATAGCATCGGGTAACGGACTGTCCCAACGTCAAAGGAGCCCCACCGTGTCCAGCCAGCAGCTTCGGATCACCCTCGCCGGCCGCGAGCATGTGACCGAGGCCGGAACGACGGCGGGCGCTGCCTTCGACGCGGCCGGATCCGCTTCGCCCGGCGTGATCGCGGCCCGCGTCAACGGGACCTTGCGTGACCTTGCCCACGTGCTCGCCGACGGCGACGTCGTCGAGCCCGTGCCGGCCAGCTCCGACGAGGGCCGCGCGATCGTGCGGCACTCCACCGCCCATGTGCTGGCCCAGGCGGTCCAGGAGCTGTTCCCGCACGCCAAGCTGGGGATCGGGCCGCCCGTGGAGAACGGCTTCTACTACGACTTCGACGTC
>Ga0306921_10003321_pt1 | contig 16333 bp, 15 predicted proteins | sample sta12Cox44000080_FD_203760 | JGI IMG/M metagenome (GOLD analysis project Ga0306921, IMG submission 203760) | Lab enrichment of tropical soil microbial communities from Luquillo Experimental Forest, Puerto Rico - statoxic.12C.oxic.44.000.080 (v2)... | ecosystem: Environmental > Terrestrial >...
TGCATTGCTTCTTGATGCGCCCGCGCATCCTCGGGAGCGCTGTACCAGACCCCGGTCATATGCCGGCCGGAGCGCCAATCATTGTCTTTCGCGAGACCGAGGCCGACCACCGCGCGGCATTGCGCACCGACAAGGTCTTCGCTGGTGATCCCGACGGTCCAGCCGAGCCGCGCGGCTTGCGCGACGATCTGGTCGAGCGTGTGTACGGCTTTCGGCCGGCGGATCTTGGGATTCGCCTCCATCTCTTCGCGCCGCTCGAAAAGCTTCATGCCGAACGGGATCGATTTGAGCCGTAGCAAGCGTTCGAGATCGGCGGCGAGTCTCGGCCAGTCTTCCATCATCTTCTGTTCCATCGGCTTCCGTTGGTGCATCATCGATACCCTATTCCTATTGGGCTGCGGAACCCTCCGTCTCCCCCACCCTTCCCTCCCAGCAACCGGGGAAGGGGTCAGGGAGGGGGCCGAGGGTTCGGCTTTAGACCGTGAACAGCGACACGAGAGGTCTACCGTGCGGTTTCTCGGCGTCCATCCCGGCCCGTTGATGTACACGAAAGTGTTTCTACGGCTCGAGCCGCTCGGGCTCGAGCTCGTCGCGCAATCGGCGCGCCGCGCCGGGCACGAGGTTCGCCTCATCGATCTGCAGGTCGAGGACCACCGGGCCTATTTTCGCTTGCTGCAGAACTGGCGGCCCGATGTCGTCGCATTTTCCTGCAACTATTTGGCGAACATTCCGGAAATCGTCGATCTCGCGAAGCTGACAAAGGCGCGATATCCGCGGACATTTGTTTGCGTCGGTGGGCACAGTGCCTCCTTTACCGCAAGCGCGATCATTGAGCACGGTGCGGGGGCGATGGACTGCGTCCTCAAAGGCGAGGGGGAGGCGGCGATCCCGCCGCTTCTGGCGGCTGTCGAAGCCGGTGAAAGCCTCACCTCGGTTCCGGGCGCGGTCACGATGGCAGGCGATGGACCGGCCCCTGCTTTTGTGCACTCTCTCGACGAGCTGATGCCGGCTCGCGACCTGTTGCGCCATCGCCGGAAATATTTTCTCGGCACGCTCGATCCCTGCGCTTCGATCGAGTTCTCGCGCGGCTGCCCGTGGGATTGCTCGTTTTGCAGCGCCTGGACCTTCTATGGCCGTAGCTATCGGCTGGTGAGCCCGGAGCGATGCATCGAGGATCTGCAATCGATCCGCGAGCCGGGGGTCTTCATCGTCGACGATGTCGCCTTTATCCATGAACGGCACGGGATAGAGATCGGCGAGGCGATCGCCCGGGCCGGCATCCGCAAGCGGTATTACCTCGAGACGCGCGGCGACGTGTTGCTGCGCCACAAGGATGTCTTCCGCCTTTGGAAGCGGCTCGGGCTCAAAACCATGTTTCTCGGCCTCGAGGCGATCGACGAGGAGGGATTGCGCAAATTCCGCAAGCGGGTCTCGGTCGACCGCAATTTCGAAGCGGTCGAATTCGCTCGCTCGCTCGGGGTTAATGTCGCGATCAACTTGATCGCCGACCCGGACTGGGACCACGAGCGGTTCCGGATCGTCCGCGAGTGGTGTCTGGAAATGCCGGACGTCATCAATATCAGCGTCAATACCCCCTATCCGGGGACCGAGAGCTGGATCACCGATGAACGGCGGCTCGCGACTCGCGACTACCGCCTGTTCGACATCCAGCACGCGGTGCTGCCGACTCGCTTGCCCCTCGAGGAGTTCTACCGCGAGCTGGTGATGACGCAGCGCGCGATCTACACCAAGCATCTCGGCTGGAGCCAGCTGCGGGACGTCTCCGGCATTCTCTTGCGACTGTTGCTGCGTGGGCAGACCAATTTCGCCAAATGCCTGTTCAGCCTGAACAAGGTTTACCGGCCCGAGCTGCTGCTAGCCGACCACGCTGCGCCGGTTACCTACGAGGTCCCGCTGCCACCGCAACGCGCCGACGAGCGTCGCGCCAGCGGCGCTTCGCTTTATATTCTGACGCCGCGTGGGCGCAAAGGCCGGGCGATCGATCAGGCCACCGAGCACTTTGTCGAAGAGACCCGCATGGGAACCGCGCCGTGAGATTCGCGCGCCAGGTGGAGATCGGAGCCGCGCCGTCCGGAGGCGGCAAACGGGCCTCCGTCCCGTTGAGATTACTCAACCATTCCAACACCTCTGGACGAACAGATCAATTCAGGGTTTTTTTACGCTTCGTCAAACGAGTGTCAATCGACCACATGCGATAAGGCAACATCGACTATGGTGGTGGATGGACAGGAGGACGGAACCGTGAGGACGCCGATTATAGCCAGAACCAAGATGTGGAAGGCCGCCGCTGTTGCCGCCGGGCTCGGCGTGGCGATGCTATCTGCCGGAGCCGACGCGGCGCCGGCGAGCGGCGGCGATACCGTGCGCGGGCTATACGACGCGCTGCTCGGGGCGATGAAGAACGGCCGGACGCTCGGGCAGAGCGGGCGCTTCACGCAGCTAGAGCCGGTCATTCGCCGCAGCTTCGACATCGCGGCGATGGCGCGGCTGTCGGTCGGCTCGACCTGGACCGGACTAAACGAGGCACAGCGCCAGCAGGTGACCGACAGCTTCGCGCGCTACATTTCGGCAATCTATGCCGACCGCTTCGACAGCTATGCCGGTCAGAAACTCGAGGTGACCGGCGAGCAGCCCAGCGGCGCCGGGGTCATGGTTAAGAGCCAGATCGTCAAGGCCAACGGCGAACCGGTCAAGATCGACTACATGATGCGCCGCAGCGGCGAGGTTTGGCTGATCGCCGACATCTATCTCGACGGCGCGATCAGCGAGGTCGCGACCCGCCGCTCCGAATTTGCCGCGATCCTCAGGAGCGAGGGCATCGATGGCCTCGTCGCGGCGCTCAACCGTAAGGCCGATATGCTCACCGGGACGATGGCCAAAGCCTCTTAGTCAAGAGCCAGCCTATGCTGGCAGGCCAAGCGAGGAGGAAGACATGACATCGAGCCAAATCGATAAGGCCAACAGCTTCCGAGCCTTGCATCAGGCCCCCGGATGTTTCGTCATCGGGAATGTGTGGGATGCGGGGTCCGCGCGGATTCTCGCCGGGCTCGGTTTTGAGGCCCTCGCGACGTCGAGCGGCGCCTCGGCCGGCGTCCTAGGCCGCCGCGACGGCATGGTCACGCGAGCGGAGGCGATTGCCCATTGCCGCGCGATCGTTGAGGCGACCGATCTGCCGGTCTCGGCCGATTTGGAAATGGGTTTCGACGATGCGCCGGAAGGCGTTGCCGAGACGATCCGCCACGGTGCAGCGGCCGGATTGGTTGGCTGCACGATCGAGGATTACAGCGGCGATGTGCAGAAGCCGTTGTTTGAACTGGGCCACGCGCAAGAGCGAATAGCGGCGGCGGTAAGGGCGGCGCGCGCACTGCCGTTCCCGTTTACATTGACCGCGCGCGCCGAAAATTTTCTGCGCGGCAATCCTGACCTCGACGACACGATAAAGCGGTTGCAATCGTTCGAAGCGGTCGGAGCCGACGTGCTGATGGCGCCGGGGTTGCCCGATCTCGCGGCTGTGCAGACGGTATGCGCGGCATTGTCCCGGCCGTTCAACTTCATGGCGGGCATCAAGGGACGCTCATTTACCGCCCCGGAGCTCGCTAAGGCCGGCGTAAAACGAATCAGCCTGGCGACCTCACTTTACCGGGCGGCGATGAGCGGCCTCGTCACGGCGGCGCGCGAAGTCAAAGACCAAGGCACCTTCGGCTATGTCGACGTCTCGATGGCCACGCCCGAGCTCAACAACTTTATGCGCGGCTGAAAGCTATCCGCGCAGCGTGCCGCCGGTTGCTTTCTCGACCTGCGTGATCAGCCGCTTCGAGAAGCCATCGATCTCGGCGTCGGTCAGCGTTCGTTCCTGCGGTTGCAACAGGACGGTGATGGCGAGCGACTTCTTGCCTTCCGGTAAACCTGCCCCTTCGTAGACGTCAAACAAGCGGATCTCCGAGACGAGCTTGCGGTCGACGCCGCGGGCGGCGCGCAGCAGGCTTTCGGCGGGAAGCTGGCGGTCGACGATGAAGGCGAAATCGCGCTCGATCGGCTGGAACACCGACAGATGCAGTGGCGGCTTCGAGCGCGCGCCGCGTGGCGTCGGCACCGCGTCGAGAAAGACTTCGAAAGCGGCGATCGGCGGCCTCGCATCGAGCGCTTCGAGCACCGCTGGGTGCAACTCGCCAAAGGCTCCGAGCATCGTGGAGCCGAGCCGTAAACTGCCTGCCTGGCCGGGGTGGCACCAGGCGGGAGGATCGGCGGTGACCTGGACGTTGTCCGCCGGGGCGCCCATCGCGGCGAGCACGGCCAGCGCATCGGCCTTGACGTCGTACAGGTCAACTTCGCGCGGCGGCGCGCGCCAATGCTTGGGGCCGGTATGCCCCGCGCGCACCCCGCCAGCAGTGAGGATCTGCCCTTTCGGCGTATCGCCGCGATAAAGTGGGCCGACCTCGAACAAGCCGGCGTCGGCAATGCCGCGGTCGGCATTGCGGCGGGCGGCAGCGATGAGCCCGGGTAACAGCGATGGCCGCATCGCATCGAGATCGCTGCTGATCGGGTTGACGAGCCGCAATTGCGGTTTGACACCGCCGAACAGCTCCGCCTCTCGCGCGGCGATGAACGAGAATGTCACCGCCTCGACGAGCCCGCGCCTGGCGAGGGTGCGGCGAACCAACTCGGCGCGCCGTTGTGCCGGCGCCAGCGCCGGACGCGGCAAGGCCTCGTCCCTCTCCAGCGGCACCGCGGGGACCTGATCGTAGCCTTTGATCCGCAGCACCTCCTCGACGAGATCGGCCTCGCCGACAATGTCACCTCGCCATGGCGGCGGCTCGACCGAGAGATCGCCGGTCGGCAGGGTCTCGACCTCGCACCCCAGGGCCGCGAGGATCGTAGCGCTTTCTTCACGTGGGACATCGAGACCGCCAAGGGTCGCGGGGCGCTCGGCCCTCAGCGCGTACTGGCGCCGCCAATCGGGCACCGAGCCGGCGGTAACGATCTCCGATGCCTCACCGCCGCAAATTTCGAGCACCAGCCGCGTTGCGATTTCGAGCCCATCCTGGACAAAGGCGGGATCGAGGCCGCGCTCGAAACGATAGCGCGCATCGCTAGTGATGTTGAGTCGACGGCCAGTTGCCGCGGTCCGCACCGGGTCGAACAGCGCCGCCTCGATAAAGACCTCCGTCGTCGCCTCGGTGCAGCCTGTGCGCTCGCCGCCAATCACGCCGCCGAGGCTCTGCACGCCGGCCTCATCGACGATGACGGTCACCTCCGGGTCGAGCGCGTATTCCTGCCCGTTGAGCGCGAGCAATGTCTCGCCGTCCCGCGCCAAACGCACAGTGAGATCACCCGCGAGGCGGTCCGCATCAAAGACGTGGAGCGGCCGGTTCACATCGAGCGTCAGAAAATTGGTGATGTCGACGAGCGCCGAGATCGGGCGCAGCCCGAGGGCCTCGAGCCGCTTGTGCAGCCAATCGGGGGCCAGCCCGTTATGCACGCCGCGGATGTACCGGCCGAGAAACAGCGGACAGGCAGAAAGATCCTCGATGTGCACCGCAACCGGCGAACGAAGGCGGCCCGCGACCGGGCTCGTATCGAGCGGCTTCAAACAGCCGAGGCCGACCGCCGCGAGATCGCGCGCGATGCCGCGAACCCCGAGACAGTCGGCGCGGTTTGGCGTCACCTTGATGTCGAGGACGATATCGCCAAGGCCGGCAAAACTCGTATAGGGCACGCCGACCGGTGCGTCCTCGGCCAATTCGATTATCCCCTCGTGGTCGTCGTCGAGGCTCAGCTCGTAAGCCGAGCACAGCATGCCTCGCGAGGCCACGCCGCGGATCACGGTTTCCTTCAGCAGCGCACCAGTACGCGGAATGACGGTGCCTGCAGGGGCGAAGACGCTTTTCATCCCGGTGCGGGCGTTGGGCGCACCGCAGACCACCTGAACCTGGCCCTTTCCGGTATCGACGACGCAGACTCTGAGCCGGTCGGCGTTCGGATGGCGCTCGGCCGAGACCACCGAGGCCACCGTAAACGGTTCGAGGCCGGCGGCGCGGTTTTCGATTTCCTCGACCTCGTGGCCGAGCATGACGAGCCGGTCAGTGATCGCGGCCAGCGGGGCGTCGGTGTCCAGGTGCTCCTTGAGCCAGGCGAGCGTCGTTTTCATTCGGTGCTTCCGCCCGAAAGCGGACCGCGTACGAGCGAGGGCACGTCGAGCGGCAGAAACCCGTAATGGCGCAGCCAGCGCAGATCGGATTCGTAGAACGCCCTCACATCGGGGATCCCATATTTCAACATCGCCACCCGTTCTATCCCCATGCCGAACGCAAAGCCTTGATATTCACCCGGGTCGATATCGCAATTCTTCAGCACCTGCGGGTGAACCATGCCGCTGCCGAGGATCTCGAGCCAATCGCCGCCGGCCCCGATCTTGAGCTCGCCGCCTTGGCGCGAACAGCCGATATCGACCTCGGCCGAGGGTTCCGTAAACGGGAAATAGCTTGGCCGAACGCGGACCGGCAAATCGTCGAGGGCGAAAAAGGCGCGGAGGAACTCGATCAGGCAGCCCTTCAAGTGCCCCATATGCGTCGTCCTGTCGACGACCAGCCCCTCGACTTGGTGAAACATCGGCGAATGCGTCGCATCGTGGTCGCAGCGGAAAGTCCGCCCGGGCACGATGATGCGGATCGGCGGCTTTTGCGCGAGCATTGTGCGAATCTGCACAGGCGAGGTGTGCGTGCGCAGCACCGGCCGACTGCCGTCCGGCCGTTCAGGAAGATAAAAGGTGTCGTGCTCCTGTCTTGCGGGATGCTCCGGCGGGATATTGAGGGCCGTGAAGTTGTAGAAATCCTCCTCTATATGCGGGCCTTCGGCTACGACAAATCCCATCTTGCCAAAGATCGCGACGATCTCGTCCACGGTCTGACTGATCGGATGGATGCGTCCTGTCTCGGCAAAATTGACAGGGAGAGTGACGTCGGCGCGCTCACCGGCGAGCCGTGCTTCGAGGGCGGCACGCCCGAGCCGCGCACCCGCTTCGGCAAGCGCAGCGGTGATCCGGTCCTTAGCGACGTTCAGCTGCGCCCCGACGCGCCGCCGCTCCTCAGGCGCGAGCCCGCCCAATTCCCTCATCGCCAAAGTGAGCGACCCGCGCCGTCCGAGAAGCCTAATTCGGATATCCTCCAGGGCCTCCGGCGATCGGGCCGCGGCTATCTCGCGAAGGGTCTCCTCGCTCGAAGGGTCGAAATCTGCCATTCGCTCAGTCCCAAAAGAAAAAGGGCCGATAAATACGGCCCTTGCATACCACTTCCGCTTCTCAGTAAGCGGCTTGCTTAGAGCCTCACCTGTTGGACCCGCCGCTAAATCGGATAGACACGTTCAATCGCACGGTCAGCCAGCCGCCGCATGAGGGGGCGGCGGCGCCAGAGCGTTGCGCGCGGTCGTCACAATCGCCTCGAATGCCTGGGGCTCGCGCACCGCAATGTCGGAGAGCACCTTGCGGTCGAGATCGAGACCGGCCAGCTTGATGCCATGCATGAACTGCGAGTAGGTCAGCCCATGCTCGCGCGCGCCAGCATTGATCCGCTGAATCCACAAGGCACGAAAGTCCCGCTTGCGGTTGCGCCGGTCGCGATAGGCGTAGCGCAGCGCCTTCTCAACCTTCTCAATCGCAACTCGGTAGGCCGTGCTACCGCGTCCGCGATACCCCTTGGCGAGGTCGAGGATCTTCTTGTGACGTGCGTGGGTCGTGACCCCGCGTTTAACGCGCGCCATGGCTCATCCCCGCAGATAGGGCAGATAGGTCAGAACGAGCTTGGCGTCGCCCTTCTCCATGGTCGTGGTGCCGCGCCGCAGCCGTTTGCCCTGTTTTGACTTGTTGATTAAGAGGTGGCGCTTGTGGCCCCAATTGCGTTTGACCTTGCCGGTGGCGGTGCGGCCGAAGCGCTTTTTCGCACCGCTCTTGCTCTTGAGTTTGGGCATCTCTGCATCCGTGTCAGGCCAGCCGCGCCAGAGCACACGTGAATTGCGGCTTCTACCCGGTTGAGCCGCGCTATATAGCGATGCGGCGGAGTGAAAGCAAGGAAGGGCGGGCCGAGGATGAACTGCGTCAGGGTCTCTGCTAAGGCGCTGCTACTGGTCGGCGGGATCGGCATTGCGGCGGTTACATGGGCTGGTTCCGCTCCGGCTGCCGTGCAGCCCTCGTCAACCAGCTCGAGCTCCGACACGATCGTAATTCGCGGATCAAGTGAGATGACCACGCCGCCCTTTTCCGGCGATGATCCCGCACCGGTAGCGCTCCGCGGCTCGCGACCGCCGCCAGCACTGCCCCCCGGCGGTTACGCCTGCCCCGCGGGCTATCTCTATGACCCGAGCTCTGGCTGCGTCATGCCGGGTTATGCTTATGAACCTTATGGCTACGATTACTGGCCATATTGGGGGTTCGACGGGTTCTCTCCCGGCACTCGGCGGCACCGGTTCGCTCACGGCTTTGCTCGTCGCGCCGCTCGGGTGTCGGCCGTCCGCTTTGCTCGCCCGGCGATCAACGGCTTCGGCCACGACATCGCCCATATCGGCGGGTTTGCCCATACCGGCGGGTTCGGCCACCGGTAGCCGTTCATGATGTCAATGGAGGGCGACCGCCCCGAGCTTGGCCCCGACTGAGTCGACCAAAATGAACCACGCCCAAGTGGTCAACTCGAAGTCCAGGGCGATGACCGCGTTGGTGAGGCCCAGCGCCGCCATCAGCACCGCCCAGGCATACCCCGCGGCTACCATGATCGCTTCTGGCACATTCTGTCGCGCGATGGGGGTGATGTAGGCGATCATCCCAACCGTGCCGGAACATGCCAGCGGCAAGTTCGAAATCGACGACGCTCGGCTTGACCATTATGAAGCGCGGGTTTTGCGTAGGATCGTGGCACAACCGAGCGCGAGAAGAAGTCCGAAGCCCGTCCACTTAATTACCAGGCTGAGGCGTCCCGCCAACCGGGGGGAAGCGGCGGGCACCAAACCCATGACAACGCCACCACTTGTCGCAAGCCGCACATCGCTCGAGACTGTATAGGCGATTAAAAAACACGGTTGCCGATAGAAGGTCGCTCAAGAGATGCCAGAGCGCCTGCTTCACTTGCAACTCTCATCCCGACCCATCCGAGGACCGCACTTCTGCCGCCCGTCGGCGGCCACTATCGGTGCACGGTTATTTCGGCGACACGACCATCGTCATCTGACGGCCTTCCATCCGCGGCATCTGTTCGACTTTGGCGATTTCGTCGAGATCATCGCGGACCCGGATCAGGACGTCCATCCCTAGCTCTTGATGTGCCAATTCGCGCCCGCGGAACCGCATGGTCACCTTCACCTTATCGCCTTCTTCGATGAATTTGACCATGCTTCGCCGCTTGACCTCGTAATCGTGGTCGTCGATGCCGGGACGAAGCTTGATTTCCTTGACTTCGATGATCTTTTGCTTTTTGCGCGCTTCGTTCTTTTTCTTTTGTTCTTCGTATTTGTACTTACCGAAATCGAGAATTTTGCAGACTGGAGGATCGGCGTTTGGTGCTATCTCGACGAGGTCGAGACCGGCATTGGCTGCCATATCGAGCGCTTCGTTGCGCCCGACTACACCCACCATCTGGCCTCGCTGGTCGACGAGGCGCACGCGCATGACACCGATTTCCCCATTGATACGGGGTCCCTCGCGGGTGGGTGTAACGTTCAAAGGTGGTCTGGCGATGTATGATCTCCTGTTGACGGTTGATAGGACTTCACAAAGGAGGCAGGGGAACCCGCTAAGAAGACGGCACCGCTGCTTCCGCTTTCAATCTAGCAACGGCTTCGCCGCGCGCAAGGGTCTCCTGCTCCTCGCCACCAAGCCGTCTCGACGCAACCGACCGGTTCACCGCCTCTCGCCGCCCGACAACCAGCATGATCGGCACTTTCGCGAGGCTGTGCTCGCGCACCTTGTAGCTGATCTTCTCGTTGCCGGCGTCGAGCTCGACCCTGAGCCCGGCCGCCGCACATTCCAGGGCGACCTCTGCCGCATACTGCGCGGTCTCGGAAGTGATCGTCGCGACAACCACCTGAAGCGGCGCCAGCCACAGCGGAAAACGTCCGGCATAATGCTCGATCAGTATGGCGATAAACCGTTCCATCGAGCCGAGAATCGCCCGGTGAATCATCACCGGGGTATGGCGCCCGCCATCCTCGCCGACATAGACGGCCCCGAGCCGTCCCGGCATATTGAAATCGAGCTGGATCGTGCCGCATTGCCATTGGCGGCCGAGCGCGTCGCGAAGGTGGAACTCGAGTTTCGGCCCGTAAAACGCGCCCTCGCCAGGGTTGAGCGTATAGGCGAGGCCGGCCGCCTCGACCGCCGTTTTCAAATCGCGCTCGGCGCGGTCCCAGACCGCATCACTGCCGACCCGTACGGGCGGCCGGTCAGCAAATTTGATCTCGATATCCTCGAAGCCGAAGTCTCGGTAGATCGACAACAGCAACTTGCTGCAGGCGATCGCTTCTCCGGTGACCTGGTCTTCGGTGCAGAAGATATGCGCATCATCCTGGATGAAGCCGCGCACCCGCATCAACCCATGCAGGGCGCCCGACGGCTCGTTGCGGTGGCAGCTGCCGAATTCGGCCAGCCTCAGCGGAAGTTCTCGGTAACTCCTGAGACGGTTGCTGAAGATCAGAACGTGGCCCGGGCAGTTCATCGGCTTGACCGCGAGCACTCGCTCGTCCCGGCTCTCAGCGATAAACATGTTCTCCCGGAAGTTCTCCCAGTGTCCGGAGGCCTCCCACAAGCTGCGATCGAGGAGCAGCGGCCCGCGCACTTCCTGATAACCGGCCGCGTCGAGCCGTCGCCGCATATAGGCCTCGATCGTCCGGTAGAGGGTCCAGCCTTTCGGGTGCCAGAAGACGCCGCCGACTGCCTCCTCACCGAGATGAAACAGATCGAGCTCGCGCCCGAGCCGGCGGTGATCCCGCCGCTCTGCCTCTTCGAGGCGGAAGAGATACTGGTCGAGGTCTTTCGCGCTCGCCCAGGCGGTTCCGTAGACGCGCTGCAGCTGCGCGTTCCGCGGATCGCCGCGCCAGTATGCCCCGGCGACATTCGTCAGCTTGAAGGCCTGGCCGAGACAGCCGGTCGACGGTGAATGCGGTCCGACACAGAGATCGACAAAATCGCCCTGGCGATAGAGGGTGATTTCTTCGTCTTGCGGAATTTCACCGATGTACTCGGCTTTATAGATCTCGCCGATGCCGCAGAAAAAAGCGATAGCCGCGTCGCGCTCCCACACCTCGCGCGTGACCTTTTCGTCGCGGCGCACGATCTCGCGCATCCGCGCCTCGATCGCCTCGAGGTCCTCAGGGGTGAACGGCACGGCGCGGGCGAAATCGTAATAAAAGCCGGTCTCGGTGGCGGGCCCAAACGTCACCTGAGTTTCGGGATAAAGCTCCTTGACGGCTTCCGCCATTACATGGGCTGCATCATGGCGCAGGATCTCCAGCCCATCGCCACTTTCCCGGGTAATGATCGCGATGGTGGCATCATGGTCGACCACCGCGGCCAGATCGCGGAGCCGGCCGTCGACCCGGATCGCAATCGCCGCTTTGGCGAGACCGGGGCCGATCGCCGCCGCGATGTCGGCGCCGCTGACCGGGCCCGCAAATTCGCGGTGCTTGCCGTCCGGCAGGATCACCGCGACCGCGCGCAATCCGCTCGCCTGTCCGCGGAATAGCGGGGGCCCCGCGTTATCGTTGGGTTGTTCGATCATCGCGCCTGCTCCGTCATCGTCAGCCGTTCCGACGGGGCGAGCTGATCGCGAAAAACCCCGTCGTTGATCGGCGGGGTCGTTCGAGTTGGGCCTTGCTGCTCGATCAGCGCACGCAACCTCCCGGCACCCCGCGATCGCGGGTGCTGGTAGTCGTCGCGACGAGAATCCAACAGCTTCCGCTCATATCCGGAATATCGCGAGCCGCTCCGTCCGCGTCAAGGTAGCTGCGAGGGCTCACGTCACAACTGCGACCGGCATCGTTTTCGTACATGCGCGCACATGCGGAGACAACAGCTCTTCGTAGACCTCGATCGTGCGCGCGCACATCGCCTCGCGGGTGAAATGGGCTGCGACATCCGCGATCGCGCGCCGAGCGAGACATTCCCGCTCTTTCGCGCCGAGCGACAGCGCCTCGCCGATCGCTGCGGCGAGAGCCTCGGGCTCGCGGGGCGGAACGAGCCATCCGGTAACGCCGGGCACGATCGTCTCCCGGGCGCCGCCGTGGTCGGTGGCGACGACAGGCCGGCCCATTGCCTGGGCCTCAACGACCACGCGGCCGAATCCCTCAGGGTCTGTCGAAGCGGAAACGACGACATCGGCCAGCATAAAGGCCGCGGGCATATCGCGGCACTCGCCGACGATGCGAAAAAGGTCGCTGAGCCCTCGCCCTTCGATCGCCGCATCAAGTTCGTTTCGAAACCCGCCACTCTGCGCGGCACCAACCAATATGCAGCACAGATCCCGCCGCCCGAGCGCTGCGATGGCCGTGATAAAATTGAGCCCGCCTTTCCAGCGTGTCAGGCGGCCCGGAAGCATTACGACCGGGGCGCCGTCGGGCAATCGCCATTGACGGGGCAACTCAGCGATCCGTTCGGCACCGACCCGCGTCGGATCAAAGCTGGCGAGATCGACACCGCGCGGAATGACGCGCAGCCGCTCGCGCTCGATGCCATAGACGGTCGCGGCGTGATCGGCGACGAAATGCGAGATCGCAATGACCCGCTCGCCGCGGGCCATTACTGAATTGTATCGGCGCTTAAGCGCAGTTCGGGCGCCGTAGGCATTGTGAAAGGTCGTCACGAAGTGACAACCGGCCGAGCGAGCGGCAGCCCACGCACTCCATGCCGGGGCGCGGCTGCGGGCATGGACGATATCGATGCCCAGCTGACGGATCAGGCGCGCCAATGCCTTTGCGTTGCGCCGCATCACCAGCGGATTTTTCGAGGCCAATGGCAGGGTGAGATGCTGCGCACCAGCGCGAATGACGTCCCGCTCCAATGCGCCGCCGCTGGAGGCCACATGGGATAGCCATCCCGCTTCGGCGAGTGCTGCGGCCAAATCGACAGTGCCGCGCTCCGCGCCGCCGGAGATGAGGCTCGGGATTATCTGCAGCACCGCCGGCGGGCGGCCTGTCGGCTGAGCGAATGTAGCGCTATCGTCGGGGGGCATTCTCGCAAGGTCACGGATCCGAGATGAACTCGCCAGAGAGATTAACACGTGATGATGGCGCAACAATTGCCTACCGCCGGCTCGCCGGAGCCGCCCCGGGGATTGTCTTTCTCGGCGGCTTCCATTCCGACATGACCGGTAACAAGGCAATGTATCTGGAAGATTATTGTCGCCGGCGTGGACAGGCCTTCCTGCGCTTCGACCATTTCGGCCACGGCGCGTCGAGCGGCGAAGTATCAACGGGTACGATCGGGCGCTGGACGGAAGATGCGATTGCGGTGCTCGATTTGCTGACCCAGGGGCGGCAGATCCTCGTGGGATCGAGCATGGGAGGGTGGATCATGCTGCTCGCCGCGCTCGCCAGACCTGCGCGAATCGAAGCGCTCGTCGGTGTTGCAGCAGCACCCGACTTCACCGAGGACTTCCTTTGGCCGCGCCTCGATCCAATTCAGCGGCAACAGTTGCTGGAAACCGGAATGGTGATGTTGCCATCCGGGTACGATCCCGCCGGCTACACGTATCGGCTGAGCCTGTTCAAGGACGGCAGACGGCATCTTGTAATGCGCGGACCGATCGCGCTCGATTGCCCGGTGCGGCTCCTGCACGGGATGGCCGACACGTCGGTCCCGTGGCAGAGGAACCTGTCTCTCGCCGAGCGCCTGACCAGTGGCGATGTCGTTGTCACGCTGGTCAAGGACGGTGGCCATCGGCTGTCGCGCGAAAGCGATCTCGCCCGCCTCGGCGGCACATTGGACGAGCTGCTCGAAGTTCAACGATAGCCGAAGCTAGACTAATCGTCTGACCCGCAGGATGCCGAACGGTCAGAACCGGTCGCATTCCTTCGCGGCTTTGACGTAGGCATCGGCATCGGCCGGCAGCAGCAAACGGTCAGCAACGAGGGCTGCTGCAGCTGCTTCGACCTGGGTGACATAGATGTCGTGGCTAACATAGCGTTCCTTGATCGACGGGCGGGGATCGGCGGCCGCATCGCGCTCGGCTCTGGTGCGTGCGAACGAGATCAGCGAACCATCGCGATCGCAAAGCTCGCAAGGCTGCTCCCGATACACGTTCCAACCGGTATAGGTGCCGAGAGGCACGGCAATGGGCGGAAGCCTGATGCCCGCGACCTCGTTGCCATCATCGTCGACTGCGCAAACCCTGGTGCCGTAGAAGCTATCAAGCCGCTCTGGCGGGTCCACCCAATCCACCGGTGGCCCGATGCGGTTTGCTTCGGGTGGAGGAGCAAATCCTGGCACTGTCGGCATCTTCACGGCTTTAGCCCAAACCGCCGTGCCCTGTGCAATCGACGGGACGCGGTTTGGCGGCGGGGCAGTACCGTTTTTGACCCAGTCCTCGAGCGCAACAAAGAGCGCACGCAACGCCGGGGTAGCGCTATTCGGATTGCGCGGATTGACGCAGGGGCCGGGGCTCGGATCTGTGCCAGGCCGGCCGCCGTGCTGGGTTCCGGCGATCATATAAACCCGCGCCGTAAGAGGTAATTTGGCATCACGCTGGCCCGATGGGTCGGTATGCACCAGCGAGGCGCCCTTTTGCCAGTATTCGGTGGAAGTGTTGACCTCGATCATCAACGGATCAGTCGGCCGGCCTGTCAGTATGGCGCCGATCTTGCCGGAAAACGGGTCGGCGATCGCCGCGTTGCCGAACGGGAACCAATTCTCCGGATAAAGCCTGTCCTCGTGCTGAGTCCCAGTACGGCCCGGCATCGCGAAGCTGTGGTTGGCAAACACCTTGCCGGCACCGACGACATGCGTCAGCACTCCATCGAACACGCGTCGGCCATCTCCGTCGTCGTTCATGCCGAGCTCGAGGAAATGTCGCAAAAAACGACCCGCTTGCGACACCCCGAAAGCCAGCGCATGTGCGATCGGAGAAGAACCAGCTCTGCCACGGTCCGCCGCCATCGGATTAGGCGCCCCGTTGCGGTCAGCTTGCTCATAGCGCAGGAACGAGACGAGGTCGCGGGTTGCGGCAAAACCGGCGCCGAGCACGCTCGACCCGGTAAGGGACAAAATGGGTGCCGACTGGCAATAGACGGATTGTTTGATGATCTATAAATTCCCAGCATTCCGGGGGCATCTCAGTGGGCTTATCGCCTTGGTCGCGCACTGTCAGGCGTGCTCTCCGCTGGTCCGCCGAGATCACCAGATAATTCAGGCGTACGACATCTCCCTTGCCGGGCGCGCGGGTGCCGATATGAAATTCGTCACGGATGCGCCGCACGATCGGCTCGCCGTTTTCGAGTCCCGGCGGCAGTCGCGACCTCATGCCGTTATTGGCGCGGGGAGCCCCGGAATCCCAGCCAGACCAGACGAGCGTATAGCCGCGCCCTAGAGTGAAGGCTAACCCGATATCGCGTGCCGTTTTGGGGTCATTTGTGTCAGCGTTGCCCGGAGCGTCGTCGAGCAAGTTAAAAATCATTTTCCGGCCGCGGTTGGTCACGTCATAGACGAGGACGCCTTTGGTACGACGTGGCTCTGCCGGGCGCAGGATAAAAAAGTCGGTCTCGTATTCGATCATCCCGCGCGCGTTTTGCGGCGCCTTGTCGAGGTTGGCAATCACGCTGTTCCCAGGCGCTGCCGGATCGAGTTCTCCTTTGGCAATTCCTTTTATTCGCGGGTAAGAACCGGCCTCACCAAAAGCGTTGCCCTCAGCGAACGCTTCGATCGCATCGATTTTGATTTCGACGATTGCCATCACCAGGCTCCCGGCATCACTGACCTGCAGCAGACAATGTAGGCACATCATGGTAAACCGGCGGCGATGATCGAGGTATTTACCCGGCGCGAGCCATGAGCATGTCCCGTTGGGACGTCTGAGGCTTGTTCTCGCTCTTCGCTTTCATATAGACGCTGGTGCTGCCAGACCTGTAGGCAGGGTGCCCCAGAAGGCGCTACTCCGACTTCAGCACGAAGAGCTTATCGGCCCTGGATTCGGCGCCCCAGACTTCGCCCCTGCGGCCGGCGAGTTGCCGCACGCTTGCGTAGTAATCGGGTAGGGGGAAGGATTCGAATTTCTCGGTCTTGGGATCAAAGCGCAGAATGGCATTCGCACCCCAGTCGCTGACCCATACCGCGTCGTTCTCGTCA
>Ga0306921_10003323_pt1 | contig 16330 bp, 16 predicted proteins | sample sta12Cox44000080_FD_203760 | JGI IMG/M metagenome (GOLD analysis project Ga0306921, IMG submission 203760) | Lab enrichment of tropical soil microbial communities from Luquillo Experimental Forest, Puerto Rico - statoxic.12C.oxic.44.000.080 (v2)... | ecosystem: Environmental > Terrestrial >...
ACGTCTATGCCGCCGTCGAGCCCCTCGCGGCGCAGAAGAACCTGCGGTTCAAGCTGGAAGTTCCGCCGGATCTGCCGCGCGGACGCGGCGACGAGCACCGCCTCACCCAGGTTCTGCTCAACCTGGTCGGCAACGCCATCAAGTTCACCGACGCGGGCGAGGTGCGCATAAACGCGACCGCCGCCAACGGCTCGTTTCGCGTCGCGGTCGCCGATACCGGTCCCGGCATTTCCGCGGCCGACCAGGGCAAGCTGTTCCAGGAGTTCCAGCAGGCCGACAGCTCTATCACCAAAAACAAGGGCGGCACCGGGCTCGGGCTTGCGATCTCCAGGCGGATTGTCGAGATGCACGGGGGAACAATCTGGGTTGAGTCGGAGGTCGGCAAAGGCTCAACCTTTGTCTTCACGCTTCCCGTCATCGCCGAGCGACAGGCAAGGAAGACATGAATTCGACCCCCAGCCGACTCCTTCCTCGAAGGTTGATCTCCGTGCTTCGAGGGGCTTGAGATCTAGGCAGACTGATGATGCGCTGAGCCTCTAATGAGGTGCTCGCGCAGTGCCCGATCGACGGCATCGTGTCCGGTTGGCAGTGACGCCTCGTCCACGCGAACCCCCGCGCCGAGGAGCAGGCGTGCGCACTCGCCGTGTCGTCCGCTCGAAGATCCCCACGGGTTGCTAGCGCCATGGATCAGCCAGTCCATCGCGGTCCCGTGGAATTGGCGATCTTGCGCGCCGATTGGCGGATTGTACCGCAAAACTTCCTCCACCATGTCCGCGTTGCCTTGGAACGCCGCCCAGTGCAACGCCATGCCACCGTGCTGCGACAGCGCCGTCACCGGAAATCCGCAGCCGAGCATTGCCCGGACGGCCGGAAGGTTGTTGTTCCGGGCGGCGTCGGCGACCTGATGCAAAGCCTTTTGCGGCGCATGCGCCACGAGCTGCGGATCGTCCGCGAGGAGGGTTTCGGCGCGCGCATTGTCGCCGCACCAAAGCGCATCGAGCAATCGATCGAGCGGATCCGCGCCCTTGAGCAGCAGGTCGAGGACCTCGGCATGGCCGCGCTTGCGCGCGACGTCAAACGCCGAGACGTGGAAGCCGAGCGTCCATTGATAGATATGTCCGCCATTCGGGGCGGTATCGATCATCGGAAACCAATCCTGATCGACCCGCATGGCAACTACGCGTGGATCCGCGTCGAGATGGCGCCGCACCAGCGCGACTTCACCAAGCGCTGCAGCGAGGAGCAGGTCGGATCGAGCGCCCTGTGCGATGAGGAATGCCGCAACCTCGGGGCGATCGCCGATGAGGTGCTGCGCCGGGGTCGAGTCGTGATCGTCATCGAGCGCGTCAATCTCAGCGCCATGCTCGAGCAGAAATCGGGCGATCTGGATCGTGCGGGCGAAATGCAGCGGCCGCTTGCCGTCGCCGCCTTTGGCATGGACGAGGGACGGATCGCCCGCGACTAGGGCCGCGAGGTCTGCCATCATGCCAAGATTGGCCGCCGCCCAGATGTCGATCCTGGCGCCGCGGGCAATGAGAGGGGCGGCCTCATTCGGGTCCACCTGCTCCAGCACGCCGAAGCTGCCTTTCTCCCAGCTGCTCCTGGCATTGAGATCGGCGCCATGGGAAAGCAGGAGATCGATCAGCTCGAGCTTGGTTCGCGCGACATGCACGGCCGGCCTCTTAAAACTGAACATCGGCTCGTTGATCATTGAGACGAGATCAGCGTGAGACTGCAGCAACTGCCGCACGTGATCGACGTCGCCTGCTTCAACTGCGGCCTTGAACAGCTCTGCCGGCGATTTGGTCAACGACTCGATCTTTTGCTTCAGGTGCGGCCAGCCGGTGAAACCATATCCGCGCGCAATCACAAGCTGGGCATCGCTCAGGGTAAAATTTTCCGGTGCCGGAGGCTTCGGGTGCAGTGCGCGCACCTGCTCGATCGCTTCGGATTTGCCGCGCCAATAGTCGCGCGCGAGGGCCTTGGCGAGCTTTCGCTGTTTGTCCAAGTTCGGATTGGAGGGAAGCGGGCGAACGAAGCGCTTCGCGGCGCGAACCGAAGGTTCATGGGACATGATAGACCTCTTTCTCAATGCCCGGCGTCCACGAAGCGGGCGGAAAGACGGTCGTCATTCGTCGGCGGGATTCCGATCGGGTGGGAGGTTCCCTTTCCGTGGACGGGGCGCGCCCCGATCGCGCCCGGTCAGGATAACACGCTCCGCCGGCGCTGCCAGCCGCTCACTCCGCACCGGGTAACAACTGGGACGCCGGTGCAGCAAGCTCAGCGAGTTCCTCTCCCACCGAGTCCGGGCTTGCCCGGATTTGGGGAATCCGCCACGAGGGCGGAGCACACCTGAGCGTGCCGCCACACGCCTTAATGTACAAAAATCTTTCTGAGCGTCTCCGCCTGGCCGGCCCGCGACCAGGTAATGTCGTAGATGCGCCAGGCGTTTTTGACCTGGACCAAGTCGAGCACGACAGTCATGGCTTGCCCTTGATTGGTGAATTTGACGGTGGCTTGCGCTTTGCCGGCGGCCTCGTCGCTCACGACAATGTCGAACGTGGTGACGTCCCAATCTTGCACATCAAGGAAGGGGTCGAAATCGAGCGATCCCACTTCGTTGCGACGCGCCGCTTGCTTGCGATCATTGGCCATCAAGGTTGCGAGTCTGGGTTCGAAGTAGCGCCGGATGGCGCGCTCGGTGTCGAGCGGCATGCCCTTGGCGTCATTGCCCTTGTAGGAATTGTAGATCTCCGTAATGAAAGCGGTCGCCGATGCATCGCCGGCGCCCGCCGGCGCGGCGAGAGCCGCACCGCTGGCGCCGAAGATGAGGCTGCGTCGCGTCAACATCGATCGTGGTATAAGCTGCCATCCGCCCCCGCGCGGGCCAAGAGTAAAGATGAGGTTGTAAAGATGACGCAAGGCGGCCGGGCTTGGCATCCCTGTCACCTATACTCTCGGGCCTTGCACGACGGAGATGCCCATGGCCCGGTGGTTTGCCGCCTTCGCCTTCATCTGCATCCTGTCGATGGCAGTTGCGCCCGGTTGCAAGACGGCATTTGCGGAGGAGGGGTACCCGACAAGACCCGTAAGATTTCTCATTCCATATCCCGGCGGCGGCACCAACGACGTGCTTGCCCGAATCGTCGGCGACAGGTTGCAGGCGAAGTGGGGCCAGCCGGTGATCATAGAGAACCGCACCGGCGGCAGCGGCAACATCGGTGCTGCGATGGCGGCCCAGGCGGACCCCGACGGCTATACCCTGCTGGTCTCGGCAACGCCGCCGCTCGCCACCAACCAGAGCCTCTACAAGGAGCTGTCCTACAAGCCTGAAGAATTCGTGCCGATCACAAATTTCGGATCGGTGCCCAATCTCGTGATCGTGCGCAAAGGGCTGCCGGTGAATTCGCTGAGCGAGCTGATTGCGCACGCGAAGGCGAATCCCGGCAAGCTCGTATATGGCAGCCAAGGGGTCGGCAATACTCCTCACCTGACCGCAAACATGTTCATGACCATGACCGGCACCAGCATGGTGCATGTGCCGTATCGCGGCGAGACACTGGTCTACAACGACATGATGGGGGAGCGCGTCGATGTCTTCTTCGGCAATGTATCGGGGTCGCTCGCTCTTTATCGCGACGGCAAGCTCAAGGTCCTGGCGGTGACCGACAAGACGCGCGCCGCGGCGATGCCGGACGTGCCGACCAGCGCCGAAGCCGGACTCCCCGACCTTCTTTCGGGCGCTTGGTACGCAATGGTCGGACCGCCCAAGCTCAAGCCGGAACTGCGGGATCGGATCGCCAAGGCCACCATCGCGGTGCTCCACATGCCCGACGTGCAACGGCGCTTCCGTGCGCTCAATGTCGAGCCGGACGGCGGCACGCCCGCCGAAACGGCTGCTTTCATCAAGGACGAAGCCCGGCGCTGGGGCGAAGTGATACGCGCAAACAATATCATGTCGCAGTGAGCGGCCGCATATGCCCCAGAGGAGCGCATGATCGCTCAACGCCGCCAATTCCTGCATCTGGCAGCGGGGGCTGCCGCGCTGGCGGCCGTCTCGCGTATCGCGCATGCGCAAGGCTATCCAAGCCGGACGGCGCGCATCGTCGTCGGCTTTCCCCCCGGACAGGCAATCGACATCTCCGCGCGCCTGATGGCGGAATGGCTGCAGCAGCGGCTCGGCCAGACATTCATAGTCGAGAACCGGCCGGGCGCCGCCGCGAATGTCGCGACCGAGATGGTGGCGCGCTCACCGGCGGACGGCTACACGCTTCTGGTCATCTCGTCGAACAACGTGATCAACACCACGCTCTATGGCACCGTCGATTTCGCGCGCGAAATTGCTCCCATTGCCACTTTTGGCCGCGGCTATCAGGTTCTCAATGTCAATAACTCGCTGCCGGTGAAGAGCGTCCCCGACCTCATTGCCTTGGCCAAGGCCGATCCCGGCAAGCTCAGCATGGCGTCACCCGGGATTGGAAGTGCCGGCCATGTCGCCGGCGAGATGTTCAAGATGATGACGGGCGTCAGCATGGTGCATGTGCCGTACCGCGGCTCGGTGCCGGCGCTGACCGACCTCATGAGCGGGCAGGTCCAGGTCATGTTCGACAATCTGCCATCGTCGATCGAGCACATCAGGGCCGGCAGGATCCGTGCGCTTGCGGTCACGCCCGGGACGCGCTCGCAGGCCCTGCCTGATGTCCCGACCATCGGCGAGTCGGTGCCGGGCTACCTGGGTGGCGGCTGGTCAGGAATCGGCGCGCCTGCCCGCACGCCGGCGGAGATCATCGATCTGCTCAATCGTGAGATCAACGCTGCGCTTGCCGATCCGAAGATCAAAGGGCGGCTCGAGAACCTGGGCAGCCCGGTTCTGATGATGTCGCCCGCGGAATTCGGAAAGCTCATCGCCGAGGAGACCGAGCGATGGGCGAAAGTTATCAAGTTCGCGAAGATCAAGCCGGAGTGAGTGCGCGACGGCCGGATCGCCTGGTTGTGCGCGGAAAAAGGCAGCAGCGCGTAGCCCGGGTTGAGCGCCAGCGAAACCCGGGGAACTGCCCCGGATTGCGCAGGCGCAATCCGGGCTACGATCTGAGGGAAGGGTATTGCAATGTCGGTACATCGCTTTGTTTCCTGCGGCCTCACCCTGGCTGCCATGGCTGCTCCCGGTTTGGCTCAGTCGGCTTCGCCGAATGGGGTAAGAACGCTCAATCCGCCTGGTGCAATCAGCACCGGGGGCGATACCTGGAGTGTTGGTGCGCGTGCGGGCGACTTCATCTTTGTTGCAGGCATGCAGGGTGTCGATCCGGCCACCAATAAATTGGTGGAAGGCGATGAAGCTCGTATTCGTCAGGCTTTCCTGAATCTGAAACTCATTGCCCAATCGGAGGGCGCGACACTGCAGGATTGCGTCCGCATCACGGTCTACGTATCCGACCTGCACCGCTTCGCCCCGCTCGTCAGCAAGGTACAGGCAGAGCTTTGGGGCAAGCCGCCGTATCCGCCGCGTGCGATGTTCGAGGTTCAGCGCCTGTTCGACGGCGATATCGTTGAGATCGACAGTATTTTCTACGCGCCAACTAAAAAGTGATGCGGTTTGAGGCCCTCTCGCCGGCAGGGCCATGGCGCGGTGGGTCTGATTTGAATAAGATGCCGCTGACGTGGACACGCTCACTGTCGACTTGGAGGTGACGATGCGAGAAAAAGAATCGGTCATGGCCTTCTGCGCAGTAGCCGCAGCTATCATGCTGATCGGCGCAACGGTCTTCGCTTCGTCACGCGCACAAGCCGTACCTCTCGCGAGGTCTTCCGGACTCAAAGCAGCGATCCACCAGGCAGCCGTCACACAAGAAGCCCGTTACACATGTCGAGGACCGCATGGCCGTAGATGCTATTATGTCTCGCGCCCGGAACAGGCTCTTCGTTACGAGCGACCCTATACTTACGGCATCGATCCGAACGCTGCTACTTATCATTACTGGGCCTCGCCCTCTAATAACTAGGTCTCGTTGAAAACCCATCCCGATGGCGAGCGCGAAGGCCGCCCACATCGCAAACCGCTTCATCTCACCACGGCGAAGCTGCGCAACCCGGCTTGAGCTCTTGCGAAAGCCGGGACTGCTTCCCCCGTGCGGGCTACAGCTGCCGGGCAGCCCGAATTGATCGTTGTCAAGCGGCCTTCGGCCAAGACGAAGTAAGCTGCGCAGCCCGGCTTGAGCTCTTGCGAAGCCGGGCCTGCTTCCCCCGCATTTCGCTTGCGCTCAATGCGGGCTACAACTGCCAGGCAGTCTGAATGGATCGAGGTCAAGATGCTGCCGCGGCCGCCCGCCGATGTGCCTGGCCTGCGTCGTCTGGCGGCGCAGATTCGCCTCAACGCGACCCGCATGGTCGCCATCCAGGGCTTCGGCTATCTGGGCCAGGCTTTGTCCTCCGCCGAGATTTTCGCTGTTCTGCTCGGTGGCGGCGTCATGCGTTTTGGCCACGATCGCCTTGTGATCTCGCCTGGGCACTACGTGATCGGGCTTTATGCGGCTGCGGCCGAGACCGGCCGCATCGATGCGAGCAAGCTTGCCTTCTACGGCAAGGATGGCGCCGCGCTTGAGGCAATCGGCTCGGAGCGAACCCCGCTGGTCGATCTCGTGTGCGGATCGCTCGGCCAGGGACTGTCCGGCGCGATCGGCTTTGCGCTGGCGGCGCGCCTCAAGAGCGAGGACCGGCGCACGTTCGCCTTTCTCAGCGACGGCGAGATGGAGGAAGGGCAGGTGTGGGAGGCCGCAATGTTCGCGGCGCATCATCGCCTCGACCGCCTCGTCGTCATCGTCGATGCAAACAACTCCCAGGTTGACGGACCGGTAACCTCCATCACCACGCTGGAGCCGCTGGCCGACAAATGGCGGGCCTTCGGCTGGTGCGCCATCGAGATCGACGGCCATGACGTGGAAGCGCTCCTGGGCGAGCTGCGACCGCAATCCGACGACGCCATCCCGCGCGTCATCATCGCGCGCACGCATGTGACGGGCCGCTTGCGGGCGATCCCGTCAACGGCGGACGGGCACTTCATCAAGCTCGATGCTGCTCTCGAAGCTGCGATTATCAGCGAGCTGGAGGCGGAGCTTGCGTGAGCCTCCTTATCCCATCGTCCTCAAGCCTTATGGGGCGGCGCTGCTGGCTTTGGCGCGGCGGCGGCCGGAGGTGGTGTGTCTCGGTGCCGATCTCACGCGGCAGACCGAAACCGATCTTTTCCGCGAGGAGCTTTCGCAGCGCTTCATCAATGTCGGCATGGCGGAAGCGAACATGATCGGAATTGCGGGTGGGCTGGCGCGCGCCGGGCACATCGTGTTCGTCAACACGTTCGGCGTGTTCTGTACGCGGCGCTGCTTCGACCAGATCGCCATGGCGGTCGCCTACCCGGCATTGAATGTCAAAATCGTCGGCTTCATGCCGGGTCTGTCGAGCCCGGGCGGGCCCAGCCACCAGGCGATCGAGGACGTGGCGCTGATGCGCGCGCTTCCCAACATGACCGTGGTCGAGCCGGCCGATGCCGTCGAAACGGAACAGGCGGTAACGGCAGTAGCGGGCCATCGCGGCCCCGTTTACCTGCGCCTCAAGCGCGGTGAGATTCCGCGGATTTTCCAGGACGATCATCGGCTCGACCTGCGCAAGGCGCAGGTTCTGACCGGCGGTGATGCACGCGATGTGTGCCTCGTTGCCACGGGCATGATGATCCCGGCGGCGCTCGCCGCCGCGCGCTGTCTTGGCGAGAACGGCGTCTCGGCGGCGGTCATCAACGTACCGGTACTCAAGCCGCTTGACGCGGCGACGATCTGCGCGCTCGCGCGTCATGTCGGCCTCGTGGTAACGGCGGAGAATCACACCATCGTCGGCGGACTGGGCTCGGCGGTCGCTGAAGCGCTGGCGGAAGCAGGTATTGCGGCAGCGTTGCGTCGCATCGGCATCATGGACGTGTTCGCTGAATCGGGCAGCCGCGAGTTCCTGTTCAACCGTTATGGGCTGGCAACCCAGAACATCGTGGACGCGGCGTGGCGCGGACTGGGCATCAACAAGCCGGCTCCCGCGGCGCCCGTCATGGAAGCGAGCGCCGGAACCTATGCGCCGGTGTGAGACAGGCTGGCGACGCCGGCGAACAGACGCACGCACTCGAACCAGGCCGAATGGAGGAACACAAGATGTCTCTGGCAAAGTTCATCTCGACCCCGAAGCTCGCCGAATACAAGGAGCGGTTCAAGGACCATTACAAGCTGCAACGGCGCGCGGACGGCGTGATCCTGGTCGAGGCTCACACGGCGGGCGGACCCATCCAGCTCAGCGTCGAGAACCACCGCTCGGTCGGCCAGCTGTTCAAGACCATTGGCGCCGACCCCGAGAACGAAATCATGATTTTCACGGGGTCGGGGAAAGAGTTCATGATGGATGCCGACCCCGAGGGTTTCAAGCTGGAGCAGGAGGACCTGCGGCACTGGGCCTACGAGTACGCATACAAGGACGGCAGGATCAATGTCAGCTCACTCATCAACGATCTCGAAATTCCGACCATCGGCGCTCTCAACGGCCCGGGGTTTCATTCCGAAATCTGCCTCATGTGCGACCTCACGATCTGCACCGAGGATACGATCATCTACGACCTGCATTACGACATCGGCTCGGTGCCCGGGGACGGCATTCACAGCTGCTTCCAGGAACTGCTGGGAGTCAAGCGGGCGGCCTACGCGTTGCTGACCGGCCAGGCGATCGACGCCAGGACGGCGCTTGAATACGGAATGGTCAACGAGGTCGTGCCGCGGGAAAAGCTGCTCGATCGCGCATGGCAGCTTGCCGATCATATCATGACGCAGCCGCGCATCACGCGCCGGCTGACGACACAGATCGTCCGGCGTCCCTGGCGGCAGCGGATCACAAATGATCTGGACGGCGGCTTCGGCATTCAGATGTTTGCGCATCTCGCCAAGGACAAGGCGGTGCACGGCAGGGGCCACATCGGCGACAAGGTGGCTTACGTCAGGCAAGGCAAGAAGAACAATTTCGACTGAGCCGGCGCGAAATGGAGGCACGGCGAAAATTCGATGAGGAAAGCCCGCCGACCCTCCGGCGGGTCCGCGGCGACCAGATCAAGGGAGACGACGACAATGCGCCCTATCACCAGGAGAACATTCAGCAAGACGGCCGCGGCCGCCTCGGCCGCGATGGCGGCGCCTGCCATTCTCGCGCATGCGGCCGACAAGCCGATCCGGATTGGTTTTAGCATCGCGCAGACCGGCGGTATCGCGGCCGGCGGCAAGGCGGGGCTCACAGCGCTCGAGCTCTGGCGCAGCGACGTGAACGCCGCGGGCGGCCTGCTCGGCCGGCCGGTCGAGTTTGTCGTCTACGACGACCAGAGCCAGCCGACCACGGTTCCCGGCATCTACGCCAAGCTGCTCGATATCGACCGGGTCGATCTCCTGCTCTCGCCCTACGGCACAAACCTGACCGCCGTGGTCATGCCGATGATCAAGCAGCGCAACCGCTTCGTCATCGCGCAGATGGAGATCGGCCAGAACGAGAATCTCAATCACGACAAGTTCTTCGAGATCGCGCCGTGGGGACCCCGGCCGGCGGCCAACTGGTGCCGCGGCTATTTCGATCTCGCCAGGCGCCTGGGCTACAAGACGCTCGGCATTATCAGCTCGGACGCCGAATTCTCGGCAAATGCCGCCAACGCCGGCATGCGGATCGCCGAGGAGTACGGCATGAAGGTGATCTCAAATCAGCACTATCCGCCGAACTTCGTCGATTTCTCCGGCATCCTGCGCAACGTCAATGCGGCGGGGCCCGAGTTCCTGTTCGTCGCCTCGTATCCGGTGGAGTCGGCAGCATTGGTGCACGGCATATCGGAGATCGGCATCTCCGACAACGTGCAGATGTTCGGCGGCGCCATCGTCGGCATCCAGTACGCGCAGCAGCTGGAAAGCCTCGGCTCGGCGCTCAACGGCATCACCAACTACGACACCTATGTCGTGGCGCCGACCCTGAGTTTCCCCGGCATCGACAAGTTCCTGGAGCGCTACCGGCCGCTTGCCGAAAGCAGGGGCGTCGACAGTCTCGGCCACTTCCTGCCGCCCTTCTTCTACGCGGGCGGCCAATTCATCGAGGCGGCGGTCAAGGCGGTCGGCGCGCTGGACGAGGCGAAGCTTGCGCAGTGGCTGCACAACAACACCATCGACACCATCGTCGGGCCGGTGAAGTTCGGGCCCGACGGAAACTGGGTGGAAAGCCGGATCGTCTGGGCGCAATACCGGGACGCGAAGGACAAGGACCTCGATCAGTTCCGTCATCCCGGCAAGCAGATCGTTCTGCACCCGGAAGCGCTGGCGACCGGCAAGATCGTCGCGCCTTACAAAAAAGCACGGGCCTGACGGGCGCGTGACCGGACCAGTATTCGGAATAAGAGAGGGTGGGATCACAGCCAAAGCTCCGTCATGCGCGGGCTTGTCCCGCGCATCCACGTCTTGGCGCGGAAGAAGACGTGGATGGCCGAGATAAACCTGGATAAACCCGGCCATGACGAACCAACACCGATTCACCTCTCAGTGAAACCAGGTAATCGCGGGGGTCCAGCGTCTTCCAGGCCGGGCCGGCGCAGAAAAGTCACGTGAGCGATCATGCTCGAGCTGGCGTCCAATGCGGTTGTCACCGGCCTGCTGCTGGGCGGCATCTACGCCGTGGCCAGCCTCGGTCTCACCATCGCATTCGGCTTGCTGCAGGTCCCCAACGTGGCGCACCCGACCTTCGTGGTGCTCGGCGCGTATTGCGCATATTTCGGCAACCTGGTCGGGCTCGATCCGGTTCTCGCCGGCGCGCTGTTCGCGCCGGCCTTCTATGCCGCCGGCATGCTGTTCTACGAGGCCTATTTCATCTGTTTCGAGCGCCGCGGTCGCGGGGATACCCTGCAGAGCTTCACCTTTTTCTTCGGCGTCGCCCTCGTTCTTGAAGTCGTGCTGATTCTCGCGGTCGGCGTGGATCTACGATCGGTCGGCGCAGGCTATATCGGAAAGAGCCTCACCCTCGGCGCCGTCACCATGCCGTACCGGCTGATCATCCCGTTCGTGATCGGCTCGACCGTCGGCGCGGGCATGTGGGCTTTCCTGACCAGGACCCATACCGGCCTCGCGATCCGCGCGGTCGCCCATGACGACAGGGCGCTGCGAATCGTTGCGCTCGACCCCGCCCGCATCAAGCGGCACGCGTTCGGGATTGCAATGATGACGGCCGCCTTCGCGGGAGCCGCCCTCATTGTTCTCAACCCGGTCGATCCGTTCATCGGCGGAGAATATATCGGCCGCACGTTCGCGATCGTCGTGCTGGCCGGGATGGGGAGCGTGCCCGGGACGCTGGTTGCCGGCGCCATCATCGGGCTGATGGAGAGCCTGGTGGTGACGTTCGTCGGGGCGAGCTGGGCTCCGGGCGTGTCGTTTACTGTGCTGCTCGCGACGCTGGCGGTTCGGCCGAGCGGCATTTTCGGCATCGCGCGATGAGCAGCTGGCGCTTTGGCTTCGGTGCGCTCGCGGTTGTGGCCGCCGGCGCCGCGTTGCCGCACCTGGTGAGCAACTCTTATGTGTTCTATGCCGGCTTCATCACCTTGCAATACGTGATCGTGGCCACCGCCTGGAACATTCTGGGCGGGTATGCCGGCTACGTGAACTTCGGCGCCGGCGCGTTTGTCGGCCTCGGCATCTATTCGGCGGTGTTCCTGTTCAAGGCGATCGCGGCGCCGCTATGGCTGCAGGTGCTCGGGGCCGCCGCGGCGGGCGGTCTGCTCGGGCTCGGGATGGGCTACCTGACTTTGCGCATCCAGGGGGTGTTCTTCTCGATCGCGACGCTCGCTCTCACCATCGTGCTCAATACCATTGTCGTGAACTGGTCATTCATCGGCGGCGCACGCGGTGCGACGGTGCTGGCGCCGGCGCCGGTATGGTTTCCAAGCATCGTGAGCTACGTGTTCTTCGCCACGCTGGTGCTGGCCGTGATCACCGTTGCCGTGGCGCGCTGGATCGAGCGGTCGTGGGTCTGGCGCGGGCTTGCTGCGCTGCGGGCGAATGAGCAGGCGGCCGAATGCTGCGGCACGCCGACCTTGAAGCTCAAGCTGTTCGCCGCCACCGTCAGCGGCGCGCTGATCGCGACCGCGGGGGCGCCTTATCCCTACTATGCTTCCTATGTCGAGCCGGGCTCCGCCTTCGGCTTGACCATCGCGCTCAACGCGCTCGCCATGCCGCTGATCGGCGGAACGCGCAGCTGGATCGGCCCGGTGATCGGCGCGCTTCTGCTCAGCAGCATCGAGCAGGCGGCCACGGTCACGATTCCGACCGAGGTCAATCTGCTCATCGTGGGCCTCGTGCTCATCGGCTTCGTCGTTGCCGCGCCCGACGGATTGCTTGGCCTGTTCGCTCGGCGGCAGAACCAGGGAGCACGCGCGTGAGCGAGCCGGTGCTCTCGGTGCGCGGCGTGCGCAAGCGGTTCGATACGCTGATCGCGGTCGCCGACGTCGATCTCGACGTCGGACGCGGCGAGAAGCTCGGCATCATCGGTCCGAACGGATCGGGCAAGACCACCCTGATCAACTGCATCACCGGCGTGCTCCGCCCGGAGCGCGGCAGGATCATCTTCGAAGGCGTCGACGTATCGCGCATGCCGACCTATCGGCGCGCCCGCGCCGGAATTGCGCGCAGCTTCCAGATCCCGCGTCCTTTCGTGGGCATGTCGGTCGTCGAGAACCTGCTGGTCCCGCTCGATTATGTGGAGAGCAAGGAAGAAGGCGTCGCCCGCGCGCACGCCATTCTGGCATCGGTCGGACTGCAATCGCGCGCCGGCGACCCGGCGGAGTCGCTGAGCCACCTCGAGCTGCGCAAGCTTGAGCTGGCGCGTGCGCTCGCGGCGGCGCCACGGTTGCTGATTGCCGACGAAGTCATGGCCGGACTGTCCGAGCCGGAGATCGACGAGATGCTGGACATCCTGTTCGAGCTCAACGCACTGGGCGTCACCATCATCATGATCGAGCACATCATGCACGCGATCACGCGCTTCTCGGAACGCCTGGTGTGCATGGAGACCGGCCGTATCATCGCCAACGGGAAGCCGCAGGACGTGGCCCGCGATCCTGAAGTGCGGAGGGTCTACTTTGGCAAATAGGCTCATCATCGAGAATCTGTCCGCGGGCTATGGCGCCGTCCGCGTGCTGCGCGACGTATCGCTGGAAGTGCGCGAGGGCGAGCTCGTCGCCCTGCTCGGCACCAACGGCAACGGCAAGAGCACGCTGCTCAACGCAATCCTCGGTCTGGTGCCGCCGACCGCCGGCTCGGTGCGTCTGGAATGGGACGGACAGGTCACCGAGCTTGCCGGCTCTCCAGCCGAGAAGATCGTCGAGCGCGGTATCGCCCTGGTGCCGGAGGGGCGCCGCCTGATCCCGCATCTCACGGTCGAGGAGAACCTGACGCTCGGCGGCTCCGGGCGGCGCTCGCGCCCCAATCTGCGCCGCAACCTGGAATTCGTATTTGGCGCCTTCCCGGTGCTGCTGGAAAGGCGCAAGCAGACCGCCGGAACCATGAGCGGCGGGCAGCAGCAGTTGCTGGCAATCGCGCGCGCGTTGATGACGCAGCCGCGCGTTCTACTGGTCGACGAGCCGTCCGTCGGGCTCGCCCCGGTGGCGGTCGACCGGGTGCTCGCGACGGTGAAGGAGCTTCAGTCCGGGCGCGGGCTCACCGTGCTGATGGCGGAGCAAAGCATCGTGCAGGCGATCGCCATCGCCGAACGATCCTACATCCTCACCCACGGGCGCATCGCCCGCGAGCTCGACCGCGAACGCGCGGCCGCATCGACGGAGGAAATCCGCTCTGCGCTTTTGGGCACGGCGGCGTGAAGGAGACGGCATCATGGACATCGGATTCATCGGGCTCGGCAACATGGGCAAGCCCATGGCGCTCAACCTGCTCAATGCGGGCCATCGTTTGCGCGTGTGGAATCGTTCGCCTGCGCCCGCGCAGGAGCTTGCGGCGCGCGGGGCAATTGTCGCGGCATCGCCGAGCGAAGCGTTCCAGGGCGACGCGGTCATCTCGATACTGTCCGACGACGAGACGGTCCGTCACATCATCGTCGAGCAGGCTCTGGCGGGAGCAGCAAAGCCGACGGTGCATATCAACATGGCCACCATATCGGTCGCCTGCGCCAAGGAGCTGACCAGGCTGCATGCGCAGAAAGGGATCGACTATGTCGCCGCGCCCGTCCTCGGCCGGCCCGAAGTGGCCGCGGCCGGCAAGCTTGAGATCCTGGCCGCCGGCAAGCCCGGCGTGCTCGACCGCCTGCAACCGGTGCTCGCCGCCATCGGCCAGAAGGTGTGGCGATTCGGCGACGAGCCGAGCAGCGCCAACGCCGTCAAGATCGCCGTCAATTTCTCGCTGGCCTGCGCCATCGAGGCCATGGCCGAAAGCGCGGCATTGGTGCAGGCGCACGGGATCGAGCGTGGCGGTTTTCTCGGCCTGCTCACCAGCACGCTGTTCAACACCCCAGTGTACAAGGGCTACGCGGAGCTGATCGCCGGGCGCCAATACGAGCCGCCGAAGTTCAAGCTGACATTGGGCTTCAAGGACGTGAAGCTCGCGCTCAGCGCCGGCGAGGACGGCAAGGTCCCGCTGCCGTTCGGGAGCGTGCTGCGCGAGAATTTCATCGATGCCGTCGCCCATGGGCACGGCGGCAAGGACTGGTCTGCGGTCGCCGAGGTCGCGGTCCGGCGCGCAGGACTTGCTTAGCCTGGACCGCGTGCAACGCAATTCTCAGTCTGGCCAGAATGTTGCGCTATGCTCCCATCATCCGGATCATGTCGCACTATTGTTTTCGTTCGTTTGTTCGTGCCGATCTGCGCATGGTCGCCCGCTGGCTGCGCACGCCGGAGGTCGTGCGCTGGTGGGGTGATCCGGAAGAACAGGAGGCCCTCGTCACACAAGATCTCGATGAGCCATTGATGCGGCAATGGATCGTAGAGCACGAGCGGCGTCCTTTCGCTTACGCACAGGCTTATCCCGCGCACGCCTGGCCGCAGCCGCACCTGGCGCAGCTCCCCGAGGGAAGTGCGGTTATTGACGCTTTTATCGGCGAGCCGGCCATGCTCGGCCGTGGACACGGGAGTGGATTTCTACGGCATCTCGCCAAGCGGCTGCTGGCCGAAGGCGCGCCGGTTGTTGCCATCGATCCGGCGCTCGACAATCACCGCGCGCGTCGCGCCTATGCTCGCACCGGATTTGTCGGGCAAACGGCAGTAGAGACCAAAAACGGGCCCGCGGTCCTGATGCTCTTCCAGTAAATTGGACGCACTTTGCTTCTGCGCCGCGGACATCTCGGCGGTTCGCGCAGATGCAGCCATGGTTCAGGTCTCACGATTTTCATCGGCATCATCATTCTTTCCCTTGCGGCATAGGATCGCAAGGAACCTGATTCATTCCCTCCCGCCAACGCAAGCGTGAACGCCTTGCGGCATTGAGGCGGCGAGCTGTCGGGAATATTTCAAGCATAGCTCGGGTCAAATCATCGGGAATTGATGGATCAGCGGAGGCCCGAGATGATCAGCACATATCTCGATGCGCTCATATCGAAGGGCGCGGCGGCCGCTTTGTGCCGCCTCACGGGCGCCGCGCGCGAGCAGGTGAAACTCGGCGTTCTTGCAGTCAATCTTATATGCCATCCGGTCGAGGCATATTCCGCGCTGGATTCGGTCGCGTCCATCTTCCCCGAAAAGGCGCAGGCGAGGGGCTTTGGCCATTCCTCGGCGTTGCGCATCGCTGACGCGTATCTGCCTTTAGCGGGCCCGCCGCCGGCGGCGCCCTCATCATCAAAGTCGCTGTCCCGCGTGCACATCATCTTGCGGATGAGGAACTCGCTGCCGGCCCTGCCAGGTGCCGCCGCCGGCCTCCTGCGTCGCGCCTTGGTTCGCGTCGCGGAATACTTTTATCAACGGCTTGCGCCGGCGATTGAGGGCTCGCACGGCGCAGATATCATTCCCAGCCGCGGGATTGCTGCCCGTCTGGCCAGAGACATAACGCATCAGGATTACGGCGGGGTCCGCTCGTATTGAACCGCCGCTCACTGCCGGCATGCGAGTGGTTGCGCGTTCGCCCGACAGCGAGCCCGGCGTGACTTTGCGCAACCGGTTCCTGTCACAAAGACCCGGCAAGGTTCGCGGTTATTCCGCCGGCTGATCGCGGGAGCCGCACGAGCTCGATGGAGACAACTTGCTTCGGGGAAGCAGCCCGAACCAGGTCTTTCATGACATCAAACAGTAAAGATCGCTCTTGCC
>Ga0306921_10003325_pt1 | contig 16329 bp, 15 predicted proteins | sample sta12Cox44000080_FD_203760 | JGI IMG/M metagenome (GOLD analysis project Ga0306921, IMG submission 203760) | Lab enrichment of tropical soil microbial communities from Luquillo Experimental Forest, Puerto Rico - statoxic.12C.oxic.44.000.080 (v2)... | ecosystem: Environmental > Terrestrial >...
CAGTCGCCGGCGCCGGTCGTGTCGACGACCTTGGCTTTGAAGGCGGGAAGGGCGACGACGCCGTCGGGCGACACCATCACCAGCCCGCGGCCGCCCAGGGTCGCGATCACCGTCGTCGGGCCGAGCTTGCAGCAAGCGGCGGCGATGAGCGTTTGCGAACTCGTGCTGGTGATCTTGATACCGGTCGCCTGCGCGAGCTCGATCTCGTTCAGCACGGCGATATCGACGAACTTCAGGAGCCGCTTCGGATGCCGCAGCATGGGCGCCAGATTGAGAATGGTGCGCGCACCGGCGGCACGGGCCCGGCGGAACACGGCATCGGTCGTGGCAAGCGGTGTCTCGAACTGCGCCACCCAGATCTCGCCCTTGCGCGGCTTGCGGCCAATCATCGGCTTGGCGAAGCGCGCGTTGGCTCCGGCTGCGCCGGTGATGGCGTTGTCGCCTTCGGCAACCTGGATGACCGCAACGCCGGTGGTCTCGCCGCGCACGACCGTGACGCCGGCGGCATCGACGCCGTTGTCCGCGAGTACATCGCGCAGGGTCTTGCCGAACACGTCGGCGCCGACTGCACCCAACATCGCGGTCCTGGCGCCGAGGCGGGCCGCCGCGATGGCCTGGTTCGACCCCTTGCCGCCAGGCAGGAAGGAAACCTTGCCGTCGAGGATGGTCTCGCCGGCAAGCGGACGCCGCTTGCTCTGCACGATCACGTCCATGTTGAGACTGCCGCAGACGACGACAGTCATGTCATCCAGGGCGGGATGGGCAGCTTCTTCTCGCGCAGGAAGGCCGGGTTGAACAGCTTGGACTGATAGCGCTGACCGCCATCCGCCAGGATGGTGACGACGATCTTGCCGGGTCCCAGCTCCTTGGCGAGCCGCATGGCGCCGACCACGTTGATCGCGGTCGAGCCGCCCAGCACCAGCCCTTCGTGTTCGACCAAATCATAGAGGACAGGCAGGGCCTCCTCGTCGGTGATCTGATAGACCGTGTCGAGCGGCGTGCCGTCGAGGTTGGCGGTGACGCGGGCGTTGCCGATGCCCTCGGTAATCGAGTTGCCCTCGGCTTTCAGCTCGCCGTTGTGGTGCCAGTTGTAGAAAGCCGAGCCCATCGGATCGCTGAGCGCGATCCTGACCTTGGGATTGCGTTCCTTGAGCGCCCGCGCCACGCCGCCCAGCGTGCCGCCGGTGCCGACCGAGCAGGTGAAGCCGTCGACCTTGCCGTCGGTCTGCGTCCAGATCTCCGGACCGGTGGTGCGATAGTGGCCGTCGCGATTGGCGACATTGTCGAACTGGTTGGCCCAGATCGCGCCGTTCGGCTCCTTGGCCGCCAGCTCCTCGGCCAGCCGGCCCGAGAAGCGCACGTAGTTGTTGGGGTTGGAGTAGGGCACGGCCGGCACCAGGCGCAGGTCGGCGCCGCATAGCCGCAGCATGTCCTTCTTCTCCTGGCTCTGCGTCTCGGGCATCACGATCACTGAGCGATAGCCGCGCGCATTGGCGACCAGGGCGATGCCGATGCCGGTGTTGCCGGCGGTGCCTTCGACGATGATGCCGCCCGGCCTGAGCTTCCCGTGCTTCTCGGCATCCTCGATGATGGCCAGCGCCGCGCGATCCTTCACCGAGCCGCCAGGATTGAGGAACTCGGCCTTGCCGTAGATCTCACAGCCGGTCGCCGCCGACGCAGCCTTGAGCTTGATCAGCGGCGTGTTGCCGATGCTCTCGATAAAACCCGCCCGGACGTTCATGACGTGCTCGCTCTCTTGCCCCGCGCTCGCTCCCAGCTGAGACCGTAGCAGGCGGTGGAGCGTCAACGCCAGCGCGGCTTCCGATCGAGTGGAACCGCGAGCGGTTCCACTCGATCGGAAACGCGTTGCCCCAGGTGCCTCGACCGAGGGCATATTCCGCCCGGCTGATTCCAGCCGGGCGGAATATGCTCTAACGCCAGCGCTTGCGCACCTCGTCGCGGTGCAGGGCGAGCCACTGCAGGGCGAGCATGGCGACGGCATTGTCGACTTCGTTGCGCTCGACCATGGCGTAGGCCTCGGCGAAAGGCAGCACCTTCACCAGGATATCTTCATGCTCCGAGGGCAGGCCATGGATGCCGCCGGCATTGGTCGTGTCGACACGGCCAAGAAATATCTCGCACGACTCGGAACAGGCGCCGGGGGTGAGCATGACGCTGGTGATGTGCAAGGTGTCGGCGACGTGGAGGGCGGCCTCCTCGACGGCCTCGCGCCGGACCATGGCCTCGGCCGTTTCGTTGGCCTCGATGATGCCGGCCACCGCTTCCCAGGTGAACGGGTGCCGACCCGCGACGAAGGAGCCGGCGCGGAACTGGCGGATCAGGACGACCTCGTCGCGCGCGGGATCGTAGGGCAGCACGGCGCCGGCTTGGCCACGCTCGAACACCTCGCGGCTGATCACCTCGCTCTGGCCGCCGGCATGCAGGCTATGCCGCAAAAAGTAGCGTCCGATTTTGAAGTAACCCTGGTAGGCCACTTCGTGGCGCACCAGCTCGGCCTTCTCGGTGGCAGGGTTAGGCATCGTAGGCATTTCCTGAAAACAGCTACGGCGCGTCCGGAAAGAACGCGCCGTAGGCGTAGGTGGCTCCGGAGGCAGGGTTCGAACCTGCGACCCGGCGATTAACAGTCGCCTGCTCTACCGCTGAGCTACTCCGGAATGAACTCGTCCGCGGCCGGGCGGCACTGGCCTGCGAAGGGGCGGTTTTTGGCAGAGCGTCCCCCGACAGGCAAGGGGGCTGATCCACACAGTAAACGCCCCAAAAGGCGCTGGAGGCGTGGGCCGGAATCGAACCGGCATACGCGGATTTGCAGTCCGCTGCATAGCCACTCTGCCACCACGCCAGCGAGGAGCGCGGTGCTATAGCGCGGCTTCCAATCAAATGGAACCGCCGCGCGGAGGGTCAAGCGAGTGCGCCAAGCCGTCCTTTGACGCTATTGGCGGGCACCGCCTATAAACACCGCAACATTTTGGGGTCAGGGTATGACGGACTTCGCACTCGCGCGCCGCAACATGGTGGATGGGCAGCTGCGGCCCAACCGGGTGACCAATACGGCCCTCCTGGCGGCGGTGAGCGATCTGCCGCGCGAGCGCTTCCTGCCCGAGGGCCTGCGGTCGGTCGCCTATGCCGACGACGACGTGCGGCTGGGCAATGGCCGTTTTCTGATGGAACCCATGGTGCTGGCGCGGCTGATCCAGGCCCTGCAGCCGCAGCCCGACGACAAGGTGTTGGTCGTGGCCTCGGGTCGGGGCTATGGCGCGGCGCTGCTGTCTCGGCTGGCGAAGTCGGTCGTCGCTGTCGAGAGCGACGCCCAGCTGGCTGGTGCGGCTGACCAGACCATCAGGAATTTAGGCATTGTCAACATTAACCAGACAGTGGCCAAATTGGAGGCCGGCGCGCCGGCCGAGGCACCTTACGACGCGATCCTGATCGAGGGCGCGGTGCACGAGATCCCGCGCGCACTGCTCGACCAGCTGGCCGAAGGCGGGCGGTTGACCACCGTCATGGCCGCACCCGCCGGTGTTCTCGGTGTCGCTCAACTCGTCGTGAAGGAGGGCGGCGCCACCTCCGGTCGGCCGCTGTTCGACGCCGGCACGCCGGCTCTTCCGGGCTTCGCTCCGCCGCCGCGATTTGCCTTTTAGGCCAAGCATTTGCATGGCTGTGCGGGTCAGTTGTTGGGGCTACCCAGGGCCGGCGTGCCAGTGATAGGGTCGGACGTGGAGATGGCGATCAAGGTATTACGGGGTAGTTCAATGCGTATCCGGCCCGCGTCGAGGCGTGCCCGCGCGGCGGTCATGTGCGCGCTCGCGGTCGGGCTGGCCGCTGCACCGGGCGCGCAGGCTCAGAGCCTGGTCGAGGCCCTGTCAACAACCTACAACAGCAATCCGGATCTGCTGGCGGCCCGCGCGGTTCTGCGCCAGACCGACGAAACGCTGGCCCAGGCCGTCGCCAACTGGCGCCCCAAGATCCTGCTGAACGTCGAATACAACAAGATCGAGGCCGATTCGATTCCGGTCGTGAGGACGAACAGCTACTTCATCCTGAACGGACGGACGACGCTGCTGCAGGCCATCCAGCCGATCTTCCGCGGCGGCGCCACGGTGGCGGCCACCAAGACCGCGCAGGCCAACATCCAGGCGCAGCGCGCCGTACTAGCGGACACCGAGCAGCAGGTGCTGCTGAACACGATCACCGTCTATGCCGACGCGGTGCGCGACGCGGGCATCGTCGATGCTCGCCGCAACAACGTGCGGGTGCTGGTGCAACAGCTCGATGCCACGCGCGAACGCTTCCGCGTCGGTGAACTCACCATCACTGACGTGTCGCAGGCCGAGGCCCGTCTCGAAGGCGCCAAGGCGGACCTGGTGCAGGCCGAAGCCCAGCTGCGCATCGACGAGGCCGCGTATCAGCGCGTCACCGGCCAGAGCCCCGGCACGCTCGGCGATCTGCCGCTGTGGGGCGCGCTGCCGGTCAGCGAAGAGGAAAGCGTGGCGCTCGCCATGGATGCCAATCCGCGTCCGGTCAGCGCGCAGAACCGCATCACCGCGGCAGCCTATGCCGTGAACAGCGCCTGGGCCGTGTTGCTGCCGCAGGTCCAGGTGATCGGCTTCATCCAGTATCAGCAGGACCTGCAGGTCCCGACCGATCAGTACTACCAATACGGCGTGCGCCTGCAGGCCTCGGTGCCGATCTACCAGAACGGCAGCGAATGGAGCCAGGTTCGCCAGGCCAAGGAACTGGTCGGCCAGCGGCGCAACGAGCTCGACAGCGCCCGCCGCGTGGCCGCCCAGACCGTGATCACCTTCTGGCGCCAGCTCGACGCGGCACGCTCGCGGGTGGTGTCGTTCGAGGCTCAGGTCAAGGCCAACGAAGTCGCCTTGAACGGCGTGCGCCAGGAAGCGCTGGTCGGCTCGCGGACGACGCTGGACGTGTTGAACGCCGAGCAGGAGCTGCTCAATGCGCAAGTCAGCCTGATCAGCGCGCGACACGACGTGCAGGTGGCCTACTATGGCGTGCTGTCCGGCATCGGCCGCCTGACGGCCCGCACACTCGGATTGCCGGTCGAGTACTACGACGAAGAGAAGTATTATCGGGAGGTCGGCTCGCGCTGGATCGGCGACGGGACTGCCGGTCAGCAGCCGAGCCCGGCAGCCGCGACGAGTGCCGCGGGCGCCTTCTCCAAGACGTCACAAGGTGCGCCAGCCCCGGGAGCTCCCCAGCAGGCGACAGCACCTGGAACGACGCCGCAGGGGGCGGCGCCTGCTGCAGCGCAGGGGACGAAGAAATGAGCGACGCTCCGAAGTCCGCCAACGATCCGTCGATGGACGATATTCTGGCCTCGATCCGAAAGATCATCTCGGATGACGAGGCACGCGCCCAGGTGAGTGGTGGCCCGGCGGCATCCGGCTCGGCCAACCCGGTGGCGACCAAGCGCGACGACGTGCTTCTGCTCACCGACCTGGTCGAGGAGCCCAAAGGCGGTCCGCGGCCGACCTCGTTGCCAGTGCCGCGCACCGATCCCGCTGCGGCGGGCGACATGCCCCAACCGACGATCGGCGATCCGGGTGCGGACCAGGCGCTGGTGGCGGCCGGCGCGGCGGGCGTCGCCTCGTCGGCGTTCGATCGCCTGAGCCAGGCCGTGCAGGACAGCGTGCCCGCCCCGATGGCGCCCGATCCGGGCCCGACCATGGGCGCCGGCAAGACGCTCGAGGACCTGGTGAAGGAGATGCTGCGGCCGATGCTGAAGGAATGGCTCGACCGCAACCTGCCGCCCATGGTCGAGCGGTTCGTCGAACGCGAGATCGTCCGGTTGACCCGCCGCTGACCCCAGGCGCCCCGAGACCAACCATCAACGCCACGGGGTCATCCGTGGCGTTTTTCGTTATAAGGCTCTGAATGCTCGACAAGACTTACGACCCCAAGGAGATCGAAGCCCGCCGGTACCCCGAATGGGAGCAGTCCGGCGCGTTCAAGGCGCACCCTGAGTCGGCCAAGCCGCCTTACTGCATCGTCATCCCGCCGCCCAACGTCACGGGCAGCCTGCACATGGGCCATGCGCTCGACAACACGCTGCAGGACGTGCTGATCCGCTGGCGGCGCATGAAGGGCGACGACGTGCTGTGGCAGCCCGGCACCGACCACGCCGGCATCGCGACCCAGATGGTCGTGGTGCGCAATCTCGAGCAGGAAGGCATCGGGCTCGCCGTCGAAGGGGCGAAAGCCGACGGCAACAAGACGTTGCTGAACCGCGAGCAGTTCCTCGAGAAGGTCTGGGAATGGAAGGCCTTCTCCGGCGGCACCATCACCCGCCAGCTGCGCCGGCTCGGCGCCTCGTGCGACTGGAGCCGCGAGCGCTTCACCATGGACGAGGGCCTGTCGAAGGCCGTGCTCAAGGTGTTCGTCGATCTCTACAAGGCCGGCCTGATCTACAAGGACAACCGGCTGGTCAACTGGGATCCCAAGATGCTGACCGCGATCTCCGACCTCGAGGTCGAATCGCGCGAGGTGCGGGGCAGCCTGTGGTTCTTCAAATATCCAATCGAAGGCAGCGACGAGCATATCATCGTCGCCACCACGCGGCCGGAGACCATGCTGGGCGATACCGGCGTCGCGGTGCACCCCGACGATCCCAAGTGGAAGCACCTCGTCGGCAAGCACGCCATCCTGCCGCTGGTCGGCCGGCGCATCCCGATCGTGGCTGACGAGTACTCCGATCCCGAGAAGGGCTCGGGCGCGGTGAAGATCACGCCGGCGCACGACTTCAACGACTTCGAGGTCGGTCGTCGCCACAAGCTCGAGGCGATCTCGATCTTCGACAAGTTCGCGCGCCTGAACGACAAGGCACCGGAGAAATATCGTGGCCTCGACCGCTTCGAGGCGCGCAAGCGGGTCGTCGCCGACATGGAGGCGGCCGGGCTGGTCGGCAAGATCGAGCCGCACACCCACACCGTGCCCTATGGCGATCGCGGCGGCGTGCCGGTCGAGCCGTTCCTGACCGAGCAGTGGTACGCTGATGCCAAGAAGCTCGCCGAGGCGCCGATCGCGGCGGCACGCGACGGCCGCGTCGCCTTCGTGCCGGAGCGCGGGCGCGACGATTTCTTCCGCTGGATGGAGAACATCGAGCCGTGGTGCATCTCGCGCCAGCTGTGGTGGGGCCACCAGATCCCGGCGTGGTACGGCCCGGACAAGAAGGTCTTCGTGGCCCTCTCCGAAGGCGAGGCCAAGGCCGAGGCGCGCCAGCACTACGGCAAGGACACGGGCCTGGAGCGCGACCCCGACGTGCTCGACACCTGGTTCAGCTCGGCGCTGTGGCCGTTCTCGACGCTCGGCTGGCCGGACGAGACGCCGGAGCTCAAGAAGTACTATCCGACCGACGTGCTGGTGACCGGCTGGGACATCCTGTTCTTCTGGGTCGCGCGCATGATGATGATGGGCATGCACTTCATGCCTGACGTGCCGTTCCGCACCGTCTACCTGCATGGCCTGGTGACGGACGAGAAGGGCCAGAAGATGTCGAAGTCCAAGGGCAACGCCATGGACCCGCTGGAGCTGATCGACAAGTACGGCGCCGATGCGCTGCGCTTCACCATGGCCTCGCTCGCCGCCAACCAGGCGAGCCGGCTGCGCCTCTCGCCGGCGCGCGTCGAGGGCTCGCGCAACTTCGCGACAAAACTTTGGAACGCCACGCGCTTTGCCGAGATGAACGGCGCCGCATTGCCGAAGAGCTTCGATCCGGCGAGCGTGAAACTCACGGTCAACAAGTGGATGCTGGGCGAGCTGACGCGCGCCAACCGCGCGATCGATACGGCGATCGCCGAGTTCCGGCTGAACGAGGCGGCGAGCGCGCTCTACGAATTCATCTGGGGCATCGTCTGCGACTGGTACGTCGAACTCACCAAGCCCATTCTGCAGGGCGCCGATGGGCCGGAGAAGGACGAGACGCGCGCCGTCACCGCCTTCGTGCTGCGCGAGACGGTGAAGCTGCTGCATCCGGTGATGCCGTTCATCACCGAGGAGCTGTGGGACAAGCTCGGCCATCGCGCCCAGCATGGTGCGCTGATCAGCCAGCCTTGGCCGCAGCCGGCGACGCCCGATGCCGAGGCTGACGCCGAGATGGGCTGGCTGGTGAAGCTGGTCTCCGATATCCGTTCGGCACGATCGGAGCTGAACGTTCCGCCGGCCGCCAAGCTCAAGCTTTTGGTCGTGGGCAGTAACGACACCACGAAAAGTCGTATTGCGGCGAACAGTGCCGCTATTGGATTTTTGTCGCGCGTCGAAGGAATCGATACGACCGCCGTATCAGTGCCCAAAGCGTCTCTGCAGATTGTTGTCGGCGAGGCGACCTACGCGCTGCCGGTGGGCGAGGTCATCGACCTCAAGGCCGAAAGCGTGCGGCTTGAGAAAGAGATCAAGAAGCTCGCCGATGAGATCGCCAAGATCGACGCCAAGCTCGGCAATGCCAACTTCGTGGCGCGCGCGCCGGAAGAGGTGGTCGAGGAGCAGCGCGAACGCCGCCGCCAGGCCGAGCAGACGCGCCAGCGCCTCAGCGCCGCGCTGAAGCGCCTCGGCTAGCTCCAGCGGCGGTCGCGGCGCAGCGGCGAATCGTCGGGCAGGAACAGCACGTCGAGCTGGGCGGTGGCACCGTCGAGCGGCCGCCGCGCCATGCCCAGCACGTCGGCCAGCACGAAGCCGTGGTCGTGCATGAAGCGCACGATGTCGTGCACTTCCGGCCCGCCCCGGAGGCTGGCGATGGTACTGGTCTCGATGACGATGGCGTCGATGCTGGCGAGCCGGCCGGTCATGCCTTCGAGCACCATCAGCTCGGCGCCCTGCACGTCGATCTTGCACAGCGCCGGCCGGTCGATCTCCTTGATCAGCGTATCGAAGCGCCGCATCGGCACGCGGTCGCGCCGCAGCACCTGGCGGTCGCCGAGGTCGTCGAGCAGGGTCGCCGCCTGGATGTCGGGCCGGATCTCGATCTCGACCTCGCCGTCGTGGTCGCCGAGCGCAGCCTGATGGACCTTGCAATTTAGCTGGCGCTGCAGCAGGCGCATGTAGTGCAGCGATTCGGGCGTCGGATCGATCAGATGATAGAAGGCGTCGGGGAAGGCGCGATAAAGCTCGTAGGTGCCGTAGGCGACGCCGATGTCGAACACGGTGTTCGGCTTGCAGCCATAGTGCTCGAGCACGCCGAACGACTGCCGCCACGACGGCGCGTCGACGCGGTGGGGCATGTAGGAGATGTAGGGCCGCAGGAAATCCTTCAGCTCGCTCAGCATCGTCGCTCCCCGAGTTGTGCTTGCCGCAGGATGCCGGAAATCCATCGGCGCGCTGCGCCATTGATGTGACCAAAGCGTGACGCGCGCCCCGTCAGCGCAGCGGCTTGGTCCACCAGTTGGAGGCGATGGTGAGGTCGGAGCGGCGCAGCATCTCTGCCTTGGGCAGATCGCGGTCGCCGCAGGTCACGACAACCTGAGCCGCGCCGTGCTCGTGTATCAGCGTCGTGGCATGCGACAGCAGCGCTTCGCCGATGGTGAGCCAGTGGTGGGGCTCGGCGACGCAGAAATCATCGATCAGGTAGGTGTCGCCGCCCGGCGCGTAGACCGGCGGCGCGGCGAACTTGCGTGCGATGGCGAAGCCCAGCATCTGGCGGCCCTCGACGGCGACCAGGAAGTACGTGCCTGGCTCGGCCAGCAGCGTGGTGAAGAAGGCGCGGCTCTTGTCGACCGAGTCGGCGGCCTTGCGCCAGAAAGTCGGCTGGTACTTCTGATATTGCCGGCGGTTGCGTTCGGCCAGCCCGATGACGGCTTCGAGATCCGCTGCGGTCGCCTTACGGACGTCCAAGGGCCGTCAACCGCCGCGCTACGATGCCTTGCGCAGGTCGGGCACGTAGGGTCGCGAGGCGAAGTGCTCCTGATTGTCGCTGCCGGCGAAGCGCAGGCCGGCGCGGCGGATGGCGCCGTCGTCGACCTTGTCGAGCGGCACGAAGTAGCGGTCGTCGCTCTTGATGATGGTGTCGTTGTCGACGCGGTTGTAGCAGATCAGCAAGGTCCAGCGTCGATTGGCGGAGCGGTTGGCGTCGGAGCGGTGGATGGCGTTGCAGTGGAAGATCAACGCGTCGCCCGCCTCGAGCTCGCAATACTCGATCGGGCATTTTTCCAGGATGTGCGGCATGCGCTTGGGATCGACCTCGTTCTGGGTCGGCGACAGCGGCGTATGGTCGATGCGGCCGAGCCGGTGCGAGCCGGTGGCGATCTGCAGGCAGCCGTTCTCGCGCGTCGTCTTGTCGAGCGCGATCATCACCGACAGTAGGTCGGGACGCAGGCAGCCGTTGTAGTACCAGTAGCCGTAGTCCTGGTGCCATTCCCAGGCGCCGCCGACCTCCGGCTCCTTGGCCGTGAGCTTGGACTGGAAGTGATAGACATCGCCGCCCAGGAGCTCAGCCGAGGTGTCGACCATGCGGGCCGAGCGGGCGGCCAGGCCATAGACCGAATCGCCGGCGCGGTTCCACAGCGCAATGCGGGTCGAGCGACCCTCGCCGTCGCGGCGATCGAGGATCGAGCTGCGCACCGCCGGATCCTGCTCCATGGCGTCGGTCAGAAGCTTCACCTCGTCCGGCGCGAACAGGCCGCGCGCATAGGTGAAGCCCTTCTCGTTGAACTCAGCCGTCTGCGCGGCGTTCAGCACGTTGGCCATGCGTCCTCCTGAAGGAAGCATGGTCCCCGGACTTGGCCGCGTAAAGAGCCGCGGCTAGCGAACCGCTGAGCCCGGCGGCGTAACCGGCGGGGCGATGACGCAGCCCTGGCCGTTCAGCCGGTTGCCCTCGCTGTCGTAGCGGTTGCCGTACTCGTCCTTGATCGTCGCCGTGTGGCCGCAGCCCCCCATGCCGCCGCCATACTGGGCCTGGTTGGTCATCGGCGGGTTGGGCATCGGGTTGCCGGCGGGATAGCCGGGCGACTGGGCCTGGGCGGCACCGGCCGCGACGATCAATGCAGTCGTGAGGAAAACTGGGAACTTCATGTCGGTCTCCAAGGCAGCATCTTCACCCCCAATGGGCGCAACGCTGTGCGGCAACCATGGTTCCGGCTATTTGGTCAGCGCCTCGATTTCCTCGGCGCCGAGACCGGCCTCGGCCAGCACCGCCTTGGTGTGCTCGCCGAGGCTGGAGACCCTGGGGCCGCTCTTGAGCGGCGAGCCCGAGAAGCGGAAGGGCGGGGCGGGCGACAGGTACTTGCCGGCGCTGTCCTCGATCGGGCAGAGCGAGCCGCGATGGGCCACCTGCGGATCCTTCAGGGCCTCCGTGACGGTGAGGTAGGGCGAGCAGGGCACGCCGTGCTTCTCGAGCGTCGCCACGCATTCGCTGACCGTCAGCGTCTTGGACCATTTCTCGAACTCGTCGACGAACTGGTCCCAGTTCATGCGCCGGTCGGCATATTTCTCGAAGCGCGGGTCAGTTAGCCAGTCGCGGCGGCCGGCTGCCGTCGCCATGTCCTGGAAGGTGCGCTCGCTCGCCGTGGCCAGCATGACATAGCCGTCCTTGGCCTCGACCGGTCCGTACATCGGCCGCGACGGCATCTCGAAATCGAACTGCGCGCGGTTGACCTCGCCCAACAGCATGCCGACCAGCGTCTCGAACATCGAGACGTCGACCATCTGGCCCTTGCCGGTGACATGGCGCTGGTGCAGCGCCGCCAGGATGCCGCCCAGCGCATAGGCGCCCGACGCATAGTCGGCGACGAAGATGCCGCAATTGTCTGGTCGCTCGCGGCCCTGCTGGTAGTAGAGGTGCGCCCGGTCGTAGCCGGTCGAGGCATGGATCACCGGCGCATAGGCCGGGCGACCCGCTGCCGGCCCGGTCTGGCCGTAGCCCGAGATGGCGCCGTAGATGATCTTGGGATTGATCTTGGCCAGCTCGGGATAGTCGAGCCCCAGCCGCTTCATCACGCCCGGCCGGTAGTTCTCGAGCACGATGTCAACCGCCTTCACCAGTTTCTTCACCGCGGTGATCGCCGCGGGCTTCTTGAGATCGAGCACGATCGAGCGCTTGCCGGCATTGAGCTGGCCGAACATCGTCCCGGCGCCATCGCGCTGCACCGGGCGGCTCCGCATCAGGTCGCCCTCGGGCGATTCGACCTTGATGACCTCGGCGCCCATGTCAGCCATCAGCCGCGCGCAATGCGGGCCGGCGATGGTGGTCGAGAAATCGAGGACGCGGACTCCGGTGAGGGGACGGGGCAGGTCGGTCATAGGGGCGCTACCGGGCAATGAGGATCAGGACGACGCCTCCTACCACTAGCACGCTGCCGATCCATTCGCCCGGGGAGGGCCGCTCCTTCAATACGACGTGGGAGGCGATGAACGTGAAGACCAGCTCGATCTGGCCGACCGCGCGCACCAGGGCGGCGTTCTCCAGGGTCATGGCGAGCGCCCAGCAGGCCGAGCCCAGCATGCTGAAGATGCCGACCCAGATCGACGAGCGCCAGTTGACCTTGACCTTGCCGAGCTGCGGCCGGTCGCGGCGGGCGAGATAGAGCGCCATCAGCACGACCTGGATGGTGTTCATGCAGGCGAGGGTGGTGATGCCGCGCACCCAGAAGTCGCCGTCGGGCATCAGCTTGGAGGCTTCGCGGATGCCGCCCGCAGCGACCGCGAAGATCGCCCCGGACAGCAGGCCGTAGAGCGCGCCCTTGTGGGTCAGGTCGGCCAGCACGGTCGCTGCATTGGCGAAGTTGCCGCGCACGCTCAGGATGGCCACGCCGCTCAGGCACACCAGGATACCGATCCACGCGCCGAGCTTCAGCGCCTCATGGGCGACGAAGGTCGAGAAGATCGCCACGAACACCGTCTCGGTCTTGGAGTACACGGTGCCGACGGCGTAGTTGCGCAGCGAGAAGGCGTGGATCATCAGCGAGGTGGCCACGATCTGCGCCACGCCCGCGGTCGTCACCCAGGCGAAGAAGCCAAGGGAGAGGTGAGGGACGTGCCGGCCGGTGCCGAACACCAGGAAGGCCAGCATGCCGAGCGCCAGCGGGGCGCCGTAGAGGTAGCGGACGAAGTTCGCGCCATCGACACTGAGAACGCCACGAATCTTCTGCTGCATCGTCGTGCGGATGTTCTGGAACAGCGCAGCGGCGACGGTAATCGGTATCCAGAGCGGCACATTTCCTCCCAGCGCCAGTGTAGGGATACACGGCGCGTGCGTCTGCTAGGACGCGTTTCGCGCTGCGCTACTCAGGCTTTTACGGGAACGCCGTAGACCTCGACGATCTTGTCGTCCTGGGCCTTGGGTGAGAACAGCTCCCACTCGATGCCGTTGACGTCATGGTCGCTCGAGAAATCGGCGGCCGCCGAATCCTCGAAGCCGAGATGGCGCAACTGGCCCGCCCGCTCCGGTATCTGGTTGATCGAGAAGTTGAGCTGCGCCGTGCGCCACATGGCGTACTTGCCGGCAACGACGGCGGTTGGCTCGACGCCGAGGCGGGCGCTGTAGTCGCGGACCGAGTCGGCGAGGTTGGCGACGGCGAGCGCAATGTGGAAACGGCGCATGGCAGGCTCCCTTGGAATTGACGGTCGCTATCAAAGCCGGTCAATTACCCTGGTACAAGATGGCTGGTTATACTGGTATAAATTCCACCATGGCCATGAAACCCGAAACCCAGCGGCGCACCCTGGGTGACTTCCTGCGCACCCACCGCGTGCGCCTGTCGCCGGCCGGCCTTGGCCTGACAGTCGGCGGACGGCGGCGCACGCCCGGCCTGCGCCGCGAGGAGGTGGCGCAGGCCTGCGGCATGAGCACCACCTGGTACACCTGGCTCGAGCAGGGCCGCGATGTGTCGCCGTCGCCGCGCGCACTGGCTGGCCTCGCCTGGACTTTGCGGCTGACGCCGGCCGAGCGCGCCTATCTCTTCCAGCTCGCCGGCAAGCCCGATCCCGCCAACCCGGCGCCGGCCGGCAACGGCATGGACGCGCCGGCGGCGCTGACCGACGCCGTGGCCTCGATCGCCTCGCCCGCCTATGTGCTCGACCGGATATGGAACGCGCGGGCGTGGAATGCCCCGGCGGCGCGCCTGTTCGTCGGCTGGCTCGACGGCCACAACGACCGCAACCTGCTGCGCTACGTCTTCCTCAGCCCGCTGGCGCGCAAGGTACTGCCGGATTGGGAGAAGCGGGCGCGCCGCGTGGTCGCCGAATTCCGCGCCGATTCCGGTCGCTACCTCGACGACCCGCAGCTCAAGGCGCTGGTCGACACGCTTGGCGAGCAGAGCGCCTTCTTCGCGCGCTGCTGGCAGGAGCACGAGGTTGTCGAGCGCGCGGGCGGCGAGCGCAGCTTCGACCACCCGCGCAAGGGCCGGCTACGCTACGAGCAGATCGCCTTCACGCTGGCGAGCCGCGCCGATTTCAAGCTGGTGATTCTGACGCCACGCTCAGCCAGGAGACGGTGACCGCCGGCGCGGTCTCGACGCGTCCGCGTCCGCCCTCTAGATTTTCACAATGCGCCCGGAACTGGCCCACGCTCTCGACACGGCTTGGCAGGCGCTCGGCCGACCGGGTGTGTGGTGGACCGGCAGCGAGCGTCTGCACATCCTGTCGGAGACGCGTGCAGCGAGACGGTGCGCACTGTGTCGCCAGCGCAAGACAGCTTTGTCGCCGCACAGCGTGGCCGGCCGTCACGATGCGGCGACGGGCCTGCGGTCTGATGCCATCGAGGCCATCCACCGCATCGTCAGCGATCCAGGCCGCCTGTCCGAAGGCTGGTACCGCCGGACCATACAGTCGGGACTGAGCGACGGCGCTTATGTCGAGCTGCTGGCGGTCGTCGCCATCACCACGGCCGTCGACACGTTCGATCGCGCTTGTGGCGCACCGTTGCGCGCAGCGCCCGCAACAGTCTCGGGCGAGCCGACGCGGCGCCGGCCGGCCGGCGCCAAAGCCGGCCTGGGCTGGATGCCCATGCTGGCGCCGGAAGATGTCACGGCCGACGATCCGCCGCTCTACAGCGCAGCCGGCCGGATCGGCGGCAATGTTCATCGCGCGCTCAGCCTGGTGCCCGAGGCGATGATGCAGTTCTGGGACATGTTCGAGACGATGTACCTGCCGCAGCACGCCATGCGCGATTTCGGCCGCGAGTATCGTGCGATCGCGCATGCGCAGATCGAGATGCTGGCGGCGCGGGTCGCCGTGCTCAACCAATGCGTCTATTGAACCACCAGCCATCTGGCCATGCTCCGGGGGAGCGGCAGATATAGCGGCGCCGACTATCGCTTCGAGGGCATCATGGATGGCAACCGGGGGCAGCGGCGTTGCCGGCGAGGCCGAGCTGCTCGCCTTCGCCGATGCCGCCCTCTATGCGGGCAACAGCCTCGCCGCGGCGAGACGGGCCGTCGCGGCGCGCCTCGGCGACCAAGCCATGATCGATGCGGCGGCGGTGATCGCCGGCTTCGACGCCATCACGCGCGTGGCCGACGGCTCGGGCATTCCTCTCGAACCGCCCAAGGCCGAGGCGACGGCGGAATGGCGCGCCCGCCTGGGTATTGACGACTACTGGCGGAGGAAGGTCTAGGCAAACAGGGTGTCACGTGACAGCGCCGGCAAGATAGCTAGCCGCGCGCCACGCGTGATGCGCTCGTTGGTCAAGCAGCCGCACGGCATCGACACTGGCGATGGCATCGCCTGTCGCAAGCTTGCCTGAGGCAACCGAATCGAGCGTTGCGCGTCGATGCCGAGCGTGCAGGCTGGCCAGTTCGCTGGAGCATCGCGCGAGGTGGTCGATGGCCTTGGAGGGCTTCGCATCGGTTGGTGCGGCCACGGTGTGTTCCACCGTCACATGCTCGAGCAAAGTGGCGCTGTCGGCCGCGCTTCGCATGGCATCCTTGTAGAGCGCCACGGCGCGCTGCTCGTCGGGCCCGTCGAGTGAAGCGTCGGCCGTGGCGCTCTCCTCGATCGCTTGGGCAAGCCGAATGGTGTGGTCGAGGGCATGCAGCGTTTCGATGAACCACCGCCGCTCGTCTTCAGACGGTAGCGGCTCGGTCAGCTTCGAGAGGAAGGTTTGCACCTGGCGCAGCGCTTCGGATGCCTGGCGAACCACAGTGCGGTCAAGAGAAGTCGCGGACGAACACAGAGCACCCAGGACATGGGCCACCGTCCGGCGAGCGGCTTCAACGGCAACGATCGGCGAAGCGACGAGGGCAGCGGGATCCAGATACCGGGTGAAGGCCGAGCCCCGATCCGGAACAACTCGCTCGATGACTCGGCTGAACGGGCCGATCATCGGCAGCAGGATCGCCACCCCCACCACGTTGTAGGCCGTATGGT
>Ga0306921_10003330_pt1 | contig 16319 bp, 12 predicted proteins | sample sta12Cox44000080_FD_203760 | JGI IMG/M metagenome (GOLD analysis project Ga0306921, IMG submission 203760) | Lab enrichment of tropical soil microbial communities from Luquillo Experimental Forest, Puerto Rico - statoxic.12C.oxic.44.000.080 (v2)... | ecosystem: Environmental > Terrestrial >...
CGCGCATCGCCGCGGGCGGCTTCGTAATATTCGTCGATCAGGCGCTCCAACTGGGCGAGGGCGCCGTAGCTGCCGGCTCGGGTCAGCGGCGGCGTCAAATGGTCGACGATCACGGCCTGGGCGCGCCGCTTGGCCTGCGTCCCCTCGCCGGGATCGTTGACGATAAACGGATAGAGATGCGGCAACGGCGCCAGCACCGCCTCGGGGAAGCATTCAGCCGACAGGGCAAGCGCTTTCCCCGGCAGCCATTCGAGAGTGCCGTGTTTGCCGAGGTGGATCACCGCATCGACACGAAAATCCTCGGCGAGCCAGGCGTAAGCCGCGAAATAGACATGTGGCGGCACCAACGCCGGGTCATGGTAGGTCGATTTCGGATCGATGTTGTAGCCACGCGCCGGCTGGATCAGCACCGCGACATTGCCGGAGCGAAAGCCGGGAATTGCGAACCGGCCACAATCGAGCCGGCCCGGCCGGAAGAACGGATCGCGTTCGCCCGGCCCCCAGCGGGCGGCGACCGCCTGCTGGACGGCAAGCGGCAATGTCGTGAAAAAGGTCGAGTAGTCGGCAAAGGACAGCGACTCGTCGCCCGGTGCTGAGGGGTTGGCGTTGGTCGGGCCGGCGAGCAGCCGCTGGATCAGCGCATCGCCGTTTTCCGGGACTTCGCCAATCTTATAGCCCGCCTCGGCCAGCGCCCGCAGGGTCGCAACCACCGAAGCCGGTGTGTCGAGGCCCACACCATTCCCGATACGGCCATCACGGTTAGGATAATTGGCGAGAATAACCGCGACGCGGCGCTCTCGCGGCGGCTTTGCGCGCAGCCGCGCCCAATTGCGCGCGAGGTCGGCGACAAAGGCGATGCGGTCGGCGACTGGCCGATAGCCGATAAGATCGGCCTCAGTCTCGGGGTCGCGGCCGAGCGGCGCCTTGAACGAAACCGCGCGGGACAGAATGCGTCCGTCGATCTCGGGCAATGCCACATTCATCGCGAGGTCGCGCGGCCCGAGCCCTCGTGTCCTGCTGCGCCAGCTCTCTTCGTCATTGCCGGCGAAGACGATCTGCAAGACCGGGCAGTCCGCGGCCGCGAGCGGATCGCTGCCGGCACCCCCCCGAACCGAAAACCCGGTTGCGTTGAGGATCACCGCGGGCGGCGCTGCGGCAAACGTCGTGCCGAACAATGCCGCGGCCTCGCCGTCCTTGAGGCTGTGCACAAAGATCGGCAGGGGCCGCAGGCGGCGCGCTGACAGGGCTTGGACGAGAGCGTCGACCGGCGCGGTGTTCCCCGACTGGACCAGCGCCCGATAAAAGACGATCGACACGACGCCGGCGTCGCTGCGCCACTCCGCAGCGATCTCCTCGATACTCGGCAATGTTCGATCGGGCCAGTAGAGCCCGGCGCGCAACAGTGCCGCGGGCTCGGCCCAAGTCGTCTCATGTCCGATCAGCGAGGCTGCATAGCACAGCAAATTGTCGGCGTTTGCCGGACCGCCCTCGACCAGATAACGCCACAGCCGGTGCACCGCCACGGACGCCAAGGTCGAGGCTTCCGACAGCTCGGCGTCCGGCTTGTCGTCGCCCGGCAGGAGCGCCAGCGGAATGCCGTGGGTGCGGCAGGTCTCGACCAGACGCTCGACGCCGTAGGGCCAATAGGCGCGGCCGCCGAGCAACCGAGCGATGACGAGACGCGAACCGGCCACCGTCCCCATGTAGAGATCGACCGAGAAATTGTGGCCGAGCCGCAAGATCGACGCGAGGCGCAGACTCGGGGCGCCGGCGTCTCGCGTCCGGCACCGAGCCTGGGCGGCCGCGAGCAGCGCCAGTTCGGTGTCAGCACTCGACAGCAGCACGATGTCGCCCGGTGTCTGCGCGAGGTCGACCGCCCCCGAGCCATCGGGGATCGTCCCGGGGATGGTGGCGAGCAGATGCATTCAGCCGCCCGCCGCTCCGAGCGCCGAGCTGATCGCCGCGCGGTCGAGTCCCTTCTTTCCGATCACGACGAGCCGCGTCTCGCGCTTCTCGCCAGCATGCCACGGCCGATCATAATGGTGCTGCACGCGGCTGCCGACGGCCTGCACGACCTGGCGCCGGTCGCGCCCCGGCCGGTCGAGAAACCCCTTGACCCTCAGCACATCATGATGGGTGATCGTGGCGCGCAGGCGCGTGAAAAACCTCGCGTCGTCCTGCACCGGCCCTGACGTCAAGACAAAGCTCTCGAAATCGTCGTGGTCGTGCTCGCCTTCGAGATCGTGCAATGACGGCCGCCCGGCGAGGTCATCTTCGGCAGCAGCGGCGAGACCGAGCGCCACCTGGAGCGCTACCCTGCCCTCTCGGGCGGTCACCAGCTTGACCCCGGGGCGAAGCCGCGCCTCGACCTCTCGGCACAGTGCAGGCAACTGGGCGGGGTCGATCAGATCGGTCTTGTTGAGCACGACGAGGTCGGCGCAGGCCAGCTGATCGGTGAACACTTCCTCGAGCGGGTTGTCGTGCGCGAGCGCCGGGTCCGCTGCGCGCTGCCGGGCGACGGCGACAGGATCGTCGGCGAAGCGGCCGGCCGCCATCGCGGCGCCGTCGATCATCGTCAGCACGCCGTCGACCGTCGTGCGGGTGCGCATCTCGGGCCAGGCAAAGGCCTGCACCAGTGGCTTCGGCAGTGCGAGGCCGGAAGTCTCGATCAGGATGTGCTCGGGGGGTGCGGCACGGTCGAGCAGCTGCGTCAGGGTCGGCAGAAAATCCTCGGCGACGGTGCAGCAGAGGCAGCCATTGGCGAGCTCGACAATGTCGTCCTCGCCGCATGACGCGTCATCGCAGCCGAGCAGCAATTCGCGATCGATGCCGAGCTCGCCGAACTCGTTGACCACGACGGCGAGCCGCCTTCCGCCCGTATGTGCCAACAGGTGGCGCACGAGGCTGGTCTTGCCGGCGCCAAGAAAGCCGGTGATGACCGTGGCCGGGACGCGGCGCATCGGCTCAGCCCTCCTTGAGCACCAGCGGCAACCCGGCGGCGATAAAGACGACGCGGTCGGCGATAGAGGCGACCTCCTGGTTGAGGCGCCCGGCCGCGTCGCGGAATTGCCGTCCAAGCGGTGTCTCGGGAACGAGCCCCATCCCGACCTCGTTAGACACCAGCACGACCGGGCCCTCGGCCAGCCGCAATGCAGCGCACAGCGCTCCGGTCTCCTCGTCGACCGGCTTGCCGGCGAGCAGGAGGTTCGACAGCCACAGAGTCAAGCAATCGATCAGCAGCGGATGCTCGTTCCTCGCCTCGGTCGCGATAATCGGCGTTAACGCCAGCGGTGTCTCGACGGTATGCCAGAACGCGCCACGCCGCGCCCGATGAGCGGCGATGCAGCACGCCATCTCGGCATCATAGGCTTCCGCCGTAGCGCAATAAGTGGCGGACGAAGCGGTGCCCTCGACCAGGCTCTCGGCATAGCGGCTCTTGCCCGAACGCGCGCCGCCCAGCACCAGGGTCACCGGCGGCAGACGGGTGCGGGCGACAAGCGGTCCTGGCAAGGGTCTCTCCTCCTCCACCCGAGGAATCGTCCCAGCAGCGGCGATGCGGAGGTCTCCTGGCTCGGGGTCGTCACCCGCGGCGCCTTCCCGGCTGGGACCTCGCCCAGCCAGTGGCCGTTGCCGCGGGCTCGCCGCTAACAGTTGCGGGGGCAGCGCCGGTATTGCACCGGACTTCCCTGTCGCATCGCGCGAGTGAGGCTAGCACGCGGCGAGACGAGCGGCCAAGCCAAATGCCCGGCAATTTCGCTGCTCGACGGGAAAATACCGGGAAGAGCCGGCCTCGCGGCGGTTCGGAGGCGGTTTTCGACGCGCCAAGCCGTTGTAATTCCACGGATCGATCGGCAAGTTCCCTAAGCGGCCGAACAGCGAATTAAATCGACCGAACCGGGAGCCAAATTGGCCTAACAGCCAAGCATCAGGGTTCGGATGGAATCGGAGCGCCGCAGCCGAGGTCGTCGTCGCGGAATGCCGACTGCCAGTTCCGGGTAACGACCAGCTGGGCGCAATTCAGAAATTGCGCGTCATGGAGGAAGGCCCCGGCGAGATCGGCGCCGTCGAGCACCGCCTTGAACAAATTCGCTCGCTCCAAATGGGCGCCGGCTAGGTTGGCACCGGAGCAATTGGTTCCGCGCAGATCGGCATCCCGCAGGTCAGCGCGAGACAGATCGAACCCGCTCAGATCGAGGCCGCGTAGGCCGGCCCGAGACAAGTCCGGCAGCTCATCGTGTTCCGCCCGCCAGGCGTTCCATGCCGCTGCACCCATTCGGAGCATGGCGACGTGCTCCTCATTTGGCATTTCTTCCTCCCGTCAGCCCCTCGGGCAGCCTTGTGCCGCCATTGCAGTGCGCCCGATCGATTTGCGCCTGGGTCAAACCTTCGGTTCCGCGCAGATCGGCGTCGGACAGATCCGCGCCGTCGAACCTCGCCAGGCGCAGATAGGCGCCGCGCAGATCAGCGGCGCGTAGCGAGGCGCCGGCGAGAAACGCGGCACCCAGACGTGCATCGCGCAAGTCGGCGCCGTCGAGCCGCGTATCGCGCAACCCTGCCCCGCGCAAATTCGCCTCGCGCAGATCGGCTCCAGACAGCACGGCGCCATCGAGCAGCGCGCCGCTCAAATCGGCGCCCCGCATGCAAGCGCCGCGAAGCACCGCGTTCGCCAGCAGGGCGAACTCCATTTCCGCTTTGGCGAGACAGGCGTTTTCAAGGCTCGCCGAAACGAGGTTGGCGCCGCTGAGCCGCGCACCGGTGAGGTCCGCCTCGTCGAGCCGTGCCTTCTGGAGGATCGCGCCGATCAAATTGGCGCTCTGCAGCTTGGCGCCGGTGAAATCGGCGCCCTTGAGCAGGGCACGGTCCATCTTGATCCCGCGCAGGTTCAGCCGCGAAAAATCGTGGCCGGTCAGATCAACCGATTCGAAATTTGCGCGATGGCCCTGCCGCCATTTGGTTTCGAGGTAAAGCCGGTGCTCCGCCAGCTGGCGCTCGATCTCGTCGGCCGGCAGCGTGCGCACGGGAGGCCGGTCCGAAAAATCGAACTTTCCCACAAACGGCGATTGAGACGGTCCCGGCTCCGACATGGCGCGATATTATTCTAGAGAGCTCACCGAAGTCTGGCATCCCTGGTGGGTCGCCTGGAAATAGGCACGTGCCTCGAAGAGGTCGCGCCACCCTCTCGCAAGGAAATTGGGGTCAGACCCCCTTTTCTCCAATTTCCCATTTTCTCAGAGCAGCGCTGTCTTGACCCCCAATGCTGAAGCCGCCCCGCTAAGCCGCCGGTCGATTGTGCAGATGGTCGCACCGTAATCGGCGCAGACGGCGAGATGTAGCGCATCTCCAGCACGCAGACCCAACGTATATTGGTCGGCGAACCGAGCCGCGATGCGGAACTGCAGCCTCGATACCGGCAAGACCGTAAAATTGTCGTTGCACAGGCGGGCGAACATCGTCAGCGTCTCGGCACGGTGAGCGGCCTCGATGGCTCCGGTCCGCAGCTTGATCGACAGAGCCGCGGAAAACTCGGCCGCTACCCAGTCGCTGATCACCAGATCATTGGGCGTCTGCTCGCCGAGCCACCCCTGCATCTGCCGCATTTCCGCCTCATTGGTCAAGGCGGCGACCAGCAACGACGTATCCAAATAAAGCATTAATAGCGTTCATCGTCCCGCATCCGGCGGACGAAGACGCGCGCCCCCTCCCGCTGCATCGGCATCTTGTCGGTGATCGCTTGCAAGGCGGCCGGGTCGATACGTTTGCGCCGGACATCGACCGCGGTCAGCTGCGCCACCGGCTTGCCGCGGCGCGTAATGCAAACCGGCTCGCCGGCGGCGGCCTGCGCGACCAATTCGCTCAAATGCGCTTTGGCTTCGGCGAGGTTGACTTGCTTCATGACCCTCTCCTGACCATCATTGTGGTCAGTTGTACCTTTGTCGCAAGGAACCGTCGAGAAAACGTGTTACCGACATTCCTGAACCCGTCGACAATCGCCGCTTATACTGCCGCCGGTCTTTGGGGCGACGAGACGATCTACCGCCTGGCCGCGCGGCAGGCGCGGGCGACACCGACCGCCTTTGCCGTGCGCGACCGTCATCGGCGGTTGACCTACGCAGGGCTGACTGAAGCCGCCGACCGGCTGGCCTCGGGCCTCGCCGGCCATGGCATCCGGTTCGGCGAGCGCGTCGCCCTGTGGCTGCCGAGCCGTGTCGAGACAGCGATCGCGTTGATCGCCTGCTCGCGCAACGGCTATGTCTGCTGTCCGTCGCTGCACCGCGACCACACGGTCGGCGAAGTCGTCAAGCTGCTAGACCGCATGCGTGCCGCCGCTGTGCTCGCCGAGCCGGGCTACGGCGCCGATGCCAACCGGCACGACCTCTTCGCGGCGCTGGAGGGTCGCGACTTCTTGCGCTGCGTCTATCGGGTGGAGCCGACTGGCGCGACTGCGGTGCCATTCGCCGAGCTGACCGGGGCTTCTGCGCACAAGCCCGTTGGCAGCAATCCAAACCAGGTGATGTATCTGCCGTTCACCTCCGGCACGACCGGCGAGCCGAAGGGCGTGATGCACAGCGACAACACCTTGCTCGCCACCGCGCGAATGATGGCGCGCGACTGGGCGCTCGACCGCAAGGTGCTCTACACGCTGAGCCCGTTGAGCCACAATCTCGGCCTCGGCGCGTTTATTACCGCGCTCGCGGGCGGCGGCGAGCTAGTCGTGCACGATCTGCCGCGCGGCCATAGCCTGCTTGACCGGCTGGGGGAGACCGGTGCGCAGTTCCTGTTCGGGGTGCCGACCCATGCTGTCGACCTGCTGAGCGAAATGCGCGCTCGCGGTGTTGACCACGCGGCCGCCGTTCGCGGCTTTCGCATTTCCGGGGCCGCAGCGCCTCCGCAAGTCATAAGCGAGCTGATGAGCCACGGTATTGTGCCGCAGAGCGGCTTTGGCATGACCGAGACCTGCTCGCACCAATACACCATGCCCGACGATCCGCCTGAGCGCATCATCGGAATCTGCGGCCGCGCCTGCGCGGGGTTCGAGGTCCGCATCTGGCACCACGAAGACCCGGATGTCGAAGTGGCGCTCGGCGAGATCGGCCAGATCGGTAGCCGCGGCGCGAGCCTAATGCTCGGCTATTTCGACGACCCGGCTGCCACCGAAGCCGCGTTCAACGCTCATGGCTGGTTTATGACGGGCGATCTCGGCTGGATCGACGAGCAAGGCTATCTGCGGGTCGTCGGCCGCCAGAAGGACATCATCATCCGCGGCGGCCATAACATCTATCCGGCGCGGATCGAGGCGCTGGCGATGCGCCATGCCGCTGTCGAGAAGGCAGCCGCTTTCCCGATCGCCGATTCGCGGCTCGGCGAGCGCGTGTGTCTCGCCGTGGTGCCGCACGACCGCATGACGGTCGAGCCGGCGGCGATGCTGCGCCATCTGGATAGCGCCGGCCTGTCAAAATATGACATGCCGGAATTCATCCTACCGCTTGAGGAGATGCCGCTGACCGCCAGCGGCAAGGTGCGCAAGGGCGAGCTGGTGCGCGAGGTCGAGGAAGGTCGTCTGCGCCCGCTGCCGGTGCGCATTCGACCGGCTTCGAGCTGATCCGATGCGTGCGATCGTCGTCGACGAATTCGGCCCGCCCGAGCGTCTGCAGGTCGGCGAGATGCCGTCACCGCGGCCGGGACCCGGCGAAGTGCTGGTCGAGGTGCATATGGCACCGGTCAACTATGTCGATTTGCTGGTGGTGGGTGGCACTTACCAGTCTTTGCCGGCGTGCCCGTTCATCCCCGGCAAGGGGCCGGCCGGCGTGGTCACGGCGTTGGGGCCGGGAGTGACTGTGCCGCGTGTCGGCGACCGCGTGCTGGCGATGGCCGAACAGGGGGGCTATGCCGAGCTCACCGCGGTCGGTGCCGACCAGTGCTATCGCCTGCCGCCGCGCATGTCCTTTGTCGAAGCCGCCTCGCTGAGCCTGGTCTACGACACCGCATGGTTCGCGTTGCGCGAGCGGGCGCGGCTAGCCCCCGGCGAGACCGTGCTGGTGCTTGGCGCCTCGGGCGGTGTCGGACAGGCGGCCGTGCAGCTCGCCCGCGCCATCGGCGCCCGCGTGCTCGCCGGTGTCTCGCGTCCGGAGAAGGCTGCGGCGGCGCGCGCCGCCGGTGCACAGACAGTGATCGACCTGTCGTCGGAGAATCTGCGCGAGACGTTGCGCGAACAGGTCTGGGCGGCAACCGACGGGCGCGGTGCCGATGTCATCCTCGATCCGCTCGGCGGCGATGTGTTCGCGGCCGCGCTGCGGGTGCTCGCCTGGTGCGGTCGGCTGGTGGTGATCGGCTTTGCCGCCGGGCATATCCCGACCGTCAAGGCCAACTACCTGCTGCTCAAGAACATCGAGGTCAGCGGACTGCAGGTCAGTGACTACCGCAAGCGGCGCCCCACACAGATGGCGGCCTGCTTTGCCGACATCTTCGAACTTTACGAGCAAGGCCGGATCAAACCCGCGCCAGCGGAAATCTTCCCGCTCGACCGGACGGCGGAGGCGCTCGCCGCGGTGCGCGATCGGCGTCTTGCCGGCCGCGCCGTGCTCCGCCTGCGCGAGGATTGAACCCGAACAACCTTGACTTGCCTGCCGCTCCCGTGCACCCATTCCGTCAGGGTTCGAGGTGGATCAGGAGGCGGTCATGGCGTCACCAAAAAAGCTGTCGCACATCGTGCTGCAAACCAATCGCCGTCGCGAGATGATCGATTGGTATTGCACCGTGCTCGGAGCCGAGATTCTTTACGAGGCCGAGCGCATCTCGTTCATCAGCTATGACAACGAGCACCATCGCGTGGCCTTTCTCGACCCAGGGCCGCTGACCGAGCGGCAGCCCAACGCAGCCGGGCTAAATCACGTCGCCTTCACCATGGGCAGCCTCGATGACCTGACCGAGAATTATCTTCGGCTCAAGGAGCTCGGCATCCGCCCGCATCGCTGCGTCAATCACGGCGTCACGACGTCGATGTACTACCACGATCCCGACAACAACCAGGTCGAGTTGCTGATCGACAACTTTGCCACCGACGTGGCGGGGAAAGCCTATATGCGCGGGCGCTCCAAGACCGACAAGAACCCGGTCGGGGTCGTGTACGAGCCGGACGAACTGGTCGCCCAGGTCCGCGCCGGCCTGCGGATCGAGGAGCTGGCTTCGATCAACGCCTAGCGGCTGCGCCGGATTTGTTGTTTTGCGCTCCCTCAGGGGCGTGCAAATTCGGTTGATATCGAAGTGTAAATTCGTTGATCCTAAACCCCCGAATTTGCGCCGTAACCCCTTGAGATAAGGTCGATTTGGACCGGGCCCCACGGCCTTACCCAGGCGGAACGGTGAAATTTCGTTGTTTTTTGCGCGGGGCCGCCCCGGTCAAATGTCGTGGACGTCGATAATTCCGGGGAGCGACTTGACCGCAGCGCGCATCCTCGGATCGACCTTGAAGCCGCCGGGAATGGCGATCTCGACTTCGCGCGAAGGGAGGTCGAGAACCACCGTGACCCGGCCACGGCCGCCGGCCTCGCGGGTAATCACACTCTTGAGGCTCGAGAGCGCGCGCATCTCGCCGAGAAACACCCGCAGACCGGCTGCAGCATCGGCGACGACCGCATCGAGCGGCTCGATAGTCTGCGCAATCAGACGCAGGCTCTCCTCGCCACTCCGCGCATCGACGGTGACAACCAGCGGCTGACCCGAATCGAGCAGTCCCCGCGCCTGGCTCAGCATCTCGGAAAACACGGTTACCTCAAAGAGCCCGCTCGGATCGGACATCTGGACAAAGGCGAACCGGCTCCCCCGTGCTGAGGTGCGCTCCTTCTTGCCGATGACGATGCCGGCGAGCTTGAAGCGGGCCGCGGCGTTCGCCGCCAGCCCGGCCGGAAGATCGGCACAGCGGATCACGCCGATGCGTTCGAGGCTCTTGCCATGGCTGTCGAGCGGGTGGCTCGACAGGTAGAAGCCAATCGCCGCAAACTCGTGCTGCAGCTTCTCTGCGGGCGGCCAATCGGCCACCAGCGGCAAGGAGGGGCGTGGTGCGAAGGTCGGATCGAGCTTGCCGAAGAGGCTCTCCTGGCGGCTCTCGCGCTCCTCGGCCGCCAGACTGGCCTGACGAAGGAGCGGCTCACCCGCGGCCAGGGTTTGCGCGCGGTTCGGGTTCAGGCAGTCGAATCCGCCGGCCTTGGCGAGATTTTCAAATTGCCGGCGGTTGAAGCTCTTGGCGTCGAGCCGACAAGCGAAATCGAAGAGATCCTTGAAGCGGCCATGGGCGGTACGCTCGGCGACAAGATCGCTCATCGCCTGCCCGCCCACCCCCTTGATGGCGGCGAGCGCATAGCGGATCGTTGGCTTTCCCCCACCCTGCCCTTCCCTCCCCCCCGGACTTGATCCGGGGATCGCGGGGGAGGGAGACGTGGGGGTTTCGGGCTCGACCGCGAACGCCACCTCGGACCGGTTGATGTCCGGCGGCAGCAGCCGGATGGCGAGCCGGTCCAATTCCTGCCTGAAGACATTGAGCTTGTCGGTGTTGCCGAGGTCCAAGGTCATCAGCGCGGCGAGAAACTCGACCGGGTAGTTGGCCTTCAGATAGGCCGTCTGGTAGGCGACGAGCGCGTATGCCGCGGCATGTGACTTGTTGAAGCCGTAGCCGGCGAACTTCGCCATCTGATCGAAGATGTGGTCGGCGAGCCCGGCATCGACGCCGCGTTCGACGGCACCTTCGACAAACAGCTGGCGCTGTGCCTCCATCTCGGCCGGGATTTTCTTGCCCATCGCCCGGCGTAACAGATCGGCGCTGCCGAGGCTGTAGCCGGCCAGCTGCTGCGCGATCTGCATAACCTGCTCCTGGTAGATCATGATCCCGTGAGTTTCCTCCAGGATTCCCTTGAGAGCCGGATGCAGATAGTCGGCCTGCTCTTCCCCGTGCTTGACCGCGATGTAGCGCGGAATGTTCTCCATCGGCCCCGGACGGTAGAGCGAGACCACCGCGATGATGTCCTCAAAGCAGTCGGGGCGAAGCTTCTTGAGCATGTCGCGCACGCCAGCGCCTTCGAGCTGGAACACACCGACGGTTTCACCGCGTGCCAGCAGCTCGTAGGCGCCGCGATCGTCGAGCGGCAGGTTTTCCAGGTCGAGGGGGACCCCGCGGGAGGCCAGCAGATCGCGGGCGCGGGCCAGCACCGTTAAAGTCTTGAGCCCGAGAAAGTCGAACTTAACGAGCCCGGCGAGCTCCACCCACTTCATATTGAACTGGGTGACCGGGATGTCGGAGCGTGGGTCGCGGTAGAGCGGGACGAGCTCGGTCAGCGGGCGGTCGCCGATCACCACACCCGCAGCATGGGTCGAGGCATGACGGTAGAGCCCCTCGAGCTTGAGCGCGATCGTCATCAGCCGGGCCACGCTCTCGTCCGTGTCGCGCAGCTGTTGCAAAACCGGCTCGCCGGCGATCGCCTGCTCGAGCGTGACCGGGTGCGCCGGATTGTTCGGCACGAGCTTGCACAGCCGATCCACCTGCCCGTAGGGCATGCCGAGCACACGGCCGACATCGCGCAGCACCGCGCGGGCCTGTAATTTGCCGAAGGTGATGATCTGGGCGACGCGGTCGCGCCCGTATTTCTGCTGAACGTAACGGATCACCTCGTCGCGCCGGTCCTGGCAGAAATCGATGTCGAAATCCGGCATCGACACCCGCTCGGGGTTGAGAAACCGCTCGAACAGCAGCCCGAAGTGCAACGGGTCGAGATCGGTAATCGTCAGCGCCCAGGCGACGACTGAGCCGGCTCCCGACCCGCGCCCGGGGCCGACCGGGATGCCCTGGCGTTTCGCCCATTGGATGATGTCGGAGACGATCAGAAAATAGCCGGCAAATCCCATCCGCACGATCGTGTCGAGCTCGAATTCGAGGCGCTCGCGATAGGGTGCCGCGGCGCTCGCGCCGATGCCGGCGCGGGTGAGACGCTCATCCAACCCAATCAGGGCCGCGCGACGCAGAGCGGTTTCATCGTCGACGCCGTCGGCATTCGGAAAGGCGGGCAGGATCGGCTGGCGCGGCTGCGGGATGAATGCGCAGCGGCGGGCGATGACGAGGGTGTTGTCGCATGCCTCGGGCAGATCGGCGAAGATTTCGCGCATCTCCGTGGCCGAACGGAAGAAGTGATGCGGCGTCAGCCGTTTGCGTTCCTGCTCGGCAACGACTGTGGTTTCGGCGACGCAAAGCAACGCATCATGCGCATCGTAGAAGTCGCGATCGGGAAAATAGGCATCGTTGGTCGCCACGAGCGGCAAGTCGTGACGATAAGCCAGCTCGACGAGGCTTAGCTCGGTCCGGGCCTCTTCCGGCGCCCCGTGGCGCATCAGCTCGACATATAGCCGGTTCGCAAACAGGCCCGCGAGCTCGGTTAGTACGCCCTCGGCGGCTTCCGCCTGACCCTCCGCCAGAAGCCGGCCGACCGGACCCTGCGGCCCACCCGTCAGGCACAAAATTCCCTCGCTGGCCTGCGCGAGGTCCGAACGGGTGATCATCGGCTCGGTTGGCACCTCACCCGCGAGATAGGATCGGCTGACGAGCTCCAGAAGGTTGCGGTAGCCCGCTTCATTCTGGGCCAACAACACGATCCGATCCGGTTCCGACACGCCGCGGCCCGGTCTGCTGCCATCGGGTCCACCGTTGCGCTCCAGGGCGATTTCGCAGCCGACGATCGGCTGAATGCCGGCCGCGGCGCAGGCTGTCGCGACTTCAAGGGCGCCGAACAGATTGCCGGTATCGGTGACGGCGACCGCGGGCATCCGCTCGGCCTGGCACATTGCGACCAGCTGCTTGATAGGGATTGCCCCGGCTGACAGCGAATAGGGAGTGTGAACCCGGAGATGGATAAAATCGGCGAGTGGCATGTCCGCACCATCGCACGAGCCGCGACGGATTTCAGCCGCCGTCATGACATCCCGACCTCGTCAGCTTGCCGGCACTCGACCCACCGCGCCGCGGAACGCGCCTTGGCCGAATCACTGCTCAAACGATGCTCCTCAACTTCCCGTCCTCGAGGGCGACGATGCGGTCGAGTCGGCGGGCGAGATCGAGATTGTGGGTCGCGATCAAGGCCGCGAGGCCTGTACCGCGGACCAGGTCGACGAGTGTCTCCAACACGCTTTCGCCAGTCGCGTGATCGAGATTGCCGGTTGGCTCGTCGCCGAGCAGGATCTTGGGGTTGTTGGCGAGCGCGCGCGCGATCGCAACGCGCTGCTGCTCGCCGCCCGAGAGGCGCGCCGGGCGATGGCCCGCGCGCGGTGCGAGAACGACCAGATTGAGAAGCCCAGCCGCCCTTTCCCGGGCGTGCCGGCGAGGTACCGCTGCAATCATCTGCGGGAGCATGACGTTTTCGAGCGCCGAGAACTCCGGCAGCAGGTGATGGAATTGGTAGACAAAGCCGATTTCGGCGCGCCGAAGCATCGTTCGACGATCATCGGCCAGACCGCCGCAATCCTCTCCCTCGATCAGCACCGCCCCGCCATCGGGACGCTCCAACAGGCCGGCAATGTGCAGCATCGTCGACTTGCCGGCGCCCGACGGCCCGACCAGCGCGACGATCTCTCCCGCTCGCAGCACGAGATCGACCCCGTTCAAGACACGGAGTTCGGTTCCGGCCTGTTTAAAGACGCGGCGGACTCCACGAAGCTCGAGCGCCGGAGGCGGAAATTGCGAGCTCACTCGTAGCGCAGCGCCTCGACCGGGTCGAGGCGCGCGGCGCGCCAGGACGGATAGAGTGTGGCAAGAAAAGAAAGAGCAAGTGCCATCAAGACGACGGCGGCGACTTCGCGTGGGTCGATACGCGCCGGGATGCGGGTGAAGAAATAGAACTCGGCCGAGAACAGCTCGACGTGCAGCATGTTTTGCAGGAATTCGCGGATCGCTTCGAGGTTGCGGGTGATGACGATACCGAGCGCGAAACCGATGACGGTGCCGACAACGCCGATGCTGGCGCCGCTCAACATGAAGATGCGCAGGATCATCGCCCGCGAGGCGCCCATAGTCCGCAGGATCGCGATATCCCGGCCCTTGCCTTTGACCATCATAATCATGCTGGAGATGATATTGAACGCGGCGACGACAATGATCAGGGTCAGGATCAGGAACATCACGTTCCGCTCGATCTCGACCACATTGACAATGCCCGAATTGGCGCGCTGCCAGTCGAGAATGCGAACGTGGCCACCGAGTGTGGCGGCGATCAGCCGGGCCTCGCGGGTCGACTGGTCGGCATCGGCGACAAAGACTTCGAGATAGCTGACCGCGTCGGGCTGCCGAAAGAAAAGTTGCGCCGCGTCAAGCGGCACGTAGATAAAGGTGCTGTCGTATTCGTAATAGCCGACGTCGAACAACCCGACGACGTGATAGGTCTTGACCCGCGGCATCGTGCCAAAGGCCGTCGCGGTCCCCTCCGGCGAGATTACCGTGATCAGACCGCCGACCGAGACCCCGAGCCGACGTGCCAACCGGTCGCCGACCAGCACGCCGTCATCGCCGAAATCGGCGAGCGACCCGGCAACAATGTGATCGGCGACCAGCGCCCGCTGGCGCAGATCGTCCGGTCTTATGCCGCGCACCAGCGCACCGGCGGCACCGGATGACGTCGTTGCCATGACCTGGCCCTCGACGAGAGGGGTTACGCTGACCACTCCAGGGACCTCGCCCACCTTGGCGGCGAACGCCTCATAATCGGTGAGCGAAGCCGTCTCGCCATAGACCGCGAGATGACCGTTGAGGCCGAGAATGCGTCCGATCAAATCGGTTCGAAACCCGTTCATTACCGCCATCACAATGATCAGGGTGGCGACGCCAAGGGCGATCCCGAGCAACGAGAAGATCGCGATGACCGAAACAAAGCCTTCCTGCCGTCGCGCCCGCAGATAGCGGAACGCGACCATGCGCTCAAACGCGCCGAAGATCACGCGACGATCCGGGAGCCGTCGCTTGTTTGTCCCCTCACCTGCGGCTACACGGTCCTCTCCCTCTCCCCAAGCACGGGAAGAGGGTCGGGGTGAGGGCGGGTGGTTAACCGGTCGAGCGCTGTTTCGAGAGGCACATCGAGCCGCTCGCCCGAACGGCGGTGCTTCATCTCGACGGTTCCGGCGGCAAGCCCGCGCGGCCCTATCACCAGCTGATCGGGAAGGCCGATCAGGTCCATCGTCGCAAATTTCGCGCCTGGAGAGTCGTCGCGGTCGTCGTACAGAACCTCGATGCCGGCGCCGAGCAGCTTGGCGTAGAGCTCGTCGGCGGCATTGCGGCAGCGCGCGTCGCCCGGACGCAGGTCGATCAGGCCAACGCGGAACGGGGCGACAGTCTCCGGCCAAATGACACCGGCATCATCGTGGTTCGCCTCGATCAGCGCCCCGACGAGGCGCGACACGCCGATGCCGTAGGAGCCCATTTCGAGCGCTACGGCTTCGCCGTCGGGCCGGGGCACGAGCGCACCCATCGGCCGCGAATATTTGTCGCCGAAATTGAAGATCTGGCCAACTTCGATGCCCCGTCGACTAACAATCTTGTCGCCATACTTTGCCGCGGCCTGCGGATCATGCACATCGTCGGTGGCAGCGTAGAGGGCGGTGAAGTGGTCTACAATCGTCTGAAGATATTCCCTGTTATCGTAGTCTATTTCCGATTCGGTCCACGACATTTCCAGAAAATCTGAATGAACATGGACCGCGCTCTCGCCAGTGTCGGCAAGAATGATAAATTCATGGCTCAGATCACCGCCGATCGGCCCAGTCTCCCCCCGCATCGGAATCGCCTTCAAGCCCATGCGGTCGAAAGTGCGCAGATAGGCGACGAACATTTTGTTGTACGAATGCTTCGCGCCGGCGGCGTCGAGATCGAAGCTATAGGCATCCTTCATCAGGAACTCGCGCCCGCGCATGACCCCAAAGCGCGGCCGGACCTCGTCGCGGAACTTCCATTGGATATGGTAGAGCAGCTTCGGCAGGTCGCGGTAGCTCCTGATCGACGCGCGGACGATCTCGGTCACCTGCTCTTCATTGGTCGGCCCGTACAGCATCTCGCGCTCGTGCCGGTCGCGGATGCGCAGCATCTCCTTACCGTAGTCGTCGTAGCGCCCGCTCTCCTGCCACAGCTCGGCCGGCTGGATCGTCGGCATCAGGATCTCCTGGGCGCCCGAGCGATCCTGCTCCTCGCGAACGATCTGCTCGACCTTCTTGAGAACACGCAGGCCGAGCGGCAGCCAGGAATAGATGCCGGCGCTCGACTGCCGGATCATCCCGGCGCGCAGCATCAGCCGGTGCGAGAC
>Ga0306921_10003333_pt1 | contig 16315 bp, 14 predicted proteins | sample sta12Cox44000080_FD_203760 | JGI IMG/M metagenome (GOLD analysis project Ga0306921, IMG submission 203760) | Lab enrichment of tropical soil microbial communities from Luquillo Experimental Forest, Puerto Rico - statoxic.12C.oxic.44.000.080 (v2)... | ecosystem: Environmental > Terrestrial >...
AGTAGCGCACGGACAGCATCGATTTCGCTTTGGGCCATCATTGAGCAGCTCTAAAGTTTCGGCTTTCGTCAGTGCGGGCAGCTTGGCATTGTGCGCACTCGGAGCAACTGAAAATTCTCCGGCTCAACTGACTATGCCGCATCAATATGACGCCATTATCATCGGCGCTGGGCACAATGGCCTGACCTGTGCCTGCTATCTAGCTCGGGCAGGCCTGAAGATTCTCGTCCTTGAACAATATCTCACGGTTGGCGGCATGACTGTTACCGAAGAAGAGACGTTGCCGGGCTTTTGGTCTGACATTCACGCGAGCGGTTATCAGCTTGCAAATCTCTCACCGGTTCCGAATGAGCTGCGTTTGCTTGATCGCTACGAACTCATCGAGCCGGAGATTCCCTTTTCGCATGCGTTTCCGAATGGCGACCTCATCAGCGTCCATCGCGATATTGAAAGAACTGTTACAGAGATAGCCCCCTATTCGGTGAAGGACGCCGACACGTGGCGTGTGCTGATGCACCAGTTTCTTGAGCAAGAGCATGCGATCACCGCGGCGATGTTTTCACCGCCGTCTTCATTTCCGGCAGCCGCAGCGAAATTTGCCGCCTCGCCCGCTGGCATGGAAGCCTATCGCTTCAGCATGCAGAGCGTTAGATCGTGGGCGAACCAGACGCTCGAATCCGAGGCAACAAAGACATTGTTCGGCTCTTTCGCTACGTTTTTAGGCGCCTCGCCAGACGACGCTGGAGGGGCAGAGCTCGGCTGGCTCTTTGCCTCAGTTCTGCAAAACGCCGGGAACAAGCTGGTCAAAGGCGGGATGCATCGCGTTACGCTGGCACTGGCGGAAGATCTTCGGACACATGGCGGCGAGATCCGCACGAACGCGCTTGTTGCAAAAATTCTCGGCGACGCAAAGCGTGCTACTGGCGTGCGACTCGCGAGTGGCGAGGAAATTGCCGCTGGTGAGCTGATCGTCTCAAGCATCGACCCGGGTCATCTCATAATCGATTTGCTCGGAGCACAAATGGTGGGGCCGGACATCGTGAACACCATGAAGCGCTACGAGTGGGGCGATTCGGTGTTTGTCATGTTCGTCGCGCTCGACAGCCCTGTTAATTACAAAGCGGGAACCGCCGCGCGGCAATCAGCGCATGTTCATCTTACCGAGCCGTCTCTCGAATTTTTTGCGCGGGTCTATTTACAATGTCGCGGCGGTCTGTTGCCGGCTGCGCCCATGATCGTGAGTTGGAACGATTCAGCGATAGATCCCAGTCGCGCACCCGTCGGCAAGGCGCTGATGAAATTCGTGGTGCTCAGTGTGCCCTACATCATCACTGGCGATGCAACCGGCAAAGTTCCGGCACGCACCTGGGATGAAGCGCGCGAACCGTACGCCGATTACCTCATCGACCTCATTACCGCGAATTACATTCCCGACTTGAAGCCAAAAATTCTGAAGCGGGTAGCTCATTCGCCCGTTGATATCTCGCGCAAAATCATTAGCGCCGTTCGCGGCACCCTCGGTCAGGGCGCGTTTCTCCCTTACCAAAGCGGTTCGTTGCGTCCAATTCCCGAGCTTGGCCAATACAAAACGCCTGTGCCTAACGTGTACCTTTGCAGTTCCGGGAGTCATCCCGGCCCGGGTGTGTCGATGGCACCGGGAAGGAATGCGGCGCAGGTGATTTTCGCCGACTTAGGATTGGATTTTACACGAGCGATCTCAGGTTTTTAAATCTGCGCCTTATTCGCTTTGAAAAATTACCTCCAACTTAATCTCAGTTTGCTTTACTGGATTTTTGTTGCGCCGTTCACCGGACAATTTTTCAAGATCACGCCGATCTTCCGGCAAATGGTAGCCATCGGTGTGCGCGCGGCGCCAATGGTCGCACTCACAGCGTTTAGTGTTGGCGTCACGCTGGCGATGCAGGCAGCTCATTCTCTCGAGAGCCTCGGCGCTGAAATATACATTCCCGATCTGGTGATGATCACCTTACTGCGCGAGATGGGGCCGGTGCTAATCGCCGTGATCGTGATCGGCCGCAGCGGTTCAGCGGTCGCGGCTGAGCTGGGTACGATGAAAGTGTCCGAGGAAATTGAGGCGCTTGAAGTGATGGCCATTAATCCAATCCAATACCTGGTCGTGCCGCGTTTTTTGGCCATGATGGTGATGCTCCCGGCACTCACTATTTTTGGCAATTACATCGGAATACTTGGCGGTTGGGCAGTCTGCGTTTCCGCGCTCGACTTCAACACTGCCGGATATGTGCAGCGCGCGCTTGAGAGTGCGGAAACGTGGGATTTGTATTCAGGAATGATTAAGAGCGTTGTTTTTGCATGGATCATTATCACGATCGCATGCAACGCGGGTCTGAATGTCGAAGGTGGCGCGGAGGGTGTCGGACAAGCTACCACTGCTTCCGTCGTGGAAGCTATACTCGCTATGCTGGTCATGAACGCGGTTCTTACCGGAATCTTTTTCTTTAGCACATGAGTGCCAACGGAGACTCCATCATCGAAGTAAACCATCTTGTCCGGGCATTCGGCGACCGAACAGTACTCGACGACATTTCGTTCAATGTTCATCGCGGCGACACGCTTGTGATCATGGGCGGCAGCGGTTGCGGCAAGAGCACTCTGCTCCGGCACATGATCGGCTCGATGACGCCGACTTCAGGATCCGTGAAACTTTTTGGAGAAGAAATCACCGGAATGAAGGAACGCGAAATTGAACGTATCCGCCTGCGCTTCGGTATGCTGTTTCAGTCCGGCGCACTACTCGCTTCGCTGACAGTAGGGGAGAATGTGGCGCTTCCACTATTGCAGCACACAAAGAAATCGCCGGATGAGATCGAGCAAATCGTGAAACAAAAACTTGCCATGGTCGGGTTGACCGGCTTTGAAGATTTGACGCCAGATGAAATTAGCGGCGGAATGAAAAAACGGGTGGGACTCGCGCGTGCGCTGGCTCTCGATCCGGAGTTGTTATTCAGTGATGAGCCTACCTCGGGGCTTGATCCAATCATGACCGCGGTAGTAGATGAGCTCACGCTAAAGTTGACCAAAGACAGCCATATGACAGCAGTCGTCGTCTCGCACGATATGACCAGCGCATTTCGCATCGCCACACGGATGATCATGCTTGGCCACGGCTCGATTGTGGCGCAAGGCACACCGGACGAAATTCGGAACAGCCCCAATCCGGAAGTGCAGCAATTCATTCACGGGCATCCTGACGGTCCAATTCCGTTGAACCTTTCGCAGGAAGAGCACAAAGATCACCAACATGTCCGGCCTCGGCCATTCCTGGCCGGGCGGTTTCGTTTTCATCATAAGCATTAATGAAACGTAGCCTCTCTGATTACCTGGTCGCGCTGTCGGTGATCGCGTGCAGTATCGTCCTGCTCGCGGCGCTCACATTCGCGCTCTCGGGTTATCGCCTCAAAAAACCGGCGCGCACTCTCCAGATTAATTACGAAGATGTGACCGGAATAAAGGTCAATTCAGAGGTGCGATATGCCGGGGCACCGGCAGGACGTGTGCTCGCGATGCGACAGCTCACCACCAAAGAGCGCGAAGCGTTGCCGAACAAAAAAGACGCTGTTCGAGTGACGGTGGGTTTAACCGAAGGAATTCCGCCGCTGCCTGCGGACGTCACTGCCACGCTGAGCTCAGATACGTTGCTATCGCCGAAATTTGTAGCGCTTTCCGCAGGTACACCCGGAGGCGAGACACTCGGCGATAACGCAACCATTGAAGGACATCCTGCTTACGGCATCGAGCAGATCACCGCAGCCGCAGGGCCGCTGATCGATAACGCAAACAAGTTGATCGATAATCTCAATCTTACCGTCACAAATCTGAAAAAAGATCTCGGCGATTTCACACCGAAACTCGGACCGCTTGCCGATTCCCTGAAGGTAGACGTCGACAATTTGCAAAATGTCGTCAAAAACCTCGATAGTGTAAGCAAAGCGGCAGACAACGTGCTGGGGACCGCTGACAGATTCATCGGTACAACCGACAAGCAGCTTCAGGAGCAACTGAAACAACTGCACGTGAGCCTGTTGAACCTGAAAGTGGTCACTACGTACGCTAAGCAGCTCGTAGAAACGCTCGCCCAAAAACCAAACCGCATCATCTTCAGCGGCAGACCCGCCACACTCACGCCCGAATCAGAAATTCTCAAAAGCTCGAAGCCTCTCCCGGCACGAAAACCGTAATTGCTGCCGCGTCGCTGTGCGACGCGTCTTAGGCGAAGCCAAACAAACCTGTCAAGCTTTTTTACGCGTAAACTGCCGCCTCGCGGGATGTTGTGTCAGATGCGGCTGGCTTTATAGCGCCGCATCATTTTGAAAAAGCGCAGCGAATCCCGCCCTGGATGGATCTTGCTGACCTGATCAGTGTAAACAGTCGTGATTGGAACTGATTTGATCGGGTAGCCTTTATGGCTGGCGATGATGAGGGCTTCAGTCTCGTAATCGAACCGGTGTCCGCCGCCAAGCATATCTGGTATTATCTGTCGATGTAGCATACGGTAACCGCATTGGGTGTCTGGAATTTCTTGTCCGCAAATGCGGCTGATCTGATTGCTCATGTAGCGGTTAACGACGCGCCGCACAAAGGGCATGCGGGCAACATCGTCCATGCGGTTACCAATAAAAAATGTGGGCCGTGCCACCGAAGCTGCCGCTTGCAAAAACCGGTCGATCTCTTCAGGAAGATGTTGACCGTCAGAATCCAGGAGGATCACCCATGTGATTTGTCGATCGTGGCCGCTCGAAGGATTCGATGCGCGGAGCCAATGCGCAAGTCCGGTCTTAATCGCTTCACCTTTCCCTTGATTTTGAACATGAACAATAACTTGGGCGCCGGCTTCGCGCGCGCGTCGTTCCGTCTGATCGGTTGAGCCGTCATCAACAACGAGAACGTGATCCAGCCGCTCGCGAGTTCGGCGCGCGATGTCGCCGATATGTTTTTCGTCCTGATACGCCGGAATAACCGCGGCCGTTTGCGATCTCAAAGTCGTTTCTGTCATGTCCAGCGATCTCAAAAATCGAGTTCAGAGAATCCGCGACTTCGCTCGGAATGACAAGATTGCAATTGCGACGCTGTCCTCAGCGCGTGTATTTAAAGCGATTGGAAAGCCGCCGCGCGACAGAATCCGCTGAGGAAAGCGGACGCTACAACAGAAGATTGGTTCCCATTGTTGCAATCATCTTCGCACAACCGGGTGAAAATCAGCCGCGTGATACGAGCTGCGGACGAGAGGCCCGGAGGCGACATAGAGAAAGCCTTTTTTGCGCGCGATGTCGCCGTAATAATTAAATTGCTCGGGCCTGATGTATTCAACGACAGGCAAATGCTTCGGGCTGGGACGGAGATACTGGCCCATGGTTAACACTTCGCAGCCGACTTCGCGCAAATCATCCATGGTCTGAAAAAGTTCGGTCTTTTTTTCGCCGAGCCCGAGCATTACCCCGCTCTTTGTCACAATCCCGCCATTGCGGGACGATAGTTCCTTTGCACGGCGTAAAACGTGCAACGATGTCTGATATTTTGCGCGGGAACGCACCAAAGGCGTGAGCCGTTCCACCGTTTCCATGTTGTGATTGTAAATGTCGGGGCCAGCGTTGAGCACCGTCTGGATGCACCACTCATAGGCGTGAAAATCCGGTACGAGAACTTCGATGATGATCGAAGGATCCATTTCGCGAATGGCAGTGATCGTGCGCGAGAAATGATCTGCGCCGCCGTCCTTCAGATCGTCACGAGCTACCGCCGTGATGACGACGTGCTTCAAATTCATCCGGCGCACTGCCTCAGCGACGCGTTTTGGTTCGTTATCTTCCAAAGCGAATGGTTTCGCCGTCGTTACTGCGCAAAATCCGCACGCCCGTGTACATCGATCGCCGGCGATCATAAAAGTAGCCGTGCCCTGGCTCCAGCATTCCCATCGATTTGGACACTGCGCGCTCTCGCAAACCGTGTGCAATCGTAAATCGGAAATCAGTGCTTTGGTCGAAAAGAAAACCGGATTCGACGGCAGCCGCACCTTGATCCATGGCGGCTTTTGCGCCTGATGTAAGGCTGGATCGATCTTCGCGCAGGACATTTCTAAGAAAGTTACAACGTTAAAAAAGTTACAAAAGTTACATCGGAAAGGCTGGAGGCGTTAACGATTTTCTAAATTCGCGCACTGCGCTGAACCGCGGTGTTAATGAAAAATCAACTTCACAGAGTGCTCCAACGTATCAACGGCCGGCCGCTCTAATCATCCGAGCTTTGTTCGTCCGGATAAGGCGGCAGAGAGCGTCAGTTCGTCCGCCGATTCTAGACCGGTGCCGGCTGGGATCCCCCGCGCGATGCGGGTGAGCGTGACCGGTTTGCTCTTCAAGAGATCGACGATGTAATTCGTGGTCGCCTCGCCTTCGACATCGGCGGGTAACGCGAAAATGATCTCGGCGATTTTTTCCCTATCAACGCGATCCACCAGCTCCTTAATCCGCAAATCTTCCGGACTGACGTGATCCAGCGGTGAGATCTTGCCGCCGAGCGAATGGTAGCGGCCGCGAAATGCACGGGTCTTTTCCAGAGGAAGGATGTCAGTCGGATGTTCTGTGACGCAGAGTAGATCAGTCGAGCGCGACTGATCCGCGCAGATTTCACAGATTTCTCCGGCAGCAAAGAACCCGCACAAATTGCAGGCATGAATCGAACGACGCGTGTCGGTGATGGCGCGCGCAATTTGCTCCGGTTGACCGCCACGCGCACGCACCATCCAGAGCGCAATCCGCTCCGCAGAGCGCGGGCCGACTCCAGGCATTTGCCGCAGTTGCGCGATTAGGTCCCGGATCGCGGCCGGATATTCCGTCTTTCTCAACACGTGCTCGGATCTATTCCACTGGCCATTGCGTCAGTTGCAGAATGAGCGGCTCCAGTCGGCGCAAATAAAATTCCAGCGGCGGATCGTCTTCAGTTTCCGAGCCGCGCGCTTTCTGAAATTCGGCATACGCTTCCGCCCAGCGTTTCTCTCGATACAAAACTACCCCGCTCCAAAACGAGTCGCGCTGCGCGACGCGTTCTGGTCCGGCTTCAGTTGCAAGCCAAAGCGGTTCGTAAACTTCAAGCCGATCATGCGAATTCAGTCCGCTCACAAAATCAATTGGGCGCGCAACGACTGCTTCGCTTACTCGATCAAAAGTCGCTGTGTCCATCAGGGCCCTGGATCCGTAGAAACGATTCAGCGCGCAAAATCTGCGCGCCAGATCGATGGGCTCGCCGCTCGCCAAAAGCAGCGGACGCCGGCTCTCTTGTAATGCACCGGCAATGATCGGGCCGCAGCTGATTCCGGCCCGGATGTCCCAACTGGCAGCGACCTTCTCTTTATCTTCGCCACGTTCGCGAGAATTCTTGATCATGTCGAGAACAACACGCGCTGCTTGTTGCGCGTGTTGCGAGTCGTGCGCAGGAAATCCAAAAACGCCGACGACGCCTTCTCCGTCAGCGGCTTGCAGGTAAGCACCTGCTTCCACCAAACGCGCAGCAGTCTCGCGGATGAATTTGGCCGCGGCCTCAGTGAACGCAACGGGCTCGCCGCCCTCCGCGAATGTGAGTTTGTTGCCGATGTCGCATACCACAACGCTTACGTCATACGTCTTTGGATCGGCTTCGAACGAAATTCTCCCGTCGCTGAGACGCCGAAATTGCTCGTTGGAAACGCGATCCGCAAACAATGTGCGGATTAGATGTGAGCGATTCCTGCGTAGAAAAGCCGACCAACCTTCTGCGGCGAGGAATGCAAATACGAGCGCTAGGACCGACGGCGCCGGCTGAAAAAATACGCGATAGAGAGAGAAAACCCATGCGAGGCCAAACAGTTCCAACAGCAATAATCCGATTAATAACCAAGCACGCCATCGCGGCACACTGCTCAAGGTGAGCCAGGCAACTCCGAGGGCGATGAGCAACACAAAGACGTATTGCCATTTTTCGCTCACGACGCGTGTCGCGCCCGCATAATCGGTGACGAGTTGCGCGGCAACAGCTTCAAACCCGGTGATGACTCTCGTCGCATGCAGCGCTCCGACAATCACCGTAACGGCGACTCCAATGATGAGCGTTGTGATTAACGACCGCTTCATGACAATCAGGCGTTTTGAGCCGATGTAGTTGGGTAGTACGATTGCACTACAAGGTCGCTCAGAAACTTGTCCGGAGAGTCGATCGCCACAGCATTAAAAACAAATTGCGTTTGCCCCGTGTTCTTTTTGATGAGGCTTAATCCAAATTGGTAATCCTTGAACAAATGGGCGCACAGGTCGCTCATGGTCATACGCTCGGCTTGCGCGCGCTCGACCAGGCGACGGACCGCGCTCTCGTCGAAGATAATTTCCAATCCATGTTCCTTGCTGAATTTGTCGGCAAATTCGCGTGCGCCGGCTTCGAGCATCTGCGCCTCCAGCTTGTGTCCCTCGGCCATAAGTTGCTCGAGAACGCGTTGGGGCTCCCGAACGAGCGCCGCGCTCACGCGCAATTGGCTCAATCCCGAACCGGCCAGATGGAATTTGTAATCTCGAAACAGCTTCTCAAACACGGTCAGCAATCCCCGAGCGCCGGTTTTTTCCGTCGCCGCTGCTTGCGCCAGCAGACGCAGCGCTTCGTCCTCGAAACTGATCTCGATTCCGTATGCGCGAAACGCACGCTCGTATTGCCGCAGCAAACTGCCCTCAGAATACTTCATGATATTGAATAGATCGTTCGCGTCGAGGTCTTCACAAACGACGCGGACGGGTAAACGCCCGATGAATTCCGGCTCGAACCCGTACTCGATAAAGTCCTGCGTCGTGACGTGCTGGAACAATTCGTTGTCCATCACTTGAACTGGTTGCGCGCTGAACCCGATCTGACCGTGACGGACGCGACGCGCTACTTGCTCTTTTAACTTCTCGAACGCGCCGCTGACGACAAACAGAATGTGGCGGGTGTTGATCGTGTCGCGTTTGGCTTTGCCGCGCCGCTGAAATTCGAACGCCGCTTGCAATTGCGCCTGAAGATCATTCATGCTGCGCACTGGGACTTCTGTTTCCTCCATTAACTTCAACAGCGTCGTCTGCACGCCGCGCCCGCTCACGTCGCGGCCTATCAAATTTCCAGCCGATGCGATCTTGTCGATCTCATCGATATAAATGATTCCGAACTGCGCGAGGTTCACGTCGCCGTCGGCTTTGTGCACGAGCTCGCGCACCAGATCCTCCACATCGCCACCTACGTAACCAGTCTCGCTGAACTTCGTCGCGTCCGCTTTGACAAACGGCACCTTGATCAGATCGGCGATGTGTTTGATCAGATACGTTTTGCCGACGCCGGTCGGTCCGACGAGGATCACGTTTTGCTTGATGTATTCAATTTCCTGAGCGCGGTTCGGATCCTCTTTCTCGAGCCGCCGAAGGTAATTGGCGTGATTGTAATGATCGCAAACAGCAATCGCGAGGACCTTCTTCGCTTCCTCTTGTTTGATGACGAACCGGTCCAGATGCGCTTTGATATCGCGCGGCATCAGATGGAACTCGAATTCCTTGTGCTCGGTTTTCTCCGGCTTTTCATCCTCCTCCGCAACCGCTGGCTCCGGCTCGGTAATTGTCGCAACTGAGACGCGGTCGCCGAAGTTCTGTTTCATGAACTCCGTGATCTTGGACTTCAGCTCCTCGGGCGAAGGAAATGGTGGCGGTGGCGGTGGTGGGTTTTGTGCCATGTGAAAACAAACATCGAGTCAAAGAGGCTTCCTGGCAACGCGTCGTCTAGAGTCCGACTCCCACGCGTGGCGTTTGTTCAGAGCTTTCAGTTGTGCCGAAAGAGTCCGGAGAAGGACCAGCGCGATGAGTGTCGCCTAGCATCGGCAATCTCGAGTACTCGTCGCGCCACATCAAGTTCCGCCAGAAGGTCGTCGTAGAAAGAAAAGCGCTGCTTCGGATCAGGAGCGATCATTCGCTGCAAAACGCGCGCAGTCGGCGCAGATACATCCGGCGCGACGGCCCGCAACTCTGACGGATGCTGCTTCAGTTCGCGCAACTCTGTCGCAGAAGTTGTCTTGCTGTCGATTGGCGGTTTTCCTGCGACAGCATGAAACAGCGTTGCGCCAAGGCTGTAAATATCGGTGCGAACGTCCTCCGGCTGGTTGCACAATCTCTCCGGCGCGACATAAGGCGGCGTTCCCCAGATCACACGATCGCGTTCTGTATGCTGCGATTGTTGCGTTGCAAACGCGGCGAGGCCAAAGTCACCAATCTTCGCCGCCTGTTCATCGACAAACAAAATATTGGCCGGCTTCACGTCTCGATGAATCAAACCCTTCCGGCGAGCTGCGCGAAGTCCTCTCGCAATCTGGATTCCAACGTCGATCACCTGGTGTTCGGGCAAGCGGCCTTGCGACTCTATGAGATCGTCGAGACTTCCGTGATCGATTAACTCCATCACGACATAAAAGTGGCCGTGGTCCATTCCCAACGAAAATATCTGCACGACGTTGGGATGATTCACAGAGGCGGCAATGCGCGCCTCTTGTTGCAACTGAGCATCATGATCCGCTTCGCTGCTGAGATCCTTGCGCAACAATTTGAGCGCAACGAACCGCTCCAGTTGCGTGTCGCGCGCCTTATACACTGTGCCCATTCCACCGGCACCAAGCGTCTCCACAGGCACAAAATGATCAAAGGTTCGTTGCAGGAGATTTTTCTGACCGCAGTTCCGGCAGACCACTCGCACCAGAGGCTCATAACCGCCGGCTTCAAGCGTAGCACCGCATATCCAACACGTTGCCGTCATGAACAGCTTCCTCTAATCGACATGGAAATCGACTGTAACATTGACGAACTTGGGGCAAAAGGATGGCTGTGTCGGTGTTGAAAGCGACAAGCGAGGTATTGAGAACGTTCAAATTGGTCGTGCCAAAAGAACATGCCCGGATGCGCCTTGACCTTTTTCTGGTCAAGTCACTTCCGGAATTCTCGCGCTCTCGCATCCAGGAATTAATCCGCAGTGGCTTTGTTCGTCTCGGTGTGGCAACCCCGAGACCTCACCAGGGTGTACGATCTGGAGACGAAATCGAAGTCACAGAACCACCACCCGAAAAAATCCAAACCGAGCCCGAAGCAATTCCGTTAGCGATTCTGTACGAAGACGACGATCTGATCGTCATCAATAAAGCAGCCGGCATGACTGTGCATCCTGGCGCGGGCCAGCGTGAACACACATTAGTGAATGCGTTGCTACACCACTGCTCCACGTTGTCGGGCGTCGGCGGAAAAGAACGACCTGGCATCGTTCACCGTCTCGATAAGGAAACAAGTGGCTGCCTCGTCGCAGCAAAAAACGACGTGGCGCATCGGGAATTATCAAAACAGTTCACCGCGCGCACCGTAGAAAAGATTTACCTCGCGCTGGTCGCAGGAAGATTACGAAAAGCGACAGGCGTCATCGAAAATAAAATCGGACGACATCCAGTGCATCGGCAAATAATGAGCGTGAGTTCACCCCGCGGTCGCGCGGCCAAAACTGCGTATCGAGTTGTTCGTTCGAGCGAGCGGGCGAGTTTGATCGAATGCAAATTGTACAGTGGGCGCACCCATCAAATTCGCGTGCACGTGCATCATCTTGGCAATCCTGTTTTGGGTGACAAAATCTACGCGGCCAGGTTTGCTAAAGATTTTCCCCGCCAGATGCTGCACGCGTGGAAGCTAGGTTTTCGTCATCCGCGCAGCGGCGAATGGAAGAGTTTTGAAGCTCCGTTGCCCGATGATTTTAAACAAACGATCGCGGCACTGGGACTGCAAGACTGAACGAAAACTGATCGTCACTCGCCAACCAAGCCCGCGTGAAAGCGATGCGAAGACGCATCGCACTCCAAAAGCACCGCATGCGAAATCAAATCAACCTCAAGCCTCTTTCGCGCAAGGTTTGGGAGTGCACACGCGTCCCCGCGTCGCTCTTTCTCAATCAGCTTGTTGGTGTTTCGCGCTCCTCGGCACCATCGCGCTCGCCAGCATCGTTTGCACGACTTCGCCACGTTGATTGGTCGTAACGTTGCGCAAACGAATGATCCCATGGCCCGGCCGCGATCGTGAGGGACGCAATTCAAGAATCTCAGTCTCCACCACGAGCACATCTCCGGGCCGCACCGCATTGGGCCAGCGCAGTTCATCCACGCCAAGACCAATCGCGCCCTCGGCGAAGTTCAGCGTTTGCACGAACTGACGCATGCTCATCGCCGCGGTGTGCCAGCCACTGGCAATCAGTCCTTTGAAAATGCTTCTTTCCGCGCGCCTCCGGCTAAGATGAAACATTTGCGGATCAAACTTGTGGGCGAACTCGATGAGCTCCTTTTCCGTCACCCTCAACCGCTCAGATCTGAACCGGTCGCCTGCTTTGACATCGTCAAAATAGCGCTCCTTCATGACGGCGAGAACGACCACACATTGATGCGCCATCGCGTACGACTGAGCAATAACTAAATGCTCGCCCGCAGCGGCCTGCGAATCGGGTTTTCTTCGCACGCTTGAATGTTGTGAGAGAAGGCTCAAACTTCATTCCGTGGCCACGTTTCCTTTGCGTAGTCCATTCGAAAAAGTAGGCGGACTCTTTTATTTCGGTCGAATGCTTGATAAAATCCGGCTGCACGCCAGCGGCGAATTGCCTTCAGATTATCACGCGAATCTTGGCAAAGGCTTCGACGAAAAAAGCGTGAAGTTTCTCCGCGTCGAATACAATGCTCTCGTCGAGTGCGTCAGCCAGGGCGGGACCGATAAAGAAATTTTAGATTGGTGCTTCACGGTCGGCCGCAAACCATCTGAAGACGACATCTACGTTTGGAATGAATTCATGCGGAAGCGCGGCTGGAACGACGAAGTTTCGGAAATGGTGGTACGCCGGAAAGCCGAGGCAGGAATGACCGACCGTTCGGACATTCAGACCTCATTCCAATTTATCGACGCCGATGAAGGGCGGCTCCCCTCGAGGGTAGAAGCTTCAAATCCCAAGATCCAAATCCCAAATAAATCTTAAACTTCCAAACCCAAAGCCCTCAGGGCAGGCCCTACTTTGTTGATTGGGACTTGGAATTTCTTTGGAGCTTGGAGCTTGAAATTTAGGGATTTCCTCCCGCTATTCCTCCAAGGTATCGATTCGTGCGGCGAGATTAAAATCAAGTTCCGTCAAGCCGCCTTTGCTGTGCGTTGAAAGCACCAGACGGACTTTGTTGTAGCGGATATCTATGTCGGGGTGATGTTCTTCTTCCTCAGCCACCTCAGCGACCCTGTCGATAAAATCGATCGCATCGACAAAATCATCGAATTCGAAAGTGCGCTCGATTTGGTTTTTCTCCAATTCCCATTCCGGGATCTTTTTCATGCGATCCTTGAGCTCGCCTTGTTTGATCAAGTCAGCCATAACGGGACAACGAGTATCACCCGAAAATCGTTTTGCAACGGCAAATCGAGCGCCTAAAAATCGAGTAGTCGGCGGAGATTCCGGACCGAGTCGAAGACCTCTACTGCGCAACGCCGCGCTCGCTTCGAGAGTCGCGACCAATCGTGTAGCACCTCGCAAACAGCGGCCTTCGCCTCGGCGGCGGATCGGATAAAATAGAATCCGCTGTGGGCTGGAAGATAGGCTTTCGCACCGGTGTCTTCGGTAATAACCGGGCGACCCAACGCTAAAAAAGCCGCAGCGCGATCGCTGACCCAGCCGGTGCGCCACGTAACGTCGACGCCCTTAATCGCGGTGAACTCAGCAAGCGCGCCCGCCAGGTAGCGGCGATAAGCACGCGGGGTGCGCGCCACCCGGTGCGGTTCAACGACTTTCCAGCCGAGCCCGCGTAAACGTTCTCGTTCAGCATCCTCTTCCGCGATGTTCATTGCGAGCTCGAACTGCGCTTCGGGGACGCGGGCGGGTAAATCCAGATACGGTTCGAACGCAAATCTCTTCGATAGATCGGGAAATTCACCTGCCACCTCCACCCCCCCACCCCAGTACCATTGTCCTACGGTGGTGAATTTCGGTGCCCGCGGCCGGTGTTGGACTTTGAAGAATTCTGTGTCCACCAACGGATAAAATGTTTTCCACTGTAGCGGCAGGCGTGTCGCCTGCGAGGCAGAGAATGCAGCTGGCACGGCTGCCACCACAGCTTTGGGTAGCTGACAATCATTTCCGTGAACGTTGAGTCCGATCGTCCAGAATTCGTGATGGTAGGACTGACCCAACTCCATCTTTGTCATCCAATAAAAAATTTCGCTCGGATCGAGATCGCAGAAAATGCGTCGCTCAAATTTCAGCAGAAGCGGTGGATGAATCGAATATGCGAGATTGAGCAAGACATTGGGTCCGCCGAGGCGCTCGAGCAGTTCGCGTTTGGAAATCCCGATGCACTGCAGCGAGTCCAGGTCATGCGTATCCCCTGCCGCCTTCTGGTAGAGCAAACAATACCGTCCACCCAATCCATGCGCCTGCAATTGCCTCTGAAAATTCCTGATCTTTGACTGGTCAGCCGGGACATCATCCGTGTTCGGCAAGAGCTCCAGCCAGATCGCATCCAGCTTCAGTCGCCGTAAGCCGAGCATCCATTGCAGCGGAACGGAAAAATTTCCGCCGCCTTCGCGATACTTCGCAGCAAACCCGCACCCGAGGAAGATGGTCACGCGAGCAGAATCCTCATTCTGCTCGCGTGCTCAAGCAGGAAGCAATCGCAACCTTAGTGGATCTTGCCGTGCGGCAGATGCGGTTGGCCATGATTCTGATGGCCGGTGCAAAATCCTCCGTTCGGGATCGGGATAATCGAGCCGAGGAATTGCGGCTGCTGCCGGACGTTCAGTGCCTGCTCTAGAGCATAGCCGAATCCAATTAACTGCGGTTCATGTAGGAAAGTGCTGTACATGAGCATTCCCGCCGGCCTGCCATTATCGCGAATGCCTACGGGAAGCGACAGGTTTGGATAACCGGACACGGCGGGCCCCGTCGAGTTCGTCAGGTGCGGCGCGACGATCGCATCCACACCTGAGTTAATTACATTATCAATGCCAGACTGCGCGGCAGTGCGCGCATGCGTTCGCGCAGCGATGTAGGCGGGATCGTTTGGATAACCTGGGAACTGTTCCGACATCAAGAATACGTCCTGGTCGTAGTAGGGCATCTCTTGTGGACAATTCGCGTTGTTGAAGGCGATGAGGTCCGCCAACGTGCGCATGCTAGTGTGCGTAAGCGTCGCGAGGTAGTCCGCGATTTGCGCTCTAAATTCATACAGCAACGCTGTGGTCTCGTCGCCGTTGTAAGCGAATACGTCCCCCGTATCAACATCAACGACAGTCGCACCGAGGCTTTCCATCACGGTCAGCGCATTTTCCGCAAACGCGACGGTGAGCTCATCGCCCGGAATGCCGCTGCCGTAGTAGCTGTAATCGAAAAAGCGCACATCGCGTCCGATCACTGCGCCATCGAGTGCGTTCGGATCGAGAAATTGCGTGTAATCGCTGGGCAACTGATGTCCAAGCACTTCACCAAACGGCGACTGCAATACTCCAAGCAGGATCGCGACATCAGTGACGCTGCGCGCCATCGGTCCAGCCGTGTCCTGCTCGTGCGCGATCGGAATGATTCCGTCCTGTGAAACAAGACCGAGTGTCGGCTTCAGACCGACGATGTTTTCAACGGCCGACGGTCCAGTGATTGATCCGTCGGTCTCCGTACCGACGGCCGCCGCGCAGAGATTCGCCGCAGCACCATTAGCGGAACCAGCGCTCGAGCCCCACGATGTGTAACTCAAGTCGTAGGCATTGATCGTACTTCCACCGCGCGCGCTCCAACCGACTGCTAGAGGATAGGTCTCAGCCTCATCGTCCCGGAAATTTGCCCATTCGCCAAGATTCGCTTTGCCGAGAATGACCGCGCCGGCTGCCCGCAGCTGCTGAATGATCACGGCGTCGCCCGGCACATGGTTGCCATAGATCGCGAGAGAGCCCGCTGTGGTCTGCATCTGGTCGTTAGTCGCAATGTTGTCCTTCACCAAAACAGGAATTCCATGCAGCGGACCGCGGACTAATCCGCGGCGGCGTTCATTATCGAGCTGTTGAGCAATTGATATTGCATTTGGATTCGTCTCAATGACCGAATTAAGCAACGGATTCAGCGCCTGCATGCGACGAATGTATCCCTGCGTCAGTTCGTGGCTGGTCAGCTGGCCGGAGGCCATGGCAGCTTGAAGTTCGGTGATACTCTTTTCAACGAAATCGAAGCCGCCGTGGGCCGCAGAAGCAGATTGCCGCAAAAGGGACGT
>Ga0306921_10003334_pt1 | contig 16314 bp, 14 predicted proteins | sample sta12Cox44000080_FD_203760 | JGI IMG/M metagenome (GOLD analysis project Ga0306921, IMG submission 203760) | Lab enrichment of tropical soil microbial communities from Luquillo Experimental Forest, Puerto Rico - statoxic.12C.oxic.44.000.080 (v2)... | ecosystem: Environmental > Terrestrial >...
GCGAAGGCGCGGAAGAGCTCGCCGAAGACGAGGGTGGAGAAGGCGAAGCTGCGCGCGGTCGGCAGATCGCGGGTCCGCAGGGCGATGGCGAACGTGGCCAACACGGCCACGCCCTGCAGGAGGCCGGTGGTGCCGATGTTGAGCCACTCGGCGCGCCCCAGCATGGCCTCGCCGGGCGCGCGCGGCGGCCGGCGCATGACGTCCTCGCTGGGCGGGTCGACGACCAGCGCCAGCGCGGGGAGCCCGTCGGTGACGAGGTTGATCCAGAGCAGGTGTAGCGGCAGGAGCGGCAGCGGCAGGCCGACGACCGAGGCGGCGAGCATCACCAGGAGCTCGCCAGTGTTGCCGGCCAGGAGGTAGACGAGCGTCTTGCGGATGTTGTCGAAGATGCCGCGCCCCTCGCGCACGGCGGCCACGATGCTGGCGAAGTTGTCGTCGGCGAGCACCATGTCGGAGGCCTCGCGCGTGACCTCGGTGCCGGTCCTCCCCATGGCGATGCCGATGTGCGCCTCGCGCAGCGCGGGGGCGTCGTTGACGCCGTCGCCGGTCATGGCCACCACCTGGCCCGCGTCCTTCCAGGCCCGCACGAGGCGCAGCTTGTCCTCGGGCGTGGCGCGCGCGTGCACCAGGGTGTCGACGTCGTCGCCCGGGCAGACGATCGTCATCTCGCGCGCGATGGCCCGCGCGGTGGCCGGGTGATCGCCGGTGATCATGATGGTGCGGATGCCGGCCCGGCGCGCCTCGGTCACGGCCGCGATGGCCTCGCTGCGCGGCGGGTCGGCGATCCCCACCAGGCCGACCAGGCGGAGGTCGACCTCCTCGTCGCGCGTGCCGACGGCGATGGCGAGCACGCGCAGCCCGCGCTCGGACATCTCGGCGGTGGCGCGGGCGGCGTCGTCGAGGTTCGCACCGCCGGCCGCGCCTGCCGCCGCCGCGCCACGGATCGACTCGAAGGCCCCCTTGGCGTAGAGGACGCCGTCGGCGCGGAACACGGACATCCGGCGGCGCTCGGCGTCGAACGGATGGGTGGCGCGGCGCGGGCGCTCGGCCTCGATCGCCGGGCGCGCGATCCCGCGATCGAACGCGGCGCCGAGCAGCGCCAGCTCGGTCGGATCGCCGACCCCGCCGCGCCCCTCGGGGCCGAGCTCGGCGTCGCAGCAGGCGGCGGCCGCCGCCAGCAGCGCGGCGTGGTCGGGGCCCCACAGCTCGCGCACGGCCATGACCCCGGTGGTGAGCGTCCCGGTCTTGTCGGTGCAGATGATGGTCGCCGAGCCGAGCGTCTCCACCGCCGGCAGCTTGCGGATGAGGACGTGGCGCGCCGCCATCCGCTGCACCCCCACGGCCAGGGCGATGGTGACGACGGCCGGGAGCCCCTCCGGTACGGCCGCCACCGCCAGCGAGACGGCTGACATGAAAACCTCCAGGACGCGCGCCCCGCGCAAAAGCCCGGCCACGGCGGTGACGGCGACGATCCCCAGGCAGAGCACGAGCAGCGTCCGACCCACGAGCGCGAGGCGGCGTTGCAGCGGCGTCTCCTCCTCCGTGGCAGTCTCGATGAGCCGCGCCACCTTGCCGAGCTCGGTGCGCGGCCCGGTGTCGGTGACGCGGGCGACGCCGGTGCCGGCGGCGACGGAGGTCCCCAGGAAGACGCGATCGCGCCGCTCGCCGAGCGGGGCGCCGGGCGGCGCGGGCTCGGTCCGCTTCTCGACCGGCGCGCTCTCGCCGGTCAGCGCCGCCTCGCTGGTGGCGAGGGCGTGGGCCTCGACGAGCGCGGCGTCGGCCGCCACCACGTCGCCGGCCTCGAGCAGGAGGACGTCGTCCGGGACCAGCTCCGCCGCGGCGACGACCTCCTGGTGGCCGTCCCGCATCACGCGCGCCCGCGGCGCGGTCATGGCCCGGAGCGCGCGGATGGCGCCTTCCGCTCGCGACTCCTGGAAGTAGCCCACGGCGGCGTTCACGATCACGATGACACCGATGGCGATGGCGTCGGCGAGCTCGCCGAGCGCGCCCGACACGAGGCAGGCGACGATGAGCAGCACGACCAGCGGGCTCGTGAGCTGCGCGCCGAGCAGCGCCCAGCGCGACCGCGGCGCTTCGCGCGGGATCTCGTTGGGGCCGACGGCCGCGAGCCGCGCGCGCGCCTCCACCGTCGTGAGACCCGCCTGCGCCTCCGCCGTCGTCAGACCCGCCGGCACCGTCACCCCAGGAAGGTACCGCGCGACAGGCCGCGCGCAACGGGCCGGCCAGCTTCCATGAACCGGGCGCCTAGGCCGCCGCCTGAAGCCGCTCGCCGAGGCGCGCGGCGACGTGGCCGCGCAGGTCGGCGACGAGCCGCTTCTCGAGCTGCCGGGCGCGCTCGCCGCTCACGGCCAGGCGCCGGCCCACCTCGTCGAGGCGGCGGGGCGTCTCGGCGAGGAGCCGCATCTCCAAAATCGCGTGGCCGCGCTCGTCGAGGGTGGGCCGGAACGAGGCCACCGCGGCCTCGACGGCCGCCGCGTAATCGCGCTCGGCCACCTGCACGTCGGGACGCCAGCCGTCGTCGGCCGGCAGCGCGTCGGCGCGCGTGCGCCCGGCGCGGAGGGCGCCGTCGCGGTGACCGTCACGGTCGAGGGGCGCGTCCAGCGACACGTCGAGCCCGGGCATGGTGCCGTCGAAGAAGCGGCGCCGCCCCTCACGGCTCGAGCTGGCGTCGACGATCCGACTGGTCTCCATGATGTGGCGCATGATGTAGGCGCGGATCCACCAGCGCGCGTACGACGTCAGCTTCACGCCGCGCGTGGGGTCGAAGCGCTGGACCGCGTGGAGCAGGCCCGCGTTCCCCTCCTGCACGAGGTCCATGAGGTCCGCGCGGCGGCCGCCGGCGAGCTCGCGGGCGATCTTGACGACCAGGCGGAGGTTGCCGAGGACCAGACGCTCGGCGTCCCGCGGGTCGCGGGTCTTCGCGTAGCGCGCCGCCACCGCTTGCTGCTCGTCGCCGCCCATCACGGGGGTGCGGGCGAGGGCCCGCGCGTAACCGCCGTCGAGGGTCATGGCGTGCGCTCCGCGCGGGGCGCGTCGGCCGGCTCCCGCAGGTAGACGTCGTGGCAGGCGACGCAGCTCTTGGCCAGCGCCGCGAACTCCTCTGCGACGGCGGCGCGGTCGTGGCGCTCGCTGGCCATCACCAGCCGCCGCGCGTGCGACCGGAGCTCGTCCTGCAGGTCGAAGAACCGCGCCGGCAACAGGCTGTTGAGCTCGTCGCCCGCCAGCGGGCGGGCGAGCGCGGGCTCGTCGAAGATCTCGCCCGCGGTCCGGGCGATGCCGTCGTCGTCGAGGAGCACGACCCGCGACATGAGGGCGCGCATCTGGACGTCGTGGCGCCCCATCTTCGATTTCAGGATCTGACGCGCGGACGGCGGGATCGACGCCGGCTCGGCGAGGTGCTCCCGGGCGGTCGGCCGGGGACGGAGCCAGAGCGCGCCGCCGATCGCGGTCGCCAGCAGCGCAGAGCCGATCACGGTCGCCGCCTTGGTCATGGCTCCGCAGACGTGCCAGCCTCGTGCCAACCCGCGCGCGGCCGGTTTCGCCCACCGGCCCGCTCGGGCCGGCAAGATCTTCGCGGCCTCTGGCGTGGGGCGAAAGGATTGCGCGGCGACCGCGCCGGCGGTTACCCGCGGCCGGTGCGGTCGGCGCCGCCGGCTCCGCGATCCAGCGCCGGGCCTGGATGGTCGTCGCGCAGCCGCAGCAGCTCGACGTCGGCCACGAGCTGAATCTCGTCGCCCACGACCACGCCGCCGACGTCCAGGTCCTGGTTCCAGTGCAGCCCGAACGCTTGCCGGTCGAGGGAGCCCTTGACCCGGTAGCGGCCCCGCTCGGTCCCGTCCGGCTCGCGCGTTTCGGCCTGGGGCTCGACCTCCAGATCGACGTCGTGGACGACGCCGTGCAGGTCGAGGCGCCCGTGAATGATCACCTGCTCGTCGCGAATCTCGACGGTGTCGCTCTTGAATTCGGCGCGCGGGAAGCGCGCGACGTCGAGGAACTCCTCGGAGCGTACGTGCTCGTCCCGCTCCGGCTCGTCGGTCTCGATGCTGCCGAGGTCGACCCAGACGCTCACGCTCGACAGGAACGGCTCGATCCGATCCAGGAACAGCACGCCGCCCCAGCGCCGGAACTGACCCCGGATCTGCCGGATGACGAGGTGGCGCAGCGAGAACCGGAGCGTCGAGCGGTTCGCGTCGATGAGCCACCGTTCGAGCTCGCCGTCCGCGCCGTGGTCCTTGGGCGTTGCGCCCGGTCGCCGGGTCTCATCGCGGGTGTCCATGACCAAAGCTTGTGCACGCCCGGTGCCATCGGCGACCGGGGGCGTGCGCGACGGCACGCGGCGCGCGCCTTGCATCAACCCTGTGCGGTGGTCTCGAGCTCGGCCGCGGGCCTCCGGGGCCGGTGGTGCGTAAACTCCAGGCGGGAGGAATGAGCATGTCGTCGCATCCGGTTCAGCTCCAGGTCGAGCCGCCGCCCACCACCGAGCGGATCCACGTGGTCATCCGCATCCTCTTGCTGTTCGCGCTCGGGACCATCGGGGTCTCGTGGGCGTCGTGCTTTCTCTATTTGGTCGTCCCCGCGCTCGTCGCGCTCCGCATCCTCAACGGGGGCGCCGAGCGGTACCTCGCCGAGGACGCCCCGCGTGTCGTGCGGGCGTTGCGCTGGCTGGCCTCTGCCTGCGCCTACCTGGCGCTCCTGACAGACGTGCTGCCGACCTCCCAGGGATCGCCCGTCGACCTGGCCATCACCCCCGGCGGAGAGCCGACGCCGAAGTCGGCCCTCCTGCGCCTCTTGACCAGCCTCCCGGCCGCGCTGCTGCTGGCCATCCTGTCGGTGGCGGCGGGCGTCTGGTGGCTGGTGGGCGCGGTGGTGGTGCTCATCCGGCGGAGGATGCCGGCCGCGATCGCCGACTTCATCACCGGGGTCTTGCGCTATCAGTTCAGGTTGATCGCCTACCATCTGTCGATCGTCGACCGCTACCCGACCTTCGGGGAGGCGCGCACCGCGCACGCCGCGGGCTCGAGCGCCGCCTAGCCTGCCTGCTCTCGACGAGCAGCGGGTACCTCTGCGGGCGCGACGGCGCGATTTCGTACGCCGGCCGGCGCGGCGGCGGATAACATCTTCCCTCGTGACTCGAGCGGTGTCGAAGTGAGCGTCGCCGCGACGCACGTCGTCTTGCTGCTCGCGGTCGCCGCCGATCCGTCGGCCAAGATCGTCTCCCGCGCGGTCGTCGATCCTCTCGCGGCGCCGTTTGTCGACCCGCCGCGGGTCGTGCTCCGTGAGGTGGCGACGCCGCCCCTGGCGCTGGCGGCGGAGAGACTCATGCGCGAGGCGAAGGCCGACGCCGTCGTGATCCTGACCTGTGCCGGCGCCGGCTGCGAGCGGGCGGACGTGCAGGTCACGGACGACGTCGGCCGCACCGTCGCGCGCGCCCTCGCGTTCTCGCGCGACGACGATCTCGCCGAGCGCGGCCGGGCGGTCGGCTTGCTGGCGAGCACGCTGCTCCCCGACGGGTGGACGCGATTGCCGCCCGGCGAGCCGCCACCGAAGGCGGCGCCGGCGGTCGCGTCGCCGGTGGCCGTCGCGGCGCCGCCGGGGGGGCCGAGCCCGCCGCCTCGGTCCCGCTTCGCCATCGAGACCACGGCGGCGCTGCTCGCCGCGCCCGCGGGGACCCCGTCGGACTTCGGCCTCGCGATCGGGGTTCGCAGCGGGATCGCCGGCGGCCTCGCGGCGCGCATGGCCGCGAAGCTGGAGCTCGGCGATCTCCCCGGCGGCGGCGGGAGCGATCGCGGTTACGGCGGCGCCCTCGGCCTCGGCTGGACCAGCGCCGGCCTCGAGCGCCCGGGCCACTTCGGCGCCGGCGCGCGCGCCGACTTCGTCCTCCTCTACCGCCGGCTCCACGCCGACAGCGTGCTCGCTGAGAACGGCACGATGGTCCCCCTCGACACGCAGGTCCTGGGGATCGGCGGGGACGCGGTTGGCTTCGTCGGGTATGCGCTGTCGCCCGCCACGGCCCTGACGGCGGGCGTCGGGGCCGAGCTCTTGGCGACGCTGGTCGGCGCCGGCTCCAGCGACGACGTGAGGCTTGGGTCCTCGGCGCCGAACCGGCTACGATGGATGGGCGAGGTCGGCGTCCTGGCGCGGTTCTAGCCACGGCACGTCAAAAATCCTCCGCAGTCCCGTTTTCCAGCCTGATCTTGCCGCCCCCGCGGTACCGACTAGGTGCGGATGATGTCGAACTCCAAAGTGCGGCCTACGCTCACGCTGGTCCCCCCCGAGGGGCTGGCGGCCGACCCCGGGCCGCAGCGGAGCGACGTGCAGCTGCTCGCCGGTCTCCGCCGCGGCGATCCGCAGATGGCAGCGGACTTCTACTGGCGGGTCCGCCCGGTCGTGGGGCGCACCGTGCGGCGGCTGCTGGGCCGCCTCGATCAGGACGGGGAGGACATCGCGCAGCTGACGATGATCCAGCTCATCGAGGCGCTGCCGCGCTACCGCGGCGACTGCCCGCTCGACGCCTGGGTGTCGGCGGTCTCGGCCAACGTCGTCTACAAACACATCCGCCGGCGGCGGCTCGAGCGCTCGCTGTTCGCTTCGCCGATTGCCGACGACGGCGGTACGTCGGACATTCCGCACCCGGCGGCGCCGGGCGCGGCGATCGCCGCGCGCGAGCTGATGTCGCGAATCGGACGCCACCTCGGCGCGATGAACGCCGACCGCGCCTGGGCGTTCCTCCTCCACGACGTCTGCGGCTACTCGCTGGAGGAGATCGGGGAGATCTGCCAGATCTCCGCCGCGGCGGCGCAGAGCCGGCTCGTGCGCGGGCGGCGCGAGCTGCACGACCGGATCGCGGCCGATCCGACGCTGGCCGAGCTGCTCGACGGGAGGGGGTCGGATGAACGAGGGAAATGACGCGTTCTACGCGGAGCGCGCGGCGCGCCTCTTGCGTGAGGGGCGGGCGACCGTCGGAGCGCGGGCGGACGCCCGGCCAGAGCCCGTGATCGCGGCGCTCGCCGACGCCATCCGCGGATCGGCGCGCCGGCGGAAGGTGCGCGCGTGGGTGCTCGGCGGGGCGGTGGCGGTGGGATCGGCGGCGGCGGCGGCCGTGCTGTCGCTCGGGGCTTACCGCGGCGCCGCCGACGGCGTGGCGCGCGGGCCCGCTCTGCCCGTGCCGACGCAGGCCGTGCCGGCGCAGCCCGCGCCGTACGCGGGGTTCACGACCTCGGGGCCCGGCGCGGCGCCCGTCGTCGCGGGAGAGACGGTCGCGGCGCAGGCGGAGGCGGTGGAGCTGACGGCCCCGGACGGGACCTCGGTCCGCGTCGAGCCGAAGAGCGAGCTCACGCTGGTGCGCGCCGACGCGATCCGGTGGCTCCAGCTGCAGAGCGGCTCCCTCGAGGCCCACGTCGCGAAGCTCGCGCCTGGGGCGCGCTTCGTGGTCGCGACGCCCGACCGGCAGGTCGAGGTTCACGGCACGAGGTTTCACGTCTCGCTGGTCGCGGCGGACGAGGGCTGCGGCGGCGGCACGGTCACCCGTGTGCGGGTGGACGAGGGGGTCGTGACGGTGCGTGGCTCGGGTACGCCCGAGGAGCAGATCATGGCGGGCGGACAATGGCCGTCCGGCTGCGCGCCGCGCGCCGCAGAGCCCTCGCGCGCCTCGACCCGCGCCAAGCCGGCGCGGCATCAGGCGACCTCCGGCTCGGAGCCTGCCGTGGTGCAGGCGCCGCAGCCGTCCACCTTGGCCGCGGAGAATGATCTGTTCGCGGCCGCGGTGCGGGCCGAGCGCGCGGGGGACAGCGCGGCGGCGTTGCGGGCGCTCGACGAGCTCGTCGCCCGCTACCCGTCGAGCCCGCTGCGTGGTCCCGCCGAATCGGAGCGCGCCCGGATCACGAGCCACGCCGCGCCGGCGCCCGCCGTCCCCGCCTCGCCCTGAAAAAACGCCACCGGGACGGCCTGCTTTCCCGGCGGCGGCGGTACCTACCCGCATGCGTTCGAAAGGGCTTGCCATCGCGGTCGGGGCGCTGGCCTTCAGCGCTTGCGTGGGCGAAATCGGGAACGAGCGGGAGGGCACTTCCCCCGGGGCCGCCGGGAGCGGGACGGGGGCCGTCTCGGGGCTGGGCGGCTCCACCGGCTCCGGGGGAAGCAACGGCAGCGGGTCCACGGGCCTGCCGTGCGACGTGGCGGCGCTGCTGTCGAGCAAGTGCTCGAGCTGCCACGGCGCGACGCCGGCCGCGGGCGTGCCGACGTCGCTGGTGACCTACGCTGATCTCACGGCGCCGTCGAAGACAGATCCGACGGTCACGAACGCCGCGCTGGCCGTCACCCGCATGATGAGCACGACGAGCCCGATGCCGCCCGCGGGCACGACCCCGGCGACGTCCGCGGAGATCGCGGCGCTGCAGAATTGGATCGCGGCCGGGTATCCGATGACCACCAGCTGCGGGACCGTGGCCCCCGATCCGTTCAGCGTCGCGCCGACCTGCACGAGCAATACGACCTGGACGCTCGGGGACCAGGGCTCGCCCCTGATGGATCCCGGGAAGGCGTGCATCAGCTGCCACGCCGCCAACCCCCTCGAGGCGCCCCCCTTCACGATCGCGGGGACGCTCTACCCGACGGCGCATGAGCCGGATCTGTGCAACGGCGCCAGCGGAACGGGCGGGGCGGTGGTCGTCATCACCGGCGCCGACGGGAAGACAATCTCGCTCATCCCCAACGCCGCCGGGAACTTCTCCTACGATGGCGCCGTGGCGACGCCGTTCAGCGCCAAGGTCACGTACATGGGCCGCGAGCGCGACATGGTCGCGGCGCAGACGTCCGGTGACTGCAACAGCTGCCACACGCAGTCGGGCGCGATGTCCGCCCCCGGTCGCATCATTCTCCCCTGACCCGAGTTAGATTCCCCGCATGCATGCGGGGAGACGGTCATGATCGTGCTCGTCACGGGGGCGACCTCCGGCTTCGGCGCGGCCATCGCGCGCCGGTTCGCGCGCGACGGTCATCAGATCATCGCCGCCGGGCGGCGGACGGAGCGGCTCGCGGCGCTCCAGGCGGAGCTCGGCCGGGACGCGGTGCTGACGCTGCCGCTCGACGTGCGCGACCGCGAGGCAGTCGAGCGGGCGATCGCCGGCCTGCCGGCGTCGCACGCGGCCGTCGACCTGCTGGTCAACAACGCCGGCCTCGCGCGCGGGCTCGAGCCGGCGCACCGCGCGTCGCTCGACGATTGGGAGGAGATGATCGACGCCAACGTCAAGGGGCTCGCGATGGTGACCCGCGCCGTGCTCCCCGGCATGGTCGCGCGCGACCGCGGCCACGTCGTGAACATCGGGTCGACCGCCGCGCACTGGCCGTACGCCGGGGCCAACGTCTACGGCGCGACCAAGGCCTTCGTCCACCAGTTCTCGCTCAACCTGCGCGCGGACCTGCTCGGGACCAAGGTGCGCGTGACCGTCGTCCACCCCGGCATGGTGGCGGGGACCGAGTTCTCGCCCGTCCGGTTCCACGGCGACGAGGCGCGTGCCGCCAAGGTGTACGAGGGGGCCGAGCCGCTCGTCCCAGAGGACGTCGCCGACACCGTGTTCTGGGTGGCGACGCTCCCACCGCGGTTCAACGTCAACTCGATCGAGATCATGCCCGTCGACCAGTCCTTCGCCGGTCTGGCGGTCTCGCGCCGCTGAGCGCGACGACCCTGATCCGCGGATCACGCGCCCGCGTCCGACCCTGACAGCGGAGTCGCGGCCCGGGCTCGTCCCGGCGCGCGCGCGGCCGGGAGATCCCCCAGATTCGCGGCGAATCCGCGGGTCGGCGTGTTGGTCCCGATCGTGCAGCGATGGGCGTCACGATGACCCTGCCGGCGCGACTGGCGCAGGTCGACACACCTAGGCGCTTTCCGCGCCTGAGCGCGCTCGCCGAGAGCGCTCGCGCGCGCGCGGCGCGCGCCTACCTCACCGCCGATCTCCGCAGCCTGGCGGCAGGCCGGATCGCGCTCGCCCTCGTGCTGCTGCTCGATCTCGCCAAGCGCGCGACGGAGATGGGCCTCTGGTACACGAACGACGGGCTGGTCCCGAACCACACGCTGCTCTGGCGCCCGGCCATGACCCCGGTCTTCTCGCTGTTCTTCATGGCCTCGTACCGCTACGAGGCCGTGGCCGGCTTCCTCGCCTGCGCGGCGGCCTACACCATGCTGCTCGTCGGGTTCCGGACCCGGTTCGCGCAGATCGCCAGCCTCGTCTGCCTGCTGAGCCTCCACGGACGGATGCTGCTCATCGACAACGGGGGCGACGTCGTGCTCGGCTTGCTCACGGTCTGGACGACGTTCCTGCCGACGGGGCGCGCGTTCTCGGTGGACGCGGTGCTCGCGCGCGGTCGGACGCCCGGCCGGCCGCTGCAGGTGGTCCCGGCCGCCTCCGGCGCTCGCCCGGGCAGCTTCGCGTCGCTCGGCGTGCTGGCGATCGTCTTCCAGCTCGCCTTCATCTACTTCTTCAACGCCGTCCACAAGCAGGGGACCACCTGGCGCGACGGGAGCGCCGTCCACTACGTCCTCCACCTCGACCGGCTCGTCACCGGGCTCGGCGTCTGGCTGCGCGGCATGCCCACCGGCCTCGCGCGCGCGCTGACCTACGGCACGCTGGCCATCGAGTGGTCGCTGCCGCTCTTGCTGCTGTCGCCGTTCGCCGTGCGCGGCTGCCGCCGTCTCGCGGTGGTGCTCGTCATCATGCTGCACACGGGGTTCGCGCTCTGCATGAACCTCGGCAACTTCGTGCCGGCGATGATCGCCTACACGCCGAACTTCGTGCGCCCCGACGACTGGGACGCGCTCGCGCGCTGGTGGTCGCGCCGACCGCGCGCCGTGCGCCTGGCCCGTGCGACGGCGTCGCTCATCGAGCGGGCCGGGGCGCTGCTCTCCCCCGGGCGCGCGGTGCGCGTCACCGAGCCGGGGCCCTGGGCCGCTGCCGTGATCCGGCGCCTGCCGGCGGCGCGCGAGTTCGCCATCGCGCTCCTGCTGATCGTCGCGGGGAACCAGCTCCTCGACGAGAACTGGGCGGCGCACAAGGTGATCGACCACCACAACAGCCCGCCGGTCGCCGCCGCCGTCACCTACTTCGATCTCTTCCAGGGCTGGTCGCTGTTCGCCCCCGACGCGCCGACGACCGACTACAACATCGTCGTCGACGCGACGACCGCCGACGGCCGGCGGGTCGACCCCTTCAACGAGGTCGCCAACCCGCGCCACCCGGCGCCCGGCCTCAGCATCCCGACGGCGCTCGGCCCGAGCTGGCTGTTCTACGGCTACGAGAACCACCTTCGGGACCAGCCCGCCTGGTACCAGGCCCTCGAGGAGTGGATCCTGCGCTACCCGCAGCGGACCGGACGGCCTGCCGACCAGATCGTCGCCTTCAAGGTGCTCATGGTCGAGGACGACAGCCCCCCGCTCGGCGAGGAGACGCCGCGGAACCTCCGGAGCACGGTCCTGTTGCAGTATCCGCACTGAACCGGCACCGGGGAGAGTTGACGGCGCCGCCGCCGTGGGCCGAAGCTACTAGAACCCCCCGTGCCGCTTCGGACAATCAAGAGAACCTGCGCCCGGCTCGCCCTGCTGGCGGCGCTGCTCCTCCCCTTCGCGTGTAGCGGAGGCGAGCGCTGCACCACCTGCGCGAGCAGCCCGGGCGCCGCGGGGGCGGAGACGGGTGGCACCACCGGAAGCGCGGGCACAACCGGGACTGCGGGCGCGATCGGAACCGCCGGTACGACCGAGACCGCTGGCACCACCGGCGCCGCCGGAGCGAGCGGCACGACGGGGACCGCCGGCGCGAGCGGGACGACTGGGTTCGCCGGGCGCGGTGGGACCACCGGCGCCGCTGGCGGCAGCGGGACGGCCGGAGGCGGAGCGACGGGGACGGGCGGACGCGGCGGCGGCACCGGGACTGCGGGGGCGCGCGGCACGACGGGGACCGCCGGAGCGAGCGGCACGACCGGGACCGCCGGCGCGAGCGGCACGACGGGAACGGCCGGGGCGAGCGGGACGACGGGGACCGCGGGAGCGAGCGGGACGACGGGAACCGCAGGCGCAAGCGGGACGACGGGGACGGCAGGTGCCGGTGGCGCTGCCGGAAGCGGCGGCGTTGCCGGAAGCGGTGGCGTTGCCGGAAGCGGCGGGAGCGGGGGAAGTGGCGGGAGCGGGGGAAGTGGCGGGAGCGCGGGGCAGGCAGGTGCCGGAGGGCGCGGCGGCTCGGGCGGGGCAGCCCAGGTCATCGTCAGCATCGACTTCGTCGGCGGTAGCACGTCGACGGGCGGCTCTGGGGGCGCGGCGCTCGTCGCGGCGCCGGCCATGGCGGCGACCGAGGTCGCGGGCTTCAAGCCGGCGGCGAACTGGAACTCCGCCCCGGGCATCATGGGGACCATCGCGAGCCTGGTGCGATCCGACGGCCTCGCGATCGGCGCGGTCGTGAACTGGAATTCGCCGGCCGTGGGGATGAACCCGGGCGAGTGGAAGAACATGTACACGGACATGCCGGGCGATGCGCGGATGATGAACGGCTACCTCGATCCCACCTCCACGACCATGCCGGCGACGATCACGGTCAGCGCGCTCCCCGCGGCGATCACCGCCGGCGGCTATGACGTCTACGTCTACATGGCCGGCAACATCCCCAACGCCGCCACGCGCACGTATCAGTACGCGATCGGAACGACGACGTTCACGGTGTCGCAGACGGGGCCGTCGGGGACCACGTTCCCCGGCTACACGCTCGCCCCGGCGAACGGCGCCGGCACCTACGTCGTGTTCAAGAACCTGACGGCGGCGTCGTTCACGCTGACGGCGACGCCGGGGACCGGGACGCGCGCTCCGGTGAACGGCTTGCAGATCGTCTCGCCGACGGGATCATAAGCCCCATGAGCTTGGTGGGAGCGCTCCTCGGCGACGCGTACCAGCTGACCCGCCTCGTAGGGCAGGGCGGAATGGGGACGGTGTACGAGGGGACGCAGCTGCGGCTCGGGCGGCGCGTGGCGGTCAAGGTGATGGCGCGCGAGCTGGCCGCCAACGCGGAGGCGCTGGCGCGCTTCCGGCGCGAGGCGGAGGTGACCTCGCAGCTCGGTCACCCCCACATCGTCCAGGTGTTCGACTTCGGCACCGCGCCCGGCGGCGAGCCCTATCTGGTGATGGAGTACCTGGAGGGCGAGGACCTCGAGCAGCGGCTGCGCCGCGTGGGCCGGATCGCACCGGCCGCCGCGGCCCACATCGTCAAGCAGATCGCCGCGGCGCTGGCGGCGACGCACGCCAAGGGGATCGTCCACCGCGACCTCAAGCCCGCGAACGTCTTCGTGCTGTCGATCGAGGGGGAGACGGACTTCATCAAGGTGGTCGACTTCGGCATCAGCAAGGTGCGTGCGGCGACGACCAAGCTCACGGCGGCGCTGGCCGTGATGGGGACGCCCAACTACATGGCGCCCGAGCAGGCCGCCGGTCGCGTGGACGACATCGATCACCGGACCGATCAGTGGGCCTTGGGGTGCATCGCTTATGAGCTCTGCGCCGGGCGGCCGCCGTTCGTGGGCGAGGACATCGCGTCGTTGCTCTACCAGGTGATCCACGAAGCCCCGGCGTCCCTCCGCCAGACCGCCCCGGGCCTCGCGCCCGAGCTCGACGAGGTGCTGCGCCGCTCGCTGTCCAAGCGGCAGGCCGAGCGGTTCCCGACGGTGACCGGGTTCGCGCAGGCGTTCGAGGCGGCGGCCCTGGCGAGCGGGGCGGGGGCCCTGGCCAGCGGGCTGGCGGCGTTTGCGCCAGGGCGGGCGGTGATGGCGAGCGGGCCTGCGGCATCGACGAGCGGGCCCGGGGCGCCGGCGGCGACTGGGCCGACGGCGTCGGCGAGTGGGTCGGCTGCCGGCGCGCCGTGGCCCTCGGGCACGGCCGGCCACGCGACGACGTTCTCGGGATCCGTCGGCGAGGCGGGCGGGCCGCCGGCGTCCACGGCGCGGCGCCCGCGCGCCCGGCTCGTCGCCGCGGGGGTCGCAGCGGTAGCGGTCGTCACCGCGGCGGCGGTCGTCATCCCCCGCCTCCGGGGCAGTGGGCCGGCGGCGGCCGTTGCCGGCGCGCCGAGCGTCCCTCTCGGGGGGAGTGCCAAGATGGTGCCCGCGGCGGCCGCCGCCCGGGCGCCCGCGCCGAGCGGCGACAGCCCGGCGGTCGCCCAAGAGCAACCGCCCGAGTCGTCCGGGCGACGGCACCGCGGCGGGAAGCCCTCCGCCGCCTCGCGTGAGGCAGGCGCGCCCGCGTGGCCGCCGGCCGGAGCGACTGGGGCAGCGCATCCGCCCCGGCAACGGGTGCCGTCGACCGGCGCATCGGCGTCGAGCGGCCCACCGGCGTCGAGCGACAACCCGGCGTCGAGCGACAAGCCGGCGTGGGGCGGCTCGCCGCCGAGCGACACGTCGACGTCGGGCGACACGTCGACGACGGGCGACAAATCGACGACGGGCGACAAATCGACGACGGGCGACAAATCGTCGTCCGCATCGACGAGGACGAAGCGGATCTTCCACGACGTCAAGCGCTCGCTTCTCGAAAACCTCCAGTAGCGGCGAGCTCAAAAACGTAGAGCGGGTCTCTACGTTCTGCATCTTCGGGAGGTCGCGTCGAGGCGCCGCCGCGGCAAGCCCGCGGCCCGCGCGGCGACCGGCGCTGGCACGCCGGCTGCTATTTCGGTCGCCAGAAAGGAGACCGTTTCCCAATGTCCACTTCAAACCGCATCACGAAGATCTCGATTGCACTCATCATGACCGCCGGCGTCTCCGCCGGCCTCGCCGCCTGCGAGGACCTGTCGGCGCCGCCGCACAAGGTGATGGCGCCGATCGTCGCCACGCCGCCCGCGCCGACGGAGCTGCCGTCGCCGCCGCCGGTGGCGATGCCGACGCCGCCGCCCGCGGCGACGACGGAGACCCAGCCCAAGCCGCATCCCGTGGCGAAGGGCGATGACGACGACAGCGACCAGAAGGTCGAGCCGTCGGAGGCGCTGGCCGGCGCGCGCAAGCTGCTCGCCGTGGGCAACGGCGAGGGGGCGCTGCGGCTGGCGAAGGTGGCGGTGCTGCGCACGCCCAAGCGCTCGAGCGCCTGGAACACGCTCGGCCGCGCTCAGCTCGTGCTCGGCAAGCGCAAGGACGCGATCGCCTCGTTCGAGAAGGCGGTCGAGCTCGACCCGCAGAGCTCGTACGCTCGCAACAACCTCGGCCTCGCGCTCATCTACGACAAGAAGTACGACGAGGCCGTGGATGCGCTCGAGCAGGCGGTCGAGCTCGAGCCCGTCGAGGCGTACATGTGGAACAACCTCGGGATGGCCTACGAGCAGCTCGACCGTCTCGAGGACGCGCGCGACGCGTACGACAAGGCCGTGACCATGGCCAGCGACCGCGCGGGCGCGAGCTTGACCCGGCTCAAGGGGGTCAAGTCCGTGATCCGGACCGCCCGTGTCGAGGCGAACCCGCGGATCGATACGCCTGCCCCGGCCGACGAGGCCAAGGACAGCGTGGGCGGCAAGGCCGACGAGGCCGTCAAGGTCGAGCCGTCCGCGACGCCGTGACGCGATCCCGAGACTCCGACGGCTGAACGGCCGGCGCGGCGAGACCGCGCCGGCCGTTCGCTTTTGGCGGGGGCGGGGATGATCTCGGCCGCCGGGTGGCTAACTTGTCTGTTAGCCATGAATCGGATGATCGCCGCCGCGCTCGGCCTCGGGATACTCACCGTCTGGATGCTGGGCCTCGCCTACGACGGACCGGCCTGGCTCGTCTGGCCGGACGCCGCCGCGGCGCTGATCGCGCTCGGCGTGACCGGGATCGTGGAGAGCGGCGACATGGCCGGAATGGCCACCTGGCCGCTGCTCGGGGTGGTGTTGGTGGGGCTCTGGCTGTTCGGCCTCGGGAGTCACGCGCGCTGGCTGGCCTGGCTCAACCTGGTCGTCGGCTGCGGCTTCCTCGCGCTGACGGCGGTCACCTTGCTGCCCGCGTCGGAGCTCGCGGCGCGCCGGCACCGCCGCCACGTGCACGCGCACGCGTGACGTGCACGCGTGATCAGCAGCCGGTCGCCGCGCAGCAGAAGCCGAACATCGGGCTGGTGATGCCCGAGGGGGCGACGCAGGTGTCGCCGGCGACGTCGCAGTCGGCGGTCGTGCCGGCGCGGCAGACCTGGCGGCACCGGTTCGTCGTGCTCGTGCTGACGCAGACCAACCCGGCGCCGCACGCCGTGGAGGTGCAGTCGCCTCCTTCGGCGACGCTCCCCATGGGCTCACAGTCGGTGAGCTCGGGGACGGCGCTGGT
>Ga0306921_10003336_pt1 | contig 16305 bp, 15 predicted proteins | sample sta12Cox44000080_FD_203760 | JGI IMG/M metagenome (GOLD analysis project Ga0306921, IMG submission 203760) | Lab enrichment of tropical soil microbial communities from Luquillo Experimental Forest, Puerto Rico - statoxic.12C.oxic.44.000.080 (v2)... | ecosystem: Environmental > Terrestrial >...
CGCCCGGTAGAACCGCCGCGCCCGGTCCGCCTGATTGCGCATGAGCAGCACGAACTGGTCGGTGTACCGGCCGGCCTGGAGATCGTCGACGCTCACGCCGAACTTCCGCAGATCCTCCTGCGGCACGTAGATGCGCCCACCGCGCGCGTCGGCGCCGACGTCGCGGATGATGTTCGTGAGCTGGAGGGCCGTGCCCAGGTCGATCGCGTACTGGCGTGTCCGCGGATCCGTGTAGCCGAAGATCTCGATGCAGCAAAGCCCGACCGCCGACGCCACCCGATAGCAGTACGGGTACAGATCCTCCGCCGTCTCGTAGCGCACGCGGTCGAGATCCATGGCCACGCCGTCGATGATCGCCAGCAGCGCCTCGCGCGGGATCGGGAAGACCTGGACCGCCTGCGCCAGCCGCACCGCGATCGGGTCCGTCGGCGCGCCGCCCGGCTCGTAGCAGACCCGGACGTCGTCGCGCCAGCGGTCGAGCGCCCGCCGCCGCTCGACGCGATCGGTGCCGCGCTCGTCCCCGAGGTCGGCGATGTCGTCCACGGTGCGGCAGAAGGCGTACACGGCGTAGAGCGCGTCCCGCCGCGGCTTGGGCAGCGCCAGGAACGCGTAGTAGAAGTTCGAGCGGCTCTTGCGCGTCAGGCGGGCCGCGAGATCGCCGATCACGCGGTCTTCCGCGGGTGCGCGACGTAACCGTGCTCGACGAACCACTCGGTCGCCTGGGCGAGCGCCGTCCGGACGTCGGTCTGCGGCAGGCCGAGCTCGCGAACGGCCTTGGCCGGGCTGAAGAACATCCGCTTCTTCGCCATCCGCACGGCGGTCAGCGGCACGAGCGGCGGCGCGCCGGTGACCCGCGCGGCGACCTCCATGCAGCCGGCGGCGAGCCAGGCCACGGCGTACGGGATGCGGGCCCGCGGGGCGCGGCTGCCGGCGATCTCGGCGAGCAGCATGCCGATCTCGGCGAGCGTGAGGTTGGCGTTGCCGAGGATGTACTTCTCGCCGCTCCGGCCGCGCTCGGCGGCCAGCAGATGCCCGCGCGCCACGTCGCGGACGTGGACGAGGTTCAGCCCGGTGTCGAGCGTCGCGAACATCTTGTTGTTCAAGAAATCGACGATCATCTGACCGGTCGGCGTCGGCTTCACGTCCCAGGGCCCGATCGGCGTCGAGGGGTTCACGATCACGACCGGCAGCCCCTTGAGCGCGAAGCCGAGCGCGACTTGCTCGGCGAGGAACTTGGACGCCTTGTACGGCCCGACCATGTCGGCGAGCGTGACGGGAGTCGTCTCGGTGCCGGGCGAGCCGTCCTTGGGGATGCCGAGCGCGCCGACGCTCGACGTGTGGACGATGCGCGTCGCGCCGGCGTCGGCGGCGGCCTGGAGCACGGCGCGCGTGCCCTCGACGTTGGCGCGGTAGATCTCCTCGGGGCGCCGCGCCCAGAGACGATAATCGGCGGCGACGTGGAAGACGGTCCGTGCGCCCTGCACGGCGCGCCGGATCGACGCCGGATCGACGAGGTCGCCCTCGCATACCTCCACCTTGAGCCCCTCGATCGCGCGCCGATCGCTATTCGGTCGGGCGAGCACGCGCAACGTCGCGCCGTCGCGGAGCAGCTCACGCACGACGTTGGCGCCGACGAAGCCAGTCGCGCCGGTCACCAGTGCGTCGATGACGCTCACGCGCGGGTTCTCGCGATCTTGCCGAGGGCCGCGGCGACGGATTTCAGCGCGGTGTTGGTTCCGGTCATCAGCATCATGGCCTCGGGGATCGCGCGCGGCCGCGAGAGGACCACGCGCATCGCGCGCGTCGTGCGCACGCGCCCGTCCGGCTCGACGACGGCGGCCAGATCGGCCGAGACACCGCGGCTCGCGCGGTCCGACACGCCGCGGACGACCGCCGCGCGGAGCCCCCGCTTGGCGGCCCACTCGAGGATCGGCGCCGACTCCATGTCGCAGGCGAGGGCGCCGGTCTCGACCCAGAGCCGTGCCTTCTGCTCGGGCGTCGCGACGATCTCGTCGACCGTCACGAGCGTTCCGGCGCGCCGGAGCTCGGGCAGCACGGCCGTCGCGAGGCGCCGCGTGCCGGCGACGACCGCCTCGGGGACGACCAGATCGCCCTCGGCGAGATCCGGCGAGAGGGCACCGCAGACGCCGGCCGACACCGCCAGCGTGACCGACTCGATGCCCGTCGTCCGGGCTTCCAGGAGCGCGGCGCGCGGGCCGGCGCATACGAGATCGAGCGCGCCCCCGCGGTAGTGGGGCCAGTCGCAGCCGGCGACCCGGGCGAGCGCCAGATGGCGGGCCAGGCCGCGTGCCTCGAGATCGACCGCGGTGACGACGAGAACGCGGGTCACACGCCGCTGGAGGGCGTCGAGCCGGAGCCCTTCTCCGAGCGACTCGCGGCCTTGGCTGCTTCCTTCGCGCGCAGCCACGCCGCGTAGGAGTTGCCGGCCGCCGTGTCCCGCCCGGTAAACCGGATGGTCCGGATCTCGCGGTAGGTGATGGTGTGAGGACCGCCGCCCGTCAGGTCGAACAACTGGACGAACGGCTCTGGCGCGTCGGCGTTGCGGTTGAACAGGTAGCCCTCGATCTCGACGCCGTTGGTGCAGACCACCGTGACGTTGCCGCGGTAATCGAACGCCTTGTCGACGACCTCGGCGAGGGAGAGCCCCGGGCCGATCTCGGGCGCCCAGCCTTCGAGCGTGGCCCCCTCCGTCATGGCGCCGCCCGGCTCAGAACCGCCCCGTGACGGTGGCCGCGACCGTGTCGCGGAATCCCCGCCACGAGCCGAACGTGTGGTTGACCGCGGTGGGCTCGTAGCCACAGTGCACCATGCAGTCGCGGCACTTCTCGTTGCCGCTGCGCTTGCCGTAGTTCTCCCAGCGCGTCGTCTCGAGCAGCTCCTTGAACGTCGCCGCGTAGCCCTCCTGGAGCAGATAACAGGGTCGCTGCCAGCCGAAGACGTTGAAGGTCGGGTTGCCCCACGGCGTGCACTCGAACTCCTGCTTGCCCATCAAGAACTGCAAGAAGAGCGGCGACTGATTGAACCGCCACCGGCGCTTCGGGTTCGCGAGGACCTGCGAGAAGAGATCGTGAGCGCGCTGAGCGCGCAGGAAGTGCTCCTGGTCGGGCGCCTTCGAGTAGCTGTAGCCCGGGGAGACCATCATCCCCTCGACGCCGAGATCCATCACCTCGTCGAAGAACTCGCGCACCCGCAGCGGGTCGGCGCCGTCGAAGAGCGTGGAGTTGGTCGTGACGCGGAACCCGCGGCGCAGAGCTTCCTTGATGCCGTCCACCGCCTGGACGTAGACGCCGTCGCGGCAGACCGCTTCGTCGTGCTCCGCCTGGAGGCCGTCGAGGTGGACGCTGAACGAGAAGTACTTCGACGGGGTGAACAGCCCCGCCTCGAGCTTCTCCCTCAGGAGGATGGCGTTGGTGCAGAGGTAGATGTACTTGCGCCGTGCGATCAGCTCGGTGACCAGGCGCCCGATGTCCGGGTACATGAGCGGCTCGCCGCCCGGAATCGACACGACCGGCGCGCCGCACTCGTCGACGGCGGCCAGACACTGCTCGACGGTCAGGTGCTTGCGCAAGATCTGCGCCGGGTACTGGATCTTGCCGCAGCCCGCACAGGCCAGGTTGCACCGAAAGAGCGGCTCGAGCATCAGCACGAGCGGGTAACGCTTGCGCCCCGCGACCTTCTGCCGGATGACGTAGGACGCCACCGCCCACATCTGTGAAGCAGGCACACTCATATGCGCAAAATTCCTCGGCTTTGCGAGCGCGCCTCGGCGCCCGGCTTCCGGTGAAGGGACCAAATTGACACGGCAACTACGAGGTGAATGGTCGCACCGATGACCGCGAGCAGCAACTCACCGATCTGAACCGTCATGATGAGGTTGAATCCAAGCACGGCGTAGTATAACGCGACTCCCGGCCAGACCCGCCGCCCGGAGTAGTCTGTTTCCAGGGCAAGGAACAGCCCGACCCCCAGCGCCCCCACGATGATCCAGCCCGCGAAGTTCGACACCGGAACGCCGAAGTAGATCCCGGGCTGGTCATAGGCGAACAGCGGCCCGAGGAACCAGCGATCGCCCCGCACCGCGAGCGGATCGATCACGATGTCGAGCCCCATCATGAGAAGGCCGGCGACCATGGCCATCGCCCAGCGCGATACCCCACGCGGCGCGAGTCCCGCCCGCGCGAGGCAGTACGCCGCGTAGGCGAGGAACACGAACGACAAGGAGTCGATGAACGGGACGTCGGCGATGAAGAGCTCGTGGCCGCGGGTCAGGCCGGTATATCGGTAGAAGCCGAACGGCACGCCGGTGCGGGTGGACGAGAGCTCCGCCACCAGCGCCACGGGCCAGACGCATGCCATGAACCTGAGCGTGCGCCGCCAGCCGAGGTCGACAACGCCGGCCGCGATGAACGCCCCCAGGAACGCAAAAACATACGGCCGGAGCACGACGGTGCCGACCAGGAGGTCCATTCGAGAGGTTTCCGTAATCGAGTCAGCATGTTACCATCACGGCCGTGAGGGACCTGCAGGACGCGATCGAGCGCGCCCAGGCGCACCTGCTCGGCCGACAGGCTCCCGACGGTCACTGGGTCGGTCAGCTCGAAGCCAACTCGACGATCACCTCCGAGCAGCTACTGCTCTGCCATCTTCTCGACCAGGTCCATCGCGACCGGCAGATGCGCGCCGTCCGTTACCTAAAGGGCCAGCAGCTTGCCGACGGCGGCTACAGCCTCTTCGAGGCGGGGCCGGCGAACCTCTCGGCGACGATCAAGGCGTACTTCGCGATGAAGATGGCGGGCCTGCCGCTGAGCGACCCGACGATGGTCGCGGCGCGGTCGCTGATCCGCGAGATGGGCGGTCCGGCCAAGGCCGATGTCTTCACGAAGATCTTGCTGGCGCTCTTCGGCGAGTACGACTGGAACGGCGTGCCGACGATGCCGGTCGAGATCATGCTGCTGCCGCGGCCGTTCTTCCTGTTCAACATCTACGAGATCTCGTACTGGTCCCGGACCGTCCTGGTGCCGCTGCTCGTGCTGCTGGATCGCAAGCCCGTGAAGTGGCTGCCGCCCCATCTCTCGCTCGACGAGCTCTGGCCGGTGCCGCGCGAGGAGACGAGCCTCAGGTTTTCGCGGGTGCCCGAGCCGTTCAGCTGGCGCGGCCTCTTCTGGAAGAGCTTCTTCATCGCCGTCGACGACGGTTTGAAGATCTGGGAGCGCTTCTCGCCGCGGCCGCTGCGCCGGCGCGCCATCGAGACCGCGCGCGTCTGGCTCGAGGAGCGGCTGGCCGTCCCGGGCGGGCTCGGCGGGATCTACCCGGCAATGGCGAACTCGATCCTGGCGATGCGGCTGCTCGGCTATCCCGACGACCACCCGCTCGTGCTGGGCCAGCTCAAGGAGATCGAGGCGCTCGCGGCCGAGGACGGCGACACCCTGCACTATCAGCCCTGTCCGTCGCCGGTGTGGGACACCGCGCTCGCGGTCAACGCGCTCGTCGAGAGCGATCTGCCGGCTGACAACGCGGCGCTGCGTCGCGCCTCCGACTGGCTGATTGCGCGGCAGATCTTCGTCCCGGGCGACTGGCAGGTGAAGCGCCCCCACGTACAGCCGGGCGGCTGGGCGTTTCAGTATGACAACGACTTCTATCCGGACCTCGACGACACCGCGATGGTCATCATGGCGCTCGAGAAGGTCCAGGGGCTCGACGCCGACCAGGCGCGGACGGCGAAGGAGCGCGGGCTTGGCTGGTTCCTCGGCATGCAAGGCGCCGACGGCGGCTGGGGCTCCTTCGATGCCGACAACAACCGGCTCTACCTGAACCACATCCCCTTCGCCGACCACGGGGCCCTGCTCGACCCGTCGACGGAAGACCTGACGGGTCGCGGCCTCGAGCTCCTCGGCACCCTTGGCTACCGGAAGGACTTCGAGCCCGCGCAGCGCGCGATCGATTTCCTGCGCCATGCCCAGCGACACGACGGGCCGTGGTACGGCCGCTGGGGCGTGAACTACATCTACGGCACCTGGTCGGTGCTGCGGGGGCTCGCCGCCATCGGCGTCGACCCGCGTCACGAGTACGTCCAGCGCGCCGTCCGCTGGCTCGAGCGCCACCAGAATCGCGACGGCGGCTGGGGCGAGACCTGCGAGAGCTACGAGGACTACGAGTTCGCCGGCGTGGGCGAATCGATTCCGAGCCAGACCGCGTGGGCCCTACTCGGTCTCTTCGCCGCCGGCCGCGCGCGTGGCCCGGCCGTCGAGCGCGGCATCAACTATTTACTCCGAACGCAGCGCGACGACGGCTCGTGGGAAGACCCCCTGTGGAACGGAACGGGTTTTCCGCGCGTCTTCTACCTGAAGTACCACCTGTACGCCCAGTATTTCCCGCTCTGGGCGCTGGGAATCTACCGCCGCGCGCATGCCTGATCGACCGCTCGCCCCGGCGCTGCGCCCCTTCGACGCCGTCGGTGGCCGGACGATCGGGCTCGTCGATTCCCTCGGTCGGTTCGGAGCCTTCTTCGCGGAAGCGCTCGTCGCCCTGGCCACGCCGCCGTTCAAGCTCCGGGCGTTCATCGACCGGATCCACTTCATCGGCTACAACTCGCTGCTGATCATCTTCCTGACGGGCGCGTTCACGGGGATGGTACTCGGCCTGCAGATCTACCTGACCCTGGTGCGATTCGGCTCCGAGGCGTTTCTCGGCCCCGCTGTCGCCCTGTCACTCATCCGCGAGCTCGGGCCCGTGCTGGCCGCCCTGATGGTCACCGGCCGCGCCGGCTCGGCCCTCACGGCCGAGCTCGGCATCATGCGGATCACCGAGCAGATCGATGCGCTCACGGTCATGGCGCTGAGCCCGATGCGCTACCTGGTGGCGCCGTCGATCCTGGCCGGGCTGGTCACCTTTCCGCTGATGACGGCGCTCTTCGACGTGGTCGGGATCTTCGGCGGCTACCTCGTCGGCGTCAAGCTTCTCGGCCTCTCCGACGGCACCTACTTCGGCGAGATGCAGACCTTCGTCGACATCGGCGACATCATGGTGGGATTCTGGAAGTCGCTCTCGTTCGGGGTCATTGTGACGTGGGTCTGCACCTACAAGGGCTTCAACGTCGGCCACGGCGCCGAGGGGGTGGCCCGCGCGACGACCCAGGCCGTCGTCCTGTCCTCGGTGCTGATCCTCGTCTGGGATTACTTCATGGGATCGATCCTTCAATGATGGCCCATGATTAAGGTCGAGGGGCTGACGAAATCCTTTGGGCGCCAGAAGGTCCTGCGGGAGCTCTCGCTGGAGGTCGCGACCGGCACCATCACGATCGTCATCGGCCGGAGCGGCGGCGGAAAATCCGTCTTCCTCAAGCACCTCGTCGGCCTGATCCGACCCGACGCCGGGCGGATCATGGTGGACGGCGTCGACATCAGCCGGCTTCGCGGGCGCGAGCTCGACCAGATCCGCCGCGCGTACGGCGTCGTCTTCCAGGGCGGGGCGCTTTTCGACTCGATGTCATGCTTCGACAACGTGGCCTTCCCCCTGCGAGAGAAGGTGCGGATACCGTCCGCCGAGCTGTCCAAGCGCGTGGAGGCGGCCCTCTCTCAGGTCGGGCTCGAAGGCGTCGGGGCCAAGTACCCGGCCGAGATCTCCGGCGGAATGCGCAAGCGCGTGGCCATCGCGCGCGCGCTGGTGACCGAGCCCGAGATCGTGTTCTTCGACGAGCCGACGACGGGGCTCGACCCCGTGCTGGTCAACACGATCCACCACCTGATCCTCGACCTCCACCGGCGCTTCCGGTTCACGGCGGTGGTGGTGAGCCACGAGATTCCCGAGATCTTCGAGATCGCCGACACCGTCGCCATGCTCCACGAGGGTCGCATCGTCGAGGTCGGCCCGCCGTCGGTGATCCAGGGCTCGACGAACCCGGTCGTTCAGAGATTCATCAAGGGCGAAGCGGAGAATCTGGAGGCTCGTTGATGGAGCGCTCGAAAGTGAACATCGCGGTGGGGATCTTCGTCATTCTAGGGATCGTGGCGCTCGGCTATCTCTCGATCAGCTTGGGCCAGATCTCGTTCCTGAGCGGGAGCGGCTACTACGTGACCGCCGACTTCCCGTCGGTGGGCGGGCTCAAGGCCGGCTCGAACGTGGAGATCGCGGGCGTCGAGATCGGACGGGTGGCGTCGATCGGCCTGGGGCCGGAATACCAGGCCCGGGTCACCTTGCGGGTGCGCTCGGGCATCAAGCTCCAGGAGGACTCGATCGCGTCGATCAAGACCAAGGGGCTGATTGGCGAGAAGTACATCCGGATCAGCCCGGGGGGCTCGGACAAGATCATCGGGCCCAACGGCAAGATCCGCGAGGTCGAGGCCCCCGTCGATTTCGAGGAGTTGCTGTCGAAGTACATCTTCGGCAAGGTGTAGTGCAGGAGGCGTCGATGACTTGGTTCGCCCGAGTGCTCGTGCTCGCCGCGCTGCTCCCCGCCGTGCTGGCCGGTCCCCAGCGGGTCTGGGCCGGCGTGCCGACGGACCAGCTCCGCGCCCAGATCGACAAGGCCGTGAAGATCCTCGAAGATCCGGAGCTCAAGAAGAAGCCGGTGGAGCGCCGGACTGCGGTGCGCCAGGTCGCCAACGACATCTTCGACTTCTCGGAGACCGCCAAGCGCTCGCTCGCGCGCCACTGGGCGCCCCGCACGCAGGCCGAGCGGGACGAGTTCGTCAGCCTGTTCTCGGATCTGCTGGAGCGCTCGTACATCGGAAAGATCGAGCTCTACGGCGGCGAGAAAATCCAGTTCGTCGGCGAGACCGTCGAGGGCGAGGGCGCCGTCGTGCGCACCAAGCTCGTCACCAGACAGGGCACCGAGATCCCGATCGACTACCGCATGCTCCACCGGGGCGACAAGTGGCTGGTCTACGACGTCGTCATCGAGGGCGTGAGCCTCATCTCCAACTACCGCACTCAGTTCAACAAGATCATCACGACCTCCTCCTTCCAGGAGCTCATGAAGAAGATGAAGACGAAGCAGGAGGAGTTCATCGGCGAGGAGAAGCCCAAGCGGACCTCCCAGCAGTGAGCGCCCCGTAGTGTCGGGCGCCGCGCACCGCGCCTGACATCGTTGGCCGGAAAATTTCCAGCGCCGTGCTAGACTTCTAGATCGTCGACGCCCCGCTCGACTGATTTCAATCTGAGGAGGACTCCGTGGGAGCCGTCAGAGTTGCCATCATCGGTGTTGGGAATTGCGCCTCGGCCCTCGTCCAGGGCGTGCAATACTACAAGAACGCTCCGGACGACAAGTTCATTCCCGGCCTGATGCATGCCCGGCTCGGGGGCTATCACGTCGGTGACATTGAGTTTTCCGCGGCCTTCGACATCGACGAGCGCAAGGTCGGTCGGGATCTGAGCGAGGCGATCTTCCAGGCGCCGAACAACACGGTGAAGTTCGCCGACGTCAAGCCGCTCGGCGTGCCGGTCCAGCGCGGGATGACCCACGACGGCCTCGGGCACTACCTGTCGCAGATGATCAAGAAGGCGCCGGGGTCGACCGCCGACATCGCCGGCACCCTGCGCGAGACCAACACCAACGTCGTCGTCAACTTCCTGCCGGTCGGCAGCGAGATGGCGACCAAGTGGTACGTCGAGCAGATCCTCGACGCCGGCTGCGCGTTCGTGAACTGCATCCCGGTGTTCATCGCCCGCGAGTCCTACTGGCGCCGCCGCTTCGAGGAGCGCGGGCTGCCGGTGGTCGGCGACGACGTGAAGTCGCAGGTCGGCGCGACGATCATCCACCGGGTGCTCACGAAGCTCTACAACGACCGCGGGGTGCGGCTCGACCGGACCAGCCAGCTGAATTTTGGCGGCAACACCGATTTCTACAACATGCTCGAGCGCGACCGGCTCACCTCGAAGAAGATCTCGAAGACCGACTCGGTCCGCTCGCAGCTCGGCCACGAGCTGCCCGCCGACGCGGTCCACATCGGCCCCAGCGACTACGTACCGTGGCTCGCGGACCGCAAGTGGGCGCACATCCGCCTCGAGGGCTCGGGCTTCGGCGATCAGCCGATCAACGTCGAGCTGAAGCTCGAAGTCTGGGATTCGCCGAACTCCGCCGGCGTCGTCATCGACGCGATCCGCTCCTGCAAGCTCGCGCTCGATCGTGGCATCAAGGGTGCCCTCTACGCTCCGTCGGCGTACTTGATGAAGTCGCCGCCCGAGCAGTGGGCCGACGACACCGCCCGGCAGCGACTCGAGCGGTTCATCGCCGGCGACGAGTAGGTGCCGCTCGCTAGCCTGATCGGTCGTCCTCTCCGCGCGCTGGTCCGGCTGGCCTGTGCGCGGCCGGTCGCGACCGTCGTTCTCGCCGTCGTCCTGGCGGTGGCGTCGGTCGTCTACGCACTCGCGTTCCTCACCTTCGCCACCTCGACGCGCTCCCTGCTGCCATCGGGGCAGCCCTACGTCGAGCGCTACACCCAATACGACCGCGAGTTCGGCGACCTCGACAGCATCGCGATCGTCGTCGAGGCGCCGTCGCTGCCGGAGGCCACGCTCTACGCCAACCGCCTGGTCCGCCAGCTGCGGGCCGAGAACGTCCCGCTCAACCGCATCGCGTACCGGATCGATCCCAAGCAGTTCGAGGGCCGCGGCCTGCTCTACCTGTCGAAGGAGCGGCTCGCGAACATCCGCGATGCGATCTTCGACTACCAGGAGTTCATGGAGGCCTTCGCGGCCCGCCCCACCCTCGACCAGCTGGCCGACGGGATGGCCACCCAGATCGCCACCGCGTTCGTCTCGAACTTCATCGACCTCGGTCTCTCCGAGGGCAAGGGCGCATCCGACCTCAAGTTCGTGCAAGATCTCGTCGCGCTGATTGGCTCGCGTCTGGACCGGCCGGGGCCGTACAAGTCCCCCTTCGGGACACTCTTCGCCGTGCCGGGCGCAGACAATCCGGGAGCGGGCTACTTCCTGTCCGAAGACCAGCGCCTCCTCTTCATCCTGGCCGAGCCCGAGACCCAGAAGGGCAGCTTCACAGGCGATCAGCGCGCCATCGAGGGCATCCGCGGCGTCATCGCCTCGCTCAAGCGCGAGTTCCCCGAGGTGGCCGTCGGCGTCACCGGCAAGCCCGCCCTCCAGAACGACGAGATGGTCGCCGCCTTCCGCGACAGCGAGCGCGCGACCGTCCTGGCGTTCGCGCTGACGCTCGCGCTCCTGCTCGTGGCGTTCTTGCGCTTCGGCAAGCCGGTGTTGATGCTCCTGGTCCTCGCCACGAGCCTCTGCTGGTCGATCGGCGTCGCCACGCTCGTGATCGGGCACCTGTCGCTCTTCTCGGTGATGTTCATCTCGATCGTGATCGGTATCGGCATCGACTACGGGATCTACTTCTTGTTCCGCTACGAGGAAGAGCTGTTCCTGGGTCGCAACCTCAAGGAAGCGATCGAGATCACCGCCGCCCGCAGCGGTCCGGGCATGCTGCTCGGCGCTGTGACCGCAGCCGGCACGTTCTACGTCCTGTGGCTAACCGACTTCCGGGGCGTGCGCGAGCTCGGGTTCATCGCCGGGACGGCGCTGCTCCTGTCATGGCTCGCCATGATGACGCTCTTGCCGGCGGTGCTGGTCCTGGTCGACCGCCGCCACGCCGGCCGCCCGGCCGGCGCGATCCCGCGCGCGATCGCGCTCGAGCGGGTGCACGTGCCGTTCGTCGAGCGTCTGGTCTCCTATCCGAAGACCGTGCTGGTCATGGCGGCCGCCCTGACGATCGTCTCGTCCTGGGGCCTCCGCTATATCCAGTTCGACTACAACCTGCTCAACCTCCAGGCGCACGGCACCGAATCCGTCGCCTGGGAAAAGCGCATCCTCGCGACCGCCGGGCGCTCGGGCTTCGCCGCGCTCGCGAGCGCCGACACGCTCGAGGAGCTGCGTCACAAGTACAAGGCGTTCCGCGCGCTCCCGAGCGTCTCCGAGATCGATTCGGTCCTGCTGCTGATCCCGGAGGATCAGCCCGAGAAGCTCAAGATCATCAGCGACTTTGCGCCCCTGGTCGCGCCGGTCCGGATCGGGCGCGCGCCGAAGGTAGACCCCGCGCGGCTCGCCGAGTCGCTCGCGACCCTCAAGCGCCGCTTCGACATCGCCAGCAACGAGGCGCCCGAGGGTGAGGTCCGCGGCAAGCTCAAGCTCGTCGCCGAGGATCTCGGCCGGCTGGTCCTCAAGATCCGCCAGACCGATCCCCAGGTGAGCGAGCCCGCGCTGACGCATCTGCAGAACCAGATCTACCGGGATTTCGTCCGGAGCTTCCAGCGTCTGCAAGACAACCTGTCGCCGAAGCCGATCGGCCTCGCCGACGTGCCCGACGAGCTCAAGGCGAAGTTCGTCAGCAAGGGTGGGCGGTTCCTCCTGCAAATTCATCCCGGCGTGGATATCTGGGACCGCGAGGGCTCCGAGCGCTTCGTCAGGGCCCTTCGCTCCGTCGACCCCGACGTGACCGGCACGCCGGTGATCACCTACGAGGCGCTGCACTTGATGGAGCGCGCATACCGTCAGGGCACCGTGTATGCGATCATCCTCGTCAGCCTCGTCACCGCCTTCACCTTGCGGCGCACCCGCGAGACCGTGCTGGCGCTGTTGCCGCTCGGGCTCGGTCTCATGTGGGCGTTCGGCCTGATGTACTTCTTCGGGCTCAAGTTCAACATGGGCAACGTCTTCGGGCTACCGCTCATCCTGGGCGCGGCGGCGGAGTACGGCCTGAACATCGTGCTGCGCTTCATGGAAGGGCGCGACCACGGCGGACCGCTGATCGCGCGCTCCACGATGATGGCCGTCCTGGTCAGCGGGCTCACGACGATCGTCGGCTTCGGGAGCCTGATGATCGCCGATCACCGCGGCATCTTCGGCCTCGGCCTGCTCCTCACGCTCGGCACGGCTACGAGCCTCCTGGCCGCGCTGATCGTGCTGCCCGTCCTGCTGAGAATGGTCCCCGCGCGGACCGGCCCGCCGTCCGACCGGCTGACCGACCGCGACGCGCCTCCGCTCGCCACCGCCACCCGCGGCGCCGACGATTTGAGCTGAGCCCGGCGTCGAGCCTCGCAGCAGGCAACTGCGCTCAGGGGCTGTGGCGCGTGTAGATCCGGGCCACGACGTCCTCGATCGCCGGCTCCAGCACCGAGATGTCACGCAGCGCCGCGACCTCGGTCAGCCGGCTCACCAGCTGGCCGGCGGTGATCGTGCCGTCGAGCGTGTAGACGATCCGCCGACCATTGGCCTGCGTCGATTCGACGGTCACGCCCGGCAGCGCCAGATCGACGGCCAGTGGCTCGTCGAGGTCAACGACCAGTCGCCGGCGCGACCCATACCGGGCGTGGAGATCGTCCAGGGGTCCGTCGTGCACGAGGCGCCCCTGGTCGATCACGACGAGGCGGCGACACAGTCGCTCGATGTCGGCGAGGTCGTGCGTCGTCAGCACGATGGTGGTATCGCCAGCCGCGCCGAGCGCCGCGAGAAAGGCGCGCACCGCCTGCTTGCTGACCAGGTCGAGCCCGATGGTCGGCTCGTCGAGAAACAGGACTTCAGGGCCATGCAAGAGGGCGGCCGTCAGCTCCGCGCGCATCCGCTGACCGAGCGAGAGCTGCCGGACCGGGACATCGAGGAAGGCGTCGAGCTCCAGCAGCCGGCGGCAGCGGGCCAGCCGCGCGGCGCTGTCGGCTGCCCGCACCGCGTAGACGTGCCGAAGCAAGGTGAACGATTCGCTCAGCGGAAGGTCCCACCAGAGCTGGGAGCGCTGGCCGAAGACGACGCCGATCCGCCTGGCCAGTCGCGTGCGCTGCCTCACCGGCTCGAATCCGCAGACCCGCACGTGCCCCGCCGACGGGTAGAGCACCCCGGTGAGCATCTTCAACGTCGTGGACTTGCCGGCGCCGTTCGGGCCGATGTAGCCCACCATCTCGCCGCGGTCCACCGTGAGGTCGAGGCCGTCGACCGCCGTGACGACGCGTGTGCGCCGGCGCAGCCAGCCCGCCTTCACGCGGACGGTGAACTCCTTGCGAAGACCGCGCGTCTCGATGACCCGCGTCATGATCCCGTGCTCCGGTAGTGCCGCACACCCGCCCGCCACATCAGCGCGGCGGCGACGACAACCGCGACGCCCACTGCGGGCGATGCATACCCGAGGAGCGCGGGCGCTCCGAGAGGGTCGGGCCGATCCAGGAGCACCAGGGCCGGATAGTACGCAACGAAGGCGAACCCGACGACGTAGGCGAACAGCCGGCGGAACAGCGCGCCGTAGATCGTGATCGGGTACTGGGCGAAGTTGAGCCCGCCGTAGGTCAGGCCGTTGGCGATCTCGCCGGACTCGATCCACCAGAACGCCACCGTGGCCGTGGCCACGAAGACGGCGCCGAAGATCATGGCGCCCGCGACCGGCGTCACGACGAGCAGCCCCAGCCGGCCCGGCGTGATCGGGACCCGTGCATTCGCGGCAGCCACGACGACCACGACGGCGCTGAACGCTACGCGCCCGACCCGGCGTGTCGCAACGTCCATGGCCGCCAGCTGCGCCAGGGAGCTGAGCGGGCGGACGAGGAGCACGTCGAAGAGGCCGCTGCGAACGTAGTGGCGCAGGCGCTCGATGTTTCCGACGACGAGGTCGGCCGCGGCGAAGGCGCATCCGGCGAGCGCGGTCATGAGGAAGACCTCGGCGAACGCGAAGCCGCCCAGTGCCGGCGTCACCCTGAAGACCACGACGACGCCCACGACGTCGAGCACGCCGAACAGCACGCTTCCGACGACGTCGGCCACGAACGAGGCACGATACTGGGTCTGGCTCCGCATCTGCGCGCCCAGCAGATGGCGATAGGCGGCGAGCCTCGTGTCAGCCACCCTGGATGACCAGCTTGCGCTCACCACGCGCCTGCACCCAGCGGCAGAGCGCGAGGATGCCCACGACCCAGCCGGCCTGAACGCCGAGCAGCTCGAGCTGCCGCGTGGCGGAGCCGTGTTCGACGAGCACGTCGAGCGGGATCTGGATGACCGACGGAAAGGGCGTCGCGACGACCAGGGCGACAGCCAGCGTGTCGGGAAAGAACCACACGGGGACGTACAGCCCGCTCAGGATCGGAGCCGCCACGGTCCAGAGGGTGTTCGGCCCGCGCGCGTCGAGCAGCCAGTACGCCGCCGCGTTCACGAGGAACCGGCACCCGAAGCTGACGATCGTGGCCAGCAGCGCCGAGCACACGAACAGCGCGTAGGTCAGCATGTGCCGCGGTGCGTAGAGCTTGAACACGAGCGCGCCCACGACGATGGGCGCCACGAAGCGCGTGAGCGCGGCGTAGCCGGCCCGGCCGAGGTCGGCCGCCAGCTGCTGCCAGACCGGGTCGATCGGGCGCAGCAGGTCGATGACGACGTCACCGGTACGGATCCGCTCGGCGAGGTCGGGCAGCGACCACAGCAGGACGACGCCGATCAGTCCCTGCCCCGCCCACACGAAGGTGGCCAGCTGGGGCTCATCGTACCCGGCCACGGTGCGACCGCCGGCGTCGAGGACGGCGAGCATGATCGCGAAGCGCAGGAAGCCGAACACGGTGTTGGTGACGATATTCGCCACCGTCGCCTGACGATATGTCGCATAGCGCCTGAACCCCGCCACGGCCAGCGCCAGGTACGCACGGGCCAGCGGAGCGCGTGTCGTGGCGGGATGCGCGTCCAGGCCCTCGTCCTTACGCTTTGGAAACCTGAACGAGGTTGGAGTGAAGCGCCGGCCCGCCGCCGAGGTCGGCGACGCGATCGCTGGTGAGCACGTTGACGCCGAGCCCGTCCGGCGAGAAGCGATGCCACCAGATCCCCTCGATGACGACCACGCCCGGCCGCGTCGCGTCCGTGATGCGCGCGGTGAAGCGCGCGGCGCCGCGCGGGCTCTCGACCCGCACGCTGTCGCCGTCGCTGATGCCGCGCGCGGAGGCGTCGGCCGCGGCCAGCATCGCGGTGGGCGCGCCTTGCCTCCGCCGCAAGAGCTCCGACTGGCTGAATGACGAGTTCAGGAAGAACCGGTTGGGCGGCACGATGCACTGCAACGGGAAGCGTGCGGCCAGCTCGCGATTGGCCGGGCCCTCGCGGAGCGGGACGTACGTCGGAAGCGGCGGCAGACCCTGGCGCTCGAGCCACGGGGAATAGAGCTCGACCTTGCCCGACGGCGTCGGCGCGCCGTCCGCGAAGGGCATGTACGGCCGCGGCAGATCGACCCTCGCCCACCCCTCGCGCACGAGCCGCTCCCAGGTGACGCCGCGCACGCTGGCGTCACCCTTGGCCAGGAATTCGCGGATCAGCCCCTCGTCC
>Ga0306921_10003337_pt1 | contig 16301 bp, 16 predicted proteins | sample sta12Cox44000080_FD_203760 | JGI IMG/M metagenome (GOLD analysis project Ga0306921, IMG submission 203760) | Lab enrichment of tropical soil microbial communities from Luquillo Experimental Forest, Puerto Rico - statoxic.12C.oxic.44.000.080 (v2)... | ecosystem: Environmental > Terrestrial >...
CGCCGGGGGCGCCGCTCACGCCGATCCCGCCGATGGCTGTCTCGCCGGCCTTGATCGTGACGCCGCCGACCGCGTAGGTCACGTTGGGCAGCGGCGTCTGCGGCACGGTGGTCGCCGGGTTCTTGCCCATCCGGTCGGCGACCTCCTTGGTGCTGTTCTCCTTGCGCGCCAGGGTGAGCGAGGCAGACGAGTAGGCCTTGTAGAAGGCGTTGTCGAGCGTGTGGATGGGCGCGCCGTCGCCGCGCAAAACCGCCTGCCGCACGCCGTCGAGGTCGACGACGACCGCGGTCACCGTGTAGCCCTTCTGCGCGCAGGCCTTGACCGACTCGCCCACGAGCTCGTTCGCGAGGGCCGCCGACAGCTTATGGGTCATGACCAGACCCGGGGCCGCGGCCTGAGCGAACGTGTCGACCGCCGCGCCGAGCAACAGCGCCGTGAAGAGCGCGAGAGACGCGGCGAGAGCCCGTGGCATGTCGTCCTCCTCAGTGAGGTGTTGGCGCGAATGGTAGCAGATCAGCGGCGCGCCCCGCCCTGGCGCGGCAGCCCGAGGGCGATGAGGAGGCCGAGCGCATTGCTGCCCGCGGAGATCAGGACCGCCGTGCGATAGCTCTGGGTCAGATCGAAGAGCCGGCCGGCGGCGATCGGCAGCACGATCGCCGCCGCACACCAGGCGAGGTAGAGCCGGCTCGCGATCCGGCTGTAGAGCGCGCGTCGCCAGTAGACGGCCACCGCGGCGGCCGTCACGCCCGAGATCAAGCCGTAGCCCACGCCAACGAGCGCGAGCGAGACCACCGACACACGAGGCCCGGGCCACGCGGTCAGCACCACGTTGCCCGCCAGCGCCACGGCGTGTGCGCTGGCGGCCACCGTGGGAATCGTGAGCCAGTCGACCATCCAGCCGCCGCCGAGCCGCGCGACGGCGATCGCCCCGGTGATGAACGTCGTGCCGTAGATGGCCAGCGCCGTGGCGCCGCCGTAGGAGGTGATGATGCCGGCGGCCTGGCTGAGCACCATCAGCCCGGCAGACGCCGCCAGGAAGAAGACTAGGCAGAGCTGCCAGAAGACCAGGCGCCGGCGCTCGTCGGCCGCCGGCGTGTCGGCGCCGCCCGTGACGCCGAGCGTAGCGCCCGATTGCGCCATCAGCCAGGCGCTGAGCGCGCCGGTGGCGCCGAGCACGGCGGCCAAGGCCCAGAGCGCGGCGCGGACGCCGAAGGCGCCGACGCACCAGCCGAAGAAGGGCGCGGCGATCATCGCGCCGGCCGGCAGGAGGCTCACGACGTAGCCGTTCGCCAGACCGTGGCGTCGCGTCACCGCCAGATTTACGGCCTGCTGCACGAGGATGTAGCTGGCCCCGCCGCCGGCGCCGAAGAGCACACCGTAGCCGAGGGCCAGCTGGGCCAGGCCGCCGGCGGTCGCGGCGAGCGCGGCGCCCGCCGCGCTCGAGGCCGTGCAGGCGGCGACGAGCACGGGCGGCCGCGCGAGGCGCGAGAGGTACGGGACCAGGTTCATGCCGAGGCCGAATCCGGCGGCCGCGAGGCCGAAGACGAACGCGAGGTCCGCGCGGCTCAGGCCGAGGAGCGCTTCGAGCGGTTTCAGAAACACGCTGAACGCGTAGAGCGAGCCGATCGGCAGGTTCAGTGCGGTGGCCGCCGCGACCACCCGCCACGCGCTGGGCCTGACGCTGGGGTCGCTCACGGCGAGGAAGTATAATCCCTGGTCACCGGGAGGGCCGGAGTGAAGGTCGGCGTGATCTTTCCCCAGACCGAGTGCGGTACCGACGTCGGCGCCATCGCCGAATTCGTGCGCGCGGTCGAGACGATGGGCTACGACCATCTCTTCGTGGCCGACCACGTCCTCGGCGCCGACCCGCGCTTTCACTCGCATCCCTCGCTGGTCAACTACTCGCACGAGAGCGTCGTCCACGAGTCGCTGACCTTGATGGCGTACATGGCGGCCATCACGCAGCGGATCACGCTCGCCACCGGCATCCTGATCCTGCCGCAGCGGCAGACGGTGCTCGTCGCCAAGCAGGCGGCCGAGATCGACGTGCTGAGCGGCGGCCGCGTGCGGCTCGGTATCGGCGTGGGCTGGAACGCCGTCGAGTTCGAGGCGCTCAACGAGACGTTCGAGAATCGAGGGCGGCGGGCCGCGGAGCAGGTGGCGGTGATGCGCGCGCTGTGGACTCAGCAGATCGTGGACTTTCGCGGCGAGTTCCACCGCATCGACCACGCCGGCCTGAACCCGATGCCGATCCAGCGGCCGATTCCGGTCTGGTTCGGCGTGGGCAGCCGCGATCACGCGGTACCGCCCGAGGCGGCGCTGCGCCGGATCGGACGGCTCGCCGACGGCTGGAGCCCGAACTTCACCTCGGACGATCAGGGGCGCGCGCTCGTCGAGCGCGTCCACGGCTATGCGCGCAAGGCGGGCCGCGATCCGGGCCGGCTGCCGCTCGAGGGCCGCATCCGGCTGGCGGGACAGAGCGCCGACGGCTGGAGAAAGCAGGTCGACGCGTGGAAGGCCATCGGCGCCACGTCCGTCATCGCCGAGCCGCGCGGCGCGGGCCTCGAGTTCCCGCAGGGCCATCTCGACGTGCTGCGCCGATTCAAGGACGCGGCCGTCTAAGCCGGGTTCGCGCCAGGAGGAGAGAGCGATGCCAGTGTTCACGCGCCCTGATGCCGAGATCCACTACGAGGTGCATGGATCGGGCTTCCCGCTGCTGCTCTTCGCGCCGGGCGGCCTGCGCTCGCAGCTCGACTACTGGCGCCAGAGCCCGAGCAACCCGTCGGCGCCGCCGCCGTGGATGAATCCGATGGCCGACCTCTCGAGCCGCTTCACCGTGATCGGCTCGGACCAGCGCAACGCCGGCAAGTCACGCGGCCTCGTGACCGAGACGCACGGCTGGCACACGTACGCGAGCGATCACCTGGCGTTGATGGATCATCTCGGCCATCGACGGTTCCACGTCATGGGCGGCTGCATCGGCGGCAGCTTCTGTCTGACCCTGTGCGAGATGGCGCCCGAGCGAATCGCGGCGGCCGTGCTCCAGAACCCCATCGGGATGCACGAGAACCGCGATACGTGGGCCGAGGCCGTCGCCGGCTTCTCGAAGCTCATGCTCGAGCGCGATCCGTCGCTGACGCCGGAGATCATCCAGAAATTCGGCCACAACATGTTCGGCGGCGACTTCGTCTTCTCGGTCGGCCGCGAGTTCGTGCGCCGCTGCACGACGCCGCTCCTGCTGCAGCCGGGCACCGACAAGCCGCACCCGGCGGAGACCAGCGCCGAGATCGCGAGACTGGCGCCGAATCTGCAAATCCAGAAAGACTGGCGCGGCCCGACGCATCTGGCCGAGTCGATTCGGACGGTCACGGAGTTCTTGACGCGTAACACGCCGAAGTCATGAACGACAAGCAGACCGGAGAGACCGTCGAGCTCCTGCAGCAGCTGATCAAGAACCAGTGCGTGAACGACGGCAGTGTCGCCTCTGGCCAGGAGGCGCGGAACAGCGACACCTTGCGCGCGTATCTCGAGGGCAGCGGCCTGGACATCGACGTCTACGTGCCCGACGGCGCGCCCGGCCGGGCGAGCCTCGTGACCCGCATCGAGGGCACCGATCCCGCCGCGCCGACCCTGTGCCTGATGGGCCACACGGACGTCGTACCGGTCACGCCATCGCACTGGACGCGCGACCCGTTCGGCGGCGAGCTCGTGAACGGCGAGGTGTGGGGCCGCGGCGCGGTCGACATGCTGAATCTCACGGCCTCGCAGGCGGTCGCGCTCAAGACCCTGGCGCGGCGTGGCTGGCGGCCGCGGGGCACCCTCGTCTACCTGGCGTGCGCGGACGAAGAGGCCGGTGGCGCGCTCGGCGCCGGCCACGTATGCAAGAAGCACTGGGACGCGCTGCGCGCGGACTATTTGCTGACCGAGAACGGCGGCACCGTCACCGCCCACGACGGCCAGCTGAACGTCACCGTGCACGTGGGTGAGAAGGGCGTGGCCTGGCGGCGCCTCCGCGTGAAAGGCACACCGGGCCACGGCTCGATGCCGTACGGCGCCGACAACGCGCTGATCAAGGCCGCGCACGTCGTCACGCGCCTGGCAGAGTATCGTCCGGCACCCTACGTGAGCGATCTCTGGCGCGGCGTGGTCGGCGCGCTCGATCTCGACGCGGCCGTGAAGGACGCGCTGGTCGATCCTTCGCGCGTCGACGAGGCGATCGCGAAGCTGCCGGCGAGCCTGGCCCGGGCGGCGTGGTCGGCGACGCACACGACGTTCTCGCCGAACATGTGCCGCGCCGGCGTCAAGACCAACGTGATTCCCGACGTCGTCGACATCGAGGTCGACATCCGGACCATTCCCGGCGACAACGAGGACGAGGTGCGCCGTCATCTCGACAAGGCGCTGGGCAATCTCTCGGAGGAGGTCGCGGTCGAGAAGCGCTTCTCGAAGCAGGCGTCGGTCTCGCCCACGGGCACACCGCTGTGGGACGTGCTCGGCCGGGTCGTCGACCGGCACTACCCCGGCGCCAAACTCCTGCCGCGGCTGATCCTCGGATTCACGGACGCGCCGTACTTCCGCGAGCACGGGGCCGTCGCGTACGGCTTCGGGCTGTTCTCGCGCGCGCTGACTGCCGAGGCGATGTCGGGCCGCTTCCACGGCAACGACGAGCGGATCGACGTCGAGTCGCTCGCGCTGACGACGCAAGCGTGGCTCGACACCTGCGAGCTGTTCCTGGGTTAAGACTTCCCGGGCGGGGCGGCGAGCTCGAGGAGGGTGTTCGCGAGTAGCGCGGCCAGGATGAACGCGCCGCCGATCAGGGTCGCCACGCCCGGCCGCTCGTCGAGGACGAGCCACACCCAGAGCGGCCCGAGCACGGTCTCCAGCATGCCGACGAGCGCGCTCTGCGCGGCCGGGATCAGCCGCGCGCCTGCCATGAACAAGAGGAAGCCCAGGCCGTAGTTGCCGACGCCGAACGCGGCCAGCAGCCCCAGGTCGCGAGCAGTCGTCCGGAGCGGCTCCGAGAACGGCAGGGCCACGAGCGCCGTGAGCGTGGTCGCGAGGGCCGAGGCGGGCGCCATCGGGGTCTCGGGGCGGCTGCGCACGAGCACGGTGGCCGTGGCGAAGCTCACGGCCATCACGATTGCCAGCAGATCGCCGACGATCGCGCCGCGGCTGTAAGAATCCGACACCATGATCACCGCACCGGCGAGCGCCACGCCCATCGTTATCCACGTGCGCGCCGCGACCCGCTCGCCCAGCATGAGCCAGCCGAGGAGTCCGGCCACGTAGGGCCCGGTCGAGATGAGGATCAGGGTGTTGGCGACGGACGTGTAGGCCAGCGAGAAGATGAAGCACGAGGAGGCCAGCGCCATGCAGGCGGCCACGGCGGCGATCGGCCGCCCGCCGTCGCGCCACTGGGCGACGATGCCGCGACCCCGGACGATCCGCAGGACCACGGCCAGGAAGAGGGTGGCGAAGAGGCCGCGCCACAGGCTCGTGGTCCACGGGGTGGTGGTGACGAGCCGCGCGATGAGCCCGCCGCTGCTCCAGCACACCGCGGCGCAGGCCACCAGCAGGACGCCGCGCCGTGTGGCGGGCGTCGTGTGATCCCGCCGCGTCGCGCTCCTGCCTATACTTGACCGCATCCGGGCCGGAGCGCTAGTCTAGCGCACTCTTCGCAGCGACAACGAACCCCGGAGCGGAGGCTCTAGAATGCGCAGTCCCCGATTCGCGGCGCATATTTTCAAGATGGCGATCCTCGGGTTGCTCCTCCTCGTCGCGGCCGTGTCGTTGCTGCCGTTCTCGCCGGCCGGCGCCGCGGCCAAGGGCAAGCTGACGCTCGCCTGGCACGCGGGCTTCGCCTCGCGCTGGCTCGACCCGCAGGAGCACGACGGCACCGCCACCCCCGACAACTTCTTCACGGCCATCCACGACGCCCTGATCAAGAATCAGGGCACCGAGCTCTACAACCACCTGGCCCTGGCCGAGCACTTCGCCATGGCCCCCGACGCCAAGAGCGCCACGATCACCTTGCGCAAGGGACTCAAGTTCCACAACGGCGACCCCGTCACGCCGCAGGACGTCAAGTTCACCTACGAGAACTACCGCGGAGCCAAGGCCGACGTCTTCAAGAAGAGAACCGAGCGCGTCGAGATCGTGAACGACCGCACGGTCCGCTTCGTCTTCAAGGAGCCGTTCCTCGACTTCCCCATCCTCTTCGGCACCGCCAACGTCGCCGGACCCGCGTGGGTGGTCCCCGAGAAGTACTACAAGCAGGTCGGCGCCGACGGATTCAAGCAGAAGCCCATCGGAGCCGGCCCCTACAAGCTCGTCAACCACGAGCCGGGCGTGAAGATCGAGCTCGAGGCCTTCGATGGCTACTACCGGCCCGTGAACGTGAAGCAGCTCGTCATGGTCTCGGTGCCCGAGGCGGCCACCCGCGTCGCCATGCTGGAGCGCGGCGAGGCCGACCTGGTCTACTTCGTCCCGGGCGAGCTGATCAACAAGGTCAGCAAGCTTCCGGGGGTCGTCGTGGCCCCGGTGCTCTCGGGCTCGTTCTTCGTCGAGTTTCCCGGCTTCCAGGACCCGAAGAATCCGTTCCACGACAAGCGTGTGCGTGAGGCGGTGAGCCTCGCGATCGACCGGCGAGCCATGAACCAGGCCGAGACGGCGGGCATGGGCAAGCCGACCGGCAACTGGATCAACGACGACGTGCAGTACGCGATCGACTGGCCGGAGTTCCCCCGCAACGTCGAGAAGGCCAAGCAGCTCCTGCGCGAGGCCGGATATCCCAACGGCTTCGACGTGGACTGGGTCACGCCGCTGCCGACCTTCTACTCGCGCGGCGAGCGTCTCGTGGCGCAGCTGCGCGAGGTGGGCATTCGCAGCAAGCTACAGACCATGGAGCGAGGCATCTTCCTCCAGAGGCTCCAGGGGGGCCTCAAGGAGTTTCCCGGGACACAGATCATCTTCCACGGCGCCCGGATCGGCGGAAGCTGGTCGTTCTGGTACGAGGGACACTTCAAGTGCGGGGGCTTCAACTCCCGCGACCGCGTTTGTGTCAAGGACCTCGACGGCAAGTTCGACCAGTACGAGCGGTCGGTCAACCCGGCGGAGCGCAAGAAACTCGCCGAGGAGATCCAGCGCGGGATCCTCGAGAACTACTACATCGTGCCGGTGTTCCGCCACGCGTTCGTGAACGGGATCGGGCCACGCGTCGCCGCGGCGAAGTGGCAGGACGTCTTCCCGACCATCACCACGGGCTATGCCTATCCGTGGGAAGACATCAAGCTGAAGGATCAATAGCCGGTCCGGCATGTCGGCGTTCATCATCCGGCGCGTGCTCTACTCGGTCGTCACGCTCTTCATCCTGAGCGGGACGATCTTCCTCGTCGTCCGTTTCACCGGCGACCCCGTCGCGCTCATGGCGGAGGCCAGCGCGCGCCCCGAGGACCTCGAGCGGGTTCGGCACCAGTGGGGGCTCGACCGGTCGTGGCCGGTGCAGTACGTCACCTTCATGCAGAACGCGCTCAGAGGTGAGCTCGGAAAGTCCTTCAATTACCGTCTGCCGGTCAGCGAGCTCTACTTCCAGCGGCTGCCCAACTCGCTGCTCCTGGGGCTCGCGGCCACGCTCATCTCGCTGCTGATCGGCATCCCGGCGGGCATCGTCTCGGCGGTCAAGGTGAACACGGCGTGGGACCATGTCGCCAAGGGTGTCGCCCTGCTGGGCCTCTCGATTCCCGGCTTCTGGCTGGGGCTGGTGCTGATCCTCGTGTTCTCCGTCGGCCTGCGCTGGCTGCCGACGTCCGGGGCCGGCGACTGGCGTCACGTCGTCATGCCGGCGCTCGCCCTGGGGTGGTATTTCGCGGCCTCGATGCTGCGGCTGACCCGCTCCTCCATGCTGGAGGTGCTGGGCAGCGAGTACATCAAGCTCGCGCGGCTCAAGGGCCTTCCCGACTTCGTGGTCATCGCGATGCACGCGTTCAAGAACGCGCTCATTCCGGTCTTCACGCTGGCCGGCGTCAACCTGGTCGTGATGGTCAACGCCGCCGTCATCATCGAGGTCATCTTCGCGTGGCCCGGCATCGGCCGGCTGCTCTACGAGGGCATCTTCCAGCGTGACTTTCCGCTGGTGCAGGGCGTGGTCATCATGGCGGGCTTCATGATCGTCGGGGTCAATCTCTTCGTGGACATCGTGTACGCCTTCATCGACCCGAGAATCCGCCTCTCGCGATGAGTCGGACCTCCGGCTCGTCGGACAGATAAGCGATGGCGACCATCCCGGCCGATTCGCGATTCCCATCACGACGGGCGACGTCGGGTGCGCTCCGCGCGATCGTCAAGCTGACGCGTGAGGCGCCCCTGGCCCCGGTCGCCATCCTCGGCGGGCTGATCCTCGTGGCGCTGCTCGCCGATCTCCTGGCGCCGTACGACCCGACGTTGCCGGTGAAGGACGCGCCGATATTCTCCCCGCCCTTCTGGATGGACGGCGGCAGCCTCGGCACGCCGCTCGGCACCGATTTCCAGGGCCGCGACATCCTGAGCCGGCTGATCTACGGCGCGCGCGTGTCGTTGATCGTCGGACTGATGGGCACCCTGGTCGCGGGCGGCATCGGCACCGCGTTGGGGATCCTCTCCGGCTACGTTGGCGGCTGGGTGGACCAGATCATCATGCGCGTGACCGACGCCTGGCTCGCGCTGCCGGCGATCGTCTTCGCGATCTTCCTGGCGGCCATGGTCGGCCCGAGCATGTGGAACATCATCGTGATCCTGGGGCTGGTCTACTGGACCCGGTACGCGCGTGTCATTCGCGGCGAGGTGCTGAGCCTGCGCGAGCGCGACTTCGTGAAGCTCGCCGAGATCGCCGGCGCCAGCAAGCTGCGGGTGATCCGAAAGCACATCCTGCCGAACGTCCTCAACACGGCGACGGTGCTGGCCAGCCTCACGGTGGGCGTCGTCATCATCGCCGAGGCCTCGCTGAGCTTCCTCGGCGTCGGCGTCCCGCCGCCGCAGCCGGCATGGGGCCTCATGCTCTCGGAGGCGCGCCCGACCCTGATGGCCGGGCAGTGGTGGCTCACGGTGTTCCCGGGCGTCTGCATCCTCCTGATCGTCCTCGCGACGCAGCTCTTCGGCGACTGGCTGCGGGTCAGGCTCGATCCCCAGACGAGAAATCTCTAGGCTTGGGGGCCGTGGCGCGCGACGCGGTCCTGCAGGTCGCCGGCCTGCAGACCCATTTCTTCACGTTCGGCGGCACGCGCGTCGTCCGGGCGGTGGACGGCATCGACTTCACCCTGAGGGCGGGCGAGACTCTGGGACTCGTCGGCGAGTCGGGCAGCGGCAAGACCACGACGTGCCTCTCGATCGTCGGGCTCCTGCCGCGCGCCGCCCGCATCGTGGGCGGACGCGTCGTGTTCGAGGGCGAGGACCTGACGCGCAAGAGCCAGCGCGAGCTACGCCGGATCCGCGGCCGCCGCATCGCGGTCATTTTGCAGGATCCGATGGCGTCGCTGAACCCGCTCTTCACGATCTATCGCCAGGTGGCGGAGCCCGCGTTCTTTCACCAGCACCTGCGCGGCCGCCCGCTGCGCGAGCGCGTGCAGGGCTTGCTCCGCGCGGTCAGGATCCCGTCGCCCGAGTGGCGCATGCGGGAGTATCCGCACCAGATGAGCGGCGGCATGCGCCAGCGCATCGTCGGCGCCATCGCGCTGTCCGGCGGGCCGCGGCTGGTCATCGCCGACGAGCCCACCACGAACCTCGACGTCACGATCCAGGCGCAGTACCTCGATCTGCTGAAGGACATCCAGCGCGAGACCGGCGTGGCGCTGATCTTCGTCACGCACAACCTCGGGATCGTCGCGAAGATGTGCGACCGGGTCGCCGTCATGTACGCCGGCAAGATCGTCGAGCAGGCACCGGTGCGCGAGCTCTTCGACTCGCCCAAGCATCCGTACACGCGCGCGCTGCTCGGCTCGATGCCGCGGCTCGGCAGCAAGGAGCCGCTCTACTCGATCCGCGGCCAGCCCCCGAACCTGGCCAACCTGCCGGCGGGGTGCGCCTTTCACCCGCGCTGTCCCGACGTCATGCCGCGCTGCATGACCGAGGAGCCGCGCGACGTTCGCCCGGGCGACGGCAGCGTCGCGCGGTGCTGGCTCCTGGACGATGTCCTCACCCGTTCTTGAAGTCCGGGCGCTGAAGAAGCACTTCCCGGTGCGGCGCCGGCTCCTCGGCGGCCCGGCGACGTGGGTGAAGGCCGTCGACGGCGTGGACCTCGCCATCGGCGCCGGCGAGACGCTCGGGCTCATCGGCGAGTCGGGGTGCGGCAAGACGACGACGTCCAAGCTCATCCTGCGTCAGGAGACGCCGACCTCCGGCACGATCAGCTTCGGAAGCCGCGACATCGCGAGCCTCGAGGGCCGCGACCTGATGGCGTACCGCCGGGCGGTGCAGGTCGTGTTCCAGGATCCGTTCAGCTCGCTGAGCCCACGCATGCGCGTGCGCGACATCGTCGCCGAGCCGCTCGAGATCCACACCGACCTGTCCCCGGCGGCGATCGACGAGCGCGTCGGCCACGTGCTCGAGCTGGTCGGGCTGGCGCCGGACGTCGCGCCGCTGTTTCCGCACGAGTTCAGCGGGGGGCAGCGCCAGCGGATCGCGATCGCTCGCGCGCTGGCGACCGACACGCGCCTGATCGTGCTCGACGAGCCGGTCTCCGCGCTGGACGTGTCGGTACGGGCCCAGATCATCAACCAGCTCGAGGAGCTTCAGAAGAAGCTCGGCGTGAGCTACCTCTTCATCGGCCACGACCTCGCCACCGTTGCCCACATCAGCCACCGGATCGCGGTGATGTACCTGGGCAAGATCGTCGAGAGCGCGGCGAGCGAGACGCTGTGCACGCGGCCGATGCATCCCTACACGCAAGCGCTCTTCGCCGCGGCGCTGCCGTCCCACCCCGACGATCGAGGGCAGACCACGCCGATCACCGGCGAGATCCCGAGCGCCCTCAGCCTGCCGTCGGGATGCCGCTTCCACCCGCGCTGCCCCTCGGCGATGCCGGTCTGCTCTCAGGTCGAGCCGACGCTGCGTCGCCGTGACGGAGGCGGCGAGGTGGCCTGCCACCTCTACGAGTGACCGTCGGTCGCTCGCCTGATCCGCACTGACTCGACCGCGGCCGTAGACCGGGTCCGAGAGCCGTGTCCCCGCGCTTATCCGGAATCATAGGTGGCACAGCCATCGCAGGGACGCCTCATCGGGATGAAGGTCGTCTGTGCATCTTGTCAGCGAGAAGGCAAGCCTGGCTCTCTCGGCGAGTGCGAGCCGTACGACAATCCAGCGACGACGCACGGATTGTGCTCGCGCCACCAGGAAGAGGCGCTCGAAGCTCTCCCGTCGCCGTCATTTCCGGATGCCGAGATGCTCATCGTCGTGCGCCCGAACGACACGGATCTCTATCACTACCTGCTGCAGAGGTTCGCCGGCGTCCGGGGTGTGAAGGTAATTCTGGAACGGCGCCGGGGAACGGAGGACGTTCGTAACGAGCGACGCATCCGCCAGGGAAGAGTCTCGGCGCTCGGATTCACCGTCGTGCGATTCAAACGGAAGCCGCCGCCACCGTCCGAGCCCCGCTGATCACGGCCCGACCGGAGTCGATCGCTACTCGCCGGCGTCCACGATCGCGATGACGGGACCTCCGCCCTGCGGTCCCTGGTGCATCGCGTCGACCGAGACGAACACCGCGGGATCGCCGATCGCGGCCGCGGCGACGCCGCCGACGGCAGCCTTGGAGTGGCGGTGGTGGTGGACGTCGGAGTCGTCGAGCATGATCTGGCGCCGGCCGCGCAGCTTGGCGCGGTGGTCGGCCTCGGACTTGATGAAGCAGTTCACGAGACGGCCCTTGAGATCCTCCGCGCGCGCCCGCTCCGGGAGATTGAGGCCGGCGCTGCGGATCGCCGCGTAGATCCCGTCGAGGTCGAGCGCGTCCTTCATGACGCTGTGGCCGATGCGGTAGCGCCCGCCGGCGCCGGCCCGGTTACCCATCAGGACGATCTGCGCGCGCGTCAGCTCGACGCCCGAGGAGCAGGACGCGACCGACGAGTAGAGATCGAGGTCGCGGCAGATCTGCTCGGCGCGCGGCATCGGCAGCTCGCCGAGCGCGACCGCGATGCCGAGGCCGGTCGTGCCGTTGGAGACGCCCATCGAGTCGTGCACCTCGCAGGCCACGGTCTGGCCCCGGCGCTTGGCGTCCTCGACCCAGTCGATCGTGAGCAAGGGCGTCTTGGTCTGCACGTAGTGCACGTCCCGGGGATCCTCGATGCCGGCGTTCTTCATCGCCGCCTTCACGCCCTCGGCGACGATCTCGATCATGCGGGGGCGCCCGATGTCCTCGGGCTGGAGCTCGGCGCTCATCGCCGTGCCGATCACCAGCCGCGCCTTGTCCGCGGGCCCCTTGCGGTCGTTCCGCGCGAAGATGGTCGCGTGCGGGGTGATGACGCCGTCGCACCCGCCGGACCAGACCATCGGGATCGTGGTCACCTCGGCCTCGCCGCGCTTGCCGTGCTTGAGCAGCACCCGGCGGAAGGCGTGGTCGGCGAGCAGGCGGGTGAAGTCGTTGACCCCGCCGTTGCCCTCGGTCTTGCCGATGACCGCGATGACCTGATCGGCGGTGAACTGGCCGGCCATGATGCGCTCCTCGAGGCCGGACGCGTCCTGAACGCTCTTGAGCTCGACCTTCGCCACTTCCACGGCCATGGGCTGTCTCCTCTTACGGTGCGGAACGGCCGCGCTCAGAGCGGCCGGGGCACGACCCGGATCCCGTCCCCGGGCGAGAGATCGATGCGCAGGACCGTGCCGGCCGGCTCGCCGGCGCCGGTCCAGTCCGTCACGGGCGCGCCCGAGTAGTAGGCGACCACGCCGTCCTGGCTCACGTCGGTCCGGACGTGGTGGTGGCCGAGCGCGACGTAGTCCCAGCCCGTATCGCGGATCTCGTCGGCGAAGATCGGCGCCGAGCGATCGGGCCGCTGCCGCGATGCGTAGAAGAAGCCGTGCGCCATGGCGAGGTGCCAGCGGCGGTCGTCGCGGCCGGGGATGCGGGCGAGCGGCTGAAAGCCGGGCTCGTGCTCTTCCATCGCGCGGCCCCAGACGACGGCATCGAGCTCGGGAAGCTCGACGACCTCTCCGTTCAGCCGTCGGATCACCCGGACGTCGCTCGCCCCCGCGGTCAGGTCGTGCCGGTCGTAGATCGCGTTCGTGTAGAGCGCGTCGTGGTTGCCGGGCAGGATGACGACCGGCCGGGCGAGCCGTGCGAGCTCGGCGCGCACGAAGTCGACGGCCTCGTCGGACACGCGATTGTGATCGAAGAGGTCTCCCGCGATCAGCAGCAGATCGACCTGGTCGCTCAGCGCCCGATCGACGATGCGCGAGAGGACGCGGCGGCCCCGCGCCTGCTGGAGGACTTGCTGCCGCGCGTCGCCGTAGCCGTCGCTTTCCAGGTGGACGTCGGCGGTGTGCAGGACTCTCAAGGACCGTCGCAGCGGGGACATGACCAGCAGCATGCCACAATTCCGTTGCATAATGTCCGGCATGGCGCCGTCGGCCGCGACACCTCAAGAGTGGCTCCGCACGTTCGAGGCCGCCGTCCGCGCCCGTGACTTCGCCGGCGGCAAGGAGCTGTTTGCCGCCGACGCGATGGCGTTCGGCACGTGGGCGCGCGCGGTGACAGGCCTCGACAATATCGTTCGCGAGCAGTGGCAGAACGTCTGGCCCCGCATCCGCAACTTCCACTTCGAGGCGGATACGAGCGTCCACGCCGCCGGGGACAGCGCGTGGATCGCCGGCGGCTGGCTGACCGAGGTGACGGGGCCCGACGGCCGCCCGTTCACGCGCCCGGGCCGCGGGACCTTCGTCCTCGAGCGGCGCGGCGGACAATGGCTCGCCGTCCACAGCCACTTCTCGCTCCTGCCGTCGCAGTCCGAGACGGCCCACGGCCGACTCCCGAGCGACGCCGTTCACTCGTGAGCGCCGTCCGGGTGCGCCCGGCGCGCGTCGATGAGGCGGCGCTCCTGGCCGAGATGGCCAACGACCTGAACGAGCACGTCGGGATCTACGGCCGCCCGTTCACCGCCGAGAAAGTGCGCGCCGACGGCTTCGGCGCCCGGGCCGCGTTCACGCCGCTGGTCGCCGAGCTCGACGGCGCCGTCGCGGGCTACGCGTTCTTCAGCATGGGCTACAACACGGACATCGCCGCCCGAGCGATGTGGCTGCACGACATCTTCGTGATGCCCGCCGCGCGGGGAAAAGGCGTCGGGCATGCCCTCATGGCCGCCGTCGCGGCCGCGACGGTGCGCATGGGCGGTAAAACCCTTGACTGGGGCGTCCACTCCGCGAACGCGGGCGCGCTCGAGTTCTATCGGCGGCTGGGCGCGGTCGGCGGCGAAGCGAAGATCATGGGCATCGGAGGCGCGCGGCTGCGCGCGCTGGCCGCCAGTGGGGTCAGCGCATCATGAGCCGGTCGCCGGCTCCATCCTCCAGACCTCGACGTCGTAGACCAGCTTTCCGCTCTCCATCGCCGAGGTGACCGCCGCGAATCCAGCGGCGTCGTCGGTGATCGCGACGACGGCGTAGTTCTTCGCCCCGGTTCCGGCGAGGTGGGAGGTCTTGCGCGTGAGATCGAACAGCCGCATGCCGCGCCGGTCATTGGTCGGCGCGAGCAACCGGCCATCCTCGGTGAACCGCAGCGCGCCGGCCGGCGGGCCGCCGGCCTCGGCGTGGGCCTCGATCAGGATCTCGGTCCCTGTCGTCACGTCCCAGGCGTAGACCGTCCCCTCGATGGTGACGGCGGCGGCTTTCGAGCCGTCGGGCGAGAGAGCGACCAGGACCGCCCACACTTCCGGCTCTGGCAGCCCGCGCGGCAACAGGCCCGGACGACGCGAGCGGGCCACGGAGAAGGTGTGGAGGGCGCTGGCCGAGACCGGATCCCAGACCGTCACGTCGCCCTCGTGGCCGGCCGTGATGAGCCGCCGAGCGTTGGCGGCCAGGTCGAAGGCGGTCAGCTCCTCACGGTGTGAGCTCGTGAGGCGGGCGATCGCGGTAGGTCCCGAGACGTCGACGATGACGACCTCGCGCGCGCACATGACGGCCAGGCGTTCCCCCAGGCCGTCGAACCGCAGCCCGAGACAGCGATGACCCACGGAGAGGCTTGCCAGCTCGGCCCACGCGTTTGGGCTCACGCCGGGCCGCCAGAGTCGCAAGGTGCCCTCGCGATAGACGCCGAGCGAGGCCAGCAGGTCGCCGGAGGGTGCGAAGGCGAGGTCGGCGACGGCCTGGCGAGACACCCCGAAGGTGGCCGGCTCGGTGCCGCTGGCCGGTGTCCACACGCGGATCGAGCCGTTGCGCTGGCCGATCGCGACGCGACTGCCGTCGCGGCTCAGCGCGATCGTGTCGACGTACGCGCCGGCCGTGTTGACCTCGGCGATCTCGGTGACCCGGGCGGCCAAAGGCCGGGCCGGCGGCGCTTGTCCGCAGCCGCTCGCAACGACGGCCGTCAGCACACCGACGACGATGCGCATGAAAAAATTTGACGACGGCGGTCGGCCCGCGAACGAATCTGGCGTATCGTGCTGGTCGTGATCGTCCACCTGGTCGACGGGACCTACGAGCTCTTCCGGTACTTCCTCTCGCCGGCGGCGGCTTTCGAGCGCACCGCGCCGGAGGAGCTGCGGGCGGTGCGCGGCGTCGTGACCTCGATGCTCGGCATGCTCGAAGGCGGCGCGACCCATCTGGGGGTGGCCACGGACCACGTCATCGAATCGTTTCGCAATGGGCTCTGGCCGGGCTACAAGACCGGCGAGGGCGTCGATCCGCTGCTCCTCGCGCAGTTCGAGCCGCTCGAGGACGCGCTGCGGGCGCTCGGCGTCACGGTCTGGGCGATGGTCGAGTTCGAGGCCGACGATGCGCTCGCGGCGGCGGCGTCGATGGCCTCGGCCGACGCGCGCGTCGAGCAGGTCGTCGTGTGCACGCCCGACAAGGATCTGGCGCAGTGCGTGCGGTCCAGCCGGGTGGTCCAGCTCGATCGCCGCACGCGCGAGGTGCGCGACGAATCGGGAGTCCAGCAGAAGTTCGGTGTCCTGCCGGCGTCGATCCCGGACTGGCTCGCGCTCATGGGCGACAGCGCCGACGGCTTTCCGGGCTTGCCCGGCTGGGGCGCCAAATCGGCGGCGACGGTGCTGGCCCGCTACCGTCACCTCGAGCAGATTCCCAAGCGCGCCGAGGAGTGGCACATGCCGATGCGGGGCACCGCGCGGCTGGCC
>Ga0306921_10003340_pt1 | contig 16294 bp, 12 predicted proteins | sample sta12Cox44000080_FD_203760 | JGI IMG/M metagenome (GOLD analysis project Ga0306921, IMG submission 203760) | Lab enrichment of tropical soil microbial communities from Luquillo Experimental Forest, Puerto Rico - statoxic.12C.oxic.44.000.080 (v2)... | ecosystem: Environmental > Terrestrial >...
GGCGATCGTCGGCGATGGTTACCGTACGTTGCAGGAAGGAGATGCGGTCGAATTCGAAATTGTGCAGGGCCCGAAAGGACCTCAAGCAGCGAATGTGACCAAACCTTCCTGACAGTCGAGTTTGGATCTCATAAGCACGGCGGGAGCCAAGGCTTCCGCCGTTTTTTTGTCTGCGACGGCTTGCGGGCAGTACGGCGCTGCTGAGAAACAAGGATATAATCCCGGCATGGACAACAGACAAATTGCACGAATCCTGCGCGAGACGGCACAGTTACTGGAGATCGACGGAGCGATCATTGGACGGTACAGGAGCTACGAAAAGGCCGCCGAGTTGATTGATTCCCTGCCGCAACCGGTAGAGCAGTTGGTCGCGACGCCCGAAAAACTGCTGGAACTCCCTGGGATCGGGCAGGGGATGGTCGAACATCTTACTGAAATCGTAAAGACCAGCGATTATTCGTTGCGCAAAAAGCTGCTGAAAAAATACCCGGAAACGATTCTGGACCTGTTGAGCCTCCAGTCGCTTGGTCCCAAAAAAGTTCTGCTCCTCTGGAAAACCTTTAAGGCCGCGACCGTGGCGGACGTTGAAAAGCTGGCGAGGGAAGGAAAACTGCGCGACCTTGCCGGATTTGGTGAAAAGAGCGAACAGAACATCTTGAAGGCCGTGCAGGTTTTCCGAAAGTCGACTGGACGTTTTCTTCTCAGTACGGCCGAAGAAGCCGCGCTGGCGATCGCCGCGCACATCAAGAAAGCGGGCAAAGCGGTGGAAAGCATCACCCCGGCGGGATCCTTGCGGCGCGGAAAAGAAACGGTAGGGGATCTCGATTTGCTGGTAACGATGGCCGACGGACATACAAAGCAGAAAGACGTCGATGCCGTTGCGAAACAGATCCTGACCTATCCCGGAATTGATCAAATTCTGGCGCATGGCGAAAACAAGGTGAGTTTCACGCTCGAGAACGGGTTGCAGGTTGACGTGCGGCTGCTCGACAAAACGAATTTCGGGGCGGCCCTGCTCTACTTCACTGGATCAAGAGAACACAACGTAGCGTTGCGCGGGCGCGCGAATGAAATGGGATACACACTGAACGAATACACGCTGGCGACACTGAAGGCGGAAAAGCCTGTGGCGGGACGATCGGAAGAGGAGATTTATGCAAAGCTAAAGCTCGATTACATTCCCCCGGAGCTGCGCGAGAACGCGGGGGAAATCGAGGCCGCAGAGAAGCACAAGCTCCCGAAGCTCATCGAGTTGAAGGACATGCGGGGCGACCTTCAGATGCACACGACGGCGAGCGACGGAAAGAACTCGATCGAAGAGATGGCGGAAGCGGCTCGCGCTCTTGGGCACGAATACGTTGCCATCACCGACCATTCGAAAGCCGTAACCGTGGCAAACGGACTCGACGAGAAACGGATGGAGGCGCACATCAAAAAGCTGCAGACCGCCGATGGGAAGGGGTTAGGCATACGGGTGCTCGTCGGCTCGGAAGTCGATATTTTGAAGGACGGCTCCCTGGACTATTCGGACGACACTCTCGGAGAGATCGATGTCGTGGTGTGCTCGATTCACTCCTATTTCAATCTGGACCGAACGGAGATGACCGAACGGATGCTTGCAGCGATCGACAATCCCTACACGCAAATCATTGGTCACCCGACGGGACGGCTCCTGCTGAAGCGCGAAGAGCTTCCTTACGACATGGAGAAGGTGCTGGACGCATGCGCGAAGAAGGGTGTGGCGATGGAGTGCAACTCGTATCCCGATCGGCTGGATTTGAAGGAAGTGTATTTGCGCATGTGCAAGGACAGAGGCGTGAAGGTGGTGATTTCGACCGATTCGCACAATACCGGGAACCTGAGCTTCATCCGATACGGAGTGACGATGGCGCGTCGCGGGTGGCTCGAGAAGAAGGACGTCATCAATACTCTGCCGCTGAACGAATTTCTGTCAGCGCTGAGGCCAAAACCCGGCGAGAAGAAACAAGCCGTGAGGAGATAGGACAACCGCTAACGGAACATTTTGCGCGCAAAGTGCGTTATTGGTTATAGGACGGAGGATGCAGAGAGGAGATGCGGATGACGATGCGAGTGGCGGGAACCAGTTCCCTGGCCTCGAACGGTTCGTGGCGCATGGGCGCGATGGTGCTGATGACAGGGGTGTTAGCCCTGTGGGGAGCCACGAAGACACCGGCCGATGAAGTGACGAAAACCTTCCCAGTAACAGGACACGCGAGGGTTCACGTCGAGACTGACGACGCGGCGGTGCGGGTATCGACCGGCGACATCAAGCAGGTAGAGGTTCGCGTTGATTACAGCGGGTACAAGCTCGACCGGGACCTAAGGGTCACTACGTCGCAGAATGGTGATTCCGTCGATGTATCAGTGAAAACCGGTGGCACGTTCTGGAATTGGGGTGCACGGCACACCAGCCTTCGTGTCGAGATTCACATGCCAAAAGAGGCGGACCTCACGATCCGAACCGGCGATGGCAATGTGCAAGCTGATTCGATTAATGGCAGCGTCGATGTAACCACCGGCGATGGGAGCATTACGGTGCAAGGCGTCAAGGGCACAATCCGCTTCCACACTGGCGATGGCCACATCGAAGCACGCGGCCTCGACGGACGCGTCGAGGCGTCGAGCGGCGACGGGCACATTAACCTGGAAGGGCGCTTCGATGCGCTGAGTATCAAAACCGGCGACGGAAGCGTGAACGCGCGAGCCACCGCGGGTTCGAAGCTGCAGTCGACGTGGACGATTCGTACCGGCGATGGCAGCGTGGACATGGAAATCCCGGGAGACTTGCAGGCCGACATCGACGCGAGCACGCACGACGGACACATCAGCCTGGGACTCCCCGTAACAGTCGAAGGAACGTTCAGTTCCTCGCAGATCCACGGAAAGATGAACGGTGGGGGCCAATCCCTGACAATTCGCACCGGAGACGGTTCCATTCATCTCAGCAAGAGTTAGCAAAACGCTCTCGGACGGCATCGCTCGATCGCGGCCGCGCCTCAAGGTAAGCGGCCGAAAAACGACTGCGGTAAATTTAAGACAGCGTGCTTCCCTTTTCAGACACAAAATACCGGGAACTGAGTCGTAACACATTGAAACATAAGAGATCTGGTTTGGCGACGCTCTTGCTCTTTACGTAGATGTTTGGGAGGGTCAGCCGTGATCGTCGTAATCCTTGGAAGTGCGGTACTAGGACTGTTTGTCATTTCGCTGACTAGTTCGCTCTTCACAAACCGCCGCCAGCGCTCATAGTTTAGACATCCCCACCCGCTTCAGCGTATCGACCTCAGCCCCAAGTTCGACCTCAGCGAAGTTTAGACGGCGCCGAGCCGGTGGTCTGCGTTTGCGACCGGCTCGCGCCGTCACCATTCCCGGGAAGCAGCCTTGGTGACTGCGCTCAAGGCTTCGAGGAATGGGCATCGACCGAATCAAGCGTGCGGAGAGAATAGATCAACGCGGCGCCGGCGTTCATCGCCATAGTCACGCCGAGGGCTTCGGCGATTTCTTGTTTCGTGGCCCCGGCCTTGAGCGCGGCATCGGTGTGGAACGTGATGCAACCGTCGCACCGAGTCGTTACCGCAACAGCAATAGAAATAAGCTGGCGCACTTTCTCGCCGAGAAGAGAAGTCTTGGCATTCGCGGCGGACAGGGTCTGGTAACCCTTGAGCGAGTCGGCCGATAGCTTGGCGAATTCCGGGATGGCTTTCGAAAGTTCTGCTTGATATGTGTTCCAGTCGTAGAGCATGCAGAGTCCCTCCATTAATTGAGATGCCAGGCGGCAGTATACAACGGGAAGCGAAGTCGCGGCCCGTGGTTTGAAGCGAAATCGAGAGATCCAGCCGCGTCGCGATACGATTTCGAAGCCCAGCAACGATATGGTAAAGTTTCGTCTTCGCCATCGCTCCGCGAAACAACAGGGTTCTTCCTCGGCGAGAGACACCTTGGCATCGTTGACCGTGAAAGCGCGGCAGTCCGAAGTGGCTGCGCCGCGGAAACAGAACGTACGCAAGATCTGATCAGACAGTAGGCGGCCTGTCGCCGGCCTTGCGGCAATATCCAAGGGGTTAAGGAGTGAAGGGGGCTCAAGAAATGAAAACGACGTACAACGGAGTGGCGGTGCCGGGCGATGGGAAGCCGATTGGCTACGCCAACGGGACACTCCAAGTACCCGTGAATCCGATTATTCCCTTTATCGAAGGAGATGGAACGGGACGGGATATCTGGAAAGCGTCGCGCCGCGTGTTTGATGCGGCGGTGGAGAAAGCCTACGGTGGAAAAAGGCGGGTGGCGTGGTTCGAAGTGTTCGCTGGCGAGAAAGCCTTCAACGCGTTCAAGCAATGGCTTCCGGACGATACGGTGGAAGCGGCGCGAGAGTTTCGTGTAAGCATCAAGGGGCCTTTGACCACGCCGGTCGGAGGCGGGATTCGTTCATTGAATGTTGCCCTGCGCCAGATCCTAGACTTGTATGCATGCGTGCGGCCCGTGCGATATTTCGAAGGGGTTCCCTCTCCCGTTCGCGAGCCAGAGAAAATGGACGTGGTCATTTTTCGTGAGAACACTGAAGACGTGTACATCGGGATCGAGTGGCGAAGCGGCACGACCGAAGTGAAGAAGCTTCTCGAATTCCTGAACAAGGAAATGCTGAAAGACGGCAAGAAGCAGATTCGCTGGGATTCCGGCGTGGGAATCAAGCCGATTTCGCCGACAGGAACGAAGCGCTTGGTGCGCCGCGCCATTCGCTATGCGCTCGAGCACAAGCGGCCAAGCGTAACCCTCGTGCACAAGGGCAACATTCAGAAATTTACGGAAGGCGCATTCCGCGACTGGGGATACGAGCTAGGTCGGGAAGAGTTCCGCGCAGAGACGGTGACGGAGCGGGAAAGCTGGATTCTCGACAATCTGGACAAGAATCCGTCGCTGACCGTGGAAAAGAACGCAGCGATGATCGAACCGGGCCTGGAGCAGGCTACCGAGGACTTCAAGAAGACAGTATATGGCGAAGTAAAGGCGACGCTGGATGCGATCGGATCGACGCATGGCAAGGGGCAGTGGCAGAGAAAACTGATGATCAACGACCGGATCGCAGATTCAGTGTTTCAGCAGATGCTCCTGCGCCCAAATGAGTACAGCGTTTTGGCAACGCCGAATCTGAATGGGGACTACTTGAGTGATGCGTGCGCGGCACAGGTGGGAGGATTAGGAATTGCGCCGGGTTCGAACATCGGCGATGGCTACGGCGTGTTTGAGGCTACCCACGGAACCGCACCTAAATACGCCGACAAAGACGTAATCAACCCGAGCTCAGTGATGCTGAGCGGAGCGATGATGTTCGAGTTCCTCGGATGGAACGAAGCGGCAAAACTGATCGAGAATGGAATTGCGAAGACCATTCAGCAGAAGAAAGTGACCTACGACCTGGAACGGCTGATGACTGGAGCGACGAAAGTGGGGACGAGCGCGTTCGCCGCTGCGATTATTGAGAATATGTGAGGCGCAATACCTGTAATCAGTGATCAGTGATGCAACGAGGCGGCTTGCCGCCACACTCTGAAGGAGACAGAAATGAGCCGGAAGAAAGTAACCGTAGTGGGTGGCGGGTTCGTGGGATCGACGACCGCACAGCGGATCGTGGACAAGGAACTGGCCGACGTTGTGTTGACAGATATTCTGGACGGACCGCCGGCGGGCAAGGCGCTGGACATGGTAGAGAGCACCCCAATTACGCGTGTTGACGCGTTTGCCGCGGGAATTACGACGGCGACCGGCGACTACAGCGCGACGGCGGAAAGTGATGTCGTGGTCATTACAGCAGGCTTTCCGCGGAAGCCGGGAATGAGCCGCGACGATCTGCTGAAAGCCAACTACGACGTGGTGAAAGGTGTTGTCGAACAAATTGTCAAGAACTCGCCGAACTGCATCATCGTGATGGTCACGAATCCGCTCGACGCCATGGCTCAGGCGGCGCTGAAGATCAGCGGGTTCCCGAAACACCGCGTGATCGGCATGGCGGGAGTACTGGACTCCGCGCGCATGAGCGCGTTCGTGGCGATGGAATGCAAGGTGAGCGTGGAGAACGTACACTCGTTCGTGCTCGGAGGCCACGGCGACGACATGGTGCCGCTGCCACGCTACTCGACCGTCGCGGGAGTTCCGCTTACGGATTTGTTGCCGAAAGCGAAAATTGACGCGATTGTGGATCGCACGCGGAAAGGCGGCGCTGAAATCGTAAACCTGCTCAAGACCGGTTCGGCGTATTATGCCCCTTCAGCGGCAGCCGTCGAAATGGTGGAAGCGATGCTGAAGGATAAGAAGAAGATTTTACCGTGCGCGGTATATCTAGAGGGCGAGTATGGGATTCGCGGATTGTTTGTGGGCGTGCCGGTCAAACTGGGTGCGAAAGGCGCCGAGGAAATCATCGAGATCAAGCTGACTGCCGAAGAAAATGCAGCGCTGCAGAAGTCAGCGGCAAGCGTAAAGGAGCTGGTGACGGTCCTGGGAATCTAGGCGTCTCGGTAACAGAGCGCACTTGGCTCGGGGCGGGTTGCTGGAGCCTTCATACCCACGCGGAGGGTGGGGGCTTTCTCAGACTTGTCGAAAAACGAGCGGGCCGGCGGCGAATTCGTGACCGCTGAAATACAGAGACCGCAAAACTGTCAAGGAATGGCCTGCAGCCTGAAACCAAGACGGTGCCGCGAAGCGTGACGCTCCCATTCCGCTTGCCAGTACCATCCTGCGACCCTCGGGACGCGTGTAAACACCATCGTGTCTGCATAGTGCCAGCCGACCACCGTGAGCTCGCGAGAGTTGGATTCGACGTGTTGGACTGTCACCGCGAGCTAGAAGTGGAAGAAACTAGCAGCGCCAATGACGAGACCCAAAGTAAAGAGCGCGATGGCGATCTCGCCAATGAAGCCCACCGCGAACGGCCGAAGACCCTGCTTACGCATTTCACGGAAATTCGTGCGCAGTCCGACACCGGCGAACGTCAGCAGGAACGCCCAGCGGGAGAGATTGGCAAGTGACGCGTTCTGATCCTTGGTGAAGAAGCCAACCGTGGCGAGCAGCGAAACCAGCAAAAAACCCAAAACAAATTTCGGAAACTTTTGCCAGAGGAACGCGGCTTTGTTGGTGACGGCGCGGGCCTGGCCTCGGCTGGCCCAGTAAATGGCATAAGCAAGAACCACGAAACCGATGAGCGCGTTGCGCGTTGTCTTGGTTAGAACGGCGAGCTTTGCGGCCGCGTCGGAATAGAGAGCGCCCGCGGCGGTGGCCTCCGCGGTATTGTCGACAGCAAGCCCAGCCCACACGCCGTAGGCGCGGTCAGAAAGACGGAGGCTGTGGCCGATGAGCGGGAACGTAAACAGAGCTATGGCGCCAAGCGCGAGAATCGCGGCGATGGCGAACGACGAGTCCTCGTCGTCAGCTTCGATGGCACCCTTGGTGGCGATGATGGCGCTGACGCCGCAAACGGCAGAGCCCACCGCAAGAAGCGAAGTAAGCTTTGGACGGAGACCGAAGAGCCGCCCGAGGAACGTCATAAACGCGAGGGAACCGATGATTTCGATAAAGACCAGAACCAGGCTTACACCGCCGAGTTTCCATACGTCACCAAGAAGGAAACGCGAGCCAAGAAGAACGATTCCTGCCTTCAGCCAGAATTCATAAGTAGCGACGCCGGGCTTGAAAATTTCAGCGAGGCCGAAAACGTTTGAAATGACGAGTCCGATGAGAATGGCCCAAAGCACATATTCGATATTGGGAATGACCAAATGATTCGCCTTGGCGTAGGCGTTGACATTTCTCTCGAGGAGCTTGCCGGCGAATCCAATCACGGCCAGAAGCGCGACGCCGGGCATAAGGCTAAAGAAACGTGCGCTGAAAGAGATCGGTGGATTCTGGGATAGTGCAAATGCGTCTGCCATGGTTTCCTCTCGTTGCCTCTTACAAAAATCGACATTCACCGTGTTAAGGAGCCGCGCTAGCCTGCGTTACCAAGGGACACGCGGAAGCAAGCCAAATCGAATTAGCGCCGCCGCGAGCAGGGCGATAATCACCGCCCAGCTGTCGAGCGATAGCCGCGAAGCAGCTCTCGTTTCCGCTTGGGTTTGTGAACGGCTCATAACGGACCTCCTAAAATTACGAAATGGCGTTGCCTTCCGCGGCTTGCAGCGTTGCATCCAAGAACCAAGAGAAAGAGGACGTTGAGACCTCAACCTGAGAGGCAACTCGACCAACAATCAGCAAAGCGGGCGAAGGGAGAGGGGCACGCGCGGCAAGCCTCGCCAGTGTAGTGGCGCACATGGCCTGGTCGCGTTGCGATGCTTTGGAGATCACCAAACAGGGCGTATCCGCAAGCATGCCCGATTCGAGCAGCCAGCTGGCGACGCCTGAATAGTCCACCCCAGGCATGTAGACGATCACGGTGGTCTCCGAAGTGAGCCCGATAAACGGGAGGATTCTCGCTTCCGGCGACCGCGAATAGGTGGTTACGAGAACGTGCGAGGCGAGGCGGCGATCCGTGAGGGAAACACCCGCAGCGGCGGCGGCGGCGAACGCCGCGGAGATACCGGGAACCACTTCAAATTCGATGCGGGCTGCACGTAGAGCCTGAATTTCCTCGGCGGCGCGGCCGAAGAGCAGCGGGTCGCCACCCTTGAGGCGAACAACGACCTGGTGATTTGCGGCGGCAGCAACGAGGAGAGAGTTGATGTCGTCCTGCGAGAGCAGTCGGATGCCGCGACGTTTACCGACGTCGATGCGTTCAGCACTTGGAGAGACGAGAGCGAGGACTTCGGTGCTGACGAGCGAGTCGTGCAGAACAACGCCGGCCGACTGGAGTAGACGGACTGCCTTGGTCGTAAGGAGTTCGGGGTCGCCGGGGCCGGCGCCAACTAGGAAAACCTTACCAGGAACTGAGGGCATCAGGCGCCTCCTTCCTGGCTGCGGGTTGGTTCGCTTCATCGAGAAAACTTTCGAGCATTTGGGGACTGGCAAGGAGATGTAGCCAGCGTTTGATTGTGTCCGGATCGATGGGTTCCGCGCGAAGAACCTCACGCGCGGCGCCGAGCCAATCGACCCAATCGGCGTATTCGGGACCAAATTGCTGCTCGAGTTCTTTGCGCAGCCGTTGGGCGAGCGCGGGGCTCTTACCGTTTGTAGAGATGGCGATCTGCAGATCGCCACGTTGGACGATGGAGCCGTAGTAGAAGTGGCAGTGTTCGACATCGTCGACGGCGTTACAGAGAACCTGACGCTTCTCGGCTTCGCGGTAAACGGATGCGTTGAGGTCCCGCAGCGAGGTTGCTGCAAGGACAAGAATTTTGCCGTCAAGGTCGCCCGGCTCGAAGTACTTGGGAAGCCATTCGATTTCGCGATTGCGGACCGATTCGGCGAGTCGTGACGAAAGTTCGGGTGAAACCACAGTGACGCGTGCACCAGCTTGCACGAGACCCGAAATCTTGGAAGTTGCAATCGAGCCGCCACCGACCACGAGGACCGGACGCTCCTTGAGTTTAAGAAATGCGGGAAATAGCGTCATGCGCGCTCCTCCACAGAGTGAGGTATCGCAGCAACCGGTAAATCACGTTCCGCAAACTCAACGAGGCCGCCGGCAAGAATCGTGCGGAGAGTTTCGTTCGAATGACGAGCGAGGAATTGCTGGAGCGCCTCACCAACGTGCCGGTCGGCGTGGAAAGCCGCCAGCAGCCGCGCGATGGCCTCGGGCACTTCGTCGGCCGGGCAGCGATAACCAACCGGACGTGCGATCGAAGCAATCTGTCCGACGCTCCCGCCAACGCAGAAGTAGTAGGCATCAACCACTTTGCCGTTGACTTTGATTTTTTTACCTTCGATCCCGATGTCGGCGATCCAGTGCTGTCCGCAAGAATTGGGGCACCCAGTAATGTGCAGGCGAAGATCCTCCTGGTAGTTGGGAAATCGGTCTTCAAGCTGCTCGGTAAGCCAGCGGGCGAAGGATTTCGTTTCGGTAAGCGCGAGCTTGCAGAATTCAGAACCGGTGCAGGCAACCGTGCCGCGAGCGAATGAAGAAGTCACGACCGGCAGGCCCGCGGCCGACAATTCTGCGATTACGGTAGGGACGTTCAGCCCCCCGATATTGATGAGGAGGAGGTTCTGCATCGGAGTGGCGCGAACGTGGCCGTCGCCGTAGCGTTCCGCGAGGTCGGCAGCAACACGAAGTTGTGCGGGCGTGATGCGGCCGCGAATGACGTTAGCCCCGACGGAAAAGAGGCCCGGCTGTTTCTGGGGAGTGACGCCAAGATGATCACGATGAACGTGGGAAGGCAGGTCTTCCGGTTCAGCGGCGTCAAGCGAATAGCCGAGACGGGCTTCCACCGCAGCCAGGAAAGATTCAGCTGTCCAACCGTGCTCGAGGAAGAGAAACTTCAGGCGCGCCTTCTCGCGAGACTGGCGCAGCACTTCACTTCCGCGGAACAGCTCAGTAATCGCGCGGACGACGGGAATAACCTGATGCCATTGGACAAAGGCGTTGAGACGAACAGCAAGGTGCGGCTGCGTCGAAAGACCACCGGCAACGCGAAGGGAAAAGCCGATCTCTTCCCTGCCCTGCCGCATCCGGCGTGTAGCCGTTAGACCAATGTCGTTGATTTCGGGGTAAGAGCACCAGTCGGGGCAGCCGGTGACCGAGATTTTGAATTTGCGCGGAAGATTGTAAAACTCCGGATTCCCGGCAAGCTCTTTGTCCAGCGCGAGGGCCAGCGGAGACACATTAGCTACTTCGCGCGAATCCACACCAGCAAGCGGGCATCCTGTAATGTTGCGGGTAACATCGCCACACGCACCGGTGGTGCTGAGGCCCACGGAGCGGAGCCGATCAAGCACTTCGGGAATGGACTGGATGCGAACCCAGTGAAGCTGAATATTCTGGCGAACCGTTATGTCGGCCACGCCGTTGCCGTGCTCCGAAGACAGCGACGCGATAATTCGTACCTGCTCCGAAGTCAGAAGACCATTGGGAACGCGGATGCGAACCATGAAATAACGAACGGCTTTTCCCTCCCCGCCAGTGCCACCTATCACGCCTTGTCCGTCGCCCTGGGTGTAGATGCCCCAAGGGCGGAAATAGGTGGTGAGCCATTCAAGGGGGATCGATTCGTGACCGAGTCGTGCAAATTCACGAATCTGGTCGAGATGCTCCCAAGTATTTTTCTCGCGCTTCAGGCGCTCGATGCGTTGAGCCTTCGTTTCTTTCACTTCGAGCATTGGGCTGTGCCTCGTTGCGCGCCAGGAATTTGCGGCCTGACCGCCATCCTCAGAAACGCTCAAGTCTTGAAAGACCTGAGCTTAAAAACAAAAAAGCCCACTTTGCCTGTGACTCTGGCACGTGGGCTTCGAAACTTGTCAATCAGTTACAGCTAGGTTCGGAAGCACCTCTGGCCAGCGCCGGACGGCCGACAACAACAGCAGCAACAGCTGGCCGTGCAACGAGCATTCGACTGGCAGAAGTGCGACATATCCACAAGAGGGTACGCAAGGTTCGCCGCAACGTCAATCCTTACGTGACCTCAAAAATTCGATGCGTGGCATCTGGGGGTTGGATACATCGGTTTCGAGGGTTTCGGGAGTACTAAGAATCCCGGGCCTCAGACCGAAGCCTGGGCACTCTCGAGTCTTCCGGAACCGGCTGTTATTGCTGGGGTTTGCTGCCCGCCTTGGTTGCCGTAGCGGGCTTGGACGGCGGCGTCGCGGCTGCCGCGTCTCCCACCAGCGAAGCGCTCTTGATCTGGTCGAGTCGCGGCCACTTCTCAGCCAGGTACTTTTCGCCCAGCTTTTCGATGTTGGCTTGATCCATGCCCGCAGAATCGCCGTACTGGTCGTAGAACATCTCAACCACATTCATGCCGTTTCCATCGACGACCCCGAACGGCGCGAAACCCTGGCCGTCCAACGACGAGGAATTATCCTTCAAATTGATAAAGATCTGCGTGGTCCGGGAATTGGGCATTTGCGTCTTGGCGAACGTGAGAGTGCCCCGCTTGTTTTTCTGGGTTACGGGTTCGTCCTTAATCGTGGCTTTTTCCCAAGCCGCGGTGACCGGGGGATAAGCGCTGAGCCCGAACTGTACCACGAAGTTGGGAACCACTCGGAAAAACCGCGCATCGTCGAAGTAATGATGTTTCACCAGATTGTAAAACCGGTCTGCGGCTAGGGGCGCCCAGGCTCGCGTGACCGTTACCGTAAAGTCGCCCCGGGTCGTTTCAAACTTCACCTGGTAAGTCGCAGGAGCGACGTCTTTCAACGCATCAGGCTTGAGCAAAGCCCGCTCATAAGCAGAGGCCGGGGCCTTTGCAGCCGTAGTGGATTTCGGCTTGGCAGGAGTCGTTTGTACGGGCGCAGTTTGACAGAAAGATGGAATAATGCTGAAAACAAGAAGCGCTGCGTTTGCGGCGGCAAATTTCGGGAAACGCATTTCTGGGAAACCTCCAGGTTGTACCGGTTGATTTGAGTTACGCGAGATATTTTATATCAAGTTGGACTCGCGCGAGAGCCCCTCGCAGCGTCGTCCGGGATCGTCGAATGCGACCCTCGCGGGTCTCACGCCCCCAGCCTAGCGGGAGTTCAGTTCGCGGCTCACACGCTGCACCTCGGAAAGGACACGCAGAGTATTTTCTCCGAGAATCTTGCGGATGTCGGACTCCGAGTAGCCCTTCTTCAAAAGCGCATCGGTGATTTGCGGGATGTGCGTGACGTCTTGCATTCCCATCGGCATCACTGCGCCATCAAAATCCGAGCCGAGCCCGACGTGATCGGCGCCCGCAATTTTAACCGCATGATCGATGTGTTCGACGATGAGATTCCAATCGACCTTAGGGAGCTTGCCTGCTTCCATAAAGTCGCGGACAACCTGGTCACCGGTAACCGACTTGCAGGATTCATTGTCGCCACATCGCTTCTTGACTTCCTCGTTAATTTCTTTCTCGGCGTCAGGATGCGCGGCTTCGTAGTCGCGGAATTCCTGACTCAGGAAGCCGACGTGGTAGTTGATCTGGATCACGCCGCCGTTTTTCGCCAGGTCGTGAATCATCTCGTCGGTCATGTTGCGCGCGGCGCTGCACAGGGCCCGGCAAGAAGAGTGCGACGCAAAGACCGGAGCCTTTGTTGTGGCGAGGACGTCGTAGAACGTCTTGTCGCTGACATGGGAAATGTCCACGATTATGCCAAGCCGATTCATTTCGCGGACAACCTCCTTGCCGAAATCGGTCAGGCCGTTGTGCTCAGGCTTGGCGGTGGATGAGTCAGCCCACTCGTTGTTTTCCATGTGCGTCAGCGTCATGTAGCGGACGCCCAGCGCAGCGAAAGTCCGAAGGACAGCGAGGTCGTCGCCCATCATGTGTCCGCCTTCGACGCCCAAGAGGGCGCCGATTTTGTTTTGTTCTTTCGCCGAACGCACGTCCTCGGCTGTCGTCGCAAGCAGAAGCTCTTTGGGATGTCTGCGAACGGTTTCGCGGACGGCATCGATCTGCTTCAGAGCTTTCTGAACAGCTTCGGGACCCATGATTTTGCCGGGAATCCAGATGGAAAAGAAAATCGCAGTCAGACCGCCTTCGCGCATGCGCGGTATGTCGATGTTGCCGTCAGAGTGCCGGACAGCCAAATCGAACTGGGGATCGAGAAGACGCTGGGTCGTATCGTCATGAGTATCGACGACGATCGAAGAAGACTGGAGTCTCTTGGACTTCTCAGAAACGGATTGCGCCGACACGGCAACGAGCATCAGAAAAACCCCCAGAAGACACACGGAAACACTGGCGAGCGGGCGATTCATCAAGCCCCCGTTGAAAAAATGATTGCGCTGCTAGATTAGCAGGAAAGTTTTTCGGTTGTAAGTCGCAACTCCGCGCCACGACAACCTGCCCGCAAAAGACCGTCGGCCTCCAGAAGTCAGCCGATCAACCAGCCGAACAGGGACTGCTTCCACGCTTCTCGATTGACCTCGGCGATGGATTCGGTGAGGGGAATCTCCTTCGGGCAAATCTCAACGCAATTCTGCGCGTTAGCGCATTCCTGGATGCCACCGGGGCCGAGCAGCGCCTGGATGCGTTCTTTGGCGTGCATCGCGCCCGTCGGATGCATGTTGAACAAGCGGACTTGCGAAATAATTGCGGCGCCGACGAACTTGTTGCCCTCATTCACCTGCGGGCACACTTCCAGGCAACTGCCACAGGAGATGCAGCGCGAGAGCGGATACCCTTTTTCCTGAATTTCGGGGGCCATGCGGGGGCCTTCGCCGAGGTTGTAGGTGCCGTCGATCGGAATCCAGGCCTTCACGCGCTTGAGAGATTCGAACATGAACTGGCGATCCACTGCGAGATCGCGCACCACAGGAAACTTGGTCATGGGTTCAAGGCGGATAGGCTGCTCAAGATTATCGACGAGCGCCGAACACGCCATCTTCACCTTTCCGTTGATGACCATCGCACAGGACCCGCAGACTTCTTCAAGGCAATTGGATTCGTACGAGACAGGCGTTGTTTTTTTGCCATCGCGGGTGACAGGATTCTCCGCGATATCGCGAAGACAGATGATCACGTTCATCGACCGGCGCCATTTGAGCGCGAACTCTTCCCAATGCGAGGGCTGTTTCGGGCCCGCCTGGCGCTTGATTCGGACGATGACCTGTTTTTCGCTCATGGAATGCTCATTTCGCAGCGTCGTACTTGCGGACGCGCGGTGGAATCATCGATATGTCCACCGGGTCGTACGTAAGCTGAATCTCCCCGTTGCACCACTTGGCGCGGGTCGTTTTCAGCCAGTTCGCGTCATCGCGATTTGGAAAATCGGGCTTGTAGTGTGCGCCGCGCGATTCGTTGCGCGCCAGAGCGCCGAGAGTGATAACGCGCGCGAGCAGCAGCATGTTTTCGAGTTCGCGGGTGAAATTGAGCGTCTGGTTGGACCATCTCGTGCGATCGCTCAGATTGACGCGCCGGAAGCGGTCTTGCAATTCGCGAAGCTTGTTGTGAGCCGCTTCGAGATTCCTGTTGACGCGCGTCACCGTGACGTGTTCGGTCATGATCTCGCCCATCTCTTTCCAGATGGTGAGGGGATTTTCGGTGCCTTGGTGCGAAATCAGCGCCTGGTTCTTTCCTTCCTGGCGCTTGCGCTCACGATCAAACACCGATGCATCCGCAGAGTCCGCGCTTTTTTCTAGATTCTTGGCGTACTTAGCCGCCGCGGGACCAGCGATACCGCCACCGAAAATGCAGGAGACAAGGGAATTCGCGCCCAGACGGTTGGCGCCGTGATACTGGTATTCGCACTCGCCGGCGGCGTAGATTCCAGGCACGTTCGTCGCCTGGTCTTCGTTGTTCACCCAGATGCCGCCCATGCTGTAGTGCATGCCGGGAAAGACCTTCATGGGCTCTTCGCGTGGGTCGACACCACAGAATTTCTCGTAGATCTCAAGAATGCCCTCGAGTTTGCGATCAAGGATCTCGCGATCGATGTGGGAAACGTCGAGATAGACAGCTGCTTGACCGTTAAGGCCGAGCTTTTCCTGATAGACGATGCGGTGAATGGCCCGAGTGGCGATGTCGCGAGGTACGAGATTGCCGTATTTGGGATACCACTCCTCAAGAAAATAGAAACGTTCGTTTTCCGGGATACTGTTTGCCGGGCGCGTGTCACCGGGTTTGCGTGGCACCCACACGCGACCGCCTTCCCCGCGTGCCGACTCGCTCATTAGCCGAAGCTTGTCCTCCCCAGGAATCGAAGTGGGATGAACCTGGATGAACTCACCGTTCGCGTAATCGACGCCCTGCTGAAAAAGTGAGGATTGTGCCGACCCTGTACAGACAACCGAATTCGTCGATTTGCCAAAAATCGCTCCAATTCCGCCGGTGCAGAAAATGACGGCGGCTGCCGGAAAAGCCTTAACCTCCATCGAACGAAGATCCATGGCGGTGATACCGCGGCACACGCCGGAATCATCGATCACCGCTGAAAGGAGCGTAAAACCTTCGAACTTTTTGACTTTTCCTTCAGCCTCATGGCGCCTGACCTGCTCATCGAGGGCATAAAGAAGCTGCTGGCCCGTCGTGGCCCCCGCGAAGGCCGTGCGATGATACAGCGTGCCGCCGAAACGGCGATAATCGAGAAGTCCTTCCGGCGTCCGGTTGAACATAACGCCCATGCGATCCAAAAGATCAATAATACCGGGAGCGTCCTCGCACATCCTCTTGACCAGAGGCTGATTGGCCAGGAAGTCGCCCCCGTAGATCGTGTCGTCAAAATGCTTCCA
>Ga0306921_10003343_pt1 | contig 16283 bp, 13 predicted proteins | sample sta12Cox44000080_FD_203760 | JGI IMG/M metagenome (GOLD analysis project Ga0306921, IMG submission 203760) | Lab enrichment of tropical soil microbial communities from Luquillo Experimental Forest, Puerto Rico - statoxic.12C.oxic.44.000.080 (v2)... | ecosystem: Environmental > Terrestrial >...
AGGAACATCAGGGCGCGCGTGCCGGCGAAGGCGGGGAGAGTGAGCGTCAACCGCCGGCCGCGCTCGGGGACCTCGACCGCGACCGCCAGGCGCCTCTCCTCGTCGAGGGCGGCGGTCCCAGGGAACAGCGACGCCGTGTGGCCGTCGGGGCCCATGCCGAGCAGCGCGAGGTCGAGCCACGGGGGGCCGCCCGCGGCGCGCAGGGCGGCCTCGTAGTCGCGCGCGGCGGCGTCGAGGTCGGCGGCTTCGCCCCGCATGCGGCGGACGCGCGCGGCGGGGACGGCGGCGGGATCGAGCAGGCTCTCCTTCGCCATGCGGTAGTTCGACTGCGGGTCGTCGGGCGGCACGGCGCGCTCGTCACCGAACCAGAGGTCGCACCGCCCCCAGTCGACGCCGTGCACGAGTCGTTCGTAGAGAGCCCGGGGCGTGTTCCCGCCGGCCAGCGCGACCGCGAACCGGCCGCTGGAGGCCAGCGCGGCCCCGGCGGCCGCGCGCACGCGGTCGGCCGCCCGATCGAGGAGGCGATCGGGGTCTTCGGCGACGACGAGCTCGGGCTCCGGCGGCAAGGCGGCGTGACCTTACCCGGTCACGGGCGGCTTGTCTCGCCCCGCGCGCGATGCTAGTGAGAGGCCCTTGACGCTCGAAAGCGCCCCCGAAAACGCGCTCGACGACCTCGCCTGGCGCGGCCTCGTCCAGCAGGTCACCGCCGGCGATCTCAAAGGCCTGCTCGGGGCGCCCCCTGTCACCGTCTACTCCGGCTTCGACCCGTCGGGGCCGAGCCTGCACGCCGGGAACCTGGTGCCGCTCATGCTCCTCGCCCACCTGCGCCGGCGCGGTCACCAGGTGCTGCCGCTCGTCGGCGGTGCGACGGGGATGATCGGCGATCCCTCGGGGAAGTCGAGCGAGCGCAACCTGCTCGACGCCGATCGCGTCCGCGACAACACCGACAAGATCACCGCCCAGATCGCCGGCTTCTTCGCCACCGACGACGGGCCGCCCGCGCGCATCGTCAACAACCTCACGTGGCTGGGCGGCGTCCGCCTGCTCGACTTCCTGCGCGACGTCGGCAAGCACTTCGCGGTCGGCCAGATGATCCAGCGCGACTCGGTCCGCGCGCGACTCGAAGAGCGCGAAGAAGGGATCTCGTACACCGAGTTCTCCTACATGCTGCTCCAGGCGTACGACTTCTACGAGCTCAACCGCCGCCACGGATGCCGGCTGCAAGTCGGCGCCTCCGACCAGTGGGGGAACATCGTCTCGGGCGTCGACCTCGTGCGCCGGCTCGCGGGCGAGACCGTCTTCGGCCTGACCTCGTCGCTGCTCACCAACAGCGAGGGGAAGAAGTACGGCAAGAGCGAGAAGGGGGCGGTGTTCCTCGACGGAAAGCTCACCTCGCCGTACGAGTTCTACCAGTTCTGGCTCAACACCGCCGACGCCGACGTGGGGCGATTTCTGCGCTGGCTCACCTTCCGGGGCGCCGAGGAGATCGCCGCCCTCGAGCAGGCGGCCGGCGCCGAGCGGCGCGGGCAGCGGGCCCTCGCCGAGGACCTCACCCGCCGCGTCCACGGCGAGTCCGCGCTCGCCGAGATCCTGCGCGCCAACGAGGCGCTGTTCGGCGGCGGCGAGCTGCGCGCCGTCGGCGGCGCCGTGCTCGAGGTGGCGCTCGCCGCCGCGCCCTCGATCACCGTGCCGCGCGCCCGGTTCGAGGGCGAGGGCGTGCTGCTGGTCGACCTGCTCGTGGAGGTCGGCGCCTGCCCGTCGAAGTCCGACGCCCGCCGCCAGGTCGCCACCGGCGCGGTCTCCGTCAACGGGGCGCCGGCCACCAAAGCGATCGAGACCCGCCTCACCGTCGCCGATCTCATCGACGGCCGCCTGGTCGTCCTGCGGCGAGGCAAGCGCAACAACTTCGTGGTGCGGGTCAGCGAGGGCTGAAGCCGCTCGCGTTCGTGGTGCGGGTCAGCGAGGGCTGAAGCCGCTCGCCGGCTCGAGCGCCCACAGGGTCTGGGCGAAGGCCAGGCAGCGCGCGAACAGCGGATCGCGCCCCCGCCGTCCCAGCGCCGCGACGGCCAGCTCGGCGTCGGACGGCGAGTCGAGCGTGACCGGCTTGGGCGGCGCGACCGGCGTGAGCAGCGCGGTCTTGTCGAGCGCGGTGCGGTGGATCGCGTAGCGCTCGTCGCCGGCGTAGATCTCGAGGGCCAGGATGCCGCTCTTGCCGCAGGCCCCCTCGGCCGGCACGAGGTGGGCCTCGAGCGGCGGGCCGGCGGCGGCGTCGCCGCGGGCGAAGGCGAACCGCACGCCGCCGTCGGGTGTGGTGCCGGACTCGAGCGGACGCCAGCCGAGCAGCGTCCCCAGCCAGGAGACGACGAGCAGGGCGCTGGCGTCGCACCCGGCGAGGTGGCTGACCTCGAGCCGGGTGGCGCGCGCGAGCGGACCGCCGCCGACGGGCGGGTCGAAGAGTCCGGCAAACAGCGAGCGCAGGCCGCCGAGCCGCAGCCAGCCCAGATCGGCGACCGGGATCGGGCGCGCCGCCTCCACGAGGCGCTGGAGTTCCTCGAGCTGGTGGGGGGTGAAGCAGCCGCCGGTGTCGAGCACGAGGCGGTCGGTGGCGGGCAGGAGCTCGCGCTCGAGCAGCGAGGCGGGGAGCGCCGGGTCGAGCCAAAACGTGGCGGTGGGGACGCCCGGGATGCCGAGCCCGCGGACGATGGCGCCGAAGTGGGCCTCCGCGCCCCGCGGCCCCACGAGCGTGATCTCCTCCGAGTAGACCATGCGCGTGCCGCCCGGCTGCGAGGCGACGTTGCTCTCGATGCTGGCCTGCACCTCTCCCTCGGTCGCCGCCGGGGCATCGTCGAGGCAGAGGGTGATCGCGCGCGTCGGCAGCGCCGGCGCGATCTCGTCGACGAGGTGCTTGGTCGCTGCGAGGTTCTCGCGCCCGTGCGCCGGGATGATCACGTTCCAGAGCGCGGCGCGCGACACCGCGCCTTCGGCGGCCGGCGCGCCGGTCGCGCTCGCCGACTTCCAGAGCGTGGCGAGCTCTCGCTCGATCGCGCCGATCTCGACGGCGATCGGCTCGCCGCGCGCGAAGCGCTCGAGGTCGACGTGCGGCGGCGGCGGGGGCGGGCTCACGGCCGCCGCCAGGTCCGCCCGTCGGCCTCGATCAGCCGGTCGGCCGCCTCGGGGCCCCAGCTCCCGGCCGGGTAGCTCGCGAGCGCGCTCTTGCCGGCGGCGGTCTCCTCGGCCCAGGCGCGGTGGATGCGCGAGACCCACGACCAGCTGGCCTCCACCTCGTCGGCGCGCGTGAACAGCGTGCTGTCACCCAGCAGACAATCGAGAATGAGCCGCTCGTAGGCTTCGGGCGGCTCCACCCCGAAGGATGATCCGTAACGGAACTCCATGCTCACCGGCGCGATCTCCATCGCCGGCCCCGGCAGCTTCGAGCCGAAGTTGAGCGCGATCCCCTCGTCGGGCTGGATGCGAATGCTGAGCACGTTGGGGCGAATCCCCTCGCCGCGTCGGCCGAACAGCAGGTGCGGCGCCTCCTTGAACACGATCGCGATCTCGGTGGCCCGCTTCGGCATCCGCTTGCCGGAGCGGAGGTAGAACGGCACGCCGGCCCAGCGCCACGAATCGATGTAGAGGCGCAACGCGACGAACGTCTCCGTCGTCGACGTGGGGCTCACGTTCGGCTCGTCGCGGTAGCCCTTGACGGCCTGCCCGACCATCGACCCGGCGGCGTACTGCGCGCGCACGACGTTGCTATCGAGTTCACCTGAAGGAATAGGACGCAAGGCTTTTAGAACCTTCAGCTTTTCGTCGCGGACAGAGTCGGCATCGAAGGCCACGGGCGGCTCCATCGCCGCCAGGCTCATGACCTGGAGGAGGTGGTTCTGGACCATGTCGCGCAGGCTGCCGGCGTGGTCGAAGTAGCCGCCGCGCGCCTCGACGCCCACCGTCTCCGCGCCGGTGATCTGGACGTGGTCGACGAAGCGGTTGTTCCAGACCGGCTCGAAGATGCCGTTGGCGAAACGGAAGACGAGCAGGTTCTGGACCGTCTCCTTCCCGAGGTAGTGATCGATCCGGAAGATCTGCCGCTCGTCGAGGACGTCGTGGATCTGGTGGTTCAGCGCCCGCGCGCTGTCGAGATCGGTCCCGAATGGCTTCTCGATGATGACGCGCGCGAACGGGGGGGGCGGCACGGGGGGCGCCGTGCCGGGGCCCGGCGGAGGCGGCGCGAGGCCCGCCTGGCCGAGGTTGCGGATCACCGGCGCGAACGACGACGGCGGCGTCGACAGGTAGAAAAGGCGGTTGCCCGGAAGCCCGAGCGTCCGCTCGATCTCCTCGAGGCGGGTCTTGAGCCGGGTGAAGGAGCCCGGGTCGTCGTAGGCCCCTTCCTGGTAGAAGACGTGGCTGGCGAACGCTGCCCAGAGCTCGGGATCGAGAGGGCGGCGGCGGGCGTACTCGGCGCAGGCGGCGCGCATCTCCTCGCGGAACGCCTCGTCGCTCGAGGGGCGCCGCGCGAAGCCGATGATCGCGAAGCGCGCGGGGAGCAGCCGATCGCGCGTCAGGCTGTAGAGGGCGGGGAAGAGCTTGCGGTGGGTGAGATCGCCCGAGGCGCCGAAGATCACCATCGCGGCGGGCTCGGGGACCCGTTCCTCCGCGAGCCCTTGGCGCAGCGGGTTCGGCAGCACCGGCGCGGCGGCGGAGGACTCGAGCATCGGCCGCCTCAGGCGGACTTGCGTGCCGCCGGCGCGGCCGCCGCGGCCCCGGCGCGGGCCTCGAAGGCTGCGGCGAGGGTGGCGAGCCCCCCCTCGACGTCGGGGCCGAGGTGGACGCGCAGCACGCGCCGCCCGCGCCGCCGCAAGACCTGGAGATCGCCCAGCGCCTGCGCGTTGCGCAGCGTCGCGAAGCTGTAGACCTCGCCGGGGATGGCGACGTCGGCCGGGACGTCGGCGGTCAGCTGCAGGAAGACGCCGGTGTTCGGCCCGCCCTTGTGGAGCTGTCCGGTGGAGTGCAGAAAGCGCGGTCCGTAGCCGAGCGTGGTCGCGTTGCGGCTCGCCGCCCGGCAGGCGACGCGCATCCGGGTGAGGGCCCCGTCGCGCGCGGGCGTGCGCATGAAGTAGGCGCAGAGGGCGATGTAGTCGCCGCCCCGGGCGGTGTCGAGGTGGGCGCGGATCCGATCGAGATCGCCGACCTCGCAGGTGTCGTCCGCCGCGGAGGTCGGTCCCGACCCGTCGCCCCCTTGACCGGCGGCGAGCAGCGCGCTGGTGGCCAGCTTGGCCTCGGTCACGTTCGGCTCGTCGAACGGGTTCACGCCGAGGCCGGCGCCCGCCATCGCGGTGGCCACCTCCCACCGGAAGAACTCGCGCCCGAGCGCCGCGATCTCGGGCATCGCGATCCGGACCACCGGGTGGCCGGCGCGCTCGAGCGCCGCCACGCCGGCGTCCTGCGCGGGGTCGCCGTCGCCGAGGCGGACGTAGACGAAGATCCGATCGTCGGCGTAGACCTCCGGCGGTCCGAGCGGCTCGGCGTCGATGGGGACGATGCCGCGCCCCTCCTTGCCCGTCGATTCGGCCACCAGCTGCTCGACCCACGAGCCGAGCGAGGCGACGGCCGGCGTCGTCACCAGCGTGAGCTTGTCGCGGCCGGCCTTGGCGGCGGCGCTGAGCGCGGCTCCGAGCACGAGGCCGGGGCTCTCGCTCTCGGGGACCACCGGCCCCGAGGCGGCGGCCATCTCCGAGGACGAGCCGACGAGCGCGGTCGGGTAGGCGCCGATGAGCGCGGCGGGCACCAGGCCGAAGAACGAGATCGCCGAGTAGCGGCCGCCGATGTCGGCCGGGTTGATGAACACCTTGCGGTAGCGCTTCTCCTCGGCCAGCTGGCCGAGGCGGGTGGCGGGATCGGTGATGGCGACGAACGAGGCGCCGGCGGCGGCGACGTCGCCTCCGCACGCGTCGAGCGTCTTCTGCCAGAAGTAACGCTCGAAGGACTGGATCTCGATCGTGCCGCCGGACTTCGACGAGACGATGAACAGCGCCTTCTTGCCGGTGATGGCGCGGTCGACGGCGAGCACCGCGGCCGGGTCGGTGTTGTCGAGGACGTGGAGGGCGAGCTTGCCGGGTATGGGCGGGGTGGTGAGGCCGAGGACCTCGGGGCAGAGCGAGCTGCCGCCCATGCCGAGCAGCACGGCCTCGGTGTAGCCGGCGGCCGCGGCGTCGGCGGCGAAGGCGCCGAGCTCGGCGAGCTTGGTCTGCATGAGCGCGGGCGAGCGCAGCCAGCCGAGGCGGTTCTTGATCGACTTCTCGTGGGCCGGTTCGTCGGAGAACAGCTTCGGGTCCGCGTCCCAGAGCCGCTTGGACGCGTGGGCCGCCGCGAGGCGCGTCACCTCGGCGGCGGCGGCGGTCGCGATCGGCTCGGGGAGGGCCGCGCGCTGGCGGCCCGAGGCGGTCTCGAGCAGCGCCGCTCGCCGCTCGCCGATGGCCCCCATCAGCGTGTTCATCGACATCGAGAAGGCGCTGACGCCGTCGGAGAGGAGGCCGTGGCAGACGCGGGAGAGATCGAAGCCCAGCGCGGCGAACTCGGCGACGGTGTGGCGGGCCGCCTCGAGCCCCTCGGCGAGCGTGGCGCCGGCTCCGTCGCCGACATGACCGTGGTCCATGAAGGCATCCAGCGTGGCCGGCGGGACGGTGTTCACGGTGTCCGCGCCGATGAGCGCGTCGACGTACATCGTGTCGGTGTAGCGGGGATCCTTGGTCCCCGTCGACGCCCACAGCAGGCGCTGGGGGTTCGCCCCCGCGGCGAGGCGGCCACCCGCTGGTAGATCTCGTAGGCCAGCTTGGCGTTGGCGATGGCGAGCTTGCCGAGCAGCGCCTCGGCCCGCGGCGCGTCGGCGTCCTTGGCGGCGGCTTTCCCGGCGAGCAGCTTGTCGCAGACCGTGTCCACGCGGGACACGAAGAAGCTGGCCACGGAGGCGAGCCCCGCGAAGCTCCCCCCGGCGGCGAGCCGATCCTCGAGGCCGGCGAGGTACGCCTCCAGCACCTCCTCGTACTGCAGCAGCGAGAAGATGAGCGTCACGTTGACGCTGACACCGGCGGCGGTGAGCGCGCGGACGGCGGGGATCCCCTCGGGGGTGGCGGGGACCTTGATCATGATGTTCGGGCGGCCGACCGCCTTGGCGAGGCGCAGCCCCTCGGCGACCGTGCCGTCGGTGGCGGCGGCGAGATCGGGGAGCACCTCGAGCGAGACGCGCCCGTCCACGCCGGCCGAGGCCTCGAACACCGGCAGCAAGAGGTCGCAGGCGCCGCCGATGTCCTCGAGCACGAGCGCCTCGTAGATCTCCACGGTGGAGCGGCCGGCGGCGGCGAGCGCGCGCAGCGCCTCCTCGTAGTCGGAGGAGGCGACGATCGCCTTCTCGAAGATCGTCGGGTTGGAGGTGAGGCCGCGGACGCCCTGCGTGACCAGGTCGGCGAGAGCGCCCGAGCGGAGCAGCCCGCGCCGCATGTTGTCGTACCAGATGCTCTGACCGAGCTGGTGCGTCGCTTCCAAACGGGTATTCGAGGTCGCCATCAGCTCTCCTCATACTGCAAGAAGGCGCTCGGGTCACGTTCGCTCGCACGCGGGACCCCGTCCGCGGCCGGCCCGCGGCATGCTACCGTCCCCGCGCTTGTCTTCGACGATAGCCGCCCTGCCGGGCCACGCGATCTTCCTGCTCCTCATCCAGCTCGCGCTCTTGGTGGCCTCGGCCCGCCTCGGCGCCGAGCTGGCCAAGCGGGTGGGGCTGCCGGCCGTCGTCGGGGAGCTCTCGGCGGGCATCGCTCTCGGCCCGAGCCTGCTCGGACACTACTTCCCCAACGCCTTCGCCGCCATCTTCCCGCCGAGCGCGGAGCAGTTCCACCTGCTCGACGCGTTCGGGAGCATCGGGATGACGATGCTCCTGCTCCTGACCGGCCTCGAGACCGACGTGCGCCTCTTGCGCAATCTCGGGCGGGCGGCGCTGATCGCGTCGGTGGTCGGGATGGTGCTGCCGTTCGGGCTCGGGTTCGGGCTCGGCTACCTCCTGCCGGCGCACGACCTCACCGATCCGTCGCACCGGATCCTGTTTTCGCTTTTCCTCGCCACCGCCATGTCGATCTCGGCGATGCCCGTGATCGCCAAGATTCTCGTCGATCTCGATCTCACGAAACGCAACATCGGCCTCGTGATCCTGTCGGCCGGGGTCGTCGACGACACCGTCGGCTGGATCATCCTCTCCCTGATCGCGGGCGCGGCGACCCGCGGCGCGGTGCACATCGAGGATCTGGGATTGACGGTGGTGCTCCTGGCGGGGTTCATCCTCCTCGCCGTCTTCGTGCTGTACCCGATCCTCCGGCTGGCCGTGCGCTGGGCGACCGAGCACTTCAAGACCGGAGACTCGGACCTCGTGCTGGTGATCGTCACGGCGTTCCTGTGCGCGGCGGCCACCGAGAAGATCGGCGTGCACCCCGTGTTCGGGGCCTTCGTCGCCGGCGTGGTCCTCCACCAGACGCCCCGGCTGCGGCGCGACACGATCGAGCGGCTCGAGTCGTTCACCTTCAGCGTTCTGGCCCCCATCTTCTTCGGCATCGTGGGCCTGCGGGTGGACCTCTGGGCCCTGGGCGGGGGCGGGACGCTCGGGCTCGTCCTGCTGGTCGCGTGCCTCGGCAAGCTCCTCGGCTGCGGCCTCGGGGCCTACTGGGGCGGGCTCCGGTTCTGGGAGGCGGCGTCGATCGCCGTGGCCATGAACGCTCGCGGCGCGATGGGGATCGTCGTCGCGACCATCGGCCTGTCGCTCGGGATCCTCACCCCCGGCATGTTCTCGATCACCGTCATGGTGGCGGTGGTGACCTCCTTCATGGCGCCTGTCGGCCTCCGCCTGACCATGCCCCGCGTGCGCATGACGGAGGAGGAGGCGCGCCGGATCCTGGCCTCCGAGTCGATGGGCGCGGTCGACCCGACGCACGTGCGCGTGCTGCTCGCCAGCGGCGGGGGGCCCAACGCCCTGGCCGCCGCCCCGCTCGCCTTCGGCCTCGCGCAGAAGAGCGACGCCGCGGTCAAGGTGGTGCACGTGACGGCGCAGCAGTCGTTCTGGAACCGGCTCGCGCACCCGTTCCGCCGCCAGGTCTCGGGGAGCGTCACCGGCCAGATGGAGACGTTCAAGGAGATGGCCGTCGGGAAGGCGCCGGAGATCGTCGCCAGCCGCGGGGCCAGCATCGCGCACGCGATCTGCGAGGAGGCGCGCCGGGGGGCCGACGTCATCATCGTCGGCTCGGGCGAGGGGCCGTCGATCGGCGGGCCGATCGTCGAAGAGCTGGTCGCCGAGGCCCCCTGCCACGTGGCGATCATGAAGGCCCCCGTGCGCGCGGCCGACTACCGGCGGATCCTGGTCCCCGTCGACGGCAGCGTGGCGTCGCGGCTGGCCGTCGAGCTGGCCTTGCGCTACGCGGAGGCCGCGGTCGCCGATCTGACGCTGGCGGTGCTCACCGAGCGACGGCCCCAGGCGGCGGCTTACTCGGACCTCTCCGGGACGCATCCGGTCTCCGAGGTGGCGTCCACGAGCGACGAGGAGCTGCAGCGGATCTCGGTCGCCTTCCGGGCCTCGGACGTCAAGCCGAGCATCATCCACCTGGCCTTCGATCCCCGCTCGAGCGCCGTCGCCGAGGAGGTGGAGCGCGGGCATTACGACCTCGTGGTGCTCGGCGCCGAGAACCGCGCCATCCAGCACCGGTTGTTCTTCGGTTACGAGAACGAGCGGCTCATTCGCGCCACGCGCGTGCCGGTGGTGGTGGTGGTCCCCAACCTCGCGCGGCTCGCCGAGGCGCGATGACGCCGCCCACCTCGGACGCCGCCGGGCCGCGGTTCGTGCTGGTGGGGGGCGGCGCCCGCTCGGGCAAGAGCCGGTTCGCGCTGGCCCGCGCCGCGGCGCTCGGGCCCCGCCGGCTGTTCATCGCCACGGCGGAGGCGCAGGACGACGAGATGCGGGCGCGCATCGCCCGCCACCGCGCCGAGCGCGCGGGGGAAGGGTTCGACACGCTCGAGGAGCCGCTGGCCCTGCCGGAGGCCATCGCGAACGCGGGCGGGCACGACGTGGTGCTCGTCGACTGTCTGACGCTCTGGCTGTCGAACCTGCTCGTGCGCGGCGCCGGCGAGAGCGCGCTCGGGGCGCGCCTCGACGCCCTCGCCGCGGCCATCGCCGGCCGCCGCGCGCACGTGGTCCTGGTGAGCAACGAGGTCGGCCTGGGGGTGGTGCCGGAGTCGCCGCTCGGACGCGCCTTCCGCGATCTCGCGGGCACTGCTCACCAGCGGCTCGCGGGCCTCGCCGACGAGCTCCACCTGGCGGCGATGGGCGTCGTCGTCCGGCTGCGGCCGCCGCCCGTCGAGATCGTATCCGCATGACCCGCCTCGCCCCCCTCCGGCCGCTGCTGGCGGCGTTCGCGTTCCTGACCCGCCTGCCGGTCCCGGGCGGTCCGTTCGTGGATCGGGAGGTCGGCCGGTCGCTGGCCTTCTTCCCGGTCGTGGGCCTCTTGCTCGGCCTGGCGGCGACGGGCGTCGCGGCGCTCCTGGCCGGAATCGTGGCGCCGCTGATCCTCGCCGTGCTGCTGGCGGCGCTGGGCGCCTTGCTCACCGGCGGGCTGCACCTCGACGGGGTGGCCGATCTCTTCGACGCGCTCGGCGGCGGGCGCGGGGATCGGGCGCGGATGCTGGAGATCATGCGCGACAGCCGGATCGGGGCCCACGGCACCGCCGGCCTGGTGTTCGTGGTGCTCGCCAAGGTGGCGGCGCTGGAGCCGGCGATCGCGCGCGGCGATCTGGTGGCGCTGCTCGCCTTCCCGGTCATCGGGCGCTGGGCCGTCACGCCGCTCGTCGTCCTCTTCCCCTACGCGCGCGCGGAGGGGCTGGGGCGCGCGTTCGCGGGCGAGGCGCGCGCGGCGCAGCTCGCCGGGGCGACCGCGCTCCTGGCGCTGGTGGTCGCCGGCGCCGGGGTCCGCCTGGTGGCGCCGGCGCTGGGTGCGGGGGTCGCGGCCCTGCTGCTGGGCTTCTGGCTGACGCGCAAGCTCGGGGGGCTCACCGGCGACGTCTACGGCGCGGCGATCGAGGTCGCGGAGGTGACCGCGCTGGTCCTCGCCGACGTGATCCGTTGACGCCCCCGCGCGCGGAGGATACGGTCGGCGTAATGGGCGCTCCCATCGTCCACCTCGAATTCAAGAGCGCCGACTTCGACCGCACCGCGGCCTTCTACGCGAAGCTGTTCGACTGGCGGACGGAGAAGAACGCCTCGTCGAGCTACATGAAGCTCGACAGCAGCGACGGCCCCAGCGGCGGCTGGGTCCGCGCCGACCTCGTCCAGGCGCCGGGGCCGATCGCCTACCTCACTGTCGACGACCTCCCCGCCAAGCTGGCCGAGGTCGAGAAGGCGGGGGGCCGCATCCTGGTCCACAGCCTGCCGTTCGCAGGCGGCGGCGAGGTCGGCCTGTTCGCCGATCCGGATGGCAACGTCCTGGGGTTGTGGCGGCGCAAGGCCGGCGCCCCGGGCGCGGACGGCAAGGCCGCGGCGGCGCCCAAGGGCGGCGAGGTCAAGGCCGCCACGCCGAAACCGGCCGCCAAGACGGTGGCGAAGCCGGTCGCGAAGCCCAAGAAGAAGAAGTAGGTCTTGCGCCGCCCGCCCGCCGCCGCCGCCCTGGTCACGGCGGCGCTGGTGTTCGCCTTGATGGCCGTGCTCGCCAAGGTGGCCGCCCGCCGGATCCCCGGGCCCGAGGTCGCCTTCATCCGCTTCGCCGTGGGACTGGCGGCGTTCGCCATCGCCAGCCGCCGCATCCGGATGCGCGCGAACAACAAGCTGGGCCTGGTGATGCGCGGGGCCTACGGCGGCGCCGCGGTGCTGCTCTACTTCCTGGCCATCGCCCATCTCCCGGTCGGGATCGCGACGCTGCTCAACTACACCGCGCCCGTGTTCACGGCCATCTACGCGGCGCTGTTTCTCGGCGAAGGGGTCACGCCGGCGACCATCGGCGCCCTCGGCCTCACGACGGCCGGCGTCGCGCTGGTGATCGGCGGGACCGCGCCGCCGGGCTCATTCGGGATCGGCCCCTGGCAGCTCGTCGGCGTCGGCTCGGCGATGCTGTCGGGCGCCGCGGTGGCCACCATCCGGGAGGTCCGCCGGACGGACGGGTCCTGGGAGATCTTCGCCGCCTTCTGCATCGCCGGTGCGGCCATTACCGGCCCGCCTGCGCTCGCCAGGTGGGTGCGCCCGAGGCCCGCCGAGTGGGCGCTGCTCCTCGGCGTGGGACTGTCGTCGCTGGTCGCGCAGCTGCTCATGACCCACGCCCTCCGCTACGTGCGGGCAGCCGTCGGCGGGGTAATCGCCCAGCTGACGCCGGTCGCCTCGCTCGCCGTCGGGTGGGCGCTGTTCGGCGACAGGCTAGGGGAGCTCGCGCTCGTGGGCGCCGCACTGACGCTCGCGGGGGTCAGCCTCGGCACCTACCTCGCCGCCGGCCGCCCGGCCGACGAGGTGGGCGACTAGCCTGGGTGGCGAGCCTGGGCGACTAGCCCGGGCGACGGGCGGCTCAGCGCGCGCGCGGCACGTCGTCCCGCGCGCCGGGGCGGGCGTACCAGTAGAGCAGGGCGTCGGCGGCGATCGCCGTGTCGGACCAGTGCCAGATCTCGAGATCGAAGCGGAGCGACCGCGCGAACGGAACCGGATCGATCACCAGGAATCGGTTCATGGAGAACAGGCCCCCGAAGCCGTCGCCGGGCGCGCGCGTCTGGGCATGGTACGCGTGCGCGAAGGTCTCGGGGGTCGACCAGGCGAAGCCGAAGTAGTCCTCGGTCCCTGTGCCGAACAGGCTGGGGAAGGCCTCGCCGTCGACGTACACCTTCTCGTCCCCCTCGCCCCACCAGGAGGTGCCGGGCGGGTTCTCGACGTCGAGCAGCGTTCCCACCTGCTGGCCCATCCCTTCGAGCGTGGCGATGTGCCAGTCGCGTATCGGCCGGGTCCGCATCACCTCGCGCGGGCGGAAGCTCGTGTGAAAGACCAGCGCCGCCTCGTCGAACGGCGCCGCGTCGACGGTCACACGCCCGCGCAGCTCCGCGCCGCCCGCCGCCGCCCGCGTCACCGTGACGACGGCGCGCTTGCGGAACGGCATCGGGAACCGGCAGCGGAGGGTGCCGTCGGGCTCCACGACCATCGGCAGCGACCGATAGGGGACGATCTCCGGGGCGGTGCCGAAGAACGCGACCAGCGGGACGGCGACGGTCTCGACCCCGTCGAACGCGAGGTGCAGCACCGTCGCGCGCAGCCTGTCGGACAGGCGATCGGAGGTCGCGAGCCGCAGCTCGGTGACGCGGCCCCCGCCCGGTGGCGCCGCGATCGACGTGACCGATGGGTGCTCGCGGTCGACGGCGACGGGGGCGATCTCGATCGCCGTCCGCCCCGGCCGCGGCTCGGGGGGCGGAAGACCGTCGCGCAGCACGGCAGCGACGCGCCCGATCGCGCCGGCAGCCCGGTCCACCTCCGCGGCCGCGTAGGGGCGGATGTCCTTGGCCGCCTCGGGGCGATAGCGATGGGTGCCGATCTGGTAGTAGACCTTCGCCGTCGGTCTCCCGTTGAACGGATCGGGCGAGACGATGCTGTCGAGCGTGATCACGCAGCGGCTGCGGTAAGGGAACGGGAAGTAGAGGTTGGACCCCCGCGCGGTGACGTGGGCCAGCGGGCTGACGAAGGGCGCGACGGCGCCGGCCAAGAGGCCCGCGGTCGGCGCCTCGAGCGCCGGGCGCGGATCCCCGTCGATGTAGACGCGCAAGGTGCCGGAGGGCGTCGCCGTCCAGATCCGGACCACCGCCCCGGGGCCGGCCGCGTCGAGCAGCACGTAGCGCTTTCCCCCGTCGGGGGCGGTCTCGACCCGCACGAGGTTCGCCTGCGTGTCGGTGATGAAGTCGTCGTTCGCGAACCACGAGTCGCCGTCCTCGGGCCGCCGCGACCGCCGGTCGGTGCTCGCCGCCTGCCCGGCGGAGAAACGCGCCGCCGGCAGCCGGGCCAGGTGGTCGAGGTCCGCCATCTCGTGCAGCAGCGTCAGCACGCTGATCTCGCCGGGCGCCGGCGTCGGCTCGGGGCCGGGTGGCGGCACGGGCGCGGCCACCGGCTGGGGCGTCGGGGCCGAAGGGGCCGGCGGCGGGGCGTCCGCCGACTTGCCGCGCGTGAACCAGACGATGCCGACGAACCCCGCGGTCGCGAGCAGGCCGACCGCGACGTCGCTCTTCCTGATCACAGCCAGCGCCGGAGGCTGTAGGCGAGGCGCTCGAGCAGGCGTTCGAGCAGGCTGCGGGCGGCGAACGTCGCCCGCGTCAGCTCGACACAGGCGGCCATGTCCGCCTCCAGCATGGCGGCGGTGTCGGCGGTGAGGCGGGGGTCGACGGCGTTGACCACCATCTCGAGGTTGTAGGCCAGCGACCGGTGGTCGAGGTTGTAGCTGCCGATGGAAACGAAGCCGTCGTCGACGGCGAGCGCCTTGGTGTGGATGACGTGGTGGCTGCGGAAGATGCGGACGCCCGCGGCGAGGAGCGGGCCGAACACGGCGCGCGCGGCCAGATCGAGGATCCGGGAGTCGCTGGCGAGGGGCACGAGCAGCCGGACATCGACGCCGCGCGCGACCGCGGCGGCCATCGCCCGCAGGAAGCCCGGATCGGGGACGAAGTAGGGGTTGGCGAGCAGCACGCGGCGGCGGCTCTCGCGGATGGCGTAGAGGGCCGCCCGACGGATGACGAACCGATCGCGCAGCTCGCTGTTCGCGATGACCGCCAGGCTCACGTCGCCGGCCGGCGGCGGGTTGACCAGCGCCGCCGGCGCCAGCCGCATCCGCTTGCGCGCCCGGCGGTTCCAGGTGTGCAGGAACTTGGCCTCGATGGTGGCGACGGCGGGCCCGTGCACCTCGACGACGGCGTCGTGCCAGTCTCCGCCCCCCTCGGCGGCCGCGACCCACTCGTCGGAGATGTTGACCCCGCCGGTGAAGGCGACGGTGCCGTCGCAGATCAGGGACTTCCTGTGGTTGCGGCGCCAGAGCGACCACAGGCGCGGGCGCCAGAGCCGGTACTTGTGGTACGCGACGACATGGACCCCCTCGGCGCGCATCTGCTGGAAGAAGCGCGCCGGCGTGTCGCGGCAGCCGGCGTAGTCGTAGAGCAGCCGCACCTCGACCCCGCGTTTCGCGGCGCGGCCCAGCGCGGCCGCGAAGCGCCGGCCGATCCCGTCGTCGCTGAAGATGTACATCTCGAGCGAGATCCGGCGCTCGGCTGCCTCGATGGCGGCCAGCCAGGCAGGAAACGTCTCCGCGCCGTTGCGCAAGAGCCGCACGGCGTGGCCGCCCACGAGCGCCCGCGGATCCTCGACGGGGTAGACGGCGAGCGCGCGGCCGGAACTGGCGTCGCCGACGCCGCCGGCCGTCGCGTCGGCCAGCAGCGCATTCGGGGGTTCCGGGTTCGTCTCTTCGGCTGTGCTCATTGACCGGGCCCGTCGGAGCGCGTAAGGTCTCCGCCGCCGATGGGTCGAGAGGAGCATATAGAATTCCAGGGCCGCGTCATCGAGGTCTTGCCTGCGGGAAATTTTCGCATCGAGCTCGAGAACGGCCACCAGGTGCTCGCTCACCTCGGCGGCAAGCTGAGGAAGCACCGGATTCGCGTGGTCCTCGGCGACAAGGTCACGGTCGCGCTCACGCCGTATGATCCGACGCGCGGGATTGTCGTTTACCGCGGCTAGCGCGGTCCTCTGCACCGCCCTCACCGCGGGCGCCGTGGCGCCCCCCGGCGCGGCCGCGGGCGGCGCCGAGCCCGGCTCGGTCGCGCCGCTCGTCGACCGGGTGAAGGGGACGGTGGTCACCATCCAGAGCACGAAGTTCATCCGCCGGTTCGCGGTCGAGGACCCCTGGACCCGGCTGATGCGCGAGCAGTTCGGCCTCCCGGGGCCGCGCCCCACGCGCGAGCGGCAGGAGGCGCTCGGCTCCGGGTTCGTCGTCGACAAGAGCGGCATCATCCTGACCAACAACCACGTGGTCGCCGGCGCCGACGAGGTGGTGGTCAGGCTCTCCGACAACCGGCGGTTCACCGCGCGCGTGCTGGGGAGCGACCCGCCCACCGACGTAGCGGTGGTGCGGCTCGACAAGCCCCCGGCCGATCTCCAGACCGTGACGCTGGGGGACTCCGACCGCGTGCGCGTCGGTGACTACGTGCTCGCCATCGGCAACCCGCTCGGGCTCGGCCAGACGGTCACCATGGGGATCGTGAGC
>Ga0306921_10003353_pt1 | contig 16258 bp, 16 predicted proteins | sample sta12Cox44000080_FD_203760 | JGI IMG/M metagenome (GOLD analysis project Ga0306921, IMG submission 203760) | Lab enrichment of tropical soil microbial communities from Luquillo Experimental Forest, Puerto Rico - statoxic.12C.oxic.44.000.080 (v2)... | ecosystem: Environmental > Terrestrial >...
CTTCGCTCCCGTAGGCGTGAGCATGATGTTTCCGGGTTTCAGGTCCCTGTGCACGACACCGCTGCGATGTGCTTTATCCAGCGCGTCCGCAATCTGCGCCCCGAACTTCAGCACCTGTTCCATGGGAAGAGGGCCTTTTTCCAGCCGCTTGGCGAGCGTCTCGCCCTCGACGCATTCCATCACCAGAAAATCGACCCCGTCCTGGTGACCAACGTCGTGCAACACGCAGATGTGCGGATGATTCAGGCTGGAGATGGTCTTGGCTTCCTGCTCGAAGCGCTGTTTGCGGACCGGATCACACGAAAACTCTTTCGGCAGGATTTTGAGGGCAACGATGCGCTCCAGCCGCGTATCTCTTGCTCGATACACCTCTCCCATGCCGCCTGCGCCGAGAGGCGAGACAACCTCATATGGTCCGAGCTTTTGACCTGGAGCTAGGGACATAATTGACGCGATTATAGCCCTAGAACAGAGCTTTGACACTTCTTCGGTCAATTAGTCCCCGATTTAACGAAGGATACCGGAGAACTTCAATGACAGGACCCATCGTCGCTGAATTGGCCACTTGCGGCCATGGCTCCCAGGAAATGCCCGCACTTTATGATGCGTTGGTTTAGGTCATCATGCTGAAGCGCATCTGGCGCGATATAGGTCAAGTTAGCTCGCATATTGACGTATTTATCGCTGAGTTTGCCCATGTTCAGATACACGTTGTTCAAGAGTTGGTATGCATTGTGGTCGGCCGTAGTGGTAGCGGCGACGGAGGCAAAATGAAGGTTCGTGGTGGCTTGCGCCCGATAGGGCTGGAGTAAACCAGCGGAAAGTGGGATGCCATTTTGGATCGCGGTTTGAAGTGCAGTGTGCCATTCCCGCAGAGTAGACATCTGCTCGATGCCAGCATTCAAGAATTCCCGCGAAAATCCTTGATCGGCGGCAGGGCCAGCAGGTTGGCTTGGAGTGTGTTCGACCGCTGGAGACGCTATTGTCGATGAAGCCTGGTTAGGGGAACTGGCAGGAAGACTGAGGGCGACAATCGCACCAGAAGAACTGATTGAACCATTGAGTGCATTTGCGAGAGCTTCCAGACCAACATAGGGATGGCCGCTCACGTAGATGACTGGCACTTCTGTTGACCGCCCATTGAGTACGAGCGTGTGCCTCTCAGCGGCTCTCAAATAGAACGCGCTCACAAGAATGACGAGAACCCATAATACGTTTGTCCGTGGAGTGGAGGGTTTTCCGAACATGACGGGTCTCCTACGATTGAGATACTGAATTTTTTATTCCCTGCCATCAATTGACACTACCACTACTAAGGGCGATAGGTCCTGAGAAACGAGGTAATCGCCGAGTTGGTTTTGTGACCTGCAAGCGACAACGCCTTTACAACTGCCCTGTTACTGTGCTGCGGGTAGTGGCGTCCAATTGTCGTAGGTCGCAATGAGGATTGTTTGAGCAAAAGGAGTTTTAGATGAACAGGAAAATGCATTTCCAGGGGGCTCTGCTGCTGGCCGGAATGACTGCATCCGCTTTTACCCCCATTGTGGCGCGGAGCGCTCCGCCGGAGCCCAGCGCCGTCACCGTTACAGTGACCGCAGCGGGCAAGAAAGACGCTCCCGCGAGTGCAGTTAAGAAAGACGATGTGCAGCCGTATCAAGGCAAGGAACGCAAGCAGGTCGCGGACTGGAGACGCGGCGAAACACTCTTCCTGGCGGTGCTGATCGACGATTCACTGAGGAGCAGCATCGCCAATCAATGGAACGATCTAAGAGCGTTTGTTATGACTCAGCCGCCAACCACTTACATTGCCGTCGCGTACGCACGCAACGGAACGGCTATGGTGGCGCAGGATTTCACCCAGGATCATGCGCTCGCCGCAAAGGCTCTGCGCCTGCCGTTGGGAAGTGGCGGGGCATATGCGAGCCCTTACCTCGCCCTCCAGGACTGGATGAAGCGCTGGCCCGAGTCCCGGGAACGCAAATCGATACTCCTTTTTTCCTCGGGCATTAACTATTTTCGCGGAGGCTCCGGTATCGCGGATCCTGACCTTGATTCGACCATTGAACGCGCGCAGAAAGAAAATATCAATATCTGGACGATCTATGCCCGCGATGCGGGGAGTGGCCGCGGTTCGTTCCGCACTTTCAATGCCCAATCGAACCTGACCCGGCTTTCGGAAGAAACCGGCGCCAAGTCGTACTACCTTGGTTTCGGCGAACCCATCAACCTCAAGCCATACTTTGACGAAATCCAGATGCATCTCAACAACCAATATCTCCTGACATTCGACAGTGGCAACGGCGGTGGGAAAAGAAAAGGCCGGTTCGATCGCTTCCATGTGACCACCGAGCTTCCGAACACAAAGTTCCTCACGCCGTCGGCAGTGTTCCTCCCGGCGAGCAGGAGCTGAAGGACGGAACGTTAGCTGTCCTAAGAAAGAGATTTTCAGCAACCAAGGACGCTTGGGATTGGAAGACTACTCGAACGAATCGAAGGGCTTCTGTCAGGAAGTGCTGGAGGGACAAGTAAGTATGGTGACGATGAATTCAAACAGTCAGCCGTTGGTAGAACTAGAGGCGGAAATTGTCGAGTTGGAAGAAGCGATCCCGGACCGAGCAACATGGGATCGCTTCTTGGATACCTTGAAGAAACTTCTCACTGAAGCTCAAGACTACCATCGCGAAGGGCATGTGCAGGAAGCCCGTCTCACCCTGAATTCCGCTTTCAGGATTGTGGAACGGGCGAAAAGAGAGCTCAAGAAGTAGAACTTCCTTCGCTTAAATCGATGTACTGGCGTCATCGCTCCGTTGGGCTCAAATTCCGGTAAACCTTGGTGATTTCATTGAATCCGCCGCGTCAATGGACGTAGTTTCTCCGACGAGTTTGCCATCGCTCCATGCTGACGGTAGATCGCGACTTCATCACGGGAGAAGTCATTACGTACAAGAACTACCTGTCATCGCGAGCGAAAGTAACATCGAACGTTCTTACACCGGAAGCGAAGTGCTGTATGGAGCCAACTCAGGTTACAGAATGGTTGAATAAAAAAGACTCCAGCTTGACAAGGCGATGTCAAGCAAATTGTGTAGCAATCATCTTAGTCTCATGCGCAAACTCGCAAAACTTACTTCGATCTTATTTGCCTTTGTCTTTCTCGGAATGCAGTTCGTTCCGACTGCCACAACGCCCAAAACCTCGGCAACCACCGGGGCCCACTTGGCGGAGGCGATCAATCCGCAGGTGGGTGCCATTCTCGATCGCTCATGCCAGGACTGCCACTCTAGCCGCACAACCTGGCCATGGTACAGCCACGTCGCACCTGTGTCGTGGATGGTCTTCAAACACGTAAGCGCCGGACGTGAAATCCTCGACTTTTCCGACTGGGCGAATCAGCCCCCCTCCGGGGACGAACGCATGCTGATCTGCGACGCCGTGTCCGACGGCAGGATGCCGCTGCCCGAGTACACGTTGATACATCGCAACGCAAAGCTTTCAAAGCGGGATGTCGAATTGATCTGCAACTGGGCTGCCGCCCCGAGCGCGCCTCTGACCTCGCAGAAGGTCAGACGCAGTAATCTCTCCACTTCGGAATCTGCGTGTCGATCGCATTGCGAAGGTAGCGTCTCCAAGCTACCCAAAGCGGCGAACACGGTGGAAGGAAAAAACTAGTGCGGCGGATCTCAAACGAAAACTGATTGAACTTGCTGAACTGTACGGATCGCGAAGTTCTGGTGGAGGATTGCGCCTCCGGCCAGTCGCTGATTCAGGAATTTCGATCAGCAACCAAGGGAAGGCGACATTGTCACAACAATAATGCCCACGGACGAGAAACCTGGCGATTTAAAGATTGTTGGCAAGACGACCTCCGTATCCAGAGGAAACGCAGCAGTGAGGAATAGCCTAATTCGTTTGCATTTGGAATAAATGGAGCGCTGCGCGTGTCTATATGTATGACGCGTGGTGATGTGCAAAGAGAACGCAGAGACCAAGAGGAGAACATGGATTACGACAAGATGAAGGCGTTGATGGAAACGAGCCGCAAGGAGTCAGCAGGACAACGCGAGCCGGAACCCAAAACGTTTCCCAGGTCGGATTCTAGGCGAGATTGGAAATATCTCGGTTACCAAGCAAGAAAACGGATGGCAGCCTAGGAGAGGCGGCAGTCATGACTACGCCAACGATATTTCAGTGGTACCAGATTTTACGTCAACACTATCGATTTACGGTGCTCCAGGCGGTGCGCGGCGCGCTTTGGCTAGCGAGCTAACCAGCCCAGGTTCTGAGCGCTTGCGCTGGATAAACGACCTTCGCGGTAAGTTAGGTCACGGTACCCAATGGACGGTTTGCCGACTCCTATGATAGGCAGCGACAGGATCGCGAGCGTGATTACCCTTCGCCGCCGTGCTCCTTGATTACCTTGCGAGGATCCTTGTCCTCTCGTAGCCCCGCGAACTTTGAATGCCGAAGATGGTCCGAGGGGGTCCATTCGAGAAATTCGATACGCGCCACGAGCTGGGGTCGAACCCAAACGCATTTGTCCATGTCAGCCGCGGTTAACCCTTCACCCCAGCGTCCCTTATGTCTCTCCGGAAGATTGACGAACGGACATTTCGAGATGATTAAGGGCTTGAGCCTGGCGAATATCTGGCGTCTCGAAGCTGGCACAAAGCCGTTCCGGACTCGGGCGACGTAAATCAGATCCTCTCCTCGGTAATATCCAACAACGATGGCATCCACTCCGTGTGTGCCCGGAATGTATCCTCCGATCACAAGTTCTTGTCCACTGTTCAACCGGTACTTGGCCCAGGACCCGCTGCGCTTGCCAATCTCGTATCGGCTGTCCTTCCTCTTGGCAACAACACCTTCCAACCCTTGGCCGCGAGCAGCACTGACCATGTCCTCAACGGACGCTTCAAAATAGTCCGTAATACGGATCCGGGGAGACTCAAACTTCAAAACAGCTTTCATGATCTGGCCGCTCGACAAGTGATAGCTGTGTGAGGTTGCGATTGTCGTAAACGAGTCAGGACACGCGAACGGCGAAGTCTCTCGCTCGATTCGACTAAACTTCTCTCAACGGTTTCCGTCTTCAATGCCCGTTCTATGCCCGACGCTGCCTACCGGTCCACTACGGATGCAAACGGAGCAGAACGTCGAGGATTTGTGTAATTCCTTAAGGTTAAAAGACATTTCATCTTTTCAAGGGGTTGTCTGGTTTGCGCGGGTGATCGGGATTCTGACTCTGGATCTGGCTATCCTGGTTCGAGTCCAGGCCTCCCAGCCAAATTTTCTCCTTTCCCGTGAATGACTTGGCTTTTTCCTCGGATCCCGTTTTCCCGTTGAAGATCAAATACCGCCCTGGTTTTATGGCCCGAGACGATGGGCTCTATGCCTAAACTATACCCAAACTCAGCGGAGGGATACCGACTGGAGCTTCAGAGCTGCGTCTCTGAGATCGCCGTCTACGATATTGTAACGTCCATGGCGACGCGTTCGGGTACCGCTGCGCGCACCAAGTTGCGCACTCCGGTCCGTCGGTCATGCCGTGATCGGCATGACAGGAGCTATGCCGCATGAACAACTCTGCCGAGTCGCGTCCGACCGTGTTGTGGGTCGTGGATTTTCTGTTCGACAACTCGGCATAGTTTGAGGGCACTTTCTGTGTCCAAAGGACCAGGAGGTGCTGTATGCATCAATTCTTTTCGAAAACTGAAACTCTATTGAGGTTGCGCCGAGGACCTTTGGGCAACTACCTGGATCGGTACGCCGCCTGGCTCTCCGAGCAGGGCTTCTGCCGGGTACACGGTCGGTTACAGTTGGTCCAAATCGCCGATTTCAGTCTTTGGCTCCACAACCGGGGACTGACTATCGTCGACGTCCAACCTGCGACAATCGACTCCTTCATCGAGGATCGACGGCGAAGGGTCAAACCTCACGCCGAGCGGTGCACATTACAGCGCTTTTTGAAACTCATCAGACCAGAGGCATGCACACAAGTTTCTCCGCCCCTTACTGCTTCCCAAGTTCTTTTCCAGGATTTCCGTCGCTATTTTCTGGAGGAACGCGGGGCCGCGCCTGCCTCTTACATCACGTTTCAGCCAATTCTCCACCAATTCCTTTCCGAATGTTTCCCTGATGGCACCATCGACTGCGCGCGTCTGACTCCGAAAGATGTGATTGGATTCGTCTGCCGACACGCCTATCGTCACAGCTCAGGCCGTGCCAAGCTGTTGATTACAGCCCTGCGCGTTTTCCTTCGCTATTTGTGCCAGCGTGGGAGCATTACGAGCGATCTGGCAGCCAGCGTTCCCCGTGTAGCTATATGGCCAGGATCAACTATCCCGAAGTTCCTTTCTCCAGATCAAGTTCGCCAAGTGCTCGCCCAGTGCGATCTGAACAGCGCCATCGGAAAGCGGAATTACGCCATTCTGCTGCTGCTTTCCCGACTGGGCTTCCGTGCCGATGAGATCGTGCGTCTCACCCTCGACAACATTGACTGGGAGAACGGTCGCCTTCGTTTCCGCGGGAAAGGCGGACAATGGGCTCAGATGCCTTTGCCGGCCGACGTCGGAGAAGCCATCGTCCGCTATCTTCAGCGCGGACGCCCCCATTCTTCGTGTCGTCGCTTATTTCTCCGTCACGCGGCCCCCAAGACGGGTTTCGCCAACTCGGGAGCTATTTCCACTTTGGTCCGGCGCTCGATCATCCGAGCTGGCATCAGCTCCCAGCGTAAGGGTTCACATTTGTTTCGACACAGTCTTGCCACACGTATGGTCAACGAGGGGTCTTCTTTTCCGGAGATTGCCGAACTGCTGCGGCATCAATCGATCGAAACAACAAACCTCTATGCCAAAGTTGATTTTCAGGCACTCCGAAGTATCGCACTGCCGTGGCCGGGAGGTGCGCAATGATTCCGCTACACCAAGCCGTCCAGGATTACTTGGTTCTGCGCCGCAGTTTGGGATTCAAGCTCCGTTGTACCGGGGCATTGCTCTTGAAGTTCGCCACCTTCGCTGAGTCTCGAGGAGCAGAATACGTGACGATCTCACTGGCGCTGGAGTGGGCTACGCAATCCTCCCATCAGCAACCAGCAACCTGGGCCGAACGAATGAAGGCCGTTCGGGTCTTCGCTAGGTTCCAACATGCCATCGATCCTCGGACTGAGGTTCCACCCTTTGGCTTGCTGCCTTATCGACCTCGTCGTTTGCGGCCGTATCTTTACACTGACGAAGAGATTAGGCGCTTGCTCGAAGCCACAGCGCACTTGCGTTCCATAAAGGGAATGCGGCCTCACACTTACCACTATCTGCTCGGTCTTCTGGCCGTATCGGGCCTTCGTATCAGCGAGGCTTTAGCATTGCGGGAGCAAGACGTTGATCTCCAGGCGGGAATACTCACCATTCGTCAGAGCAAGTTCCAGAAGTCACGCCTGGTGCCTCTTCATCCTTCGACGGTGAATGTCATGCGCCATTACGTCGAGCGGCGAGATCTGCTCCTTCCTACCCGAAGCAGCGATTCCTTCCTCGTCTCTGATTCGGGTCGCCCGCTGGAGGTATCTGCCGTGCGTCGCACGTTTTATGAGCTCTCCCGCTGGGCTGGCCTGCGACGCGGATCCATCAACCGCGGCCCGCGCCTCCACGATTTCCGTCACCGTTTTGCCGTTGAAACCCTAATCCGCTGGTACCGTGCCGGGCAGGACGTGCAGCGTCGCCTTCCCGTGCTCTCTACTTTCTTGGGCCATACCCATGTCAGTGACACCTACTGGTACTTGGCGCATTGTCCCGAACTGATGGAGTGGGCGGTCAAGCGGCTGGATAGTCAGTGGGAGGTACAGCAATGAACACTGCCTGCCGCACGTCTTTTTCTTTTCTACTCCAGCGGTTCTTCACCGAACGACTCATGAACCAACGAAATGTGAGCTTCCATACCATCGCTTGTTATCGCGACACTTTTCGTCTGCTGCTCGAGTTTATTCATCGCCAAAAACATCGAGTACCTTCTCAACTTACCTGGGAGGACTTTGATGCACCATTAATCGGGGCCTTTCTCGATCACTGTGAGAGAGACCGCCACAATGTGGCCCGCACACGCAACCTTCGTCTCACCGCCATTCGTTCCTTCTTCCGCTATGTCTCCTTCGAGGAGCCCGCTCAGGTGGCCAGAATCCAACACATCCTCGCCATTCCCAATAAGCGCCAACCGCGGAGGCTGATCGGGTTCGTGACTCGTCCCGAGGTGGAAGCTCTGCTCGCTGCTCCGGATCAACGGACGTGGAGCGGACGCCGGGACCACACCTTCCTCCTACTCGCTGTTCAAACTGGGTTGCGCCTTTCGGAGGTGACCGGATTGCGCCGGCAAGATGTCATCCTTGGTATCGGTGCTCATGTCTACTGCCTGGGCAAAGGCCGCAAGGAACGTCGCACTCCGCTTGCGAAACGCACGGTTGACGTTTTACGTAGCTGGCTCCGAGAGCCACCGCGCGGTCGGGATGATATCGTGTTCCCGAACGCGCGCGGCGGCCGTTTGAGTGCCGACGGCGCGCAGTACCTGCTGGCAAAGCATTTGGCGACGGCCCGCCAAAGCTGCCCCTCACTTCGCGAGAAACGCGTCACACTACATGTGCTTCGACACACTACGGCAATGTCGCTGCTCCAAGGCGGCGTGGATACCTCGTCCATCGCGCTATGGCTTGGGCACGAATCACCTGCAACCACTCACATCTACCTGGATGCAAACTTGGCACTCAAAGAACAAATTCTGGACAAGATCGGAACCTTGGACGGAACGAAAACAGGACGTTACCGTCCGGAAGACCCCGTTTTGAAATTCCTAAAGAGCCTGTAAATGGGTCCAAACTATGCCGAGTTGTCGAACAGAAAACCCACGACCCACAACACGGTCGGACGGCGACTCGGCATAGTTTTTCATGCGGCATAGCGTCGCAGGTCGTGAAACAGCAGGCCCTCATAGCGCCGTTGGTCGCGCACCAGTCTTGACACGGAATTCGTGACACACACTATATTCGTGTTATGAGAACAAAACTTCGCAATGTCACTGTGACCCTAGAGGAAGACGTGGCCCGCTGGGCGCGCATCGAGGCGGCACAAAAGGAAACGAGTGTGTCGCGTTACCTCGGAGAGCTCCTGAAAGAGCGCATGCTCGAGAAGGGCGCTTATGATGGCGCCATGCGTCGCGCTTTGGCGCGCAAGCCTTTCCTGAAGACCAATGGCCGCTACCTCTCGCGCGAGGAAGCTCATGACCGCGCCCGTCTTCGTTGACACAAATGTTCTCATCTACGCGGTAGACCAAGGCGATTTGAAGAAACAACAAGCGGCCCGGGCGTGGCGGACTGAACTGTGGAAGAGCCACCGCGGTCGAATCAGTTTCCAGGTGCTGCAGGAATTTTATGTGAACGTCGCACAAAGATGGCCCAGTGCTCGCGAACAGGCGCGCGCGGAGGTCCGAGATCTCCTGGCCTGGTGCCCTGTCGCAATTGACGGGACCATTCTTGAACGGGGATGGAAAATCCAGGGTCGCTATCAGCTCTCGTTCTGGGATGCATTGATCGTAGCTGCAGCGAAATCCGTTGCCTGCCGTTACCTGCTCACAGAAGACTTGCAAGCCGACCAAGAGGTGGATGGGATTACGGTAGTAAACCCATTCCTTCGCGACCCCGCTTCTGTTTTGCTTGGCAATTACTAGGGGATGAGGGACATGTAGGGAATCTGAAGCTGGAGTGCCACAATAGAGCAGTTTCGGCATTCGCAGAAAGGGAACTCGACTTCTACGGAGCGTGTAGAACTCGAGCGTTGTTTGCGGCGATGAACCTGTTGTACGGTGCGAATAGGCTCGCGCATTTCACTCAGCGCTGTGGCGATTGACCGGCGAAAGGCCCGCCGACCAGTTCTCGACACTCGAGGAAAACGCGTCGCCGGTCTCGATGCAACAAACTTGTGTATGCGAACAGAAGCAAGAACTCGGAATTATCAGTAGAATTGTTGCGTTTCCGCGTCCAGAGCATAAACGTCTTGCAGGCCTGTGTCGCGCAGCAAAAGCGGGGAATCGTTGGGATCCAGCCCCATCCAGTCGTCCCAATATCCCGTCGGTCGAAAATCCTTCAAGTCGGCAACGCGCACCACTTGCGCGTCGCTCAGCCGCATCCGGAACACTGCCGGAGCCTCGGGCCAACTTAGGAAGAAAAGATAGGTTCCATCCTTCGACCAGCTTGGAAAGCTGACATTTCTCTCCCGAAATACCTCGGTCCATTTCTGCTTGGCCCGGTCGAAAAGCATCAGGCTCTGCGAATTCGACCGGATCGCTGCGATGTATTTTCCGTCTGGCGACCAGCGCGGGGAGAATAACTGCTCCGACCCCGGCACAACGATAACTCGGTGCGTTTTCAAGTCCAGGATCCGTATTCCTATCGTCGCCGACGCATAGGTGCTTCCAAACACCAGCGCACTTCCCTCCGGCGACCAGTACGGGTCGGCCTCGGGATGGTCATCCCCGGGCAGCAATTCCTCGGGGCTCCCAATTTCCGACGAAACCACGTAGATTTTTGCCGGTTTCCCTGACGTCGTCGAAAAAAATGCGATCCGTTTTCCGTCTGGCGACCATCGCGGCATCGACGCATACAAAGGCGCGAAGCTCAGCTGCAGCCGCTGGCTACCGTCGAGTCTGCTTCGCCACAGCGTGCCTTCCGGGAACATCACATAGGCCACCCACTGGCCGTCTTTCGAGAAGCACAGGTGTTCGGCGGAAATCCCCGACAGGTATGGCACCAGGTGGTTCGACTGCGAATCATATCGGACTAATTCCCCGCGCGGTCTTCTTCCCGTAACGAATACCTTCTTCCCATCTTTGCTTGGCAGTGGCGAAGAAAGAGCCAGCGGCCCGGAGGTCAGTTGCACGGGTTCAAGGCTCTTTTTCCCCGTCCAACTGGTTCTTTCCCGCAGCTCCCAGATGCTTCCTTGCGACGAAAACAGGAAATGCTTCCCACCCGGTGTCCACATCCCGCAACACTCTGACGGAGGGTGGTGCCAGCCATCCAGCAGCGGGTGAGCGTTCTTGCCATCCGACGATATTTCCCAAAGCGAAGTTGCATTTGTCTTGTGGTCCCGCAGTGTAACGCGCAACACACTCGCATCCGGTGACCATTGCGGGGATGTGACCCAACCCGGCATACTCGCCAGCAAACGCGACTCCGTTCCGTCGCCGTTGGCCAGCAACAGGTTGTTCCCTTGGGCGTTAACCAGTTGCTTGCCATCGGGAGACCACGCTCCGGCGTGCCCCAGCGCGTCGCTCAGGCGGCGCGGCGGCAACCCTCCCAGAACCGGCAATGCCCACAACGGCCCGTCGAACGCCGTGCCAGGCTCCCCTTGGGCGACGAAGGCGCTCAATGCGTCTGAAATCAACAGCGCTGAGCCGTCCGGTGACACATTCAGAATCTGCATGCTGACCGATGGCGCAGAAAGAGGCACCACCTCTCCTCCACTGCTCGACACTTGCCCCATCGACGAGGAATCTCCAACCACCGAGGTGTTGTATTGCAGGTACAGACGCGCCCCGTCCGTGCCCGCCAGCACCTTCGCGCGGCCATCGTTCGTAATTTGTGCTGCGCCGGAAAGCTTCAGCGGAGCAGGCACGGAAGTCAGGGAGTAGATGAAAGCCGCAAACGCAAGCACCGCTACGCCGACTGACCCGACAAGCCAAGGCCATGGAATCGGAATCTTCGCGACCGACTCACGAACCCCGGCAAGCCTCGCGGTTGCATGCCGGGGGGCCTGCCGCGCGATCTCCGTCCGCTGCGCCGAGTGGCTTGCCCCCGACAACGCCGACTCCACGTCCCGCTTCAACCGTTGCAGGTCGACTCTCATCTCCGCGGCGCTCTGGTACCGCAGGTTGCGGTCTTTCTCGAGCGCCTTCAGGATGATGCGCTCGAGTTCCGCCAGCAGTTCGCGATTCAAACTAGCCGGCGGCAACGGTGCGTCGTTCAGAATCGCAGACAGAATGACTCCCAGGCTTTCTCCCCGAAACGGCACCCGGCCCGTCGCCATTTCATACAAGACAACGCCAAACGAAAACAGGTCGGTGCGCGCGTCCAGCTCCCTTCCGCGGACCTGTTCAGGAGACATGTAGGACACCGTGCCCAGCGTCGATCCAGGACTCGTCAGGTGATATTCGCCGTCCAATGCATTCGTCAACGTGTCGCCCGATTCGATCTGGTGTTGGCCACTTCGCGCCGCCGAGACCTTGGCCAGTCCGAAATCGAGAATCTTTGCGTGGCCCCGCTTGGTCAGGAATATATTCGCTGCCGTAATGTCGCGATGAACGATCCCTTCAGCGTGGGCTGCATCAAGCGCATTAGCAATCTCGGCTGCCGCTGACAGAATCAGTTCGGTCTCGAGCGGATGCCCCGCAACCCGGTGCTTCAGGGTCATCCCATCCATGAACTCCATGGCGATGAACGGCCGATTGTTTTCCACCCCGATTTCGTAAATCGTGCAGATATTCGGATGGTTCAGGGCAGAAGCGGCCTGCGCTTCGCGCTGGAACCGAGTCAACGTGTCGGGGTCTGCGGCCACATCATCCGGAAGGAATTTCAGGGCGACAAAGCGGCGCAGGTCGGTGTCCTCCGCTTTGTACACCACACCCATCCCTCCACCGCCAAGTTTCTCAAGGATGCGGTAGTGAGAAACAGCCTGGCCAACACGGGACGGCGAATCGGGCATGTTTGGCCATCTTAGTTTGTGTCTCGAAGCCAAGTCAATTAATCATGGTTGGCCTCATGGTTGGCCAGTTCCTAGGATGGCTGCTACTGGCGCGTCAGGCCAATTCTTGCCCGCTCGCCCCGCAACAGAATAGAAATGGGAATATTGATGACTCTTCAACGTAGGCAAGATGATTAGCCAACCGGGTTGACCGAAAACTCTGATTCTGGGCGGTCCAGCGCAACCTATTTCGCTGGTCATTTTTCAAGGATTTGCAAATACCTGGCTGGAAGGGTTCCGATCTTTAGCGGCACGCGCTTGTTGTAATTAAATGGACCAAATCGGATGTAGCTTGATCTGCACGCGACCAGTGGGCGAAGACGGCTTTGTTTTCGCAATGAAAACATGTTTCAAAGCTTTTTTCTTGAATCCGTGTGTTTTTGGCCTCAATCGTGTACTCGACACCGGTATCAACCCAGAACTTGGCGTAACCATTGTCGTCGGCATGGGCCGATTTCGACGAGCCCTTTCCGCTGGCTGGTTTAACCGTTACCTGTAGGCGGGCCCTCTTCTGGGGCCGGCATTGGCCGTGAAACACTTCGTAACCAAGAAAAAACAGCAGCACTGTCAAAACATTGACTCCTCTGAGGCCGACTCCGGTTGCACCGTCCCCTTGACGCAATTCACTCGTTTGCTTGCGCTGAACTCTTGGCCTTAGTTAGAGCACGTGCAGGACCGTTGTCTGTCGATGATGTGCGAAGCAGAAGGTTCGGAGGAACTGTCACCTGTGACAGTTGCACGTAGTAAAGGGCAGCACCGACGGTTGTTTGATCCCGTCAGGCCCCGCTGAAAAGAAGGACTGAAAGTCCGGAAAGCCAACGAAGGAAACTGTTCCCGGAATAGCCAAGTAAGCGACTGTCCGGTTTCGGAGGACTGTCACCAGCGGGAGTTGTAGTTTTCAGCGAACAAAGCAGAATTCGATGCGCCTCGAGACGCATGAAATCCTCAGCGCATCCTCATTTCTGCTCGGCAGTTTCAATAATGGGCAGATTCGAAGCAATCTTCAGATCGACGAGCAGTTGAATTTGGTTTTCCACCTGAAAGAAGCGCACCACGAGAATCGCAGGCAAAGACTTTTTCATGAGATCGTAGTACTTGCGGCGAAGGGCCATCCTTTGATCGTCGAGGGCCATCACTCGTTGTGCCAGTTCGTCAGCCTTTTCGTTCGTCATGGTCAGAAAATTGGTCGCGTACTCTTGAACGATGGCGAGCTTTTCGTCGCCGAGTTTATCGAGATTGGCCTCATAATCGTTATAAATGGGCCAGAAAATCCGTGCTTGTTTATCGTCCAACTGCATGGTCTCGTTGATGATTTGTCTCTTCTGGGCATTCAGGTCTGAGCGCAGGAGCTCAATATAGGTTTGAGTATTGAGCACCTGACTCTCAGACGGATCTTTTACGTGTTTTTCCTGCGCGCGCAACGTGGTCACAACAACCGCCGAAAAGCTCAAGACGAGAAAAACGGATCGAAAATTCATGAAATCCTCCAAGCTTGGAAATTGGTCGGACGCAACGCTACTCTATTGCACGATCGGAAGTGTCACCGGTTGTTCTAAATGGAATTCGAGCTGCGTTTCGGCTGGAATTTGAACCTGATCACCCTTTTGCACAACCGACAGCGCGCCTCCTGCTACTGCTCCAATCGCAGCGCCCATCCCAGCGTTGCCGGCAATGGCCCCGATGGCGGCGCCCAGACCCGCACCTCCAAACAGGCGTCGGAAAGAGCGGCGCGTTGAACTTTTTCCTTTCGAATCAAAAACATCGGTGTCAATCGGAATCGCGACTCCGCCGATTACGATTTGCGTAAGTTGCAGCTTTAGCTGGGAGCTCCCGGAACCGCGCCTGGCTGAGTTTGCTTCGAGCACCTGGCCATAGACCGTCGTGCCCATTCTCGCAACGACATAGCCCTCGGCAGCAAGATCCGTGGCGAGCGTTGCTGTGAACACCTGGCCGCTATAAGCCGAACTAGTGTCCAAGGTATCGTTCATTCGAACGAAAAGGATGGTACCGGGAGGGACCGCGATACGCTCTGACGGCGCAGGTTGGGGCGGAGCCGGGATCGGGCCGAAATTCAAATTGTCAACTTCCTGATAAGGATAGATCTGGGTCCTTCCATCGGTGCCTGTGAATTGTATCCCTTGTGGAGTCCGGCCATTAAAGGTGCCATAGATTGTCTGACCGCTTTTCAGGTGTAACGTGTCGGCGTACACTGTCAACCCCGCAGCCAAGAGGGAAATGCAAAGTGCGAGCGCTCTAAATTTCATCTAAACCTCGCTTCTGAACAGGCTAATAAAAAAGCTACCAAAATGACGTTCCTGTCGAGAATCGCCCTCGATTCCTCTGTATAGGTGTTTCGCGTAGCCAGCGATACTGGCCAAAGTGACAGTCCCCATCGGCAAACACGAGCAGGGCCGAGGCCGTCGATCACAAATGACAACCAGGGCTAACGCACCTCCTGGGCAGTCCGCCTGTCCCCGTTTTCTTCGCGAACACGATAGGTCAGGCGCCAAAACCGACAACTGCCGCTTGCGGTGGGTCATCAACAACTGGGTGGGTCATGACACGACGAGGCAGCGGGCGAATTGGGTCTCCTCGGGCAGCCGACGTGGCTGGCGTGACGGGCCGGGGAAAAGCGATTGGCGTTAGAACCGGAACTGGACACCAGTCTGGAAGCGGGGGTTGCTTTGACTGTTGTTGCCACCAGTGAAGTTGTTGCCGAAGCGGGTCAGGACATAACCCGCATCCACGATTTGGATGGTGTTCTTTTCGGTCGCCGCGAAGTCGCCGCCGCCGCCGTCGAGGCAAAGGCATTGTTGCTGGGTGACTTCGAAACGCAGACAAGGCCAGTAATCTTGGTGCAGGCGTTAGCGTAAGGTTCGAGTGAGCACCCCCAGCAATACTTCGCCAAAAGGCTCGAGCTTGTCCACGCGGAGCTTTATTTCGGGACCGAACATGTAGGTAACGCCAAACGTATACGACGAGAAGTTGAATCTGGATTCGCGAACTGCGGATGATTCAAGGTATTGAAGAATCCGGCTCGAAATTCAAGACCGCTTTCTTCTCGTGGCCAATGAAGCGCCGCCAGTTGTGAGAGGGAAAGATCCACGTTTACCTGTCCGGGACCGTCCACAACCCCCGTTCCGCTGTTCCCAAATGCCGTCCCGAGGCCATCGGCGCCAATGACCGGTGGGGTCGCAAAACAGGATTTATTGAAATAAATATCGAGACGCTTTCCGATTGGCCCACACGCGATTCTGGCCTGCCCCGAGCCTTACCTACTTCCTCGTCGGCGTAACCATCGCGCGAATCTTGTTCGGATGATGCCGGAAAACGGAACTGTCACTTGCGACAGTGGTGCCGAATGCGAACTCACCAATAATGACGGCCTCGAGCAAGATCGCCGACACCGGAGTAGGCAGTGACTCCCCAGACGACTCAACCGACCCCAATGCCGGACGAACCCAAACGCCCGAATAAAGAAACGCGAG
>Ga0306921_10003354_pt1 | contig 16256 bp, 13 predicted proteins | sample sta12Cox44000080_FD_203760 | JGI IMG/M metagenome (GOLD analysis project Ga0306921, IMG submission 203760) | Lab enrichment of tropical soil microbial communities from Luquillo Experimental Forest, Puerto Rico - statoxic.12C.oxic.44.000.080 (v2)... | ecosystem: Environmental > Terrestrial >...
ATCCGCCCAGCCAATTTCCGGAATTTGCCGAGTACCTTCTCGATCTACGCCCTCCTCTCGAATCGCAATTGATCGACTGGGTGGACGAAATTGCCTACAACACCGCCGATCTGGACGACGCTCTCGAGGCCAACCTTCTTGACCTCGAGATGCTTTCCCACGAAGTCCCTTTCTTCGGCCAATTGTACGCTACGGTGGATGCCGAGCACCCCAACGCGCGCGCCAAGCTCAAATTTAACGAAGCCTTGCGCCACGTGCTCGATCATCTGGCAAGCGATTTGATTACCAACACGCAGCGGCTGGTGCTCGAAGCGCGCGTCGAATCGCCGGAGGACGTCCGGCGCGCATCAGCTCGCCTGGCGCGGTTCAGCGCGTCGGCCCGCGACCAGAATGCGCTGTTGAAGGGTTTCCTCTTTGCCCACATTTACAACCACCCGCTGATCACGGAGGATTGCGAGCGATCGATTCGCTGCCTTGAGGAACTCTTCGTGTTCTACTTCCATCAACCGGGTACAATGCCCGAGTCCTACGAGGCGATGGTTCGCGATGTGCCGCGCCACGTAGTCGTGTGCGACTACATTGCGGGCATGACCGACCAATTCCTCTTGCGACAGCATCAGGAGCGTCTGGGCAGCCCGGCCTCCGCCCTGCCTTCAATTGCGCGGGCCCAGCCGCTAGAATGAAGCCGTCGATCGGAGCACGATCCATGTTTTGTTGTCGCGCATTCCGGCTCCTCTTGGTTTTCCTCTTTTGTCTGTCTCTGGCGCGCACCCTAAACGCACAGGTTCCCAGTGTTCTTTCGCCGGCGGCCAGCACGCCCTCACAACCCGCCGTACCGCCGGACGCGCTGAAGCGCGAAACCCCGAAAGGCTGCCTTCTTGGCTTTATTAAAGCCGCAGGCGAAGAGCGATACAACGTGGCCACGCAGTATTTCCAACCCTCCACGGCTCGCCGTCGGCCTTCGATTGAGGAGGAAGAGGAGCTCGCTTCTCAGTTATTTACGATCCTCAGTTTGAAGTTCTCGAGCACCCTGGATTTCGTCAGTAACGATCCGCTGGGCCGTCTCGATGACGGCTTGCCGTCGGATCAAGAGCAGATTGGCGTAGTCCGTGGCCAGAGTGAAGACTTGCCGATTCTTCTCGTTCGCGCCGATGACGAGCAGGGACGCAAGCTCTGGTACATCTCGCGGAAAACGCTCGGCGGCGTGCAGGAGGTCTTCGACAACCTTCAATTTCCGGTGCTCGAGAAGAATATCCCCCAGACGCTCGTCTCAAATCGTTTCATGGCCATGCCTCTCTGGCAGTGGGTTGCTATTCTGCTCTTTGCTCCCGTCGCTCTGCTTTTCGCGCGCATCGTCACTTTTATCGCCCAGACCTTTCTGCGTTACCGAGCGAAGGGCCACGGCTTGGCTCTGGGTCGGCGCCAGCCGTTTTTGCGTCCAGACCCTATCACGCTCTCTCTGGCCATTTTTATTCATTACCGGTTTGTGGGTTACATCGGCACGTCGATTCTTTACCGTCTGTATTACCGGCGAATTATTCTCATCCTGTTCGCCGCTGCTTTTTACTGGATTGTGATCACTCTCACCCGCGCTATTTCGCAGCGCGTGGGAGCCAGCCTCGGCAATCGAGGCTTGTACGCAGAACGGTCCCTCGTTTCTTTGCTGCGCCGCTTTGTGGACGTCGTCGTGTTCCTTTTCGTGAGTCTCACGGTCCTGAAAAGGATGGGCGTCGACGTCAGCACCGCCCTTGCGGGCGTGGGTATCGGCGGCCTGGCGCTGGGCCTCGGCGCACAAAAGACATTCGAGAACGTGTTTGGCGGCGTTTCGATTCTGTTCGACAAGGTCATCGTTGTCGGCGACACATGCAAGATCAACAATCAGGTCGGGACCGTCGAAGACATCGGCCTCCGCTCCACTCGGCTCCGCACGCCCGAACGGACCGTGCTCTCCATACCCAACGGCATTCTGTCAACCTCTACAATCGAGAATCTGCGTTTCCGCGACAAGTTTCTTTGTCAGCAGGTTATCCGCCTGCGCTACGACCTCTCGCCCGATCACGTTCGCTATGTTCTCGGCGAAATCCGCGAACTCCTTCGCGAGAACCCCAAGGTGGAAGATTCGTCTTCGCGTGTCCGCTTCCTCCGGTTTGCCGAATACGCATTGGAAATCGAAATCTATGCTTACATTCTGGAGCCGGAATACAACGCTTACCTTGCGACGCAGGAAGCGCTTCTTCTTCAGGTGATGGATACCCTTGAAAAGGCCGGTGCCGTGCTCGCGCTGCCGACGCAAACGACGCTGGTTACCAAAGATTCGTGGGTGGATCCGGAGAAGTCCAAAGCCGCCAGAGCCGCCATCGAAAAGATCCGCGATCCGGGTGTTCCCGGCTCCGGCAGCAGCTTGCCGTCAACCTAAATGCCTCACGTGACCCTCAGCTTATCGGGCGAACGTGTTGCATCCCGCTATCGAACCGCTGTTCAGACCTTGTGTGAACCAGTGCATTCGCTGCTCCGAACTCCCATGGGTAAACGTTTCAGGCTGCACTTGGCCTCGCGTCATCTTCTGGATGTGATCGTCGCCCACGGCCGCAGCCGCTCCCAGTGCCGATTCCACGTCGCCACTTTCCAGCAGGCCGCGCTGCTGAGTAGAATGCGCCCAGACTCCCGCCAAGCAATCGGCCTGCAATTCCATCATCACCGAGAGACGATTTCCCGATTGAGGACTGCTTTGCTGCAGCTGCCGTACTTGGCGCTCAACTCCGGTGAGCTTCTGGACGTGATGCCCCACCTCGTGCGCGAGAACATAAGCCTGCGCGAATTCTCCCGGCGCGCCAAATCGCTGCTTCAACTCGTCGTAAAAGCCCAGGTCGATATACACCTTCTCGTCGGCCGGGCAATAAAACGGGCCTGTAGCCGATTCCGCTCCGCCGCAGCCCGATTGCGTGTAATTGCGAAAGAGCACGAGCTTCGCATGGCGGTACGGAATCCCTGCCTGCTGAGGCAAAAGCTGCTCCCAGGTCTTCTGCGTGTCGTCGAGCACGACGGAAATAAATTGCACCAGCGGCTTCTCCGCTTCGTCTCTTGCGGCGTCAGGCGGGCCAGCGACAGTTGATCCAGTGGAGGGCGATCCGCCTCCGCCCAAAAGCGCAAAAAAGTTTTGTTTGAAGATAAGGCTCAGAATAAAGAGGATCACCAGCCCGCCGAGACCGAGCCGCATCCCGCCAAATCCGAAACCGCCTCCCCCGCCAGATTCATCGCGGCGATCTTCGATGTCGTTACTGGTTCCGCCGGGTGTCCAACGCATGGCAGGTCTCCTTGCTGAAAAATTCGATGAGCACGAGTCTGTTTGCTGTGGCGGTTCCGGGCGAGAGAAACCTCTCAAATCCTACCACCGATACGCTGCCGCGGCATGAACATTCCGCTTGGATCTTATGCAGCGGCCGGAGTGTCCGTTTCGGAACAAAAACGAAGGGATTCGGTCCGTTCGCTGCAGCGCTCTCTTCCCCACGCGGCTGTGCTCTAGTTGCAACATTCCTTTCTACCTAAATTCCCGGCGGACGCGATAAAATGCACCGGTCTGAATCCACCATGACGGTCGACGCCGAACGCCGGAAGAAGCTGCGAAAGAGACCGCTAAGTCTTGTTTATGTGGAACTGCCGTCGGCCAACGGCGGGATGATGCGCGATCTTTCCGAGGAAGGATTCGCGATGCGCGCCATGATTCCGTTGCGCGCTGGCGAGCAAACCTCTTTCGCCTTTTCTCTGGATGAGCTTACGCGTATTGAAGGAGAGGGTATCGTCGACTGGGTCGAAGAGAATGGCCGCATCGCTGGCGTGAAATTCACCCAGATTCCCGCCACCGCCCGCGACCAGATTGATGAGTGGCTGCTCCGCTCCGACGAACCATCGACTCAAGAGGAAGACGTCAGCCCAGGTCCTCCGGTAGTCTCGACGTTGGAGGAACTGCGCGAGGAACTGCGCACCGCCCCGCCGCGCCCTTTTCCTTCCAAAAAAGAACAGCCCTCCCCGCCCGAAGCCGATGAGACATCGACTGCGCCGCCACAAACCAGTGAAGACCAGTTGTCCACGCAACTGCCAGAAAGCCCTGCCGCGATCCCGCCGCGCTCGGTTCCTCCTAGAAGAGAAGAGCCCTCCCCGCCCGAAGCCGATGAGATACCGACTGCGCCGCCACAAACCAGCGAAGACCAGTTGTCCACGCAACTGCCGGAAAGCCCTGCCGCGATCCCCGAAGAAGACCTTCCGTTTCCGTTGCAACCTGTCGAGCACGTCCCCGTTTCCGAGGAAAACACAGAGCCAGCCTTTCCGCCGTCCACCGAGGAGCCACAGCCCGCGGAGACGACGGCGAGTCCAGTTCTCTCCACCATCGAACGCAAGTGGCGCATGCCGGCAAGTTCGCCGCCGGCCTTTGAGCCCGAAGCGCCACTCGACGAGTCTACGCTTCCTGAACGCGACCCGAAGCTGCCCGATATTTCGTCCGTCTTGATCCAGCCCGCGGGAATTCCCTCGAGGCACCGCGCTGGAACCCTTCCTCACGAACGTTGGCCAAATCTGGATGAACAGGCCGCCGCGAGCCGCTTGCCGTGGACCGAACACCTCACGTTGTCTAGCGCGATTTCAATCATGTTCGTTCTTGCCCTTACCGTGGGTATGTACGTTTTTCATCGTGAAGTTGGTGCCGGCCTGATTTGGCTCGGCGAAAAAATGGGTGGCCGGCCCGAAGGAGTGTCGGGAACATCTCCGAATATACCGGATTCAGGGCGGCCGGCGGATCCACTCCCTGCGCCTGCCACTGGCGGAAACCCTCCTCAATCTGGTCTTGCGTCCGGCCAGCCTGTAGTTCAAGAACAGCCTGTAGTTCAGGAGCAGCCTGCGGCGGGATCGCCTCCCCCTTCGACAGCCGACTCTCAGCCTTCCCATTCCGTTCCCGTCCCCGGTCCCGCTCCTGTGACATCGCCGAGCGCCCCGGAACCGGGTCAGTCCGAGTATTCGCAGGCCGAGCAACTTCTACGGGCAAATTCCGGCGTCGGTACAGCGGATGCCGTGCAGTTACTTTGGATCTCGGTGGAGAAGGGGAACCCCAACGCCGAAATCGCGCTGGCTGATTTGTACTGGCAGGGCAGGGGAGTACCCAAAAACTGCGACCAGACGCGGATTCTTCTGGCCGCAGCCGCTCGGAAGGGCAACCCGGAGGCGCGCAGGCGGCTCGAGCGATTCCAACAGGAGGGTTGCGAATAAAGCGTTCCCCTGACAAACCGGACTTGTTGGACAATAACGGCAATCGGAAATCTTCTTCCTCGGATCTCAGGAGGCGACTGTGTACTGTTCCAAGTGTGGTGCGGTACTCGCCGCAGACGCCGTGTTCTGCCAGTCCTGCGGCACACAAGTAACCAGGGCTGCAGTACTTGCCCCATCGCTAGGAACCGTGTCCCCGCATGCGGGCGTTGGCGCAATTGCTTACGCATTAAACGTTACTTATGCGGGATTCTGGTTGCGCTTCGTCGCCTACGTGCTGGATTCTCTCATTATCGGCTTTGCCGTGATGGTGCTGTTCGTTCCTTTCTTCTTTCTGATGGGCGGCGTCTCCATACTCGAAACGCTGCCCCGCGGGCGAGTCGAGCGGGTTGACCCCGCGCAGTTTATGGCTTTTTTGAGTTTGGCACTTACCCTGTTCGCGCTGAGTTCCGTGGCCAAGTGGCTCTATTTCGCGTATCTGGAAAGCGGCGAGAAACAGGCAACTTGGGGAAAGCAGGCCCTCGGGATTTACGTGACAGACTTGGCGGGACAGCGAATTACGTTTGGCCGTGCCACCGGCCGTTTCTTCAGCAAGATCGTCACTGGTCTGATTCCGTTAGGAATCGGTTTTATTATGGCGGGTTTCACCGAGCGGCGTCAGGCGTTGCATGACATGATCGCGAGCACACTGGTCCTTCGACACTAGCTTACTTTTTTCGAATCACGCCGTCTTTCTTGAGCTGGTTCACAAGCGTCTTGGCATAGTCTCTACCGAGCTTTTCGAAGTCTTTCGAATACACTGTGTCACTCTCCCCGCTCCACACCAGCTTTTCGTCCTTCACATAATACAGATTGAACTCGACGCGCACGATTACATTTTCCTGGGTGTATGAACTCGTCGGCACAAAGTTGCCGTACGCCATGTTCCAATAAGGCCAGAAAGAATAGTATCCCGGCGGCGGCACGTAGACTCCCCCGGTCACGACTTCTTCGGTTTCCCGGCGCGCTTCTTTCGGTCGTACAACAAGCACGCCATCGAGCGTGCTCTCCTTGATACGCTGTTTCACTTCGCCTGGCATCATTTCGTCTTTCGGTGGCAGAAAGTCGATGCTCGAAACACCGTCCACGCCGTACTTTGCCAACTGCGTTTTCATCTCATCCTCGAAATCCTGTCGCACGAGGTAGTTCTCCATGATCCCGGCCACCAGAATCTTCTTGAATTGCGGCATTGGCAGGCCGGTGAGCACCCAACGATGCACAATCTTCGTCCCCGCAAGCAGTGGCATTGTTCCGACCACGGCGATGGCAAGCAGGACCGCGCTGCGTGATCGCAAGTTCATGGGGCAAGCTCCGTCCAGACTAGGAATTCCCGTTGCATCCTAACACGGCTTCTCTCGGCCACACGGCTTTTTGCCAATCTTATTGTGCAGTAGCAGAGGCGGTCATTATTGTTGGCTACAACCAGGTCCACGTATTCTCGTACGTGTCTGGCGCACCTCCCAATTTCCGGTCCAGCGTGATTGACGTGTAGATGCACGGCAACTAGCATCGGATTGCAGCTTGAGGAGGCAACATGAGACGTCGGGAATTTGTGGTTGGGGGAGCAACAGCGGTGCTGTTCCGCACGATGCCATCTTGGGCAGCTAACCTCAACCAGTTCAAGCTCGGCGTCATCACTGACGAGGTGACGCAGGATTTTGAGAAAGCGCTCTTGTGGGTGAAGGGTTATGGACTGACCTGGGTGGAATTGCGATTTCTCTGGAGCAAATACGTAACCGACTTAACCGCAGACGACGTTCAGCGGGCTAAAGACTTGCTGGCCAAGTACGAAATGAAGGTCTCTGTCGTGGATTCACCCTACTTCAAAACGCTGCTGCCGGGAACGCAGTCGAAATTCAACGAGGGCAAAGCCGACCCCTTGCAAAGCGACTTTTCCCAGCAAGCCGCCGTGCTGGAGCGCGCGTTTGCCCAGGCCAGGAATTTCGGAACCGACAAGGTACGCATCTTTTCTTTCCTGCGTGTTGCCGACATTAGTACGGTGTTCGACCGCGTCGCGAAGGAGTTGGAGAGAACCGCGGTCATCGCTAAGCGTGAAGGCATTCGTCTCGTTCTCGAAAACGAATTCTCCTGCAACGTGGCTACCGGCGTGGAAGCCGCCGCGATGCTCCAGGCAGTAACCTTGCCCTCACTTGGTCTCAATTGGGATCCGGGAAATGCCTTCGCTGCCGGGGAAACACCGTTTCCCGTTGGCTATGATGCGCTAGACAAAAAACGCGTGTGGCACATGCACCTGAAAGATGCGGCTCCGGCCCCGCCGGGTCGGGAAGCGAAGTGGATGCCTATCGGTGGGGGAAAGATTGATTTTCTGGGGCAGTTTCGCGCGCTGATCAAGAACGGCTACGAAGGCACGATGTCGCTGGAGACCCATTACCTGAACGCTGCGAAGGACAAAGAAGCCTCCAGCCGCGAATCCATCGACGGTTTGCTGAAAATCATTGGCGATGCCTGAGCCCGAATTTCCGTCGGTCAACGTTCAACCGGAGAGTTCAGTGGCGAAGCGCCGCCGTTTTTGGACAGCGCCGCGAAATGGCAAGAGCCTATCCAGCCACAACGACAGGATCGCCTCGAATCATCCGGCCACTTCTTGCTTCGCGTCGTCGAACGTGACGCGGCGGCCGGTCTGAATGGCAGCAATCGTCATGCAGAGCGCTACGGAATGCTGGTAACCCGCGTCGATACTCGCGTTCGGCGTTTCTCGGCTCCGGACACACTCCATCCAGTTGCGCACATTCGCCGAAGTGTCCGGATCGCCACCCGTATCGGCAGAAGTTGCAATCTTCGGAGCGGAGTCCAGTAGAGAAATCTTCGGCAGCAGATTCGGTTGCATGCCCATTTCATCCGCATATTGCTTGGTTAGGCCACCTTCCGGCGAAACCGTTTTCTTGTCGAGGTCGAGCGTGCCGCCATTCGAATAATAAAGCTCCTTCACCTCTCCAGCTTCATTGGTCATGCGCGACGAATACACGACCTGGAAGCCTTTCGAAGCATCATCGAGCGGGCCATAGTCGAAGACCGCGGTCATGGTGTCCCAATTTTTCCGCCCGTCGTGCCACAAATAAATCCCCCCATTCGCGACAACGCTGCGGGGGCGCGGTAATCCCGTGAACCAGTGCACCGTGTCGATCTGGTGAACCATCCACTGGTCTGGAATTCCCGACGAATAAGGCCAAAACAACCGAAATTCCACGTATTTTCGCGAATCAAATGGCTCTACCGGATTGTTCAGCAGAAAGCGTTTCCAATCCACTTGTTCTTCGCGCAGCCCCGCGACGAGTTTCGGGCGGCGCCAGCGACCCGGTTGATTGACATTCCAAGTCATCAACACGCTTACGATGTCACCGAACTTGCCGCTCCGGATGTAATCGTACGCGGCCTGATACACCGGCGAACTCCGCCGTTGCGTACCTATCTGCACGACGCGCCCGGAATCGTGTACTGCCTGGCGAATGGCCCGCGCGTCCTGCATGTTGTGAGCTAGGGGCTTCTCAATGTAAGCGTCACGGCCAGACATTACCGCTTCCACCCCGTGTTGCGCATGCTGAAAATCCGCGGTTGCGATCATGACTGCGTCAATGTCCTTGCGTTCGTAAAGTTCGTCGTTGTTGCGTACCGCGTCCACTGGCTTGCCGGTCAGTTTCCCGATGTGCGAAGTGCCCGCTTCGCGGCGCATATCCCAGATGTCGGAGACCGCGACAATCTCGAAATTCAGATCTTTCGAATGTTGCAGAAATGCCGGCAGCAGGCTCGACCGGAAGCGGTCGGAAAAGCCCACCACTCCGACTCGCACGCGGTCATTCGCACCGGCGATGCCAGCAAAGCTCGATGCGCGAGCAACAGGCAAAGCCGCCAGGCTGACTGCGCCGGACTTGAGAAATTCTCTTCGATTCATATCTTTTGTGGTCATGTCCGCACCTCAAAAGGCCTGTCAGACGCCAAACTATAGCTCACCGCGCTTGAGCTGGTCGACCGCATAATCGCAAGCGCGAGCCGTTAACGCCATGTATGTCAGGGACGGATTCACGCACCCCGAAGACGTCATGCACGACCCATCCGTAATGAAGAGATTCTTGATATCGTGCGACTGGTTCCACGCGTTCAACACGGAAGTCTTTGGATCGCGTCCCATCCTTGCTGTGCCCATCTCGTGAACGGAAAAGCCCGGCGGGTCGTCATCCTGAAACGGCTGGATAGAAATCGCGCCCGCCGCAGACAGCATTTCCGCGCCCGCGATCGCCATATCCTTTCGAATCGCGAATTCATTCTCGCCAAAGGCGCAGTGAATCTTGAGGCTGGGAATTCCCCAGGCGTCCACCGTGTTTTTGTCAATCTCGACGAAATTGTTGTGATTCGGCAGGCATTCCCCGTACCCTGAGAAAGTGAAGTCCCAGGGACCCGGGCGGCTGATGGCATTCTTGAAATCGGCGCCAAAGGCCGGGCTGATGACTCCGCGGTCCCAACCCTCCTGCTCGGCCTCGCCTTGAAGTCCATAGCCACGTACAAACCCCGGATGCTTTTCCTTCACATTGCGAAACCGCGGCATATACGCGATGTTTGGGCGATTGCCAAACGAGCGACGGTTTTCGTAGCCGGGAATGATGCCTTTGGCTCCGCCGCCTTTGATGTGGTCCATCAGATTGTGGCCAAGTTCGCCGGAAGCATTGGCGAGCCCACTGGGAAATTCCTTCGTCGCGGAATTGAGCAGAATACGCACAGACTCAAGCGTCGAAGCGCACAGAAAGATGATCGGTGCGTGAAATTCGAGCGTCGCCCTCGTTTCGGAATCGATGACCCGCACGCCAGTTAGACGCCGCGCACTCGAATCGAGGATCAAGCTGTGTACCGTACTGAACGGCCGCAGCGTCAGCCGGCCCGTTTTTTCGGCTGCGGGAAGCGTCGCATTGACGCTGCTGAAGTAGGAAAGCGTGATGCACCCACGATGGCATGGGCCGCAGTAATGGCAAGCCGCCCGCCCGCGATGGGTTTGCGTCAGCACCGCGACGCGCCCGATGGTCAGCACGCGCTCGCCACCGAAATGCTTGGCCATCGCTTGCTTGACGGCTAGCTCCGCGCAGTTCATCGGCATTGGCGGAAGGAATTTGCCATCAGGCAGTTGCGGCAGCCCCAGCGGCTCCCCGGAGATTCCGATGAAGTCCTCCACGTAGTCGTACCACGGAGCCAGGTCGGCGTAGCGAATCGGCCAATCCACTGCGATCCCGTCGCGAAGATTCGCGGTGAAATCCAGATCACTCCAGCGATACGACTGCCGGCCCCAGAGTATCGAACGACCACCAACTTGCCGCCCGCGAATCCACCGGAAAGGCTTGCCAGGTTCCGTGGTGTAAGGATGCTCCGAGTCCTTGATGAAGAATTGGGCGTTGGTCTCTTCGCAGGCGTAACAGAGGCTCTGAATCGGCTGATCCTGCAGCAGTTTCTTGCGGTCACGCTTTCCGCGGAACGGCATATCCCACGGCGCAACGTGCTCAACGTAATCTTTTTCCGGGACAATCGGCCGGCCCGCCTCCAGCACCAGCGTGCGCAGACCTTTCTCGGTAAGCTCCTTTGCCGCCCACCCTCCCGTCATGCCTGAACCAACCACGATCGCGTCAAATTTTGTCGAGGCCATGGTCAGGAACTCTTGGAAGCCGTTGAAGTTTCAATGGGAACGCAGCCGTCGAAACGACCAGGAATGATCTCTTCGCGAAGCTGCTGCGTGAACCCGGCCTCCGACGTGAAATAGCCGGTCAGCGTCAGCTGACGGAACATGAAGTAGAAATTGTCTTCGGGCTCGGGATCGGCGCCGCGATAGCCTCGTGGCGCTTTGGCTAGGGCTTCCGTTGCCAGCGTCATTTCATCGCCAAGCGCGCGCAGAATTTCCGACTGCTGCTCCGGCGAAACGTCCACGAAATTCTTCTTGAATAAATTCTGCGTCCTCGCATCCACGCCGGCCAGCCCCGCCAAAAACCGGGCTCGATCTTCGTCCGAATACCACTCCGCGACGATGCGCTCGATGAACTCATTCACTCGTACCGCTTTCGCTCCAGGAGTGCCCGTTTGCGGGAGAATGAGTTCTGCCATTGCGGTGACCGTGGCGTCCTGATGCGCATTCAGGATCTTCAGGGCTGGCCCCTTGCCAAGGCCAGCGTGAATCGCGCGAAAGGTGGCCATCCATTCATTCGGTATGGCCGGAAGAGCCGAACTCACCGCCAGGAGCTTTAGAACTTCACGGCGATCCACTGTGGGCCTCCAAGCGTTAAAACGGTATTATACGGGCGAATGGTCAGCCAGCTCTAACTTACCCTGTCTTTTGCTACGAACCACCGACGACGAATTACAGACTAGCGGGGGAAGACCAATGAAGATCAATCGACGAGATTTCTTGGCGGCCGGCGCAGCGAGCCTGATGATGAGCCGCCTCGCGAGCGGCGCCGACGAACGCTTGCCCTTGGCTTTTTCAACGCTGGGATGCCCAGCTTGGGAGTTGTCGAAGATTCTGGACTTCGCACAGGCCAACGGCTACGCGGCCGTTGAATTACGGGGGCTCATGGGCAATCTGGACCTCCCGTCACGGCCGGAATTTGCTCCCGATCGCATCGCTCAAACCAAGAAACAAATCGCCGACCGCGGGATCAAGATTGCTTGCGTCAGCAGCTCGACCGAATTACACGAGCCCGATGCCGCGAAGCGCGAAAAGGGGATTGCCGACGCGAGCCGTTTCATTGATCTGGCCTCGGCGCTGGACGCGCCCAACGTCCGCGTGTTCGGAAACAAGCTCGACGGGCCTCGGGAAGAGATCATCGCCCGCGTCGCGTCTGGCCTGCAGCAACTCGGTGCATACGCCGGGCCACGAGGTGTCACCGTCATCATCGAGTCGCACGGCGACTTCGTCGACTCGGTAACGCTCAGGGAGGTCCTGACCCGCGCAGAGTCCTCGCATGTAGGTCTACTCTGGGACGCCCACCATACTTACGTGGATGGCCACGAGCAGCCCGAACAGACGGTTGCGGAGTTGGGGCGGTGGATCCGGCACACACACCTCAAAGACTCGGTTCCATCAGGGAAGGAACGGAAGTACGTGCTCACCGGAAAGGGCGACGTCCCGGTACAGCGCCAGGTGCAGGCCCTACGTAAGATTGGCTATAAGGGCTTCTACTGCTTCGAATGGGAAAAGGTCTGGCACCCCGACCTTCTGGAACCCGAAGTGGCGTTTCCCGATTACGTCCGCGTGATGACGGCCTACTTCAAAGAGCCGATGGCCACTTCCTGAGGTACTAGGAGATGTGGTTAACAAAGACGAAATAGGCCCAAAAGAGGCTGCCCCGCTTTCTTGACTTACACCCCAAACTCCCCAAATAATAGAAAGGCATGAGCGTACGCGCCGGAGGCGCAGCTGATATGTTCCTCGACGTCAAAGAGCTTGCCGTCCGCAAAGTGCGCATCCGGAAGAGTTACACCCCCGGAAGTATTGATTACGGCACCACCGAAGTGAAGCAGTTGGGTCCGCTCGAGGTTACCGCCACTGCCGAATTGCTCGATGGGCAGATCCGCGTTGCCGGGGAACTGGAAACGCGAATCGAGATGGTTTGCGCGCGTTGCCTCGAGCCGGTCGTCGAGGAAGTGCGCCGCGATTTCGACTTGTTCTATCAGCCCCTGCCGAAGGGCGTTAAGCACGAGGAAGAGCGGTTGAAAGACGACGACACCGAGATTGGATTTTTCGAAGGAGAAGGCTTGTTCCTGGCGGATGTCTTGAAGGAACAGGTGCTGCTGTCTTTGCCGATGAAAGTTATCTGCCAGAGCGATTGCCGGGGACTGTGCCCTAGTTGCGGCGCCAACTTGAATCACGAAGAATGCCGCTGTGAAACGCACAAGAGTGATCCGCGTCTGGCTCCCCTTGCACGGCTGAAGCAGGACTGGCTCAAGAAACAATAGATAGATTTCCGGGCCGAAAGCCCATAGAATCCGACCTCAATCGGAAAGGCGTTGTGTGCCGCTCTAAGCGAGGCGAGAACCAGGAGTTGTGTAATGCCTAATCCAAAACGACGACATTCGAAGAGGCGCACCAGCACCAGGCGCGCGCACGATCATCTCTTCAAACCGGCTTTGGCGAAGTGTCCGAACTGCCACGAAATGAAGCAGCCCCACAGGGTTTGCTCCCATTGTGGCTATTACAAAGGCCGTCCGGCACACGACGTCAAGTAAGTGCTTCAGGGGAGCACCGTCTCTCGAGGGGTAGAAAGGCGCAGCCAGGTTAGCGCCCTTCCCGAACATGTCAGAGCCGCCAAACGTGTAATCCCATGATCACCATCGCTGTCGATGCCATGGGGGGAGACCACGCACCCCGTCCGGAGGTGGAGGGGAGTGTACTGGCGGCTCAGCAGTTCGGCGTTCGCATCCTGCTGGTGGGCCAGCCGAGTGTTATTCGTTCGGAACTGGCCAGGCACTCGCGACCTGCCGCCCTGATCGAGATTGTTCCGGCAAGCGAGGTGATCTCGATGCAGGATCACCCGGCTCAGGCTTTTCGCCGGAAAAAAGACAGCTCGGTACACGTGGGCGCCCGGCTGGTGAAGGAAAAGCAAGCCGACGCGTTTGTCAGCGCCGGCAATACAGGTGCGGTGATGACCACCGCCCGGTTCGTTCTGGGGACCTTGGAGTCCGTTGATCGTGTGGCTCTGGCAGCGCCCTTCCCGAACGCCCGGGGTGGCGTTTCCGTTCTTCTGGACGTCGGCGCGAATGTGGATTCGAAGCCGGAACATCTCCTGCAGTTCGGGGTGATGGGCGAAATCTATTACCGCTTGACGTTCGGTAGCCGCAAGCCGCGCGTGGGTTTGCTCTCGATCGGCGAAGAAGAGATCAAGGGGAACGAACTGACGCGCGCCGTCTATGATCGGTTCAAGCATTTGCCGGTGCACTTCGTGGGCAACGTCGAAGGCGGCGATCTTTTTTCCGGCAAAGTTGACGTGATTGTCTGTGATGGTTTTGTCGGAAACATCGCGCTGAAGATTTGCGAAGGATTGGCGATGGAAATCGTGAAGTTCATGAAGAAGACATACAAAGGCTCGCTGGCTTCGCAGGTGGGCTACCTGCTGTCTCGGGGAGCCTTGAAAGGCATCAAGGAAAAGCTGGACTATTCGGAGTACGGCGGAGCGCCGCTGCTGGGGGTCCGCGGAATCTGCGTAATCGGGCACGGGCGTTCGAACGCCACTGCCGTCAAGAACGCGATCCGCGTTGCAGCGGGACTTGCTCGCGCAAGGCTCAATGAGAAGATCGAACAGGAGCTCTCCCTGACGTCCGCCAAGGCGTAACGTCCGGAGAGAGGAGCGAAGTATGGGTAAAGTAGCGTTTGTGTTTCCAGGGCAGGCCTCGCAGTACTCGGGCATGGGAAAAGAGCTGGCGGAAAAATATCCGGTGGCGCGCGCTGTATTTGAGGAAGCGGACAAGGCCCTCGGTTTTTCTGTCTCCAAATTGTGCTTCGAAGGCACCGAAGATGATTTGAAGCTTACGGCGAACACACAACCAGCGATTCTGACCGTTTCCGTCGCCGCCGCACGCGTGTTGGCCGAGAAGGGCATCACACCCGATTTTGTCGCCGGACACAGCTTGGGCGAGTATTCGGCGCTGGTCGCGGCTGGCTCGCTGAAGTTTGCCGAAGCCGTGAAGTCGGTTCGCAAGCGCGGCACCTACATGCAGGAAGCTGTGCCTGCCGGACAAGGTGCCATGGCCGCGATTATGGGATTGTCACCGGCAGTTGTGCTGGATGCCTGTAAGCGCGCTGCCGAAGGCCAGATCTGCTCTCCGGCGAACCTGAATTCGCCCGAGCAGACCGTAATCTCGGGTCACGCTGGTGCCGTGAAGCGTGCGGTCGAGATCGCTTCCCAGTTGGGCGCAAAGCGCTCGATGGTTCTGCCCGTCTCCGCACCCTTTCATTCGGCGCTGATGATGCCGGCGCAGGAGAAGCTGGAGAAAGACTTGAGCGCGAAGGAATTCGCCGACTTGCAGGTGCCTCTGGTCACGAATGTCGATGCGGATTCGATCCGCCAGGGCGAGGAAGCGCGCAGTGCCTTGATCCGCCAGGTGACCATGCCCGTTCGCTGGGAAGAATCCATGCGCATGCTGCTTGACGAGGGTGTGAATACGTTCGTGGAAGTTGGCCCGGGCCGCGTGCTCACCGGACTGATGCGCCAGATCGAGCGCTCCGTCGCCACGCTCAACGTCGAGGACGAAAAAAGTTTGCAGGCCACTCGAGAAAAGATTGCCGCCGCCAAAACCGACGCCGCGTGAAGACGAAGCAAAGCAGCAAGAAAGTAAGGGGATAGGGACGCAGGCGAAATGTTCAGCCTGAAAGAGAAAGTGGCATTGGTTACGGGTGCATCGCAGGGTATCGGCCGCGAAACCGCGCTTGCTCTCTGCGAAGCAGGCGCAAAACTAGCCGTAGCCGCGCGCAATGAAGAAAAACTCATAACGTTGGTTCAAGAGATCTCTGCGAAGGGCAGCGAAGCTTTGGCGGTGAAGTTGGACGTTGCGGACGCCGAACAGGTGAAAGCAGCCTTCAAGGCGGTGCTCGAGAAATTTGGCAAGCTCGATATCCTTGTCAACAATGCCGCGATTACCCGCGACGGCTTGGCCATGCGTATGAAGCAGGACGACTGGGAGGCTGTGATTCGCACAAACCTCACTGGCGCCCACTTGTGTACCCAGCAAGCTCTGGCCACGATGATGCGTGCCCGTGCGGGCCGAATCATCAACATCGCCTCGGTGGTCGCGCAAACGGGCAACGCCGGGCAGGCCAACTACGTCGCAGCAAAGGCCGGTTTGATTGGCTTGACCAAGGCGATCGCCATGGAGATTGCTTCGCGCGATGTGACCGTTAACGCGGTCGCGCCGGGATTCATCGAGACTCCGATGACCGACGTTCTGCCGGAGAAGGTCAAGGAGGAACTGAAGACCCG
>Ga0306921_10003360_pt1 | contig 16243 bp, 19 predicted proteins | sample sta12Cox44000080_FD_203760 | JGI IMG/M metagenome (GOLD analysis project Ga0306921, IMG submission 203760) | Lab enrichment of tropical soil microbial communities from Luquillo Experimental Forest, Puerto Rico - statoxic.12C.oxic.44.000.080 (v2)... | ecosystem: Environmental > Terrestrial >...
CGCGGGGTGAATTTCGAGGTCCTGCCCGGCGAATCGGTCGCGGTTATGGGTCCTTCCGGCTGCGGCAAGTCCTCCCTGCTGTACGTCATTGGCGGGCTGGCGCAAGCGTCCCGCGGCAAGGTGCTTGTGGACGGCAACGACCTGACGGAGATGACTGACGCCGAGCGCACCAAGCTCCGGCGCCACAAGATCGGCTTTGTCTTTCAGCGCTTCAATCTGTTGCCCACCCTGACCGCAAGAGGCAACATCGCCATCGCGCAATACATTCACGGCGATGGCTTCGACCCGCATCGCTTCGACGTCGTGACCAAAATGCTGGGGCTTGACGGGCGTCTGCACCACAAACCTTCGGAGATGTCCGGCGGAGAGCAGCAACGCGTGGCGATTGCCCGCGCGATCATCAATGAACCCAAAATTCTGCTGGCGGACGAGCCCACGGGCAACCTGGACACCAAGAACTCGGATACGGTCCTGGAAATGCTCCGGCGGCTGAACAAGGACCTGGGGCAGACCATCGTGATGATCACACACAACCCCGAAGCCACCACGTTCTTTGACCGCGTCGTGCATATGCGCGACGGCGTGATCGTTGACGGCATACCGGCAGACTGACACATGGCCAGCCTCGGGCAAATCCTTTCGCGCACGTTTTTCTGGTCCTACGAGCGAGGCTCGTGGCAGTACGACGTTGCGGTGATATTGATTGTTTTGTTTGTTTTGGTAACACCGCGAAAATGGTTCCGTGACCAGCCCCAGGTCGGCTTGCCGGCAAATGCCAGCCAGGTGGAATTGATTTCGAAATCCGGAGAAACGGAGATCTACCGTGTGGACGCGCGCGTTCTGGCGCCCCCGGAACGCACACCCGCGCTGCAGAACGAGTTGCACAATGCGTTGCAGAAAGCGCAACCGGAACTGAACGACGGGCGATTTTCCATCGGGAAAATCGAGCCGCTTCGCGATGATAAGGGAAACGTGGTGGCCTACCAAGTGGAACTCCGTCACTGAGCAGAGCTTTCCGCTGCTTCCTTTTGCTTCCTTGTTCAGTTACGGTTTAGCCGGCCGGAAAGCCTATGCTAGGATTTACTGGGCTACTGAGATTTAGTCGCAGGGGCTGCTTTGAAACCATTCCGAATCCTGTTCTTATTGATGCTTGCCGCTTTTTCCCGCCCGGCCGTTGTGCAAGCGGGGCAGGGCTCCGGAAAAGCGACCCTTGAGTTCACCTTAAATATGATGGACAACGCCGCGCAGGGATTTCGCAGCCTTTCGGCCGATATCGAGCACATCAAGTACACCGCCGTCGTGAAAGACACCTCCACCGAGACGGGGCAGATTCTGGTGCGCAAGGATTCCAAGATGCGCATCGATTTTCAGAAGCCGGACCCACGCACAATCCTGCGCAACGGCGACAATCTCTACATTTACACGCCGAAGATCAATCGGGTCGAGGAGTATAACATCGGGAAGAATCGCGAGATGGCTGACCAGTATCTGGCGCTGGGATTCGGGACGCGCACGGAAACCTTGAAGAAAAATTATCAGGTTTCGCTCTCGGGAGAAGAAGTTGTGAACGGGGTGAAAACGGCCGTCCTGGATCTAGTGCCAAATTCCGAAGACATGCGAAAGCAGATCACGAAAATACAGATGTGGATTGATGAATCTTCCTGGCTTCCGGTTCAGGAAAAATTCGTAGAGCCCGGTTCCGGCGATTATGTCATGACCCGTTACTCGAACGTGCTGGAGAACCTGAAGATCAACGATCACAAATTCAAACCGGACTGGCCCAAGGGCACGAAGGTCGAAAAACCGCGCGGCTAATTCCCCCTTATTGCGCCGCGCTCTCCCTCTCCAGCAATTTTTCCTTCCTCTGCAGGCCCCAGCGATATCCCGCCAACTGTCCATCGGTACGAATCACTCTATGGCACGGCACCACAATGGAAACTGGATTGGTCGCGCAGGCCCGCGCCACGGCGCGCACGGACTTGGGCTTTCCCATGGCCCGCGCCACTTGGAGGTACGTGCGGGTTGCACCCCGGGGAATCTTCTGCAGCTCCTGCCAGACACGCCGCTGAAATGCGGTAGCCTGCACGTCGAGGGGAAGATCGAGGCTGGGGGCGTCGCCCTCCACTCGCCGCAAAATCTCCTGCAGCCAGCGATCATTAGACGGCTCGGCGTGGGCGATTTCCGCGCGGGGATATTCCTTGCGCAGGGCGGCGACTAGCGCTTCTTGGCTGTCTCCCAGATAGACCGCGGAGACGCCTCGCGGCGTTTCAGCCACCAGAACCTTTCCGACCGAGGACTTGGCGACGGTGTATCCGATTTGCATCCCTGGTGCTCCTTTCCGGTAAGAGGCGGGCGTCATGCCCAGATGCGTGTTGGTTTTTTCATAGACGCGGCTCGGTGAGCCATAGCCACAGGCATAGAGGGCGTCCGTAATATCGCTGCCTTCGCGCAGTAATTTTTTGAAACGAGCCATGCGGGAAGCTTGGGCGAACTGCTTCGGGGTCAGGCCCGTCGTTTGGCGAAAAGCGCGGCGAAGTTTGGCGGGCGTGGTGCGAATCAGCACCGAGAGCGCACCGAGGCTAAAAGATTCATCCTGCGATTGGGCCAATGCCTTCGCTGCTCTAGCCACAAGCAACGATGCACCGAGGCGTTCCTGCGGCCGGCAGCGGCGGCAGGGCCGGTATCCCTGCTTCTCCGCTTCCTCAGGGCTGTGAAAGAAAACCGCATTTTGCCGCAAGGGCCGACGCGCGGGGCAAGAAGGGCGGCAGTAGATGTGCGTCGAGCGAACGGCAAAAACAAATCGGCCGTCGGAGCGCAAGTCCCGCTGCAAGGTCGCTTGCCAGAACTGGGCCGCCGCCCGCGGGGTGATTCCTGAAGATTGGTTGCGGTGTTTAACGTTCATGGGTCTAGACTACCGCGCAATGGGAAGCGGTTCTATCCGTTTTCGCTCGCCGAACTTAAGAAGCAAAATTGCGAAAATCGGGAAGCGTCAAGCTTCTCCCGGCGCGGGAATGGTTTCGTCCGCCTCAACGGGATCCTTATGGGGCATGGTGATAACCAGCAAAACTGCGGTAAGGATGACGGCGCTCGCCAGCATGGTACGAAGCGTGAGCGGCTCGCCGCCGAGTGACCATCCGAGAAGCAGGGCCACGACGGGATTCACGAAGGCGTAGGTCGCCACGCGCGCCGCAGTGCTGTGTTTCAGCATGTAGATATAGGCGCTATAGCCCACCGCCGAGCCAAACAAGGCCAGATACAGGAGGGCCAGCCGGGATCGCATCGTTACGTTGGCAAAGTGAAATCCGCGAAATTCTCCGGTGACCCCCGAGAGGATCAGGAGAACCGTCCCGCCGACAAGGGTTTGCATGGCTACACCGAGGAGCGGCGACCTCGGACTGGGGTGATGCTTCGAATAAATAGACCCGGTAGCCCAGGCCAGGGAAGCGAGAACCAGCGCGGTCGCCCCGATGGGATTGATGCGTTCGCTGCCTCCGAGATGCTTCGGGCCCACCAGGAGAGCCATGCCCACAAAACCAAGAATCAGGCCAGCGAGCACGCGAGGGGAAGGGCGCGACCCACCGGGCCGGAACCAGTCCACAAGCACCATCCAGAGGGATACCGTGGCCACCAGCAGCGCGGTAATTCCGGAGGGAACCGTTTGCTCCGCCCAGGAAACCGTCCCATTGCCGCAGGCGAGCAGCAGGATGCCGACGACCGCGGCGCTCAGCCATTGAGTCGCAGTGGGCCTTTCCCGGCTGACACGCCGAAAGATGGGATAGAAAACCAGTCCGATGGAAAGATGGCGCAGCCCCACGAGGAGTAACGGCGGCACGGATTCCAATCCGATCCGGATCGCAAAAAAGGTCGATCCCCAGAGGATGTAAACAGCCAAAAAAGAAGCGAGCAACAGCGATGGATTGGTGACAAGCGGTGGAGGAGATTCGCCCAGCGGCCTTGACGGGGTCTCCAAGGTTTCTGTGACCATTACGAGCACCTTCTTCGACAGTACGCGATCATCCTTTTGTTTCCAGCGCCATTTTGGAATTTGCGACCGCTGGGATTGGGATTTGGGGGCTTGAAACTGAATCCACAGGGCAAGCTGACTGACCAGGTACTATAACTATGTGTTTGGGGTTACGACACTTGGTCCGATTTCCACAGATTGACAGGCACCCTGTCTCGATGGCATCTTAATACCCCAACATCTTCACGGGTATCCAGAACGACAGAGTAAGCAGGGTAATAAAACGACGAAGTGGGCTCATTTGTCTGTTTCATCTCACTGAGGGGCGAGATGAGTGCCAGCAACCGCGCGCTAGCTTGGGACAATTTGCCTTCACCGACGGAGTCGTCAGCCCGCACGGGCGCGATGCGCGTATTTCCCGAACAACCAGACGCAACACGAGCGCCCGCTTTACGGGTGATGCCGCTGCTGCGCTCGCCACAGCCCCGGCGATTCGTTCGTGTGCCGACCCATGCCGTGGGCGTGCACACGGAGCACCGCGAAAACCCTCGCGCCGCCTTGAAGCTGCCCTTGAAGCTAAGGAGCGTCTCCGCTGTCCTGGAAGAGTTCCCGATTTCGTTGGTGACCCGGGATATCAGCTCATCCGGCGTCTTTTTCCTTTGCCCCAGGTCCTTGGCTGTCGGCACCTCGATTGAGCTGGATATCGTGCTCGTCAGCCGGCCGCTCGGATACGGGAACGTGGTTGTTTCTTCGAACGCCTGCGTGCGCCGGATCGAGCCTGCCAATATGCCGGGCTGGTTCGGTATTGCCGCAAGTTTCGATGACTTTGCCTTTGACCGCGACGATCACATCCCCAATCGCTTTTCTGCCGACTAAACCCTCCTCCTCATTTCAAGCGTTCAAGCGCTGAAAATCGCTCTCCTGGTTCTGCTACTCTGTTGCGCATGGCCGCGCAGCGCTCTCTTTCCGGTGTGCTTTTTGATTGGGATGGCACACTGATTGATTCCTACTATGCGGATTCGCAGGCATATCTAGCGTTGTTCCACGAGATGGGAGTGCCCTGGGGGATACAGGAACTCGAGCGGAATTACTCGCCCAATTGGTATGCGGTGTACCGAGCCGCGGGAATCCCGGACACCCGATGGAATGATGCGGACCGCATCTGGCGGAGGCACTACCGAAAACACCGGCCCAAGCTGATCGCTGGAACCAGAAGAGTGGTGGGGCAACTGGGCCGGCGGCATAAGTTGGGATTGGTGACCAGCGGCGACCGCAACCGGGTCGTTAGGCAACTGCGCGAATTCGGCCTGGCGCGCGTGTTTCGCACGCGGGTGTGTGCCGGAGACATCGAAGAGAAGAAACCGCATCCCGCGCCGCTGCAATTGGCGCTGCGGCAAATGAAGCTCGAACCTGGGGAATGTGTTTATGTGGGAGACGCGCCCGAGGACCTCGAGATGGCTCGATCGGCGGGTGTACGGGCGATCGCCGTGCTGGGACCGTTTCCAACGGAAAAGCGCTTGCGTGCAGCGCGACCGGAATTTCTTCTGGAAGGCTTGCGCGAATTACCCGGCCTGTTGCGCCGCCTCTACGGAGACGTTTGATCCTGGCCGACACGCAGCAATAGATAACTGCGAAAGGTGATGGGGGTTCAAGGTTTTGTAGTTGGCGGCGCGCTTGCCGGCGGTGTGGAAGTGGGCGGCGGACTGGCAGGAACTGCAGTAGTCGGGAAGGGCTTGAAGTTCGTCCACTTGATGGTGACACGGATCGGAACGTTGTGATCCTTCATCTTGTACACCTCTTCGGCGCGCGCGTAATCCGGAAACCAGTATTTCCCATCCACGTTTTCGCGATAGGTTTCAAACATGCTGAAAGGAAGCGTGGCGGGATGCATATCGCCGAGGTCGGTCACCCACCGGCCGTAGGTTTTCACCACTTCCAGGTACTTCTGGTCCACCCAGAGGACGCCGTCGAAGAGGGAATGCTGGCGATCCAGTAGTCTCGGCTTCGCCTGAAAAATGTAGCACTCCACCTCATCCACCGTTTCCGTGCCGAGATATTGCAAATCGTACTTGGCGAGCTGCGCGGGAAGGACCGGGAACGCCGGGATGCGCGAGAGCATTTGCACATCCTCGGGCTCGAATTGCAGGTATTGCAGCGTGGATTCCGGGGCGGAAATTCCCTTCTCGTAGATTTTCCCGTCACCTGAGCGAACGGCGTCGTAGATGGCCGTATATTCCCCGGACGGTTTGCCGTCCGGGCCGAATTCCTGGATGCGGATCGTTTTGCGATAGGAAAATTGCGGGCGCGCCTCAAAAAATGCCTCTTCCTTTTGCGTGAAGGCTTTAATGATCTGCGCGGCCGGAAGCGAAGGCGGAGCTTCGGGCAGCTCCACGCCAGTGATGCGTTTCACGTTGTGCTCCGGAGGAGGCGTAAGCGGGCCGGAATCTTGGTCCTGGGCCTCGAGGATAATGGTGGCAAACAGAACGAAGAAGACGGCGGCCGCGGTGCGCCGCAAGATTTTTGGAAGGGATGGTTTGTTCTTCATACTTGCTTGGATGCTGGGAAACGGCGCCAGTGCCTCCCGCGAACGCGCATTCAGTGTAACGCATTTCGGGCATCGGGCTTGACGGAAGCGAGCATTGCCTGCGGGGTCTGCTAAACTTTTTAGCATTGTGAGCGAAAATATTCAGGCGCGGCGATTTCTGGTGCATGGACGTGTGCAGGGCGTAGGTTACCGCATCTTTGTCCAACATGCGGCTGAAGAAGTCGGCGTGAGCGGGTATGTGCGCAACCGGCGGGACGGCGCTGTGGAAGTGTTTGCCATGGGGACACCGAAACAGTTACAGGAGTTTCGCAATGCGCTGGCGGAAGGCCCGCTGATGTCACGCGTATCAAGCCTCGACGAGAAACCGGATGTGTTGGACACTCGGTACGCACGGGATTTTACGATTGAAATGACGATTTGAAGAGGAGCCGCATGGACGATTTAAAGAAGCTGATTCGCGAAGTGCCGGATTATCCGAAGCCGGGAATCCTGTTTTACGACCTGACCACCCTACTGAAGGACAAGAAGGGGTTTCAGACGCTGATCGACAGGCTGTGCGGGCACTACGAGGGTCACAAGATTGATCTCGTGGCGGGCATCGAAGCGCGTGGATTTATTTTTGCGCCTGCGTTGGCCTACCGGCTCGGTGCGGGCTTCGTCCCCGTGCGCAAGCCGAACAAGCTGCCCGCCAAGACGGCGAAGATTTCCTATGCCTTGGAATATGGCACGGACACGCTGGAAATGCACGAGGACGCGGTGCAGAAGGGCCAGCGCGTATTGCTCTGTGACGATTTGCTGGCGACGGGCGGAACAGCTGCGGCGGCTGTTCAACTGATTCGTTCGCTGGGCGGGATCGCTGACGGAGCTGCGTTCGCCGTGGAGCTGAATTTCCTGAATGGCCGCGCGAAACTCCCCGGCCTCGATGTTTTCTCTCTCATGCAATACGACAAATAAAGCTCGTCCGCGGGCTAATGCCAAGAAGCAAGAACAAGTCCTATCGGCATTACCAAAAAGAAGAATAGAGTGAATCCAGCAAACGTGCGCCAACGCCATTTTGGAACTAGCGCCGCTGCGACTATCGCCACTTCCTCTTCCTTGGGAATGTAAGCTTTCAATGGTTTGCGGAACCGATACGCCCGAACCCAGTCTATGCGAATCATAGGCCGGTAAGACCCCAAACGGGTTCAATAAGAACACTATTCGATTGAGCAGGAAGCCTTTCTCCTTTCTTACGATGCGTAACTTACTTCCTTGCCACCGAATCTCCTTTACTTCTGCCCAGGGGAGGTTCTTAAGTCGAAAATACCGTCGATGGTGGATACCCAGGCTATCCGCCCATCACGTGGAAATCGAGTGCAAAGGGACCAAAAGAAATAGAAGAACGAAGATAATTCCACTCAAGAGGGAATAACCAAATTCGGGCGTGCCATAGGTGCAGTAGGTTAACTTTAAGAAAAGGACGATGAGAAAGAATTGTCCCGCTCGCGTGCTAGCCTCCAAAGAATCGGGCTGTCAATCGACACTTTTCTGCCACCAGATTGGGGTTCACCGTTCATCGCGACAATTCCTTCGGTTTTCTGGAATGTCGCTGGCGGATGGCTTCAAACAGGACGACACCGGTGGCGACGGAAACATTGAGGGATTTCACCGGTCCGGATGTGGGAAGCGAAACGACGAAATCGCAGCGCTTGCGCGTGAGATCGTGCAAGCCTTTGCCCTCGCTGCCCATGACGATGCCGGTGGGGGAGGAGTAGTCCACCTCGGTGTAGTTCTTGTCTCCCTGTTCGTCCAGACCAACCAGCCAGTAGCCCGCTTCTTTCAAGTCCTCCATGGCGCGCACAAGATTGGTGACCTTGGCCACGGGAAGATGCGCGAGGGCGCCGGCGGAGGAGCGCGCAACTGTGTCCGTCAAACCGGTGGCGCGCCGCTCGGGTATGACCACGCCATGCGCTCCGGCGGCAAGGGCCGTGCGAATGACTGCCCCGAGGTTATGCGGGTCTTCCACGCCGTCGAGCAGCACGATCAAGCCGACCTGATCCTTGGACTTGTTGGCTTGCACGAGAATGTCTTCAAGCGTTCCGGCCGCACGAGAAGCAGCGATGGCGACCACGCCCTGATGGTCGCGTGTATTGGCGAGTCGGTCGAGCTGGCCACGATCTTCAAAACGCACGGAGACGCCGCGTTCGCGCGCCAGGCGGACGATTTCTTCAATGCGCGTATCCTGGCGTCCCTTAGCGATGACGATGCGGTCGAAGGGGCTCCCCGCCTCGAGGGCTTCGCGAACGGTGTGAATGCCGGTGAAACGATCCATGGGAGGAAAGTCTATCGTTGAAAGTGGAAAGTTGAAAGCCGTGGGCACTCAGGAAGTCTGCCATCTCCATTCTCGGTCCGGGCAAATATACAGGGGACATTGGCCGCTCTGGGCCGGCTTTGCCGGCGTAGGTGCGGCCGGAGTCTTGCTCACCTGGCTCCGGAAACGCCATGAAGACAAGAACCCTGATTGACCCGCCGTCGCCCCATCAAGACTCCACTCTTTTGGTAAACCTCTAGTATCCTGACGGAGTGCTGGAACTCGACGCCGGTCTCGATTTTTCACCCGAACAAGATGCGGAGTTTTATTCGCTGTTGCCCGCGGCACCGGCCGTATGTCTGATTGAATCCCGGGAAGAAAACGCCGAACCATTTTTGATCCGCACCGCGGACTTGCGGCGGCGCTTGCAGCGCTTGCTGGGGCCGGCAGATCCCCCTAGCAAGCGTCTGAACCTGCGCGAGTTTGCACGGACGGTGCGGTACCGCGAGACGGGCTCCGCGTTCGAGCAGGCGCTGACCTACTACCGCCACGCCAAACAGATTTTTCCGAAGCGCTACCGCGACCTGGTGAGAATGCGGCCGGCGGCGGTATTAAAAGTCAGCCTGCGGAACGCCTACCCGCGGTGCTACGCGACCCGCCACATCGCCGTTGATTCGCAGGGAGTGCCGACAGGCGGCGCATACTACGGGCCATTCCGGTCGCGGCGGTCCGCGGAAGCCTTCGCCGAGAAGATGCTGGATTTTTTCAAGGTGCGCCGTTGCCAAATCAAGATCCGGCGCGATCCTACATTTCCGGGTTGCCTCTACTCGGAGATGAAGATGTGCCTGGCGCCATGCTTCGCGGGATGCACGAAAGAAGAGTATGACGTGGAGGTGAACCGGCTGGTAGGCTTTCTGGGGACCAACGGTGGTTCGCTGCAACAAGGTTACGAAGCGGAACGCGAACGGGCCAGCGAGGAACAGGATTTCGAGAAAGCGGCCTCGGTTCACAAAAAGTTGGAGAAGCTGGATGATGTGCTGCGAGGACGGCCGGAATTGGCGCGGCGAATCCAGGATCTGGATGCGGTGATTTTGCAGCGCACGGCGGAAGAGCAGACCGTCGGCTTGTATGCAGTACGGGCAGGCCGCCTGGCTGAACCCTTCGAATTGCGGTTTGGGGATACCAGCCAGCCGCGATCGGCTGAAGAAACGGTGCGGAATTATCTGGCGGGCGTGATGAACAACGGCCCGCATCCGACTGCAGCGAACGCGCGGCAGAGCGCGGCGGAGCTGAGCGAACACTTGTGGCTGGTGGCGCGATGGTTCTTCAGCAATCCAAGAGAGGGCGAGATTTTCTTTCGGGAAAAGGATTGGCCGTACCGGAGAATCCTGCGAGGCTGTTCGCGGCTGCTGGCGCGGAAAGCCGAAGCAAAGGAAGAGAGTGGCGTCCCGAAAGGGAAAGTCAAAAACGAGGAGCCGAAATGAGCCGGGGAGCAACACGAGAAGGAACAAAGAAATACGCGGAGAAATTTCGAGGCGCGGCGGCGGACGGGCATTTCCGCGAAGCGCAAGGGCTGACGATTTCCTCGCTCGGCATCGGCACTTATCTCGGGCAGCCCAATGAAAACATGGATGCCGGGTACGCGGCCGCGATCGTTTCGGCGGTCGAAAATGGCATCAATGTGATTGATTCGGCGATCAACTATCGCTTCCAGAGAAGTGAGCGGAGCGTGGGAACCGCTTTAAAGGTTCTGGCGAACAAGGGTTTTGCGCGTGAAGAAATCGTGGTTTGCACCAAGGGAGGTTACTTGACGCCGGACGGAGCGATGCCGGCGGATCCCAACAAGTACTTCTATGAGGAATACATCCAGAAAGGCGTGCTTCGCGCGACAGAAATCGCGGCGGGCAGCCACTGCATGGCGCCGCGTTTTCTGGCAAACCAACTTGGGCACAGTCTGAAAAATCTCGGCGTGGATTGCGTGGACGTGTATTACCTGCACAATCCGGAAACGCAACTCGGCGAGCTCGCAAAGCCGGAATTCCTGAAACGCGTGAAGGAAGCATTTGTGTTTCTGGAATCGGGGGCGGCCGCCGGACGAATTCAGTATTACGGCATGGCCACGTGGAACGGCTTCCGGCAGGAAGCGACCAAGCAGGACGCCATGCAATTGGCAGAAATCGCAGCGTTGGCGCAGGAAATCGCGGGAGAAAAGCACCACTTTCGATTCGTGCAATTGCCGTACAACCTGGCGATGACGGAAGCGTTGACGCTGGGAAATCAGACCGTCGCCGGAAACACGCGGACGATGATGGAAGGCGCGAACGAGTTGGGCATTACGCTGGTGGGAAGCGCCGCGCTGCTGCAAGGGCAGGTGGCGCAGAACCTGCCGGAATTTGTAGCCGAAGCGCTGGGACTGGAGAACGACGTGGAACGCGCATTGCAATTTGCGCGATCGTCCCCGGGCATCGCCACGGCGCTTGTTGGAATGTCGCGGACGGCCCACGTGGAAGCCAACGTGCGGCTGGCGGCCGTCGCGCCTGCGGGCATCGAGGAGTTCAGTAAATTGTTCTCGAAGGGCGAAGGCGCCTAGGAGTGAGAGAGTTCGGGGTGACGCTCTGTGAGCCATTCGGTGATGGCGCGGTCGAGTTGATCGAGATGCCCCGCAAAAAAATGGTCCGCGTTTTCCACAAACACCAGACGGTTTTCTCCCAGGAGCGTAGAGACGAGTTCTTCTACTTTTCGCCGGGCACCGTGCTCATCGTTGGCGCCATGGACAAAGAGTTTGGGCTTCGTGCAACTCCAGAGGTAGGTGAAATCGGAGCTGTTCACCGGGATACCAAGGCCAATTAATTCCGCGACGCGAGGATGCACACATCCCACGCGAAGCCCGACCCAACTGCCGAAACTGAATCCGGCCAGAAGAAGCGGTGCCTTCGGAAATTCAGTGGCGAGAAAGTCCAAAGCCGCTTGAACATCGCCTGGCTCTCCCAGACCGCGGTCGTGTGCTCCGGCGCTTAGACCGGCGCCGCGAAAATTGAAACGCAATACAGGAATTTTCAGGGCGTCGAGAGATTTGGCCGTTTGATAGACGACTTTGTTGTGCAGCGTGCCTCCATAGAGAGGATGCGGATGACAGACAACGGCAGCCAAAGTCGGCGAGCCGGGTTGCCCGGGTGTCCAGAGAATGGCTTCCAGACGACCCGCCGGGCCGTCGAGAAAAAAACTGCGGGAATCATGTGCGATTTTCATAGCGAATCGGGAGCAGGAAAAAGTGTACCTGATAAGGACACCGGGCCGAAAACGTTGAAAAAACAGAGCCATGGCAATGATGCGAGTAAAAAGGAAGTCCTATACGGACCACAACAGACAGGGGGCGTACTAGAGCTAAAAAGTTGCAATTCCGGATTGCAGTTTGAAGCTACGAATGATACGTTGCCCGAAGATAATCTTCAGGGGGCCCGGATGGGCGATCTTTCGGACCGGCGCGAAGCCAGGCGCTTCGTGATGACACTTCCCGTGAAAGTGTTGGCGCACGACGCGAATGGCCCAGAACTGAAGGCTCACACCCGTGACGTGAGTTACCAGGGGTTGTACTTCCTTACCGAAGCGCGCTTCGAAAATGGCAGCGAAATTGATTTTGTCCTGACCCTCCCGGAGCAAGTGATCCCGGGGGGAGATGTAAACATCCGGTGCCATGGCCGGGTGGTGCGAGTCGAGTCTTCCGACAGCGGAAAGACGGGGATCGCGGCGCGTATCGAAAAATACGAATTTGTGCCGATCCGGGCTTCCGCGGCTTAGTCCTCTGCCTTTGCCTTCCGGCGGGACCCTAATTCACAACTCCTTTTTGTGCGTACAATAGAGCCGATGGAGCTGCGTCCGGATGGATGGCGAAAGGCTCCGGGGGAAATTGCATGTATCACTACAATCCAAGTCAGGCGCTCGAGGAATTGCGTGAGGAAGGACTCTTGCCGCACCCCGTGAAGCTGCGCGACATGATCCTGAGGAATCAACTGGGGCCGCAGGATGCGCAACTGCTGAATCACGATTTTCAGGAATATTTGACGCGCTTCGGCGAATTGCAAAAACTCGGCGGCATAATCCTCGAGAAACTCTCGGGCGGGAAACGGAAGACCGCGTGAGCGCGCGCAGAGGATGAGCGCCGCTTTCGTCGCGAATCGCAAACCGCGCGTGCTGATACTCTCCGCTTCCCCCTGTGCGGCAAGCACGAGCACCAGAACCATCGTCGAAGATGCATTAGGGCTGGTACACTGATGCGGTTCCCAATGCGCGTCGAGGTTGGGGAGCCGTGTGAAGGGTTGAATTGTTCAAGGACATGAAACGCCATACGCTGCTGATAGACGCAGATGACACGCTCTGGGAGAACAATGTTTTCTTTGAAAAGCTGATTGATGATTTCATCAGCATGGTCGAGCCTTCCGGGTACAGCCGCGCGTACATCCGCCACATCCTGAATGAAACCGAGCGGAAAAATATCCGCCAGTATGGATATGGAGTGCGAAGCTTCGGGCGTTCGCTGGAAGAAACGTATCTGAAACTGGCGGATCAGATGGCGCAACGGGAAATCCTGGCGCAGATTCACAAGCGCGTGGTGGAACTGGAGCGAACGCCGCCGAAAATTCTCGACGGAGTGCCGGAGACGCTGGCGTATCTGACGGCGCGGCACCGACTGATCCTCTTCACCAAGGGTGAGCCGGCGGAACAAGCCGCGAAGGTAGAGCGCTCCGGCTTGCAGGGATTTTTTGAGGCCATTGAGATCGTGATGGAAAAGGACGCAAAGACTTATAACGCGCTGGTGCACAAGCACAAGGTCGTGAAGACCTATGGGTGGATGATCGGCAACAGCCCGCGCAGCGACATCAATCCGGCGATGGCCGCGGGGCTGAACGCCGTATACATTCCGCACGTCGATACCTGGCAACTGGAGCACGAGCCGGTGATGGCCGGGTCGGGAAAACTGGTCATCTTGCCGGCGTTTCGGGAGCTGAGAAATCATTTTTAGCCGGGCAAAGAATCAAAGACACTCGGATGTAGTGTGCACGACAAGCTTGGAATGGTTCCTTCGGCCCGACGGAGTGCGCCGGGACTTCCAGATGACAATTGATGCGATTCGTTTTGCAAGGAGCCCGGGGCTGAGATGAGCGTGGAAAAGAACTGGCCGAGAGTTGCGTTGGTGGGAGCCGGCGCCGTCGGCGGCTACTTCGGCGGAATGCTGGCGCGGGCTGGTGCGCCGGTAGTGATGATCGGGCGGCCGCCGTTCGTCGAGGCGGTGCAGAAGTCCGGGTTGGTTCTGGATACAACGCAGTTTCGGGAAACGGTTCATCCCGAGGCGTCCAACGAAATCGCAGCGGCGGCGGGCGCGGGCGTCGTGCTGTTTTGTGTGAAAACAACGGACACGGCAAGTGCGGCAAAAACTCTAGCCCCACATCTCTCCTCGGATTCGATTGTCGTAAGTTTGCAGAATGGCGTAAACAATACAGAAGACATCCGGAGTGCAGCCGGAATCGAAGCACTGCCCGCGGTCGTGTATGTGGCCGCTGCGCAGCCTACGCCGGGGCACGTGAAGCATCTGGGGCGGGGCGACCTCGTCGTGGGACCAAAAAGCGCGAAAACGGAAAAGGTCGCAAAGCTTTTTGAACGAGCGAATGTGCCTTGCCGGATTTCGGAAAACATCGAAGGCGAATTATGGACCAAGCTCGTGTGGAACTGCGCGTTAAATGCCATTTCCGGGCTCGGCCGGGCGACCTATGGAGAGATTGTGGCCAGCGCAGAGGCAAGGCGCGTGGTGGAGAGTACGGTGCAGGAAGTGCTTGCCGTGGCGCGCGCGAAGGGCATTCAACTGCCGGGTTTGGAAGACCCCAAAGCGGCGCTCGCCGGGTCGTTTAAGATCGCGGAGCAGATGAGCGGAACGCGGTCGTCCACGGCGCAGGACATGGCCCGCGGAAAGCGCACCGAAATTGACTCGCTCAACGGCTATATCGCAAGGGTGGGCGCGGAGCTCGGCGTGGCCACTCCCCTCAACCACGCGCTTTACACGTTGGTGAAATTACAGGAAGCGGGCTATTAGCCCCCGGAATAAAAGCCATTCAGCGGCGCTCGGGAATGCGGAAGGGGATATGCACGATAGCTTCGAGCGCGACCGGCTGCCCTTCTTTGGTCGCAGGCTCAAACTTCCACTGGCTGAACGCGGACATGGCGTTGGCGTCCAGCTTTTCGTCAATGCCGCGCACCAGTTGGATGCTGTCCACGGTTCCGTCCGGGCGAATCACGGCGTACAAGATCACTTCACCTTCGATGCGCTCCTGTCTCATGGATTCCGAATACTTGGGGTCAACCTTTCGCACGGGCACAGGTGAACTGACGTCGCTCGCGTGATTCGCGCCGCCGCTCAAGTGCAATTCCGAAAAATGAATGATCCAGCTCCCGGTGGCGCTGTTGAAATTCGGCATGTTCACGTTCATCGAGTAAACATGTTTCGTCGAAAAAATGTCCTCGGGTTTAGCGCCGGGAGGGAGAGTCGCAAAGTTCGGCGGGCCGGTCCGTTCCAGAGGATCTTCGGTGGAAGCATTCGGGTCCGGGCGTTTCAGGCCTGAAGTACTCTTTGGCATGGTGAGTTTGCCTGCGCCGCCAAGGCCAGAGGCATTGGCATTTGGTTTCGGATCGCCACCACTAATGCTGATGCCGATGTCATTCTTTCCTGCCGCTCCGCTGGAGCCGCCATTTCCGCCCTCTGTCGAACTCGACGAAGAACCCGTCGCACCGGGTTTCCCTTCGGGAGAGATGGAAACACGAGCGGCCAGATTGCCCTGTGGCACAGGCACGACAGGGGCTGGGGGCGCGGGATTCGCCGAGAGTGCGATCAGCGTATTGGAAGCCTCCCCGGCGGCGGAAACCGCGGGGACTTCGGGCGCCGCAGCCGTTTCCCCCTCTTGCGCGCGAGCCGCAACGCGCGGGGCAGAGCCCGTATTGATCTGCAGTTTGGGTTTCGCGGGGCCGGCCGGCGCAGCCGCAATGCTGATTTCCGCAGGCCGCTGCTCCACATTCGGCAGGTCTGGAGCGGGAGTTTCGGCCACCGCCGCTTTCTTTGTTTCGCGGGGCTTGAGTTTTGCCAACGATTTTTCGCTGATCTCGAGATGTGGGCGCGCGGGAGCTTGTGCCGAGCCGAGTTGCACGATGTTGGGCATCGGCGGAAGAATTTTTGGCGCGTCTGGAGGGGCAGCGGGGTCGATGAGCGTCTGTCGGGGATGCGTCGGATGAACGGGGTCGGTGAAGATGCGCTGGCGCGGGTGGTACGCGTCAACGCCTTCTGCCGGAAGAGGCGCGTCAGCCGCATTCTTGGGAAGCGATTTCGGTTTTTGCCGCGGTATGTTGAGGAGCGGCAAATCCTGGATGGGACCCGACCAGGTCAATTCCGTATTGTCGAACG
>Ga0306921_10003362_pt1 | contig 16236 bp, 12 predicted proteins | sample sta12Cox44000080_FD_203760 | JGI IMG/M metagenome (GOLD analysis project Ga0306921, IMG submission 203760) | Lab enrichment of tropical soil microbial communities from Luquillo Experimental Forest, Puerto Rico - statoxic.12C.oxic.44.000.080 (v2)... | ecosystem: Environmental > Terrestrial >...
AACCGGAACAGCCTGCCTCCTATGTGCCTCCTGGCGATTTTCCGTGTGCGACGGTTGGACGCTGGATGCCTCTCAACTCATTGATTTTATTGGTGCGGGCGGGGAGACTTGAACTCCCACGTCCTTTCGGACAACAGATTTTGAGTCTGCCGCGTCTGCCATTCCGCCACGCCCGCTGGTGCTGGTCCGGCCCTCATCTCCGATCTCATGCTCGCACCTGCAGTTCTCGGATGAGCGAGCCTCCCGTGCAGCTTACCGCTGGGCCTCAAAGCGGAGCAAGGCTTAGCCCGCCAGCCCATTTGCCGAGGCGACGCGAAAGTGTGGTGCGACGCCGCAATTGGTCACATCGAGCACGATTGTCACCGTAGAAGACTGCGCCGCCGAATTGGCCGCAACGATCTCATCCAGTCGCCAGATTCGCACTTCCTTTCTTTCGTAAGCACCGCAAACTCCGGCGACGAATATCTCTACCGGCAAGTCGCCGAGCGTCTTGAGATTGAGCAACAGCTGTTGGATCCGGGCGACGCTATCGTGACCGGTCCAAGAGCCGGGAGAGAACAATCGAGCTATGCTCCAACCGTCACGAGCGAAACGAAGGCAACGCTCCGATGTCGCATCGGGCTGCCCGTCACTCCAAGGAGCCGGCTCTGCATAGCTGCCGAGAGGCAGATTGCGGCCCACGATTGAAGTGAGCGCTCGATCATAAATCACCACATTGGCCGTACTCAGTGCGCGGTATTCGAGGGGAGCAAGTTTCGGCTCGCAGTAAGGGAGTTCGACCAACCATAGTTGGCCGGGCCGCAAGACCGGGAGTTCCGTGGAGCGGAACGCATTCTCCGAATGCTTGCTATTGGGCGCGCTTACCGCCTCGGAGAGTGGAGCCTGCTTCCACCACAGCGAACCCAGGTCGTCTGCTACAGCCTCCGACATAGGCATACTCCCAAATTAGATCTGGAGAATATATCATTTTAACACGTAAATATGTCAATATCACTCCTCATAACATGATTTATACGTAGAAAACAGTCACCACACTGACGATAGAGCTGATCGCGTCGAAGAAGCTGTGGCGTCGGGCTACATAACTCGGGTGCGACACTCGCCGAAACCGATCGGCGCGCAACCGGTCTTGCGACAGTGCGCGCGGAAAATCACTTCGTCCCCGTTCTCGAGGAAGGTCCGGGTTTCCCCGGAGGCGAGCGTTATCGGCCGCTGGCCGTCGCTACTCAGCTCCATCAGACTGCCGTAGCCCTCTGGTGTCGGCCCGGAGATCGTGCCGGTGCCGAACAGATCGCCGGGGGCGAGATTGCAGCCGCCGCAAGTATGGTGTGCGACCAGCTGGGCAAGGGTCCAATAAAGGTCGGTCGTGTTGCTTGCCGACATCGGATAGGGCGGCAGGCCCTTGGCCCGCAGGCCTTCGCTCAGCAGCAGAGCTTCCAGCGCGATGTCGAACGCTCCGGTCTGCTGGTCGGCCTCGTCCCACAGATAGGGCAGCGGACGGGGATCGCCGACCGGCCGTGGCGGTTGCGCAATACGGAACGGGGCGAGCGCTTCGGTCGTGATCAGCCAAGGCGACACTGTGGTGCCGAAATTCTTGGCGAGAAACGGCCCGAGCGGCTGCGATTCCCAACCTTGCACATCACGCGCCGACCAGTCGTTAACGAGACCAAGGCCGAACACATGCTCGCCGGCCTCGGCGATCGGGATCGGTTGGCCGAGCTCGTTGCCAGGTCCGATCCACACCGCGAGCTCGAGCTCGTAATCGAGCTTTTGCGTCGGTCCAAAGCTCGGGGCGTCGTCATTGATTGCTTTTCGTTGACCGCTTGGCCGACGGATCGGCACGCCCGACGGTCGCACCGAGGACGCACGGCTGTGATAGGCGACCGGCACGTATTTGTAATTGGGGTTGAGCGGATTGTTCGGATCGCGCCGCATGCCACCGTTTCTCGCGTGGTGGATTCCGGCAAAGAAATCGGTGAAGCTGCCGATCGCCGCCGGCAGATGTAGCGTGCAATCGGCCGCGTTATGCAGCAGCTGCGCGGCGCGCTGCTCGATTTTCGCCCGGTCGGGGCCGTCCGCCGACAGCAGCGCCGACAGGCGCCGGCGCAAGGCAAGGCGCGGCTTCTTGCCCAATGCCATCAGCGGGTTCAGAGTTGATCCGGCCGCCGATTCGGCAGCGACTAATGCCTCCCCGGAAAACAGCCCCGCCTCTAGCCCGGCCTCAAGGTCGAGGATCTGGTCGCCGATGGCGACGCCGCCGCGTGGCGCGCCGCCCGCCGGGCTGAATACGCCAAAAGGAAGGTTTTGGATCGGGAACTCGCCATGGCCTTGAGCCGAAGTGACCCAACTGGTGCGCCGCGGATCGTGGGTTTCGTCGGTGCTGCGCATAGCCGAATTCCCCTTTCCGTCACTCCGACCCGGACGGGATGATCGTTCATCTGGACGAGGTAGTACGAGACCTAAATTGCGCATCAAGGGCGGCGAGCGACTTGCCGGGCGAGCTGCGCCGCTGGAGCTGATTGCGGCTCTGACTCGGGCCGACGCAAGGCTCTAAGACCGAAAAACAGTGCGAGGGCCAGCGACGCGACGACGACTAGGATCATTGACATGGCGCTCTGTGGCGGGAGCCAGCCAATCAGCCAGGTACCGAGGGCTGCGGTCATCATCTGTAAGAACCCGAGCAGACCAGAAGCAGAGCCGGCGATGCGAGTATAGACGCTGAGCCCGGCCGCAATCGCCGGAGGTTGGCTCAGCCCATTACCGACGGAGCTGATCGCCATCGGCACGAAGAGCGACCATGCCGACAGGCCGACAAGACACCATACAGCAAGCATCGCGCCCGAAACGAGGGAGAGCGCCAGACCGAGGATCATAAGGGGCCCGCTGCCGATAGCCACGGACAAACGCGAGACGCCGGCGTTGCCGAGAATATAGGCGGCCATCGGCATCAGGATCATCAGCCCGTAAGTGCTCGGCGGCTCGTGCAGCACCTGCGAGAGAAGGTAGGGTGCGCTTGCCAAGAAGCTGAACCACGAGGCGCTCGTGAAGGCGGTTGTCAACGCGAAGCCGAGAAACACCGGCGAACGCAGCAGCAATACGAAAGATCGGAACATTGCCGCCGGGCTGGTCGCTACCGGGTTGCGATGGGTTTCCTCGAGACGAGTAATCGTCAAAACCAGGACTGCCGCGCCGAGCACCCCGAGCAGCGCGAAGTCGGCGCGCCAGCCGATCCATTCGGTAAGGTATGCGCCGATCGCCGGCGATATCGATGGAGCCAAGCTCATCGCCATCGTAATCGTCGCGATGGCGCTGGCCGAGCGCTCGCGGTCGAAAAGGTCTCTAACGATCGCCCGGCCGAGCACCATGCCGGCGCAACCGCCGCAAGCCTGGATCACGCGGCCGAAGATCAACATCGGCAGCGACCAGGCAAGCCCGCACACACCCGTCCCAGCCAGGAACAGGATGAGCCCGGCAATCAATACTGGCCGCCGCCCGAAACGATCCGAGACCGGGCCATAGACAAGCTGCCCGACCGCGATGCCGGCAAGAAAGAGCGTCAATATCAGCTGAACCGCGCCGGCCGGTGCAGCGAACATCGCGGCAAGCAGCGGCAACGACGGCACCGGCATGTGCAGAGCTGCCGGTGCTATCGCGGCTACCAGGACTAGGAGACCGAGCGGGGCACCGCGGCCGGTCCGAGGGTCGCGAACAACCCGCGGGCGGCTCAGAACGGCACCGTGCCGCGAACCACGCTGCGGTGCAAGACGCGCCTGTATCGGGTCATTTCGTAATTGGCCACGGCGCGATGGAGAAGGCAGCGGTTGTCCCACATCACCAAATCACCGGCGCGCCAACGGTGGGCGTAGACGAATTGCGGCTTTGTGGTGTGCTCGAGAAGGGCGTCGAGGAGCGCCTTTCCCTCGGCTTCGGGCATCCCCAGTATGTGAGAGGCGTGATTGCCGAGATAGAGTGCCTTTCTCCCGGTCTCCGGATGGGTACGAACGAGCGGGTGATCAACCGGCGGGTGATCGCGCAATTCTGGCGGCTCGCGCCGGTTCGCCTCCAATCTATGCGCGCCCGCCCCCCAATAGAACACCACCCGAAGCCCGTCGATATCCTGTTTCCTCGCCTCCGGCAACGCGGCGTAGCCCATGGCCGTGTTGGCAAATTCCGTATCTCCGCCACACGGCGGCACTTCGACCGCATAGAGCGCCGTAAGCATTGGCGGCACGGGGTGATACGATTTGTCGGTGTGCCAGCGGTAATTGCTCACCGGCGACGAAGACCGGTCTACGGGATTGCCCTCATTGTCGAGATTCGTGATCACGTGCGCAGTCGCATAGCGCTTTGTCTGCCCGTTCCGCGCGCGATGGCACTCGACCGCGCCAAACTCGGCCGTAAATGCAAATTGCTGCTCGCGACTCAGGATCTGGTTGGGGAACACGAGAACGTGATAGTCACGGAACGCCGCACGGATCTGCTCCCGAATAACGGGCGACAGGGGCCTCGACAGGTCGAGACCGCTAATCGTGATGCCGCCAGCTTGCGACAATGGCGCGCCGAGAATCGATCTCATTATTGCGTTCCCGATACGAAGCTCAGTTCGCAGAGTTAGCCCGAATAACCAAAAGCAAGGCAACTGCGCTTCTCGACAACACTCGACGCCGGCCTATCCGAAATGAAGGTCGGGTGTGAGCTGCCTCACACGAAAGGTTTGGTTCGGAGCTCGGGAACAAACGTTGAAACGCGGTGTTGGCGCGGGCAACATCCTCTGATCGGGTCCCGCCCGGTAAATGGCTTTATCAGAACTTTGATGTCCGAAGCACCGACCGCGCGCCATGTCGCGCTCGATTTGATGGGTGCGGTCCTCCGCCGCAAGCGCCCGCTAGACGATGCGATCGAAGAGAGCACAGCGATGCATCGGTTATCGGGCCGCGACCGCGCGTTTGCGCGGCTGCTCGTTGCGACGGTGTTGCGCCGGCTCGGTCAGATCGACGCCTTGATTGCCGGCTGCCTAAATGTGCCTCTGGCGCCCCGCGCGGCGCTCGTGCAGGACGTCCTGCGGCTCGGTGTCGCACAGCTGCTGTTCTTGCGCACTCCCCCTCATGCCGCGGTGGCGACCAGCGTCGACGTTGCGCAAAGCCGCGGATTTGTATCGCATAAGGGGCTGGTCAACGCTGTATTGCGGCGTTTGAGTACAGAAGGTCCCCAACGTGTCGAGGAGCAGGACGCTCCGCGTCTAAACACGCCCGGGTGGCTATGGGAATCGTGGAGCAAGACCTACGGTGAACCAACTGCGCGGGCGATTGCCACGGCGCATTTGAAAGAAGCCCCCCTCGACCTGACTTTGCGCGATGACGCCGAGACGTGGCGCGCGATGCTCGACGGTGTCTTGTTGCCGACCGGGACCTTGCGTCGACCGGCAGGCGGCGCCCTCGCAACGCTGCCCGGCTATGTCGAAGGCGCCTGGTGGGTCCAGGATGCGGCGGCAGCGTTGCCGGCGCGGCTTTTCGGCGACATCACTGGACGCCAGGTGATTGATCTCTGCGCCGCGCCAGGCGGCAAGACCGCGCAGCTCGCGACGGCCGGCGCGCGGGTAACGGCGGTCGATCGCTCGACCCGTCGTCTGGAGCGGCTTGTCGCAAACCTGCAGCGGCTCGATCTACCTGTGGACCCGGTCGGAGCGGACGCGCTGACTTGGCGTCCGTCCAATCCGGTCGACGCGGTGCTGCTCGATGCGCCGTGCAGCACGACCGGTGCGATCCGTCGCCACCCCGACGTGCCGCACCTAAAACTACCGGAGGATGTGGCTCGGCTTTCGACGGTCCAAGAGAATCTGTTGCGAGCGGCGATCGAGATGCTCCGGCCGTGCGGCACGCTGGTCTATTGCACTTGCTCGCTGGAGCCGGAGGAAGGGTTGGAGCGCATCGAATCGCTGCTCTATGCCGGTGCGCCGATCGAGCGGCGCAAGATCGACCCTGCCGAAGTCGGAGCGGAGCCGGAATGGATCACCCCGAAAGGAGATCTACGAACATTGCCGTGCCATTTTGGCCAGTATGACGGCATCGACGGCTTCTATTGCGCACGGCTCGTAAAGCTCGGCGCCTAAACCCTAGGGAGTGAGATGCCCGCGCGGAACCTCTATGGCTTGCGGCGGGTGGGTTTCCTTGTTACGAAATTGCATGGGGTTTCCTTTCGGGCCAGCCTTTGGTGACGGGCCTGTGGTTTGGCCGGCCAGAGTCCACCAGCGTGCGGCGCTCAGATGACGGCAGCCGCTAGCGGAGGCGGCAAGGGGGGCCGGAGAGTCATCGGGCCTCGACCCGGTTCCGATTCGCCCGGGCTGCTAACGCGGTTGCGCCGAGACGCGGTCCGGGCACTCGCCGGCGGTCCGCTATATCGGCACACTGTGATCGGCCGGGTTCCGGCCGATCTCAGGCTTAGAATTGCGCAACGTTGGCCGGGCGATGCCAAGCGCGGCGAGGCGATAGCCGCCGGGGAGATCGAGCTCGCCGGAGAGCTGGTCCGCACCCCTACACCGCGCTGGTCACCGGGATCCGTCGGATCGGAATGGCTCGCTGCGTGGCACGGGTTTGGATGGCTCGCCGATGCTGTTGCGGCGGGGCACGCCGGGCGTGGATCAGCCCGCGAGTTGGTGCAAAGTTGGATTGCCGAAAATCCCGGTTCGACGGGCGGCGCCTGGCGATCCGACGTGGTGGCGACGCGGGTTTTCTCTTGGATTGCGCACTTCGACGAGATCGTGAGGCGCGACCAGGATGACCCTCTTCGGCGGGCGATGCTAACGAGCCTTGTCGCCCAGCTCCGCAATTTGGCGCGCACGGCCGCTTGGGAGGCGACCGGTGCTGGTCGATTGCGGGCACTCAAGGGACTAATCACCGGAATTGCGGTGCTTGGCGGCTCCGAGTCCAGGATGGCTCGGATGCTAAAGAGCCTTGAGCGCGAGCTATCGGCCCAAATTCTGCCCGATGGCGGGCACATCTCGCGCAGCCCGTCGCTGCAATTAAGGGTTCTGCAGGATCTGATCGACACGCGCGCAGTGTTGCGGTCGGCGCAGATCGAGGTCCCCACCGTTCTGAAGGATGCCATCGAGCGGATGGCTCCGATGTTGCGGTTTTTTCGCCACGGCGACCGCCGTTTGGCGCTGTTCAATGATTCGCTCGAAGAAGACGGCGTTTTGATCGACCTGGTCTTGACGCGGTCCGAAACAAAGGGGCGCGCGCCGTCGCATGCGCCTGATACCGGTTTTGACCGGTTGCAGGCCTTCAAGAGCCTCGTTCTGATCGACACAGGAAAACCATCGCCGCGCGGGTTCGATGATCATGCGCATGCTGGCCCCCTATCTTTCGAACTGAGCCATGAGCGCGAGCGGATCATTGTCAATTGCGGCGCGTATCGCGGCCCCAAGCCGAATTGGTGGCGGGTCGCGCGGGCGAGCGCCGCGCATTCGGTGATGGTTGTAGCCGACACCAATTCGGTCGAGATCCGGGCGGACGGTACGCTTGGCCGCGCCCCGACCTCGGTTGCGCGCGAGCGGGCCGAGCACGAGGGCCAGCAATGGGTCTCGGGAACACATGACGGCTACCGCGAACGCTTCGGGCTGATCTATGCACGCCAGCTCTTCCTCTCCGCCGACGGCGAGGATCTGCGCGGCGAGGACCGGCTGACGGGTCTCCCCGGGGCTGTCTTTGCCGTTCGCTTTCACCTACACCCGTCTGTTCAAGCCTGGCTGGTCCGGGACGGCAGCGCGGCGTTGCTGCGCCTACCGAGCGGCGCCGTGTGGCGGTTGCGCGCCGCCGGCGGCGAAATGAGCCTTGGCGAAAGCATCTATCTCGGCTCGGGAGAGGCACGCCGGACCCAACAGGTGGTGCTGAGCGGGACTGTACCGCCCGGGGGTGTCACCGTGCGCTGGGCGATCCGCCGCGAGCCGCGCAGGTCGATTGCAGATCAGGCGCAGGAATATCAACTGTCCAGGGATGAAACTACTGGGAATCCGGCCAAGCAGGTCTCCTCTCCCGAGGGTCTGCCGCCCGCCGGTGCTTGAAGTAGTGTGGCCTGCCGCGGTCGCCATGGCGGCCGGTTTGGTTGCCTGGCTGGTAACCAGGCTTCTGACACCGATCCTCGCTCGCCGGGAAATCCTCGACCGCCCCAACGAGAGATCGTCGCATTGGGTGCCAACGCCACGCGGTGGCGGGATAGCGGTAACCGGCTCCGTATTGCTCGCTTGGATCGCGCTCGCCCTAACCGGATCTGCGCCGTCGGGGGTTCTGGGCATCGTGCTGGGCGCCGCTTTTTTGGCGGTTGTCTCTTGGGTCGACGATCTGCGTGGGCTCTCGCCGCTCTTGCGACTGACCGTGCAGACTGCCGCTGTGATGATTGGCCTCTCGGCCTTGCCCGAGCCGCATAGCTTGCTTCGGCTCGCCGTGGCAGGCTTCCTCTGGGTCTGGTGGGTAAACCTGTTCAACTTCATGGATGGCATAGACGGGTTGGCGGCGAGCGAGGCCGCGGCGATCAGCGCAGGTTTGGTGCTGTTCGCGAGTCTTGGAGCCAGTTCTGATCCCGCGCTGCGCGGGCTGGCCGCTGCGGTGATCGGGGCGGCGATCGGTTTTCTCGCATGGAACTGGTCGCCGGCGCGGATCTTTCTCGGTGACGTCGGCAGTGTGCCGCTCGGCTACATCCTCGGTTTTCTGCTGCTCGGTCTCGCGCTTCGCGGGTATTGGAAGATAGCACTGATCCTCCCGCTCTATTTCCTTGCTGATGCCACGATTACGCTCATGCGCCGCCTCTTCCGCGGCGAGCAGGTCTGGCAGGCGCACCGCGAGCATTTCTACCAGCAGGCAGTGCGCCGCGGCCTCGGGCATGCAGCCGTGGTCAAGCGGGTGATCGCCGCAGACCTCGTGCTGATAGGCTGCGGCTGGGCGGCCGAGAACGGGTGGGGCGCCATCTCGCTCGCTGCATCCGTTGTCACTGTCGCAGTTCTGCTGACCGCGCTGGCCCGAGGTTTTTGATGCTTGCTGAGGTTTCCCAGAGGGTCCTATATCGCGGCGATGGCGGCTGAGCCTCTCCCGATCCGCTGCGCGTTGATCTCGGTCAGCGACAAAAGCGGGATTATCGAATTCGGCGCGGCGCTCGCTGCCCGCGGCGTCACGATGATTTCGACGGGGGGGTCGGCTCAGGTCCTCGCAGCCGCCGGCGTTCCGGTCACTGAGGTGGCCGAGGTAACCGGGGTTGCGGAATTCCTCGATGGAAGGGTCAAGACCCTGCATCCCGCCGTGCATGGAGGCCTTCTGGCCCGACGCGACCGGGCGGACCACATTGCGGCGCTTTCCGAACGGGGTATCGCGCCGATCGATCTTCTCGTTTGCAATCTCTACCCCTTCGCTGAGACGGTCGCGTCGGGCGCAAGTCCGGATGAGTGCGTCGAGAACATCGATATTGGCGGCGTGGCTCTGATCCGCGCCGCTGCCAAAAATCAGGACGCGGTCACGGTCGTCACCGATCCTGCCGATTACGGCCGTGTACTGGCAGAATTTGCGGCGGGCAATGGAGCAGTCGGCGCCGAAACGCGCCGCACGCTGGCGCGCAAGGCCTTCGCTCTGACCGCGGCCTACGATGCTGCAATAGCCGAATGGATGGGACGCGACGATGCTGCATCGTTTCCCGAGGCCATCGCCCTCACCGGGCGTTTGGCGCAGCCGTTGCGCTATGGCGAAAACCCGCACCAATCGGCCGCATTCTACCGCACCGGGGAAAGCCGTCCCGGAGTTGCGTCCGCGCGCCAGCTCCAGGGTAAGGAGCTCTCCTACAACAATTACAGCGACGCCGACGCGGCGTTCGAACTGGTCGCCGAGTTTGCGCAGCCTGCCGTTGTCATCATCAAACACGCCAACCCGTGCGGCGCCGCAATTGGCATCAATCTGCGTGATGCCTGGGACAAGGCGCTCGCCTGCGATCCGGTCAGCGCGTTCGGCGGCATCGTGGCCGTCAACCGGCCTCTCGACGCAGAGATTGCCGAAGGGATCGGGCGGCTGCTGATCGAAGTCGTGATCGCGCCTCAGGTCGAGGAAGCCGTAGCGGCAATTCTTGCCCGCAGGACGGGATTACGACTGATGGTCACCGGCGGCTTGCCCGACCCGGCCGGCAGAGGCCGCAGCTTTCGAACAGTAGCAGGCGGCATCCTCGTCCAGGAGAACGATAGGCTATCCGTCAGGCGTGAAGACTTGCGCGTCGTCACGCGCCGGGTGCCGACCGAGACCGAGATCGCCGATCTTCTCTTTGCCGACCTCGTCGCAAAACACGTCAAGTCCAACGCCATTATCTTCGCCCGCGGCGGGGCGACGGTCGGCGTCGGAGCCGGTCAGATGAGCCGGGTTGACAGCGTCAGGATTGCTGCCGCGAAGGCGGCCGAAGCGGGCAAGGCCGCCGGCCTCGCGCAATCGCCAACGGCGGGCTCGGTGGTCGCCTCGGATGCTTTCTTCCCGTTTGCCGACGGGCTCGAGGCGGCGGTAAAAGCCGGGGCTACAGCAGTAATCCAGCCTGGCGGCTCGGTGCGGGACAAAGAAGTCATTGCCGCGGCGGACGCCGCTGGCATTGCAATGGTCTTCACCGGGATCCGCCATTTCCGTCACTAAAGTTAAGACATATCCGGTCTAGGATACCCGTCAGGGTTGCGATAAAATCGCGACCATGACAATCCTTAGCCTGACCCGACGTCTTCCCGGGCGGAACGAACGGCGCGGCCTCGGCTCTATCGCAATCGATCGTTCATCACAGCCCCTCGCTGGCGCTTACGACGCCTTCATCTCCTATCACCACGGCCGCGACGGAGCGATCTCCGCGTCGCTACAAACGGCCGTACAAAAGCTTGGCAAGGCGTGGTATCGCCGCCGCGCTCTCCGCGTCTTCCGCGACGACACTAGTCTCGCCGCCTCACCCCACCTTTGGCTATCGATCGAGCAGGCGCTCAATCAGTCGCGTTTCTTGATCCTGCTCGCCTCGCCCGAGTCGGCGGCATCGATCTGGGTGGACAAGGAGCTTAGCCACTGGCTGGAGCGGAACAGCACCGACACGGTTCTCGTCGCGCTGACCGCGGGCGACCTCTCCTGGAACCCGGCGACGAACAATTTCTGCTCGCCTGACACTGTGCCGCTGCCACCGGCGCTCAAACGTGGATTGACCGACGAGCCGCGCTGGATCGACCTGCGCCCCTATCGCGAGGCGCCGAGGGACACGCGGTTCCACGAGCTGGCAGCTGATTTCGCGGCCGCGATTCAGGGCGTCCCCAAGGAAGATCTGCTGTCGCAGGAGCTGCGGCAGCAGCGTCGTGCGCTGACGCTGGCATGGTCCGCGGTCGGCGCGCTCGTCTTGCTCCTCGTCATGGCCGGCTGGCAATGGCGCATCGCAATTTCGCAAGAGAGAGAGGCGCAAACACAGCGCAACAATCTGATCGCGGAGCTGGGCGCCGTGGAATTGTCACGCGGCGACAAGGATGGTGCGATACGGATCGCGGCGCATGCCGCGCAGCTGCAGTCCTCGCGCTCGGGCGAAGTCGCGCCGATCCCGAGCGCCGTCCTGGCGCAGGTGGTCAGCCAGTCGCGTTGGAACATCTTGTTCGGCGGACATGAAAAGATTGTCCGCTCGGTAGCGTTCAGCGCCGACGGAAAGCGGCTCATCACCGGTTCGGAAGACAAGACAGCGCGAATTTGGGAGGTCGGCAGTGGTCGGCAGCTCGGTGTGCTGCGCGGGCACGACGACACCGTCGCGTCGGCGATGTTCAGTCCGGACGGGTCGCGCATCGTGACCGCTTCCTCCGATAAGACTGCACGGCTATGGGACGCCGCCACCCTGCGTCCGCTGCTGGTGCTGAAGGGACACACCGCGCCAGTTGTCGGCGGGGCATACAATTCCGACGGTTCACGCATTGTCACCGCTTCGGATGACGGGACCGCACGTATCTGGGATGCGGCCACGGGTGCGCCGATCGCCACACTTAAGGGAGAGGATGTCGACATCGCCTCTGCGGCATTCAGCCCGGATGGCAGTCGGCTGCTGACGGCGTCCTCGGGCGGTGCGATCCGCACCTGGAATGTCGCCACCGGCGAGCAGATATCGGCGCTGCCGGAGACAGGGGTACCAGTGTTTTCGGCATCCTACGATCCGAAGGGCGAACGTATTGTCGCCGTGCTCGGCGACAATACGGTGCGCGTCTGGAACGTCGCGAACGCGGCGCAGACCGCTTCCCTGCAGGGCAGCGATGCGGGGATTGCCGCCGTAGCCTTCAGTCCGGATGGATCGAGCATCATCGTCGCCGGCGCCGACGGCATGGCCCGCCTCTGGGACGAGACGCTGACCAAAAAGAGCACCGTGCTGCGCGGCCATGAGGGGCCGATCGACGCCGTGGCGTTCAGCCCAGATGGCTCGCAGATCGCTACCGCGTCGGCCGATGCCACCGCGCGGCTATGGGATGTTCGTGACCAGGATATTGGCGTCGTGTTCAGAGGCCATGAGGCTGCCATCCACGGAGCGGCTTTTAGTCCCGACGGTACCCGTCTCGCGACTGCTTCGCTCGACAAGACTGCGCGCATCTGGGACGTCGTCACCGGCCGCGAACTGGGCGTGCTGCGTGGTCACGAGGGCGGTGTCTCTTCTGCCGAATACAGCCCGGACGGGTCGCGCATCGTGACCGCGTCATTCGACGGCACGGCGCGCGTTTGGGACGCGGTCACCCTGCGAGAGCTCACGACGATAAGAGGGCATAGCGGCTTTCTCTACTCGGCGAAGTTCAGCCCCGACGGCAAACGTGTTGTCACCGCCTCCGCCGACAAGACCGCGCGGATTTGGAACGCCGCGACCGGTCGCGAGCTCCTTTTGTTGCAGGGCCAAACCAACATTGTCTATGTCGCGGCCTTCAGCCCCGACGGCTCGCGGATCGTCACCGGTTCCTCCGATTTGACGCTGCGTCAATGGAATAGCAGCACAGGTGCGCTCATCAGCGAGCTGCACGGCAACAAGCAAGGGGCGAATTTCACTCAGCGTTTTACTTCCGTCGCCTACAGCCACGACGGGAAAAAGGTTCTGGCCACGTCCTCCGATCACGTGGCTCGCATCTTGGACGCCGACACCGGTGCCGAGGTCGCCGTCTTCAACCATGACGGGGAGGTAACAAGTGCGGTCTATAACCCGGACGGAACGCGCATCGCGACGATAATGCCCGATGGCTCGTTAAGGATTTGGGATGTCGTGACACAGCGCGAGATCGTCGCCGTAAGCAATACGGCGCCGCTTCTGTCCGTCGCCTTCAGTCCCGATGGCCGGTTCGTCGCGATGGCACGCGGCGACACGACTGCGCACGTTGCCGATCTTCACTTCGCAACGATGGCCGCTCGCGGCCTCCTCGACGAGATCTGCGCGCGTCGGCTCGGCCCGCTCACGACATTCACCCGCGACGAGATGCGGCTGGCGGGTTATCCGGCGACAACACCGTTGCTCGACGTCTGCACCGCCGGCAAATGACCCGGCGCCTCAACGCAGATACTGGTCGAGAAACTGACGTGCCTGCGCGTAAGCATCCTGCGCTGCCGTCGGGTTGTACTCCACGTGATGGCCAAAATACATCAACGGCCGCCCCGGCCGGTCGAACCCGTGATAGGCGCCGGGATAGACCTTGATGCGGATATGTGCCGCGTTTTCCGGAGCGCTCGCGAGCTCTGAGCACCGCGCGGCGACATTCCAGTCATCGAGTTCGCCTGCAAGGATCAAGACCGGCATGGTAATCGCAACCCGGCCGACATTCTCACAGTTCGGTGTTATCGCAATCCCCGCTAGCACTCTCACCCCGCTGGCCTGCGCCTTGGCTTGCGCCTGATTAACGAGGGGCAGATCGCGCGACAGGTACCAGACGATGCTGTTGCTGCCGAGCGAGCGGCCGAGGACAGCGATTTTGTTGGGCTTGACGTCGGGCCTGTGGGCGATTGCGAAGGCTGCCCGGAAGACGTCACGCGGCGTTTCGACAACCACCGATTTCATCGTATCGAGGTTGCCACAAATATTGCCGAGGCCACGCGACTCTGCGCCTTCCACCCGCAGCGTCGCATAACCCCAGCTACGGAGCTGACTGGCCCATACGTTGAGGCCGGAATCGAGCTCGGCCGAGCAGCCGGGCAGCAGGATGACGACGGCAAACGGACCAGGGCCGGACGGTTTCTCGAAGGTCAGCTGCAGCGGAATTTGCCGGCCTTGCCATTCCCCGTGAGCCGTGAGCTGCTCAGCCCCCGCCGTACCCGTTGCGAGGGTGCAAAACGCGGCCGCCGCGGCAGCGCGCCAGAGAACTCGAAACACGCTCGTGCGTCGGCGTGTCGTCATCCCTTTTCGATCACCTCCAGCTGCGCCCGCCGTCGGGGCTTCGAGAAAGGTGACATGGCGGTCGTTTCTATTCACTTACTCGAGCACCTTGCCCAGTTCTTGCGCGTTGTATTGCTCGCAGGAGCCAAAACTCACAATGCCCTCCTGCTGAGTTCCGTGGATGCGTTATACCTCGATTGCCTCGCAGTCTCCTTCATCAATCACCGAGGGGTGCGGGCTAGACTAAGGCCCAGCCCGGTGCGCCGCTTAAACGACTGCCGTTACACTAGGGCGCAGAACGACCTTTCCGAGATCGTTCATCGGAACTTTGTGCGTCTCCCGAGCCGTCCAGGCGGCGATCGACGCAACGACGCAGACCGCAAAGGTGAGGAACGCGACTGGAACCCATGCATTTGGCCCGGTTCCTTGGACCGCCGAGGCGATCGCCGGAGCAAACCCGGCGAGCGCGAACCCGATCTGCGTTCCAATAGCCATACCCGAAAGGCGTACGCGGGTGTCGAACATCTCGCCGTATAGGGATGGCCAAACGCCGTTCGAGGCACTGTAGACAATGCCCGACATCAACACCGCAAAAGCAAAAATTAGCGGAGTATTCGTCTGGCTGATTGCCCAGAGATAACCGAACATCAACAGGCCGGACGCCAATGCGCCGACGATGAAAACCGGTCTGCGGCCAATGCGGTCAGCCAGCATCGCCCATAGAGGGATTGCGATCAGCGCGATGATATTCGTCACGATGGCGACCCAGAGCATCGTCGTCCGATCGATCTTCACGGTATTGACTGCGTAAGACAGCGCGTAGACGCCGAAGATCGTACTTACAATCGAGACCAGAGCAGCGAAGACAACGCGGATCACTTCCGGCATGTAATACTGGAACAGAACCGCCAAGGGTGCTTTGGGGACGCCTTGGTCCTGCTGCTCCTCCTTGAAGGCTGGGGTTTCTTCCAGGGTGCGCCGGATGATGTATCCGACCGCGACGACAACGGCGCTGAGCCAGAATGGAATTCGCCATCCCCACGACAACAACTGGTCTTCCGGCAGCTGGGAGACCGGAAGGAACCCGGCGGTCGCAAGGATCAGGCCTGCCTGGGTTCCGCTCAGAGTGAAGCTCGTGTAGTAGGCGCGACGGTGCGGCGGGGCGTGTTCGAGCGTCAGCGAGTTCGCACCGGCCTGCTCGCCGGATGCGGAAAAGCCCTGCGCCAACCTCAGGATTACGAGCAGTATTGGTGCCAACACTCCGATTTGGCTATACGGCGGTAGGCAGCCGACGAGGAATGTCGAGCGCCCATAAAGATGAGCGTGAAGATCAAAACCGTCCTTCGGCCAAATTTATCACCAACATGGCCGAGCACGAATGCGCCGACCGGCCGCGCGACATAACCGACGACGAAAGTCGCCAAAGCCAACAGGATCCCGGTCGCCGGATTATCACTCGGGAAGAAAATTTTGCCAAAGACCAGGGCGGCTGCGGTCCCATAGATAAAGAAATCGTAATATTCCAGCGCGCTGCCGATCCAGCTGGCGATCGCCGCTTTCTTGGGAGTTCTTACCCCATGTGGCTCGTGTGGGTCCCGAGCCTGATGGGTGTTGTCGGCAGACATAGTCGGTGTCCTTCCAGTTCGGTGTCGGTGTTGAATTTGCGCTTCGATGTGGTCAGCCGTTCGTCATCTCACCGAAGTGACGGAGCATCCGCTCGGCGTCGGGTTTTACGCCAGTGAAGAGCCGGAACGCCTCGGCCGCCTGAAACACCGCCATGCCGCCACCATCGAGCGTCCGGCAGCCTAGCATGCGCGCCTGCCTGAGCAACTCGGTCTCCAGCGGAAAATAGACGATGTCCGCAACCCAGAGATCGGGCCG
>Ga0306921_10003366_pt1 | contig 16227 bp, 16 predicted proteins | sample sta12Cox44000080_FD_203760 | JGI IMG/M metagenome (GOLD analysis project Ga0306921, IMG submission 203760) | Lab enrichment of tropical soil microbial communities from Luquillo Experimental Forest, Puerto Rico - statoxic.12C.oxic.44.000.080 (v2)... | ecosystem: Environmental > Terrestrial >...
ATGCTATGTTGCGAAGCGAAGGCGGCAACCAGTCTGCGAGAAAAAAGAAACCCGAGAACATCATATATAGATAAGAGTAAGGTGTCCAAATCTGCTGCACCCAGTCGGTGCGCTCACATAGGGCGCCGATGATCAGCGCAATTGCCACCGACCACCATATCATAAAAAAATACCCCAAGTAGAACATCGGCAGATCGCGCGGCACGTCCAGTGCTCCGATCGCATAGAATACCGCGAACGATATTGCCAGCGCAGTGAGGTTCGACCCGATTTCCAACAAAGAACGCGCTAGAAAAATGTCAAAAATGGTGACCCGCTGGTGGTAGAGTAGCGGCACATTCGACCGTATAAACAATAATATACGGCCGCCGAGGTGACGGAAGAGCAATAGTGGAAGATAGCCGCTCCATAAAAACGGCATCAGCGAAATACCATGCTCGTTGGGGTCTCTGACCGCCCGCCACACAAAGAGGACCGGAATCGCAAACACCAGCGGCTCGCCGACGATCCAGGCAAAACCGAGGCTTTCGCGGCCGAACCGCGAATAGATCTCGCGAATCAGCAGAGCGCCGACGACCCGCCATTGGATAAGGAGCCCTCGCCAGAACGACGACACGGTTCGGGCGCCGTAGGCCTAGGCTGCTGCGTGTTCTCGGGCGCTGATTACCAGCAGCCAGGCGATGCCGTACGCCACCAGACAGCTCACGAGAACCATCCCGAAGTTGATGACCCGTTTGGGATAGAGCGGGTAATCTGCTAGGTTGGGAACAGCAATGGTTTCGAGATAGAGTTGCTGGCGCTGCGCTTCGAGGCGCGCCGCTTCGAGCGAGGTAAACGCCGATGCCAGCGCTTTTTCGGCGAGTTCGCGATCGAGCATCAAGCGCTCATATTCGGTCAACGTCGAAACCACCGAGTTCGTCTCGCCGCTGAGCTTGGCGCGCTCCTCGGCGATCAGTTTGTCGAGTGCAGCGATGCGCGTCTGGAGCAAAGGGATTTGCGGACTGCTGGGGGAATTCTTGATGAGCTCGCCGAGCTGCTGCCGAGCCGTCGCCTGAGCCGTCCGCATTTGCCCGATGAGTTCCAACACCCCGGTAGACGCCGATTTCGGATCGAGCATGTTTTGTTGCACGCGGTAGGCCGTGAGCTGGCTCTGAATTCGGGAAATCCGCTCCTGTGCTCTGTCGACCTCTTGACGAGCGGTGCCGAGCGCGTCTTTGCGCGCCCGCTCATTGAGCTCGTTGACCAGCTCCTCGCTATCGCTCAGCAAGGCCCTCGCTATGTTCTGCGCATCTTCCGCCCGATAGGCCTTGACCCGCAACGCGGTCACCCCGGAAGTGTGGTCGGTTTCAACCGAGACAAAATGAGCGTACCGCTGAAATAGCGCTTCGAAATCCGAACGCATCAGGATGCCGGGAAATCGCGTGACAAAATCACCCTCGGGCCGGCCGAAGACCTCGCGGAGGTGATCTCGTTGCTCGAGCTTGCCTACGGCATCGCGCGACATGATGAAATCTTCAACTACGGCGGTGTCGTCGACCGCACGCGCGAGCCCGGTGGACTGGATCAGCGCACCGATCGTGCTGGTCTGCACCTGTTTCGGGCTGCGCACGATAAACTTCGCTTCAGACAAATAGAGGTCGGAGGCAATGGCAAAATAATAGACACCGGCGACGAGGGTGGGCAGGCCGACAATCGCCCAGAACCAGATGTTGAGCGATCCGAAGGGCTGACGGATGATCCGCGCGCCGGTGCGAGGACGAACCCCGGCCTCTGCGGCGACCGCGCGAGCGAGCGACCGGACGCGATCAAGCTGCGAGGTTTCTGCCATTTAGAACGACCCGAATTACCGAGGGACCATATCGACGCGCGAGTTTGGCTGAACGAGGCGCCGAGCGCCACTTTAACCGGTCGCTTCGATAAAGGGAACGGTTGAGCGATCCCCCTCCGACCCGGGCTGTCGCAGGCCGTACTCTCAGCGCAACGACGCGTAGAGCGCTTCGACCCGTTCGCGATAACGCTCGACGGAAAATTTGGCAGCTTGGGACCGACCGCGTCGGGAGAATTCGGCGCGCAGATCGGCATCGCTGACAATCGTCGTTATCGCGCGCGCGATGTCGTCGGCATCGTATGGATCGACCAGCAATGCCGCCTCGCCGGCGATCTCCGGCAGCGAGGATTCGCGCGACGTCACGACAGGTGTGCCCAATGTCATCGCCTCGAGCACCGGAAGCCCAAAGCCCTCGTACAGAGACGGAAATACGACGGCGCGGGCGCCACGGATCAAAGTCGTCAGGGTCGACGGGCTCATGTAGCGGAACCGCCGCACCCGCCGCTTGAGCCCCCCAGACCCGGGCGCGTTCTCGCGAAGCTCCTGGAGCAGCGCGGTTTCGGACTCATTGTGCCAGCCTTCACCGGCGACAAGGACGAGCGGAAGATCGACTCCCGAGGCCAAATAGGCTTCGATGAGACGGCCGACATTCTTTTTTGGTTCCAAAGCTCCGAAGAACAGAAGGTACCCATATAGCTCCAGACCAAAAGAGCCCGCCAGCTGCTCGGCAATTGCATCTTCTGATCGTTCGAGATCTTCTTTGGAAAATGAAACAGCTTGGTAGGTGTTGGTGATTCTATTTTCTTCGACACCGAGCAGTTCAACTATGTCTCGTTTCGTATTTTCAGAGACGGTGACGATGTGGTCAGCGGTGGCGGTAATCTTTTTCAGCAGGCGAAACATCGAGCGCTTGTTGTCGAGGGTCGTAAACGGCAGCCGGAGCGGGACAAGGTCGTGAATAGTGTAGACGTTGCAGGCCGATTTCGACCGTAGCGGGAGCTGATAGGTGCAGTGAAAGATATCCGGCCGCGGATCGAAGGCGAGCTCGGCAAAGGCGTTTGTCAGGAAAAAACGTCTCCCCGCGTTAGCGAACAGGTTCCGCGTAACAAAGATATGATCGCGCGCCGGCAGCGTGCTGTCGAATTGACGGGTGACGACGACGCCGCCTAGCTCGACCGGTGTCGGCCGGATCGTAAGCTGATAGCGAACCAGATCGACGATGTAGTCGCGAACGGCCGAAGGCAGGGACCTCTTGATGGCATGCTTTTCGTCGAAAAAGGCAATCTCGCGCAGCACCGGATTTCGCGACGGTGCGCGGGGCATTCCGTAAACGACTCCGACATCGTAACCAATGTCGTGCGCGACCTGGGTCAGCATACGTGCGTAAGTCGCAACACCTGTCCCTTCTTCGAGCGCGAGATTGAGACCATCGTAAATGATGTGCTGCGGCATAATGATCCAGGTCGAAGTCGCATGCGGGCGAAATCGTCGATCGGCGAGGACCATGGATCCCTCGCTTTTCGCCGCCCCCCGCGGTGTTATTACAGCTCGCTTGCTGCATCGCCTATTTGCCGCGCGGCCGCAACATTTTCGTCAGCCCATCGCCTGCGCCCTCGCCGCACCGCGCCCCCGATCTCGGGAACGCCGGTCGGCACCCTTCGCCGTGTCAGCGCTGTTCGAAAGTTTTGAGAAAACGTTCGATTCTAATAAAATAGGCATCCCAAGTCGTCGGCTGGTACTGCGCGACACGCCTGCGGATTTCCGAGGCCGCGTCGCTGCCGTCGGCAAACATGCAAACGTCGGCGAGCCAGCCCGGAGTGTCGCTCGGATCGCGATAGACAGCCAGACCGCCGGCGATCTCGCGATGCGCGCGGAGATCGGATGCGATCACCGGCGTTCTGACGGCCAGCGCTTCGATTATGGGCAGACCAAAGCCTTCGGCGAAGGATGGCATCAGCAGAGCCTTCGCATGCGCGATGAGCCGACGGAGTGCCGGGCTGGACAGGCCGTGCGCGAGGATTACGCGATCGTGGAGCATCCGGCAGCCTTCCAGCGCATGCAGCACCGGTTTGGCACCCCAGCCTGGCGATCCGACTATGACGAGCTTTGGGGCGTCTGGGCCCCGTTGTCTGACCAACTCACGCCAGACGTTCAGCAGCAGATAGTGATTTTTGCGGGGCTCGATTGTTCCACAGACGACAAAGTAATTGCTCTCGGAGAGTTCCTGGTCCGGCCCGTCATTCTCAAGAAATACGGGCGCAACCGGTAGCGGCACGGCTTCCACCGGGATCGCAGAACGTCCCTGCAATGAAAGCGCGTTCAGCACCGTGTCGCGCGCCACTATCGTCGACGAGATCAATCCAGATGCATATCTTGCCGTACGATCGACAATCTTTCGGTGCCGACGATAGGCTGTGCCTGACACCAATTCCGGACGTTCCAGCGGGATCACGTCGTGAAGCATGAATACCGATTTGACATCCGGTCGTTGTCGAAGCCACGTAAAAACCCGCGGAATCACCAAACCAACCTGACCCACATTCACATAAATAGCGCTCCGAGGCACAGCCCTGACGACCGAAGCACCAAACGAGAAGCCTGCCACGGAAAGGAGGTTTAATAACCTCAATGGCGGGCTGGTGACTGCTCGACCGTCTCCGCAAGACTCTTGGGTCTCTAGATCGAGCGTTCCGGAAAGTCGTCTCTTGATCCGCAACAGCACGCGATCTTCGTGAGACCCGACGGTTTCCGACCAGAGCTGCTCCAGGCGGTCGAGGCCTCGGACTACCCGACGGCGATCGTACAGTCGCACACCCCAAGGTGTCGGAAGCGTACCAACGCAATCGCCTTGCCAAATCTCGAAGAAGAAACGTGCATAGAGGAAATCCACCCGGTCGATACCGCGCGGCGTGACCGCCAAAGGACCCAAGAGCAATCGGAACACGTCGTAGGCGATCGGCGCCGCCATCTATCGGATATACCTGCACAGGCGAAATTGTACCCCCAACTCGCGCAATTATAACCCGTTCTTTAATCTCGGCTAGGGGTTTTGCGGGCAGATCGCGAGTTGCTCGTTTGATTAAGCATGCTCCGGGCCGAGCACTGCGCCGGAGTTCCTCTTCCCAATCGCGTAGGCGTGCAGGTAGACAGTTCTCTCGGCCTCGAAGAGCGACGACAGCATTGGGTGGTGTCGCAGGTCCTCGAGTTCTGCCCACATCCGCTCGCGTTGTTTCCGAGAGATGCGACTCTTGTGTCGGTGTGGAAAGCGGGGTGCCTGCGGCCACCCCATGATCTCCGCCAAGTGCAATATGAACGAATCCGCCTGACCGACCACTCCGACAAGTGCCATTTCGTCGAGATAGGCGAGGACGCTCGGAACCGCATCGATGAGGTCGTCTGTGCGGCCCACCGGCCGCTCGACGATCCCGACATGCAGCGAGGCTGTCTGAAAAATTGCAAATCGCGGGCGCGCCAATATAAATTCACGAAATTCCAGCAGCCGCGATGCGGCGTGATCGGGGACGTGGCGATCACGGCGCATATAGAGATAATTGGAAATGACCTGATCGCGCGGCTCGCGCAGAAGGGTAATAATGTGGGCTCTGCCGCGCAACAGCGCTGCTGCGCCGTGCTCTGGGTGTCCATGGATGAATTGTCCGGGGGTCAAGCCGCGTTCGACCAGTTCGGCGATCAACGTGGCCGACAAGCTGCCGCCCTTGTTGTAAACGGCCAACTCAGGCAGCACCATTTTGCCAATTGCCTTAATCAGGCTGATTCCCGCGGTCTTCGGCACGTGGTGAAAGAACAGCGGACGGCCAACCCCATACCGAGCCGGATCACGACTCGTCAAGCGGCGCAGCCACCAGCCGTTGGGCCGGCGCGCCAGCGACTCAATGAGAATCGACACCGGTCTGATCGGTTCGCCGAGGTTTCTGGACGAGTTCACTGCAATCCGCGCTGACAGTCGGCCGATTATGACACTCTCGACGCATCCTCACATATTTTGCGGGAGGCCCTGCAGCGGTAGCCGCAGTATGCTCTGCCCAGATAACTGGGCCTCTCACAACCAGAAGCACGAAATCTTCTTCATATCTGACGAGCAAAATTCGATTGCTCCGGGCTTCTACGAACCGTCCGCACAAGAAATCAGGTTTAGTGAATGAGTCTTCCCGATCCTGACCTATCGTGGAAGCGCCAAACCGTTTTAAACAGGTTGCTTGTTAGATACACCGATGGTATCGAGCGCTTTTGTTTCTTGGGTGGGAATAGGAATGCTATCTCGGGTAAATACATCATGGGTGATACCCTTGGAGCGTCCTCTAGTCGGATGGTTGGCGGCGAGACTCCCGCTCGGGGTTACGCCAGATCACTTGACACTAACTGGATTTGTTGGCGCACTCATCTGCGGTCTCGCCTATGGGGCCTCATGGCTGTCGTCATCCTTTTTGTGGCTCGCCAGCGCCGGCTTGATCATAAACTGGTTCGGTGACTCGCTGGACGGCACTCTGGCCCGGTTTCGCAAGATCGAACGTCCCCGCTACGGTTTCTTTATCGACAACACCACGGATTTTCTGTCTCTGCTATGCGTTTTCTTCGGTCTCGGCATATCGCCATACATGCGCTTTGGTGTCGCGTGTCTTGGACTGGTTGCATATTACATGGCATCGTTCTTTAATCTCATCAGATCTTTCGATACTCAGGTCATGCAGATAGGCTATTATGGCATTGGGCCGACAGAAATCCGCCTCGCTCTGATTTGCTACAATTTCTTTCTCCTGACGATTGGTGATTGGCCGGTGAAAACTCCGATGGGTTTGATGTCTCTGATAGATTGCTCTGTAATCATAGCATTTGCCGCGGTCCTGGTGTCCTTCCTGGTGATGGTATGGTCTGAAGGGCGTCGCCTCGCGCAAGAAGAGGGTTCCCTTCGCGCAGAGTAAGGCCGAGCTGAGCGGACCTCACCTACCTCGCTGAGCGCCCTTAGTCACGAACGCGATGCAGCGGGTACGAGCGGCTCGTTAGTTCTCGGCAGCAACGGCTGCGCAAGCAGGTAATGTGGAAGATGAAATTTCCGCTCGCGAAACTCGTCGAGGCCGAATTCCAACCGCAGCCGGTCCTCCGGCGATCGAGCTCGAGCGGTCCGGAATAGCCGGTCCCAGATCGAAAAGGCTTGGCCAAAGTTGGCGTTCGCCTCGGCGTTGGCTCGCGAGTGGTGCACGTGATGGAACTCGGGTGTGACGAGCAGCCTGCCGAGGATCGCGCCGAGCCATGATGGAAATTCGAGATTTGCATGTGCGACGAGTTCGACCACAAATGCAACCCAAGTATAGGCCGCGATCTCTGCCGGCGAGAGGCCGACTACTAGAACGACGCCGCCGACCAGAGCACCATTGAAGATCGCTTCGACAGGATGATGTCGAAAGGTCGTGCTGGCATCAACTTCCGGGTCGGAGTGATGCACGGCATGAAAGCGCCAAAGAACCTCGACCCGGTGCAATAGCCGGTGCTGGGCATAGGCCAGGGCGTCCAAGCCGGCGATCGCAACGATGAACCGCATCGGGCTCGGCAGCCCCAAAGCATCGAGCAGGCTGCTCTGCCCTGATTGCGAAACAAAAGCCGCCGCAAAGGCGGTCACGGTCGGCAGCACGAAGAGGCCGTTGGAAAGGACGCAGAGGGAAAGATTTCCGACCCATCGTCGCGAGGTCGTGTCGGACCGCGCCCGCAACGGCCGAACGAGCTCGGCCGCCGCGACGATCGTCAACCATGCAAAAATGGCCAGCGTCGGCATCAGTCCCGGCTGGCTTCCCGGCTCCGGCAGCGGGATCGTAGGAGCCGCAACCGACGGACCGGCGAGACACCACAGCCCGGGAACGACGATAAACATGCGAGGCCAGTGTCTCGGCATGGTGCAATTCGTTGTCAGCGTTCGCTCCGGCGGATCATGCCGAACCTCGAATTCGGCCGGACCGGGCGACGCGGGTCGGCCCGAGCAGCAGCGGCTTGCTCGCGCCGCCTTCCGGGCTGCTGTAGGTGCCGGTCGGCTGCTTGAACAGGAGGGTCCAAAGATAATTTGCCGCGTATCTCGACAGGACTGTGACAAGGCCCTCTCGCGCGAGCCGCCGTCCCGAAGAAAGGGCACGCAAGGAAAGGGTGAATCTGACCACCCCTACCTTGCTGAGGCGACGCGCGAGCTCGGCGTCCTCGCCCCAAAACCGGAACTCCGGGTTGAACCCTCCCGCAGCCTCGAGAGCCATCTTGGAGACGATGCAGTTGCCGCCGAGCATCACCGATCCGGTTCGGAGGACGAACCTGGTCAGCAGGTGGACGATATATGCACAACGATAAAATCCAGCCGCGACGAGCCGCGCCCATCTATCGAGGTCGTAGTGATTGACCGGACCACTCAGGGCGACGAGGTCCGGGCGACGTGAAAATTCAGCCAGCGCCGTGCTCAGCCAGCCCTCGGGCAGTATCGTATCGGCGTCGATATTGGCTATGAGCTCACCATCGGACGCCGCACATCCGGCCCTACGCGCCTGAACCAGCCCTCTTTGCGGCTCATCGACGACCTTGACGCCGGGGGTTGACGAGGCAATTTGGCGCGTCGCGTCGGTGCTGGCGTTGTTCACGACGATGATTTCCGCGCGGCAGCGGGTTCGCGCAATCTCCGCGCGGATCGCCGCGAGGCACGAGGCGATCAGAGCCTCCTCATTGTACGCAGGGACCACAAAACTGACCAGCACGTCCGACAATCCGGCTCCGACGAAGTCTATCCGCCTGAAGATTAGGAAAACTCATCGATCGGTCGCAGGCGCAGCATACCCCCGAGCGCACACAACCGCGGTCAACTGAAAGGCGTAGGCCCAAGGTGTAGAGCAAACTATCGCAAAGGTCGAGAACTTGTTAGCCATAACTCCGGGGGCGCGCCTGGACGGGAGGGCACACCATCAGCGCACAGGTGCTGAGTGTCAGCGGCGGCTTGACGATAGCGGATTGAAGCGCGAGCTTCCTCGCTTTCGCCAGGGGAGGAACCGAATGATGTCCAGCTATAGGTCGCCGACAACGGCCGCGGTGCTGTTGATCGCTCTTGCGGCACCCGTCGAGGCACAGGTCCCACCCGATCCGGGTGCGGCGGCGAACATTCGCGAGGGCCAGGCATACGAGCAGGCATTGCGCAGCAATTCCGCCTTCCGTGCCAAGCGCATGCAACAGGAATGCGGCCCGATCACCGATCCCGAGCTTCATGCGAGCTGCGTCAGCTCGTTCCAGGCCAACGGCCAGGCGCCAGCGTCCCGGAAGCGCCAGCAGTAAGCCATTCTAGGAGGAAATCGAAATGCCGAACCCCGCTCCAGGTTTTGCCACCCGCCCCGATTATCGCGTCGACCTTGTGCCGGAGAGCCGGCGCGTCAAGGTCGTCTTTGGCGGTATGACCGTCGCCGACAGCACCGCGGCGCGGCGCTGCGAGGAGACCGGCCACGGACCGGTGCACTATCTTCCGCAAAAGGATGTCCGGCTCGATCTGTTGCACCCAACCGAACACCACACCCGCTGCCCCTACAAGGGCGAAGCCTCGTACTGGACGATAGAGGTGCCAGCGGGAAACGGCGCCGTGCGGCGGTCGGAGAACGCCGTCTGGGCGTATCCCACACCCTATGACGAGGTGCCGGGTCTCGCCGGCTACTACGCGTTCTATAGCAACCGGGTCGACTCGATCACGTTGAGCTGAGCCCGCCCGACATGCATCTGACGCAAAACTGGGAGATCCGCAAACCCGGCGCCTCGTCGCGCGGCGGGATCGTCGCATCGCAAAACGCGACCGCCGCGAGGGTCGGCACCGATATCTTGATGGCAGGCGGCACCGCTGTCGATGCCGCCGTCGCCACCGCATTTGCGCTCGCCGCAGTCGAGCCGTGGAACAGCGGGCTCGGCGGGATCGGGTTCATGGTCGTGCAGCAGGCCGGCGCCGACCGGGCCGAGGTCGTCGATTTTGGCCCGATCTCGCCGCGAGGGCTCGATCTGGCGATCTTTTCGCTCACCGGCGAGATGCGGACCGAGCTGTTCACCTGGCCGCAGGTCGTCGGCGACCGCAACATGCACGGCCCGCTGTCCTTTACGGTCCCCAGTGCCGTGCGCGGCTACGCGCTGGCGCTGGAGCGCTTCGGCCGGATGCCATGGCGCGAATTGGTCGCACCGGCGGCGGCACTCGCGCGAGCGGGTTTGCCGGTCGACTGGTTCACGACGGTCAAGGTCGCGAGTGCCGCGGCCGACCTGCGGCGCTACGAGGAGAGCCGGCGGATCTGGCTGCCCGACGGTCTGCCGCCGATATGTCCGGCCGATGCCGGTGATGCGAGCCTGCAGCTCGGCCGTTTGGCCGCGACCCTCGAGCGGCTCGCCGAGGCCGGTCCGACCGATTTTTATCAGGGCGAGATCGCACGCTCGATCACCGCCGACACCCGCGCCGGCGACGGGGTGCTGTCGGCCGAGGATCTCGCCCGCTACCGTGCGCGCATCGTCCCGGCGCTCGACATCACCTATCGCGGCGCGGTGTTCCAGACCGCCCCCGGCCTGACCGCCGGGCCGACCCTGGCGCGGGTTCTCGGACGGCTCGCCGAGCGGCGCTTTGCCGGGGGCCGCCCCGACGCCGCCTTTTTCGAAGCGGTGATCGAGGCGCTGAAGCACGCCTATGCCGAGCGGCTCGACACGATGGGCGACAGCGAAGCCGGGCCGCCAACTTCGACAACCCACATCACGGCGGTCGATCGCCAGGGCGGCCTCGCCGCCCTAACCACGACGTTGCTGTCGAGCTTTGGCAGCCGCTACGTGCTGCCGGGTACCGGCATTCTGATGAATAACGGGGTGATGTGGTTCGACCCGCAGCCCGGCCGGCCGAATTCGATCGGGCCCGGCAAGCGGGCATTGACCAATATGTGCCCGGTCGTCGTCGCCCGCGACAAGCGGCCGTGGTTTGGGCTCGGCGCCTCGGGTGGACGGCGCATCCTCGGCGCGGTGCTGCAGATGGCGAGCTTTGTCGTCGATTTCGGCATGGATCCGTTCACCGCCGCGCACCACCCGCGCGTCGATGTCAGCGGCAGCGAGCGGATCGGGCTCGATCGCCGCCTTCCGCCGGCAATCCTCGAGCGGCTGTCGGCGCAACCCGGCGCCGACCTCGTCGAGCACGGCGCCTTTCCGGCCCGCTTTGCTTGCCCGAACCTGGTGTTGCGTGGCGCCGACGGGGTCAATCACGGCATTACCGATGTGATGTCGCCGTGGTCGGGTGCGGTGGCGGAGCCCGAGCGCGGGTGAAGGCAGCCGTACTTTTCGCTCTGCTGCTGGCCCCGGCAGCGCTCTCGGCCTGGGGGTTCGAAGCGGCCGGGTTCGCGGCACAATGGACGGCGAGCGATCCGCCGATCAACCTTGCCCATATCGACTACGGCGGGATCAACCGGCACGGCGAGGCGGTCGGCTATCACCACCGGCCGAATGGGGTCGACCCGCCCGGCGCACGGGTCGAGCGGATCGTGCAGCCGCCCGATGCGAACGGCGTCTACCGGGCCCGGGTCGCGCTGCGCGATCCCGCCACCGGCGACTGGATCGACAAGAAGGCGCCGTCCACCTTCTTCCCCGACACGATGTCCGACACGGAGGTCGTCGAGGCGGTGCTCGCCGCCTTCCAGGCCGGCCGCCGGCGCGGCGATGGCCGGTTCATTGGTGCTTCGGGCCGCGGCTTCGCGATCGAGGGATGGTACCAGTACGGGCGGATCAACGCCGCCTACCCGCTGCGCGGCCCGTGATGCCGGGTCTGGTCCGCATTCGCCGGGACCCGGCCGGATTTCTCCAAGGGCGAGCGCGGCCCGGCACCGGGCGTCATGGCAAGACACTCGCGAGCTTTTTGCAAAGCGACATCCAGGGCGACATCGACACCGCTCGGCTGCTGCTCGCGGAGGTCGCGGCGGCCGAGCGCGGCGAGACCCTGCGTCCCGGCGGGGCCGGCAACGCCTTTTCGGTCACGGTCACACCGGGCGGTGCGGTGATCAGAAACGCCGTCCTCGCGGGGGCCGCGCCCGAGCCTTACACTCTGGCCGAGCTGCGCGCCGCGCTGGAGGCCTGGATCACCGCTATCGAAGCCGCGCGCTCACGCAATGGCTGACCCGCATTTTCCCTGCCGGCCGGGAACATACAGCGAAAATCCCGATTCCCGGCGGCCGAGCGACCACGCCCAGGCCAGCAAGCCGTTGATATCTGGAAAGATCGGAATGCAAATTCCCTATATGACCGAACAGGGAAATAAATCCGGCGAACAGGGAGGTAAAATCGCCGATCAGGGAATTAAATCTCCCGAGCACGGAATGCACGATATTCGCCCATGAACGATGCCTCTGCGGTCCGCGTCGACACGCGCAAGCCGGTCGTGCGCCCACGCGACGCCGCCTCGCTGATCCTGTTGCGCGGCGAGGGCAGGACGCTCGAGGTCGTGGCCGGTCGCCGCCCGCTCGATGTCAAATTCATGCCCGGGGTTTATGTCTTTCCGGGCGGCGCGATCGATCCGCCGGACCGGATCGCCTGGAGCGTCGAGTGCGGAGCCGAAGCGCTGGGCATCAGGCTCGCCCGCTCGGCCCGCGCGGCGTTGCGCGAGACCTGGGAGGAGGCCGGCATTCTGATCGGCCGGCCCGAGAGCCGGTCGTCGGTGCTACCGGCGCCGGCGCCGGTCGAGCGCGCCTATCTCGAGCGAGGCCTGGTAGCGGCGATGGATGTTCTCACCTATGTCGGCCGAGCGATCACGCCGTCCCACTCGTTCCGTCGCTTCAACACCCGATTTTTTCTTTGCGATGGCGGCAATGTCTTTGGTGAGCCGGCGGCGAGCGACGAGCTCGAAGACGTCGGCTGGCACCCGGTAGGGCATCCGGCGTTCGCGTCGTTTCGCGACGTGACGCGGTTTATGCTGGCCCGCGCGATCGCACTGCGCCAGGGAAACGCGAGCGGGGCCGCACCGCTCTTCTACTGGGCGAAGAACGCCCGCCGGATCGGCGTTTGCCGCGAGGCTGGCGGCTCGAGCTAGAGGGTGCTCAGCGCGCTTCGGTGCCGAGCGCGATGGCCGGTGCCGGCGCCTCCTCTTCCTCCTCGCCGAGCTTGATCGCGCGGCCATGGGTCTCGACACCGAGAAACAGGAACGACAACCCGACCAGCAGCATGCAGAAGGCCAGGAACAGAAAGGCCGGGAACACGGCTTCCGCGGTCGCCTTGGGCGAGACGATGTTACTGGTGCCGGCGATCAGCGCGAGGCTGAACGGACCGAGGATCTTGCCGACGCCGTTCGCCGTCTGGCCGAGACCGGAGGAGCGCGCCCCCATGCGCACGCCGTAGCTCTCCACCGTGTAGGGTGCCAGGTTCGAGAAGCCGCCCTCGATACAGAAGGTCGAGCAGCACAACAGGATCACCAGCAGCGGCAGCCCGCCGACAAAGACGCCGTTGTAGTATCCCGCAGCGGCGAGAGCGATCACGCCTCCGAAGCCCCACAACACGCCTAGCGCGCGTCGACCCATCAGCGGGGCGATCAAGGTCACGATGATCTTGCCGGTGACGCCGGCGGCCGACACGAAGACGAAGTATTTGGCGGCTTGCGGGACCGGCACCTTGAGGAGCAGTGCGACGATGGTCGGTCCCCACAGATACACGCCATAGCCCGCCGTCGATGACCCGCCCCAGATCAGGATGGTCTCCCAGAACATCCGCGGCTGGGAGAGGAGGTCGAGCAGATTGCCGCGCGGCACGACGGTCGGCGGCACCGTCGGCAACGGGACCGACTGAAGCGGTGCGCCGAGATGCCTTGCGACTTCGGCGCGCGCCTCGGAGAACTTGCCCTTGGCGGCAAGCCAACGCACCGATTCGGGTGTGAACAGCCACACCAGCACGGCGATGACCGCCGCGACAAAGCCGAGCAATGCGACGCCGCGCCAGCCGAAAGGCCCGAGCAGCGCCGCCGAAATTAGCGGGGCGAGAAAGCCGCCGGCCGAGGCGAACACCACATAGAAGCTCGTCGCAAAGGTGCGGTGTCGGGTCGGGGTGAGCTCCACGACCATGGTCAAGGCGGGTGTCACCGCCGCCGTCAAGCCGACACCAACAAAGAAGCGCAAAATCGCGAAGAGCCACCACGCGCCATCGGGGATCGTCGCAATCAGCCCGGAACTGAGCGCGCAGATAAACGTCCCAATCACGATCTGGTATTTGCGCCCCCAGGCGTCAGAGAGGGCACCGAAAACCAGCGCGCCGAGGATCGCGCCGATGCCGCCGCTGTAGAGGATCACCGCCGATTGGCCATAGGTCAGGTGCCACTGCGGACCGACCACCGCCAGCAGGTATCCGACGACGAGAAAATCGAAAAAGTCGAAGACGAAGACCGCCGACATCAAGATAAAGGTCACCCAGTAGCGGCGGTTGAGTGTCGCGCCGTCGAAGAGAGCCAAGAGGTCGTCGGAAGTCTGTCCGGCCATGATTTCCCCCCGGTGCATTGTTTGCGTTCCGCGATTGCCCGTTTGATTATGCCTCAACCGGGGGATCGTCAACCGCCGTTGTCGCGCGCACCCACCGGAAGCCGGTCCTGATCATCCGGTGGTTCCTCGATGTTTTAGCCACCAGCAGCGCGCCGCGGCGATTGCCCAAATTGCTTCGAGCAATCCAAACGACCAAGCTCCCTGAAGAAACCCATAAATCGAGCCAAATGCGCACGCTGCGGCAAATGCCAAGATAAACCAAAGGCTGCGGTCTTCCAGAGCGTAGGTGACCAGCATGGCGGTGACGGCCAGCAATCCAAAAGCGTTAAGGATGTCGGTGTCGTTCCCGTGGAAGCCCCCCTTCGAGACAGCCCGCTTGTCCTGGGGCGCCGCCGCAGGCTGCGTCTCGAAGAGGTTTCCTCAGCCCTTCGAGACCTCGCTCCGCGAGGCACCCCAGGGTGAGGTGAGGTCTCTGAAATAGCAGACCCATCCTGCGGAGTCCGGATGCGGGCGTCTCGAAGGATGGCGAGCCGGCGACATTTCCGTCGCTAGCGCGCCTTAGAGGCCGTGGCGGGTCGGCAGCCCGGCCGTCTTCCACTCGGGAAACCCATCCTCGAGCCGGCGCGCGCGATAGCCACTTCGACGCAGCAAGGCGACCGCCTCGAACGAGAGGACGCACCACGGGCCCCGGCAATAGGCGACAATTTCCTGATCCGCCGGTAGCTCGGCCAAGCGCTGTTCCAACTGCGACAGCGGGATGTTCAGCGCATCGGGCAAATGGCCGTAAGCAAACTCGTCCGCCGGGCGGACATCGAGGACGATCGCGGTTCCGCAGCGCAGCCGGTCGATTAAGTCACGTCGGGACACCGGCTCGAGCTCGTCGCGCGCCCGGAAATAGCTTGCCGTCACCCGGGCGATCTCGGCGCTGTTGCGCTCGCCGATCCGGCTGAGGGCGCTCAAGAGGCCCACCACCACATCGTCGCCGGCGAGCCGATAAAAGATGCGCTTGCCTTCGCGTCGGCCCTCGACGAGCGCGGCGCGGCGGAGAAGCTGCAAGTGCCGGGACGTGTTGGCGAGGGTCAGGCCGGCGCGCCCGGCCAGATCCTCGACGCTGCGCTCCCCCTGCCCGAGCTGCTCGAGCAGCTCGAGACGATGCGCATGGCCGAGCGCCTGGGCGATCCCGGCGAGGCTGGCGAAAACATGTTGTTTCGGACCCACGCTTGACATTTCATTCTTTCTTGAGATCAATCACAATACTAATTGAATATTGAACGCCTCACGCTCGAGCCAACCGATCGCCGCGCCACGGGAGGCCGATATGATCCTCCGTCAGTTTCTCCACACCGACCCGGTTGCGATCTCCTACCTGTTCGGCTGCGGCGGGCACGCCGTCTGTGCCGTTGTCGACCCGGTGGGTGATATCGCACCATATCTGCGGGTGGCCGACAACACCCGCATGTGCATCCGCTTTGTCATCGATACCCACATCCATGCCGACCACCGTTCGGCCGGCCGTACGCTCGCCGCCGAGGTAGGTGCGGAATATGTCCTGCACGCCGGAGCTGACGTGGCGTTTCCGTATTGTCCTGTGAAGGACGGCGACCGGCTGCCGATCGGCAACGTTGTGGTGGACGTCATGCACACACCAGGTCACACGCCCGAGCATATTTGCCTTCTGGTCACCGACCGCACGCGGGCCGACGAGCCGTGGTTCGTGCTGACCGGCCATACACTGATGGTCGGCGATGTCGGCCGGACCGAGCTTGTCGATGAGGCCGCGAATGGCGCGCTTACGCTGTTTGCCAGCCTGCAGCGGTTGAAGGCGCTGCCGGACCATATCGAGGTGTTGCCCGGTGCCTTTGCGGGCTCGGTGTGTGGTCGTCGGCTCAGCGGCAAGCCGTCTTCCACCAT
>Ga0306921_10003372_pt1 | contig 16213 bp, 12 predicted proteins | sample sta12Cox44000080_FD_203760 | JGI IMG/M metagenome (GOLD analysis project Ga0306921, IMG submission 203760) | Lab enrichment of tropical soil microbial communities from Luquillo Experimental Forest, Puerto Rico - statoxic.12C.oxic.44.000.080 (v2)... | ecosystem: Environmental > Terrestrial >...
GGTGCCGCTCGCTACGATCCGGCCGCCATGTTCGCCGCCGTCGGGGCCAAGATCGATGATCCAGTCAGCCGTTTTGACCACGTCCAGGTTGTGCTCGATCACGACCACCGTGTTGCCCAGTTCCACCAGCCGCTGCAGGACGTCGAGCAGCTTGCGCACGTCGTCAAAATGCAGGCCGGTCGTGGGTTCGTCCAGCAGATAGAAAGTGCGGCCGGTCTGTCGTTTGCTCAGTTCCTTGGCCAGCTTGATACGCTGTGCCTCGCCGCCTGAGAGGGTCGTGGACGATTGGCCGAGGTGCACGTAGCCTAAGCCCACATCGAAAAGCGTCTGCAGCTTGGCGCGGATCTGCGGCAGGTTCTCCATCAACGGCAGGGCTTCTTCGACCGTGGCGTCCAGCAGGTCGGCGATCGAATAGTTCTTGAACTTCACCTCGAGTGTCTCGTGATTGTAGCGGCGGCCACGACACACGTCGCAGGTGACGTACACGTCCGGCAGAAAATTCATCTCGATCCGCTTCAGGCCATCGCCCTGGCACGCTTCGCAGCGGCCGCCCTTGACGTTGAAGCTGAAGCGGCCGGGCTTGTAGCCTCGCTCGCGCGATTCCGGCAGCATCGCGTAGAGATCACGAATCGGCGTGAACAGGCCGGTGTAGGTGGCGGGATTGGAGCGCGGCGTGCGGCCGATGGGCGCCTGGTCGATGCGGATCACTTTGTCGATGTGCGCGATGCCATCGATAGAATCGTGCGCGCCGGGTTCTTCGTGCGAGCCGTAAATCTCGCGGGCCAGTGTTCGATAGAGGATTTCGTTCACCAGCGTCGACTTGCCACTGCCCGAAACACCAGTGACCACGGTGAGCACGCCGAGCGGAATCTCCACGTCGATATTCTTGAGGTTATGCTCGCGCGCTCCGTGAATGACGAGCGCCTTGCCGTTCGGTTTGCGCCGTTCGGGCGGTACGGGAATTTCGAGCGTGCCCGAGAGATACCGCCCGGTGAGCGAATTCTCATTTTTGGCGATGGCTTCGGGCTCCCCCGCCGCCACCAAGCTGCCACCCAGGCGCCCGGCGCCGGGACCAAGATCAATCACGTAATCGGCGCGCCCGATGGTCTCCGCGTCGTGCTCCACCACGACCACCGTGTTGCCGAGATCGCGCAGGCGGGTCAGGGTCTGAAGCAGTCGGCCGTTGTCGCGGGGATGCAACCCTATGGATGGCTCGTCGAGCACGTAGAGCACGCCGCGGAGTTTCGAACCGATCTGCGTCGCGAGGCGAATGCGCTGGGCTTCGCCGCCAGAAATCGTGGCCGCCGAACGGTCCAGGCTCAAATAGTCCAATCCCACCGCCGACAGGAACTCGAGACGCCGCCGGATCTCATCGAGTACCCGACCGGCGATCTGCCGCTCGCGATCGTGAAATTCCCAATTCCCGAGCGTCTTTAGAGCGCGTGCCACGGGCAGTGCCGTGAACTCGGCAATGGAAAAATCCTTGACACGCACGGCGAGGCTCGAGGGCCGTAGGCGCTTCCCGCGGCAGGCCGGGCACTCCGAGGGCGACATGTATTCGGTAAGCCACTCGCGGTAACTCTCTCCGGAGGATTGGTAGCCTTCTTCCAGAATTCCGAAAATTCCGGGCGTTGCTTCCGACCCGTTGATGAGCAGTTGCCGAGTTTTGTCGGGTAACTGGTCAAACGGCGTATTCAAATTGATGCGGTGCTTTCGGGCCAGTTCGTTCAGCCGGTGCTGCATCAGCCAGGAACTGCCGCCGGGCCCGAGACCGCCATCGAACAGCGGCTTAGACGGGTCTGCGATTACCTTAGCGGCGTCGAATGACCACTTGCTGCCCAGCCCCGTGCACTCCTCGCACGCGCCGTAGGGGCTGTTAAAGGAAAACGAGCGCGGCTCCAGTTGCGGCACGCTCGCGCCGCATTCCGTGCAAGCCAGCTTCTGCGAGTACAACCGTTCTTGGCCATTGACAACCGTGATCACGACCAGCCCGTTAGCCAGACGGGTCGCGGTTTCGATCGAAGCCTCCAGCCGCTTCTCGATCCCCGGCTTCACCAGCAGACGGTCGACCACGACCTCGATGGTGTGGTTCTTGCGCTTATCCAGGCGAATTTCGCCCTCGAGCGAGCACAGGGTGCCGTCGATTCGGGCACGTACGAATCCCTGCTTGGCCAGCTTTTCGAGATCCTTCTTGTACTCCCCCTTCCGGCCACGCACCACCGGCGCCATGACCATGATGCGATCTTCCGGCTTGAGCGCCAGCACGTGTTCTAGAATCTGCTCGGTGGTCTGGCGGGAAATCTCGTTCCCGCACGCCGGGCAATGCGGCACGCCGATCGAGGAGTAGAGCAGCCGCAGATAATCGTAGATCTCCGTAATCGTGCCAACGGTCGAGCGCGGGCTGCGGCTGGTGGTCTTCTGCTCGATCGAAATGGCGGGGCTCAGGCCGTCGATCGAATCGACATCCGGCCGCTCCATCTGGTCCAGGAACTGGCGCGCATACGTCGACAGCGTCTCCACATAACGCCGCTGGCCTTCCGCGTAGATGGTGTCAAAGGCCAGCGAAGACTTACCCGAACCGCTGAGACCGGTGATCACCGTCAGCGTGTTGCGCGGGATTTCGATGTCGATATTTTTCAGGTTGTGCTGGCGCGCGCCATGCACCGTAATCCGGTCCAGCATAGTGGCGATCAGTGGGGGAAGGTGAAATTTCTATTGTAACCTTTCCTCGAGTTGCGCTAACCAGTGAAGAGGGTGCAGATCCTTACCGAGCCTCCCGATCGCGGCAAGCGGCTGGACCGGCTGGTCCACGAGCGGCTCCCCGAATTCAGCCGCTCGCGAATCCAGCAATGGATTCGCGAAGGCCGTGTCCAGGTGAACGGCGCCTCTGAGCCCGCCCGGTATGCGATTCGCGTAGGCGATTCGATCCGAGTCGAGCCGTCGGAGCCGCCCCCGCTGCGCGCCACCCCGGAAGCGATTCCCCTGCGCGTTTTGTACGAAGACGACGACCTGGTCGCTGTCGACAAGCCCGCCGGCATGGTGGTGCACGTCGGAGCCGGCGTCCGTTCCGGTACCGTAGTCAACGCGTTGCTCGATCGCTTCGGCTCGCTGTCGGCCACCGGCGGCCCACTCCGGCCGGGAATCGTCCACCGCCTCGACCGCTTCACCAGCGGCGTGCTGCTGGTCGCCAAAAATGACGCCGCGCATCGCGCGCTGGCCGCGCAATTCTCGAGTCGTCAGATCGAAAAAGTCTATCTGACGCTGGTTCACGGCGACGTGAAAAACGAGAGCGGCCGCATTGAGCGGCCGATCGCGCGCGATCCGCGGCAGCGGGTCCGCATGACGGCGCGCCTCAATCGCGGCCGTGCCGCCACGAGCGAATACCGCGTGCTCGAGCGGTTCGACAGATTCACCTTGCTCGAAGTGCGTATCGCCACCGGCCGCACGCATCAGATCCGCGTCCACCTGTCGAGCATCGGGCATCCGGTAGCGGGTGATACGTTGTACGGCGCACCCGCGAAATCGGGAGCCCAGCCGTCTCTGGGCCGTTATTTCCTTCATGCGCAGAGGATCCGCTTCCGGCAGCCCTCGACCGGCCAGCAGATCGTCGTGGAAGCGCCCCTGCCAGCGGAGTTACAGTCGTGGATGGCCGGTCTACCACCCCCGCAATAACCCGACGGTTCACGAGGCCGTTCAACCCCGGCGTAACTCCGAGCCGAAAAGGCATGGGCTATAATTGGCTCTATGAAGTTTGGGGTGATTTTGGGAGTGGTCGCTCTCGCCGGTTTCGCCGCGCCAGCGGTTGCTCAGAGCCTGGCACCTTCCGCCTCCGCCATCAACCCCGCGCCCCAGAACGACGATACCACGCGCATCTTAGTGGACGTAACGCGCGTGAACATGCTGTTCACCGTGACCGACAAGAAGGGCCGATTCGTCACCGACCTGAACAAAGACGATTTCGAGGTCATCGAGAGCAAAAAGCCCCAGTCGATTCAGGAGTTCACGGCTGAATCCGATCTTCCGCTTCGCATCGGCATCCTGGTGGATACCAGCAGCAGCATCCGTGACCGCTTCCGGTTCGAGCAAGAGGCCGCGGCGCAATTCCTGAACAGCGTCGTGCATGCCGGCATCGACAAAGCCATGGTGATCAGCTTCGACACCTCGGCCGAGCTGGTCGCGGATTTGATTGACGACACCACCCAGCTCGATGGCGCCATCCACAGCCTGCGGCCGGGCGGTGGGACCTCTCTTTACGACGCCATCTTCTTCGCCTGCCGCGACAAGCTCCAGCAGGACCAGCCGAAGCACAAGTTCCGGCGCGCGGTGGTGATCGTGAGCGACGGTGAGGACAATCAAAGCCGCTATACGCGCGACCAGGCGTTGGAGATGGCGCAGAAGGCCGACGCCGTCATCTATGCCATTTCCACCAACATTTCGCGCATCGACACCGACGGCGACAAGGTTTTGCGATACCTGACCCAGGAGACCGGCGGACGCGCCTTCTTCCCCTTCAAGGTGGAGGATCTGGACCAGTCGTTTGAGAACATCGCCAATGAACTACGCCACCAGTACAACATCTTCTACCGGCCGGAGCCGCTGAAAACTGATGGCCAGTATCACACCGTGGAGTTGCGCGTGAAAGGCCGCAAGGACCTGGTGGTGCGCGCGCGCAAAGGTTACTACGCTCCTAAAATGTAAACTCGCGCTGGCCGTGCGGGCAGCTCGACCCTGTGACCTGCCGGCGATCCGCGCCATTCAGACTTCGAGCCCGGAAGCCGCCCAGTGGGAAGTCAGCCAATATCTTGCGTATCATCTGCGGGTCGCGGTCTCGCCCTCCGGCCTAGCCGGCTTTGTTGTGGCGCGTACACTCGTACCGGGCGAATCCGAAATCCTGAACCTCGCTGTGGCCCCGGAGTTTCGACGCCAGGGTGTCGCCCGAGCCTTGATCGAAGGGTGGTTGCGCGATTTCCCGGGCACGGTTTTCCTGGAGGTTCGAGCCTCGAACAAAACTGCGCAAAAGGCCTACAAGTGCCTGGGATTTCAGGAGCTTATCACACGTCCCGAGTACTACGGCTCGGGGTCTGAATCGGGTATTGTCATGAAGTTTCATTCATGTTAAGGTTCGAATAGACGGAATGCCGTCTCTTTCATCCACAACACGTCAAGAGATTACCCACCGAGCCTTGTTTCGGAACCACCGACTCGGCGTGGCAACCTCCGAGGAGGATTTGCCTAAAATGGAACGGAACGAACTGGAAGAGCTGAAGGCGCATCTGATTACGACCCACGAGGAGTATCGTCGGCTGGCATCCCAGCACTCCGAATTCGCGAGCAAGCTGGACGCCCTTTCGGCGCTCCCCCACCTGACTTATGAAGACCAGTTGGAGGAAACGCGCCTGAAGAAGTTGAAACTCCGGTTGAAAGATCAGATGGAAGCGATCCTGAGCCAGTATCGGTCTCAGCGAGTGGCTTGAACCTCAGGTGCGCCCAGGTCTCGGGAGTCGTTTTTTTTGAGGGCCCGGTTGGCTCGGCTGACCGGGCTTTTGATTCTTAGAAGGACCAATGGACCCGGACCCGGTACGGATTCCGATCACCGACGTATTTGACCTCCATAGCGTGCCTCCGCGGGACGTTCGCGACGTAGTGGATGAGTACCTGCGGGAAGCGCACCGGTTGGGTCTGAAGGCCCTCCGGATCGTCCACGGCCGCGGAATCGGCGTGCAACGAGAAATCGTCCGCTCCCTGCTTGCCGGAACCGAGTTTGTCGCCGAATTCCACGATGCGCCGCCCGAAGCCGGCGGCTGGGGGGCCACGGTTGTAACCCTACGCTAACTAAAAGCTCGGCTCTGGCGATCGTTCGGGGCTGAGACGCCCATTCCCAGAAACGAACACCCGGAACTTTGCTGTCCATTTTCCCGTCTGAACCGTCATACTGTTACACGGATGGGAGATTGGCAGATCCCGTGCCATTCCCGGACGGGGACTCGAATGGATATACCACGCACAGGCGCCCGAAGAAGGAAGATCATCCGCTGGACCGCGTTCACGGCCGTAGTGGTGGCGGTGCTTCTGGCCGGATTCCTCACGATACCCCGCCTGAAGCCGGCCGCCCCCGGGGTGGACATGTCTACGCTCTGGCCGGACACGGTGAAGCGCGGCCCCATGCTTCGCGAAGTTCGCGGATTAGGAACGTTGGTTCCCGAAGAGAGTATGCTCATTCCGGCCACCACCGACGGGAGAGTCCAGCGCATCCTGATCCGGCCGGGCACCCCGGTCAAGGCCGATTCTGTGGTCATGATTTTAACAAGCCAGGAACTGGACACCGCCTTGCTAAGCGCTGAGTATACCTTGAAAGCAGCCGAGGCGGACTACGAGAATCTCAAGGTTACGCTCGAGAAAAGCAAGATTGACATGCAGGCCACGGCAGCACAGGTGGGCGCCGATTACAACACCGCCACGCTCAAGGCGAACCGCGATGCGGCCCTCGCCAAGGAGGGCCTCTTTTCCGAAGTGGACGCCAAGATCTCGACGGTGACGGCGGAAGAATTGAAGGGGCGGTACGAACTGGAAAAACAGCGGCTGGCGATCAACGCCCAGGCCGAAGAAGCGCAACTGGCGGCGCAAAAAGTGAAAGTCGAGCAACTACGCGCCGATTACAACCTCAAAAAGAGCCAAGTCGACCAGCTCCGAGTGCGAGCCGGCGTGGAGGGGATGCTGCAGCAGCTCCCCACGCCGGTGGAAGAAGGCCAGAAAGTGACGGCTGGAACTCCTTTGGCAAAAGTCTCTCAGCCCTCCAAGCTGAAAGCCGAGCTAAAGATTGCCGAGACGCAGGTCAAGGACATCAGCATCGGCCAATCGGCTTCCATCGACACGCGCAACGGCCTGATTGAGGGGCACGTTTCACGGATCGACCCCTCGATTCTGAACGGGACGGTGACTGTGGACGTGAGCTTAAAAGGACCGCTGCCGTCGGCCGCGCGTCCCGATCTCAGCGTAGACGGCACGATTCAGCTCGAAAAGCTGGACGACGTGGTCTACGTGGGGCGGCCGGTTTTTGGGCAGCAGGACGCGGTGGTGCAGCTGTTCAGGGTCGAGCCCGACGGCAAGTACGCCAACAAGGTCAAGGTCGCTTTTGGCAAAAGTTCGGTGAACACGATCGAGGTCAAGGATGGTTTGCAGGTAGGTGACAAGGTCATCTTGTCGGATATGTCGGCGTACGACGGCTACGATCGAATCCGGTTGAACTAACCAGACACAATTTTCGTAGAGGTTTGGTGGAGAAGGAAATGGCAATGGAGAATGGCGGAGAGTCGCTCATCAAGTTGGACAACGTCAGCAAGGTTTTTGTCACCGACGAAGTGGAGACGCACGCGCTCGCAGGCATCCACTTCGACGTGAAGAAAGGGGAATATCTGGCTATCGCCGGACCCTCAGGCTGCGGCAAGTCGACGCTGCTCGCCATTCTGGGCCTGTTAGACACGCCGAGCGACGGCGCCTATTATTTGAATGGCAAGCCGGTCACCGGGCTGAAGATGTCGGAGCGCGCTCGCATCCGAAACCGCGAAATCGGCTTCATCTTTCAGGCCTTCAACCTGATCGGCGACCTGACGGTGTACGAAAACGTGGAGCTGCCGCTGACCTATCGCGGCATGCCGTCGTCGGAGCGCAAGCGCCGCGTGCAGGAGGCGCTCGAGCGCGTCGGCATGTCCCACCGAATGAAGCACTACCCCTCGCAGCTTTCCGGCGGCCAGCAGCAGCGCGTGGCGGTGGCGCGGGCGCTCGGCGGCGATCCGCTCATCCTGCTCGCCGATGAGCCGACTGGAAATCTGGATTCGGGCAATGGGGAAGCCGTCATGGGCCTGCTGCGCGAGCTTCACCAGACGGGCTCCACGGTCTGCATGGTGACCCACGATCCGCGCTATGCCGAGTTCGCCGACCGGACAATCCGCCTGTTCGACGGCCGGATCGTGGAGGAGAGCCGGGAGGCGACCGCCCGGAACTAAAGCGGGCGGTTCCGAGCCTGCCGAGCCGGCGGACGGTCCGGATCGGTCCGCTTCACAAGGAAGATCATGAAGGCGATCGAGCGAACGATTCTTCTAGCGCTGCTGGCTTTGGGCGTTGTCCCCGGCCTTGGCGCGGACGGCACCACCGCGCCGCGGCAGGAGTTCCGTCAGAGCTATGCGCTGTCCCCGCACGGGCGCGTCGCCATCGAAAATCTGTACGGTGACGTTCGCATCGTGGGCTGGGATCGGGACGAAGTGTGCATCGAAGCCATCAAGAGCGCCGCCGATGCGAGCCGTCTCGAGGCGGCACGCATCGTGGTCGATGCGACCGCGGAGAGCGTCTCGGTCCGCACCCAATATGCGGGCGGCCAACCCGAAGAGCCGGCCAGCGTGGCCTACTCGATCAGTGTGCCGCGCTCGGCCAACCTCGACAACGTGAGGCTGGTGAACGGCGCGCTTTCGATCATCGGTCTCGCGGGCCCGGTGAAAGCCGCTTCCATCAACGGAAATATCAAGGCCGAGAAGCTCGAAGGCGAGGCGGACCTGGCCACGGTCAACGGCCAGGTAGAGGCGGATTTCGAGCGGATCCGCGCTTCCCAGCCAATTTCGCTCCGCTCGGTGAACGGGCCCATCGTGCTGACGATTCCTTCCGGCTCCGGCGCTCAGCTCGTTGCGCAAAACCGCAGTGGCGGGATTGAAACCGATCTCGGCCGGGCGGCGCCGCAGCAGGAGGGGCATCGTTATGAGGCCGTGCTGGGTGGAGGAGGCGCGCCGATCCTGCTGCACAACGTCAATGGCGGTATTTCGATACACGCTACCTGGAGCCGCCGCCGTGAACGCCCTGATCTGTAGTCCCTCGAAATGATAACCCTGCGAAACCTGGAAAAATTCTATGAAGGCGGCTACGGCCGCACCTATGTGTTACGGCGCATCACCGCCCAGATCCGCGAAGGCGAATTCGTTACCATCATGGGCCCGTCGGGCGCCGGCAAATCGACGCTACTGAGCATTCTCGGCATGCTCGACGGCGCGTGGACCGGCGAATTCGAATTCCTCGGCCACCTGGTGCACCAGATGAAGCCCAAGGTGCGCGTGGAGCTGAACAAGAAGTACATCGGCTTCGTGTTCCAGAGCTATCACCTGATCGACAATCTGACCGTCTACGAAAACCTGGACATTCCGCTGTCCTACCGCAACGTGAAATCATCCGAGCGCACCGCGATTGTCTGCGATGCACTCGACCGGTTTCACATTGTGGGCAAGCGCGATCTCTATCCCAGCCAGCTATCGGGCGGCCAGCAGCAGCTGGTGGCCGTGGCACGCGCGGTGATTGCGAGTCCCAAGTTGCTTCTGGCCGATGAGCCGACCGGCAATCTGCACTCCAGCCAGGGCAAGGAAATCATGGAGCTGTTCAAGAAGCTCAACGCGGAAGGGACCACCATCGTGCAGGTGACGCACTCGGAAGCCAACGCGGCGTATTCGGACCGCGTCATCCAACTGGCCGACGGTTGGATCGTGGGAGCGGAATCGCAACGGGCTTGAACCACTAGCCACATCTGCGGCTCGCACTCAACGAGAGACGATCCGAGACGTCCGACCGGATCGCGCCTCACCGGATGTGAAACTGCGATTCAAGCACCGCTCGGGGGCGGCGCTCATCATTGTGAGCCCGGTGGCGTCCGAACCGCCCCTTTCGGGTGCGCTAGTGTTCGGGGTAAGCCGAAATGTCCCCGAATTGCTGCCGTCGGCTTATTGGGTGACGCCCAGCCGTTGATCGATGATGCGCGTGTCGGCCGGCTCAGCCGGAATTCCCATCCTCGAACTCGGTACCTTCTCGCAACCGCTTCTGCCTTCTGGCGGCTTCCGGCCAGATCTGGTCGGGGTTAGGTAAAATCATCTAGAATTTCGAGGAGAACCATATGACGCGCAAGGTCGCCATTTTTCTAGCGTTTCTGGACCTAATCATAGGAACCGCATCGGCACAGACGGTGAAGGATGTCCGTTCGGTTTTGGAGGCTTCTCTCAAGGCCATGGGGGGCACTAATCTCAAGACGATCCAATATTCCGCCAGCGGCTGGTCCTCGCGAATCGGCCAGACGTACGGGCTCGCGGAAGACTGGCCGCACTACGAAGTTACCGACTACAGGCGTGCGATCGACTACGACGCCAAGTGGTCGCGGGAGGACTACACGCGTCGGCAGGGCAGGTATCCGCTTCTTGGCAGGCCACCGATCGCCGAGGAACACGTCACGTCCATTCTGAGTGGCGGCTACGCGTGGGACATGCGGGGAGATCAACCGGTCCCCCTCACGAGCCTGTATCTCGATGGCGTTTCGTACGTCGAGCTGCGGCAGCTTGAGCTCGCAGTTACCCCCCACGGATTCCTCAAAGCGGCGTTGGCGGCCGAGGACCCGACGGCCATTCGGCTGCCGATAGTGGGTGCGTCCGACGCAGGTCTCTCTCAGAATGGGCGCTACGTGACGATTGTATCCTTCACGATCGGCAAGTACCGGATTAACGGAACAATCAATGACAAGAATCTGGTTGAGCTGACAGACACCTGGTTTCCCAACCCCGTTTACGGCGACATGGATTACGAAATGCGCTACACAAAGTATAAAAACTTTGACGGCGTTCAGTTCCCCACCTTGCTGCACGTGCACCAGGGCGACCCGCGGTTGAACCCTGCGCACAACTACTACGAGTACAACGTGACGGACGTGAAGGCCAACCTGGCCGTGACCAAGATACCCGTCCCCGCCGTGGTGCGCACGGCGACGGCGGCGCCGGTCAAAGTCGAGAGCCAAAAACTAGCCGACGGCATCTGGCTGCTTGGCGGAGGCACTCACAATAGCGTGATCGTTGGATTCAAGGACTTCGTCGCGGTCGTGGAAGCGCCCCAGAACGAAGCGCGGTCGCTTGCGGTGATCGAGGAAACGAATCGGCTGCTCCCCGATAAGCCGATCCGTTATGTCGTCAATACCCACCATCACTTCGACCATGCCGGCGGCCTTCGGACCTATCTTTCCCAGGGCACGACCGTAATTACGCATGAATCCAACAAGCAGTATTACCTCGACATCATGTTTTATCCGGCGCCCCGCGAGTTACAGCCGGACCGGATGGCCCGCTACAACCCGATGTACATGATCAGCCGTCGCCCGGCCCCGATTGAGACGGTTGCGAGCTTTGCCGGCGGCCCGGGCGGCGGATCCGGCAAGTACGTTGTCACCGACGGAGAGCGCATATTGGAGATCTTTCACGTGCAGGATATGGCCTACGAATTGGAAGATCAGTCGTACGCACAAGGCAACCACAGTGCCGATATGCTGATGGCTTATCTGCCGAAGGAAAAGATCTTGATCAATGCGGACCTCTACTCGCCTACGGTCGAGGGCTTGCCGCCGGCCCCAACCGCTGGGATGCGGACGCTGTATCAGAATGTGCTGAAGCAGAAGCTGGACGTAGCAAGGCACGTGCCCATTCACGGACGCGTTGGAACCAATGACGAGTTCCTGAAAATCGTGGGTCAACCCGGCGCCCAGCGGAACCACTAGCACGAGCGGCAGTTTAGGGACTCGTACTGAGGCCGGTTTCGGCCGAGATTCGCGCCCAATCCGCTGCGATACACTTGATGAACGACGATCCCGGTTGTTACTGGCGGCGAATTCTGCCCGTCGCGGGCGGCGTTACGGGGAACGACCTTCCGGCTAATCGGTCGCCGGAACGCGCAGGGTAAGAAATCGCGACTGGGAACCTCGGGGTTGTGGACAGGGCATGAAGAGGAGGAGATGCGATGAACGTGCGAACCTCAGCTAGTGGCCTCGTAGCGCTGGCCGCAGTGGTTGTGAGCGGCTGGTCGGCAGGCGAACACTATGGCGCCGGAGCCCACCCTCCGGCCGGGGTCCCGACATTTTCTACCGCCGATATCGGGCGTCAAGGCCATTTCTATGTAGGCGGTCACTACGTGGGGGAGCCGGGAAAAGAAACCATGGACGGCGCGATGTACGTCGAGGTGTGGGTGCCGAAGAATATCCGGCACCCGTACCCGGTCGTCTTGATGACCGGAGGCGGCGGACAAGGAGCCTACAGCCTGATCGAGACTCCAGACGGGCGGCCGGGTTGGGCCTACGACTTCGTCAGGCAGGGCTACACGGTCTACATGATGGATTATCCGGGGCAGGGCCGCTCCGCGTTTATCCCGAGTCTTGACGGTAGCCTGGTTCCTCCTCGTTCGGGCCCATTGATGGAGGAGGTCTGGAGCGGCGGCCGTCCCGCCTCGACCGCGGCGAGCAGTTGGCCGCAAGCGAAAAAGTATACGCAGTGGCCGAGCAATGCGCCAAATAAGGGCAAAATGGGCGATCCGGTGTTTGATTATTTCGCCAAGACCGAACTCCAGACCGTGACGGGTCCCAACCAGGAAAAGCGGACCGTGGAGGCCGTCGAGCAATTGCTCGACTTGATCGGCCAGCCGGTGATTCTGATGCTGAACTCGGGTATCGCGGCTTCCGGCTGGGTGGTCGCGGATGCTCGGTCGAAGCTAGTCAAGGGAATTGTCGCTGTCGAACCGGTGGCACCGCCCATCGAGAACGCGGAGCGTGGCGCGAGGGGTCCGGGGCGTGTCTGGGGCCTGACCAATCTTCCGGTTCACTACGATCCCCCGATCGAGAAAGCGTCCGACCTCGAGACCGTTCGCCAGGACAGTGCGGATGGTCCGGGACTCATCCCCTGCTGGATTCAAAAGGAGCCTGCGCGCAAGCTCGTCAACCTGGAAGGGATTCCGGTCCTCAATGTGTCCGGAGAGGCGAGTTATCACCGTCCGTACGCCCATTGCATTGCCAAGTGGTTGAATCAAGCGGGCGTGAAAACTGCTTTCGTGAAACTTGAAGACGTCGGTCTATCGGGTAATGGTCACCAGATGATGTCTGAAGCGAACAGTGCCGGCATTGCCAAGTACCTCCAAACCTGGCTGGAGAAGAACGTGCGCTGAGCAAGTCTTGGGAGTCCCACACATTTTCGCAATTGCCGGCGATCGGGAGAAACTCTGGAAATCGGGAGGGATTGAAACGTGATGAACCGGCGACAGTTTGTTTGGACGGCCGCAGGCGCCGCGACATGGGTCCATATTCCGGACGTGCTCGCGGCGGGGAAATACGACTTGATCGTCAAGGGGGGGCGCGTCATCGATCCGTCGCGCAAGCTGGATGCGATAGCTGACGTGGCGATCGCAAATGGCCGTGTCGCCGCAATCGAGGCCAACGTCGCGGCCGATGCCGACGACACCATTGACGCGCGCGGGAAATTGGTTGTGCCCGGGTTGATTGATATCCACACCCACGCGGCTCGAGTCAAGGACGGTCCGGGGCTGTGCCTTGCCGACGGCGTAACCGGGCTGATCGATGCGGGGTCGCAGGGCGCGGATCGCATTGGCGAAACGATTGCGGTCGCCAGATCAGCGCCGCAGCCGTGCCGGGTTCTAATCAATATCGGGCGGGCCGGGATCCTGCCGGACGGCGACACGATGGACTTGAGCCGCGCTGATGTGGGCGCCGCGCGCGAAGCGATCGGGCGTAACCGCGACATGATCGCCGGGGTGAAGGCGCGGCTGTCGCGGGACGTCGCCGGCGCGAATGATTTTGAGGTGCTCCGGCGTGCGCAGGAGGCAGCCTCGGCTTTCCATCTGCCCGTGATGATTCATATGGGTCAAACGGTGTCGCCGCTTGCCAAGCTTCTCGCTCTCCTCAAACCCGGCGATATTGTCACCCACATGTTCGCGCCGCCGCCCAACAGCATCATCGACGACGACGGCCACATTCTGCCTGAGGTGATGGCGGCCCGCCGACGCGGCGTCCGGTTTGACCTCGGCAATGGGCGCACCGGCCATTTGCGGTGGGACATGGCCGAACGCGTGCTGAAGGCGGGTTTCCTACCAGACACGTTCTCGACCGACTGGACTCCCGAGGGCCGCACTGCCCAAGTCATCGACTTTCCGAACGTGATGTCGAAGTTCCTGATGCTGAGCATGTCGGTAAACCAGGTGATCGCGTGCGCCACCATCAACGCCTCCCACGCCTTTCCCCTCTTCCGCAGCCGCGGCACGCTGAAAGCGGGTGCGCCGGCTGATGTGGCCGTGCTGGAACTCAGGGAGGGGACCTTCGAATTCGAGGACAACTACGGTAACAAGCGGACCGGCCGCCAGAGGCTCTTCCCGAGCGCCACGGTGCTGGCCGGCAAGCGGGTTGCGCCAAGGGCATAGAAGCGGCTCAGTTTGTGCTTGGTCATCCTGCCGCACGATGAACTGGCGCAGCGTGAAGACCATCGAGACGGCCGGCAAAGGCGTGCTGATAGTGGCCACAGGCGCAGCGTTTCCCGGCGGTTGCCGTATCAGTCAAACATACCTCCGGACTCGATTCCGGCTTCGGCCGCCCGCTTGTCGAGCGATGGCGATCGGCATAGACGGCGGCCCCGGGCGTGAAGGCCTAACTAACCGGCTGCGATCCTGGCGCCGCACGGCGTGATGCTCGATCAGGTGCCGGATCGACCGGGCGCGCGGTCACTGGCGAATCTTCAAGGTTGCGGACAGGCGGCCGCGGCCCTCCCGAGGGATTCTCTAGCGAGAAGCCGCCGAGCCTCGAACCGCTACACCGCCTACTCGCAGCCGTTGATGCCCTTGGTGAGGCAGATCGAGGAGGTGGGAGGCGGCGGAACCTTGAGGCCTCTTTGGATCATCAGCTGTACCAGCAGCTGTTCCGCTTCCGGGTGCGCGATCGCGGACTGGACTCCCACACGCACCAAGCCGCGCGCCCAGTCGAGCGGAATCCACGTCAGGCCTTTCATCGCGCCGTTGACCGTATCGCGGCTGCCGAAATCATGGGCCTCGAGGTTGGCGCCGTGGTCCACCAGAAGCTGGATCACGTCCGTACGCCCTTTATGGGCCGCGCCATGCAGCGCGGTGCGTCCCTGGTCGTCGGGAACATTGGGGTCGATCCCCAAATCCAGGCACATCTTGACCGCTTCTAGACTCTCTTCCGGCGACCATTCAAAGGTCACGCCCTCCACCCAGCCGATTCCTGCCGCCACGGCCAGCGCCGTGTCGTTGTGCGCTGTGGCGATCTTAGGATCCGCGCCTTGGGCTAGCAACAGCTTCATGAGGGTGACGTCGCCGGATTGTGCGGCGCGGACGAACGGTGTCGCGCCGTCTTCATACAGCCATTGCATGGTGAAGTTGGTCCGGGTTTCCGTGGTGTCGCCTTTGCATTCCTTGTCGCTTGACTGCGCGCCGCAGATCCGTGTGTTTACGTTGGCGCCTTCGTCCAGTAGGAGCTTGATGTAGTCCAGGTGATCCATATCCGGCTTCCGCACCGGATAGTCGCCGGCCTCGATATTGCGGTTATCAGTCGCCAGGTACAGCGGCGTCCACCCGCCTTTGTTGGCGATGTTCGGATCGGCGCCGTGATCGAGCAGATATCTCCCCAGCTGGTAGTGGCGATTCTGGGTTGCCGTCAGCAGCGCGGTCCACCCATAGTGGGTGACCTGATTGACATCGGCACCCGCCTCCACCAGCGCGCGGGCGCATTCCAGGCAGCCTTCCCGCGCTGCATAGACCAGAGGCGTCAAACCGCCGCCGTCTTTGATCTGAGGACCGCGGAAGAGGGCCGCAAAATCATCGAAATCGTCGGGGCTCGCAGCCCCGCCCGCGGCTGCCCGCCGGGTCCGGGCCCTCGCGAACCCGCCGAGGCCGCCGGCACCCTGCGCCGACTGTGCTCTCTGCTGAACCGTCGGAGCAATGTTCAGTCGCGAGTTCCTCGTATCCCACTCGGTTGCTGCGCCGAGGTCGGCGCCGCCGGCGACGAGAGCCTTGACCGCATCCGAGTGCCCTTGCTCGGCCGCCCACATCAACGCCGTGGTCCCACGCAGGGTCTCCTTGGTGTTCACGTCCGCTTTGTGATGAAGAAGCACCTTGATGGCGGCCACGCTGCCATTGCGCGCTGCCATCATGAGGGGAGTCTCACCGTTGGCCAGGCGTTGGTTCGGGTCGGCGCCTGCTTCGATCAATTTTTCGATCATGGCCGCGCTGCCGTTCTCGGCGGCGAGCGAGAGCGGTGTGGCGCCGTCGTGGTTGGGGGCGTTCACGTTGGCGCCGGCGGCGATCAGCAATTGTGCCAATTCCAGGTCGTTGCGGTAAGCGGCCCATTGGATCGCTGTCGCCC
>Ga0306921_10003374_pt1 | contig 16212 bp, 20 predicted proteins | sample sta12Cox44000080_FD_203760 | JGI IMG/M metagenome (GOLD analysis project Ga0306921, IMG submission 203760) | Lab enrichment of tropical soil microbial communities from Luquillo Experimental Forest, Puerto Rico - statoxic.12C.oxic.44.000.080 (v2)... | ecosystem: Environmental > Terrestrial >...
TCCGGCAGAGTACTTTCGCGAAATATTTTGCGATTTTTCTTTTGTGCAGCATCTAAATTGCCGTATTCTCTGTGCTGCGAACTAACTTCACCGAATGTCCGGGAAAACGCTGTAACCCGGGAGCCTCGTGATCAAGGGACGAGGTGGTGAGAGTGAGTCGCTTGAGGAGGAAGCCATAGGAATTGGCAACAGCTACCGCACCTACCCACTGTGAGCAGCCGCTCTCCGTTGTTTCCCCCCGGAAAAAGTCGATTCGCCTCACGCTCTGGCCCCTGGTGGCCGCCACCTTCTTTATGGTGTCGGGCGGCACGTATGGGACCGAGGACATCGTGCATGGCGCAGGCTATGGCCGGGCCATCCTTATATTGCTGCTCACTCCGGTTCTGTGGAGTCTGCCCACCGCGTTCATGATCGGCGAACTTTCGAGCGCGCTGCCCCAGGAAGGCGGCTATTACGCTTGGGTGCGCCGCGCCATGGGCAACTTCTGGGGATTCCAGGAAGCGTGGTTGTCGCTGGCTGCGTCCGTATTCGATATGGCGATTTACCCGACGCTGTTTGTGCTCTATCTGAACCGGCTGTTCCCGTGGTTTGCCGAGGGACATCGGGGTTTGATGGTGGCGCTGGGGGTTGTGGCGGTCTGCGCGCTGATGAATATCGCGGGCGTGAAGGTCGTCTCGACGACTTCGTTGTGGATGTTCTTTGCGTTGTCCGCGCCGTTTGTGGCGATCATCTGCATCGCTCCGTTCAAGTTTGGGGCGCTGGCGACGGCGGTCACCAAGCCGACGAGTAACGGGATCGACATCCTGACCGGGCTGTTGATCTGTATGTGGAATTACATGGGCTGGGACAACGCCTCGACGATCGCTGCCGAAGTGGAGCGGCCGCAGCGGACGTATCCGCGGGCAATGCTGCTCGCAGTTGTGATTGTCGCGATCAGCTACGTCGTGCCGGTAGCGGCGATGTGGATGACCGGGCTCGCACCGAGCGCGTGGGATACCGGCTTCTGGGCCGATATCGCGGGGTTGATGGGCGGACCTTGGCTGCGCGTGGCGCTGGCTTTGGGCGGCATGATCAGCGGGTTTGGCATGTTCAACGCCCTGGTGATGAGCTATTCGCGGCTGCCGCTGGCGATGGCGCAGGACGGTATGTTGCCGAAGGTGTTTGGCAACCTGCAACCGAAAACGCGGGCACCCTGGGTCGCGATTCTGGTGCTGGCGGTGTTGTGGGCTCCGTGCCTGTTGCTGGGATTCGAGCGCCTGGTCACGATCGATATCCTGCTGTATGGGGTGAGCCTGAGCCTGGAGTTCATCGCGTTGATTGCGTTACGCATTCGCGAGCCTGAGTTGCCGCGGCCCTTTAAAGTGCCGGGCGGGCTGCTGGGCGCGATTGCCATCGGGATTCCCCCGATGCTGCTGCTTGGTTTCTCGATTGTGCGCAGCGAGCATGAGTCGGTGCTGGGCATGAGTTCGTTTGCCTTCGGGATGATCCTGATCCTGGCGGGTGTGGTGGCTTACTTCGTGAACCATGCCGTAAAGCCGGAGGGATGGATCGCGGCGAAGGAGAAGCCGCAGCCGGCAGCGTAAAGCCCAAAGATCGGCCGCGGATTTCACGGAGCAACACGGATTGAGAGATCTGTGAAAATCCGTGAAATCTGTGGCCTTTTTGTCTTTCTTCCTGGTTCTGGCATCCAGCACCAGAGGCAACCCACCTACGCTCTATCATGCTGAAGTGTGACTGACATGCACGATGCGCACACGGAGGCTCCACTGCGGACGAACTTCTTTCGGACTCCCTTCCTGCGAAGCCTGATCCGATGGCTCGTCATTGGCGTGGTTGGGCTTTGGTCGTTGGCCGCGCTGATGCTGGTGATGTTCCGATGGATCGACCCACCAACAACTGCGGTGCATGTACAGCGCCGTTTGCAGGCCACGATTCACTCGACGCCGTATCGCGAACGCTACAAGTTCGTTCCCCTCCCTCAAATCTCGCTTGATCTTCAGCATGCAGTCATTGCGGGCGAGGACACGCGTTTCTACCAGCACCACGGATTCGATTGGGAACAGATTGAAGTCGCTGCCAAGGAGGATATAGAGGGCGAGCGCACACGCGGAGCTTCGACCATCACCCAGCAACTCGTGAAAAACCTCTTCTTCGGAACGGGCCGCTCGTTTCTCCGCAAAGGAGCAGAGGCCAGCCTGGTGCCGGTGGCAGAATTCGCCCTCGGCAAACGGCGCATTCTGGAGATCTATCTCAACGTGGTGGAATGGGGGCCTGGCGTTTACGGGGCAGAGCCGGCGTGCCGTTATCACTACGAGACCTCAGCCCGGAATGTTGGGCGGCAACAAGCGGCGCGGCTAGCAGCAATCCTGCCAGCGCCCTTGAAGAGACGTCCGGAGCGAATGAATAGTTATAGCGCGATCATTCTAAAAAGGATGGAACAGATGGGATGGTAATCGGGCTTCCCATCCATGCTATACATAGCAACATCTGGGCTCGGCTTAGGCAGATCCGGACTCCTTTATGACTAAACGCAAATCCAAAGGTGCGTACATGATTTCGGCCGTGGCCGAGATGTACGGCATTCATCCGCAGACGCTGCGGCTTTACGAGCGCGAGGGATTGCTGAAGCCATCCCGCACCGAGGGCAACACGCGGCTGTACACGGATGAGGACCTGCAGCGACTGGAGTTCATCCTGACGCTGGCGCGCGACCTGGCGGTGAATATCAGCGGGATTGCGATCATCCTGCAAATGCGCGAGCGCATGGAAGAGATGCAGGTGCAGATCCAGGAGTTCGTGAAGTTCATCCAGCAGGAAGTGCTGACCCGGGCAACGGCGGCGGCCGATCCGTCGAAGGGCGCGCTTGTGCCGGTGCGGAGAGTGGTGCCGACCGTATCGAGCAAGGCACGGAAATAGAGCTCAGCCGATCTTGGTTCTGCTCCGTCCGTTACTACGTGGATTCCGACCTCCAACTCGTGCGCGACACCGGAGCCTCGACGTCTACAGTGATCGAGGGCGCTGACGTCCCTCGGGTGCGCCTCGAATCCATCGACCTCCTGCGCGGCGTCATCATGATCCTCATGGCACTGGACCATACGCGGGATTTCTTCGGCAATTCCGGGGTGAATCCCACGGACCCGGCAACCACTACCATTCCGCTATTTTTTACGCGCTGGATCACGCACTTCTGCGCGCCCGTGTTCTTCCTTTTGACGGGCACTGGAGCGTACCTATCCTTGCGCAAGAAGTCGAAGACGGAGTTGTCGCGATTTCTCTTCACGCGCGGTCTCTGGCTGATCTTTTTGGAAATGACCGTTACGCGGTGTCTCGGCTGGCAATTCAACTTCGACTACCATCTGTTGTTGCTGATGGTGCTGTGGGCACTGGGCTGGTCGATGGTTGCTTTGTCGGGGCTGGTATATCTGCCGGTTTCGGTCGTGACGGCGTTTGGCATCGTGATGATCGCTACCCATAATCTGTTCGACGGCGTTCAGTCGTCGAATTCGCTGTGGATCATTCTTCATTCGCAGAATTTTCTAATGAACCGGCCCGGGTTTCAGCTCTTGGCGGTCTATCCGCTGATTCCGTGGCTGGGAGTTACGGCGGCGGGCTACGGGCTGGGACAGATTTATCGCTGGGTACAGATGCGGCGCAAGGCGTTTTTGCTGCGGTTGGGGGCCGGCCTGTGCGGGGCGTTCCTGGTTTTGCGCGCCATCAATCTCTACGGAGATCCCGCGCGGTGGTCGGTGCAAAAGTCAGCGGCCTTCACGGTGCTGTCGTTTCTGAACACAACCAAATATCCGCCATCACTGCTTTACTTACTGATGACGCTGGGTCCCGCGATGCTCTTCTTATGGGCAATGGACGCCGGCACCCCGGGATGGCTGCGGCCGGCTCTCACGTTTGGCAAAGTGCCAATGTTTTACTACCTGTTGCACATCCCGCTGATCCATCTGGTTGCGCTCGGGGTATGTTATGCCCGCTACGGGCAGGTGCACTGGATGTTTGAATCGCCGAGCATTCAATTTTTTCCATTCACGCCGCCGCCGGGCTGGGGATACTCGTTGCCGGTTGTGTATCTGGTTTGGGCCTGCTTGGTGATGGGTCTCTATCCGTTGTGCCGATGGTTCGCCGGGGTGAAGCAGCGACGGAACGATGTCTGGCTGAGCTATTTTTAAGGTTGTAGATGTTTGCTACTCAACCAAGTGGCTAGCCCGGGCCAGTGGCCGGCTCATGGCCTTCCTTGGACTCGCATTCGTGTTCGTCGAATAGACCTTGCATCTTTGAGCGCGCCTCCACGATATTCTTAAACGCAGCCATCGGAAGCGTGAACTGGCGCTCGCAGGCCGCACACATCCCACGGCGGGCGTGGTGCCGAGCCATTTCAACACGCGCAGAATGCGTTTAGGCATGGAGAGTATGATAATCGGTTTGCCGTCCGCGCTGGATTCAACCACGAAGAGCACAAAGTTACACGAAGGATAAGGGCCAGTGGTTCCTCGCGGGAAACGCTGCGGCTGACCAAGACCGCCCCATGCTTCCCTTTAAGCTCGTTTACAGCGACGATTACTACCTGCCCATCGGGTCGCACGTGTTTCCAGCAGAGAAGTACCAGCGCATTCATAAACGGCTGATCGAGACGGGCGTTGCCGACGCCAGCGATTTTGTTACGCCACAGCCCGCGTCGGATCATGACATTCTGCTGGTGCATACTCCGGCGTACGTGCAGAAGCTGAAGACCGGGACGCTTTCGGCGCGCGAAGAGCTGGAGATGGAGATTCCTTACTCGCCGGAACTGGTGCGGGCCTTCTGGCTGGCAGCGGGTGGGTCGATGCTGGCAGCTGATTACGCGCTCAACGATCGCGTGGCGTTCAACATTGGTGGCGGGTTTCATCATGCGTTTCCGGATCATGGCGAGGGGTTTTGCATGATTCATGATGTCGCGGTGGCGATCCGGCGAATGCAGCGCGATGACAAGATCCGAACGGCGATGACACTTGATTGCGATGTGCACCAGGGCAACGGCACGGCGGCGATATTTGCGGGCGTGCGCGTGCCGAGCGAGCCGCTGCCCTCGGTGGCGCGAAGTGTGAGCGGAGTGCGCATGAGAAATGCCCACGCTGGCGACGTGTTCACGATTTCGCTGCACCAGGAGAACAACTATCCGGCGTTCAAGCCGCCTTCGTCGATTGATGTGGATCTGCCGGACGAGATTGAGGACGACGCGTACCTCGGCTGGCTCGATAATGCGTTGAGTTCGGCATTCCGGCAGTTCGAGCCGGAGCTGATCTGCTACGTGGCGGGTGCGGACCCTTATAAGGAAGATCAGTTGGGCGGGCTGAGTTTGACAATTGAGGGGTTGAAGCGGAGAGACGCGTTGGTGTTCAAGGCGGCCTATGCGCGTGATGTTCCGGTCATGGTGACGTATGCGGGTGGGTATGCGCAGAGAGTGGACGACACGGTGACCATTCACTGCAACACCGTGCTGGCGGCAAAGGAAATTTTTGGGAAGAAGAAATGAGCCCCTGTGCGGTGGCGGGGTTGTTCGGCATGGGGAATCGCCCCGGCTGCTAGAATAAAGAATTACGCCTATGTTTGAGAATTTACAGGAAAAACTACAGCGCGCGTTCAAGTCTCTGCGCGGACAGGCTCGGCTTACCGAGGAGAACATCGAGGAGGCGCTGCGCGAAATTCGGCTGGCCCTGCTTGAAGCCGACGTCAATTTCAAGGTTGTCAAAGAACTGATTGACCGCATCCGGGCGAAGGCTGTCGGACAGGAAGTTCTCACGGCGCTTTCGCCGGGCGAGCAGGTCATCAAGATTGTGCGTGATGAACTGGTCGAGATCCTTGGCAAGGATACGGCCAAGGTGAAGTTTGCGTCGCAGCCGCCGTCGGTGATTTTGATGGCTGGGTTGCAGGGGTCTGGTAAGACGACGACTTCCGGCAAGCTGGCGAACTGGCTGAAAAAGGGCGGTCACCGGCCTTTGCTGGTTTCGGTCGACGTATATCGTCCGGCGGCGCGGCAGCAGTTGAAGGTCGTAGCTGACGCCATCAAGGCCAATATCTACGAGGGGCAGGTCACCGAGGCGAACACCGCGACCGTCGAGCGGCTCGTGAAAGAGGCGCGGCGCGAGGCCATCAACACAGGCAGCGATGTGCTGATTGTCGATACGGCCGGGCGATTGCACATCGACGACCAGTTGATGGACGAGATGCAGTCGCTGAAGAAGCTGCTGAATCCGCAGGAGATTCTGTTCGTCGCCGACGCCATGACCGGGCAGGATGCAGTGAAGTCGGCGGATGAGTTTCACAAGAAGCTCACGCTAACCGGCGTCGTGCTGACGAAAATGGATGGCGATGCGCGCGGCGGAGCGGCGCTTTCGATTCGCAACGTCACCGGGCAGCCCATCAAGTTCATTGGCGTGGGCGAAAAATATGATGCGCTCGAGCCGTTCCATCCGGACCGCATCGTGTCGCGCATTCTAGGCATGGGCGACATTCTGTCGCTGATCGAGAAGGCTGAGTCGCAGATCGATAAGAAGAAGGCCGAAGAGCTGGCGACCAAGGCCCTGCATGGCGACGGGTTCTCGCTCGAAGACTTTCGCGACCAGTTGCGGCAAGTGCGCAAGATGGGGTCGATTCAGAGCCTGATGGGCATGCTGCCGTCGGTGGGGCCATTCAGCGGGCTGCAGAAGGCCGCCGACAAAGTCGATGAAAAGCAGATCAACCGAGTGGAGGCGATCATCAACTCGATGACGATTTACGAGCGCAACCACCACGAGTCGATCAATGGCAGCCGGCGCAAACGCATCGCGCGCGGGTCGGGAACCACGGTGCAGGAAGTCAACAACCTGCTCCGGCAATACGCGCAGATGCGGAAGATGTTCAAGCAGATGGGCAAGCCCAGCTTTGCTCGGCGGCTGGCTGGGATGAAGATGCCGGGGATGTAGGGACTGCAGTTCCTAGCTCTTAGCCTCTAGCTCTTAGCTCAAGCATCAGCGGGAATGCAGCCGACGGCCGGTTTTCTGCAGGGAATGTAAGCGGTCTCGGGCTCACTTTGTTCGCTCTGTCTCGTCTGTCTTGTTGATCTGTAACCACACAACCAAAATTCAAGACTGAATCGAGAATGCTATGCGCCGTTGCTTCCCGCTGTGGTTGGTTAGCCTTGCTTTTGGACTCACGCTCTCACTGGGCACTTTCGCACAACAACCGCCTGCGGGAAAAGTGGCGGCGGCCGCTCCCACTTCGGGGCCGCGAGCTGAGTTTTTGACCGAACTCAAGGTTGAGGAAGACAAGTTCATCCGGCTCGCACAAGCGACGCCGGCTGACAAATACACCTGGCGACCGGCACCAGACGTGCGTTCGATCGGAGAGGTTTATTTGCACGTGGCAGCGGCGAACTACAATTTGCCGCACCTGATTGGCACCGATCCGCCCGCTGGATTCAAGGCACAAGGCTTCGATAAGTCGACCACCGACAAAGCGAAGATCATCGAGATCTTGAACGACTCATTCGCCCACACACGGCAGGCCGTGATCAAGATGCCTGACGCAGATCTCGAAAAACAGCTTGACTGGTTTGGCGGCAAGAATACGGAGCGTGGCATTCTGCTTTTCATGATACGGCATATGGCGGAACATCTCGGGCAGTCGATTGCTTATGCGCGGATGGTGGGAGTGGTGCCGCCATGGACGGAAGACGCGCAGAAAGCGAAGAAGGCTGAGACTAAGCCCCAAGCAATAGCCGCAACGGGTAACGGGCCGATCCTCGTGCGGCCGGGATCGTGCCGTCGCTTATTCTGGCTGTCACTATGAAGTGGCGCTCCCTGGAAGAATCGGCTCCGGGCACGGACACTCGACCGCTGCGTGAGATCTTTGCGGAGCGCAAGGAGTTGATTGCGCAATATGTGCCGACAGCGGCGCGGGATGTGCATGCGCGCGCGATTGCTGATCTCAAGGCGAGCGGGCTGGCTAAGAATGGCCTTTGCATTGGGGCAGAGGTGCCTGCTTTCAAGCTGACCGATCACAAAGACAAACAGGCGTCGTCAGTCGAGTGGCTCGCGCGCGGGCGGCTGGTGGTGTGTTTCTTTCGCGGGCGGTGGGATCCGTTTTGTTGCGGTCAGATGGAAGCGATGAACCGCGTGCTGCCGGAGATTGAGGCGGCCGGGGCGGCGCTGGCCGGGATTTCTCCGCAGACCGTCAAGCAGTCTTTCTTTATGGCCGATCAGCATGCGCTGCGCTTCCCTCTTCTCAGCGATACGGGAAACGCGGTGGCGCGGCAGTTTGGGCTGGTGTATCGCGTGCCTGACGAGCAGAAAGCGATTTATCAGCGAGCATTCATCAACCTGCCGCTCTCGAATGGGGACGAGAGCTGGGAACTGCCGATTCCGGCGACTTACATCATCGAACGCGACGGGCGCGTGCTTTGGCGGTCGGCGAATGAAGATTACACCGAGCGTCCGGAGCCGGATGAGATTGTGGCGAGGCTGAGGTGAAGGCCGCTCTTGTGATCGCATTACCGTTGTTGAGCGTAGCGATCCTCCGCTTATAGGGCATGGGTGGTTCGGCGCGGTGGGCAGCGTTCGTGTGTCTGGCCGGCGGGATGCTTTTCGCGCTCGTCAGTTTCACGCGGAAGCGCAATCCCGGCACAGACCACACATGATCGCATCGGCGAGCTCGGCAATCCGGCGCCGCAGGTAGCGTCGCTCCACAGCATTTTCGGTGAGAGAGAGCGCGCGATCGTACTCCACAATCGCGGCCTCATTTTCGTCCATCCTCCGGAGCAAATCGGCGCGAGCGGCGTGAAAGAGGTGATAGCTCTCCAGCTGCTCGCGGTCGCCCAGCGTATCGATCATCGCCAATCCCTTTTTCAAGTCGTAGCCCAGTGCAACTGCCACGGCCTGGTTCAAAGCAACCACGGGAGAATCGTGCAGGCGGTACAGCTCGGCATACAAAGCGGCGATCTGCCGCCAGTCGATGCGGTCGGTGAACAACGCCTGCGCATGCACGGCAGCGATGGCCGCCTGGAGTTGATAGGGCCCGGGGGTGCCCACTCTGAGTGCCCGCTCCACCAATTGGAGGCCTTCGGCGATCTGTTCGCGGTCCCAGAGCGAGCGGTCTTGTTCGTCGAGCGGGATCAGTTCTCCTTCCGCAGTCACGCGCGCGTCGCGCCTTGAGTCGTGGAGCAACAGCAGAGCCAGCAGGCCCAAGTTCTCCGGTTCACGCGGAAGCAACTCGGACAGCGTGTGTCCAAGGCGGATCGCCTCGGCACAAAGTTCCCGCCGAATCAGGCTGTCTCCTGCCGCCGCCGTGTAGCCCTCGTTGAAGACCAGGTAGATCACGGCCTGCACGGGCGCGAGTCGGTCGGGTAGTGCATCGCGCGGCGGCACTTCGTAGGGAATGTGCGCGCTCTGAATCTTCCGTTTGGCGCGCACCAGGCGCTGGGCGAGCGTCGCCTCTGGAACCAGGAAGGCGCGCGCGATCTCGGGCGTAGTCAACCCGCCCAACGTGCGTAACGTAAGCGCCACCTGCGCCTCCTGATTCAGCGCCGGGTGGCAGCAGGTAAACATCAGCCGCAATTGGTCGTCAGCGAAATCCATGAGCGAAGCTTCATCGGCCGGATCCGGCTCGCGGGTCACGGTGTTGGTCTCGTAAAGGAGTTGATCTTCCTTGTCGCGGCGCGTGCGCTCGCGGCGCGCGTAGTCGATCAGCTTGCGACGCGCCGCGGAGGCAATCCAGGCCGCGGGATTCTCGGGCATCTCCGCGGGCCAGTGTTCGAGCGCCGCCGCGAAGGCATCCTGCATGGCTTCTTCGGCGAGATCGAATGAGCCCGAGATACGAATCAGCCCGGCGATGATCTTCCCGGACTCGCGCCGGAACACAGCCTCGACTGTTTCGCGAAGGATTTCCATTCACGCCCGGGCGCGCCCGCCGCCGCTCATTGATGGAACGTCTCGACCGGCTTCGTGGATGGCACGAATCTCAACGCAACCTTGCCCGCCTCCGCAAGCGGTCGGAATCCTGGCCGCCCACTCTACTGCCTCATCCAGGTCACGGCACTCCAACAAGTAATAGCCTGCGAGTTGCTCTTTGGTCTCGGCAAACGGGCCGTCTGTGACCAGCACTTTGCCCGGTTGCCGTCTTACTGTAGTGGCCGTTGCGGGAGCCTCGAGTGGATTGGCTGAGTACAGAATACCCAAGCGCTCGGTTTCGTCCATGAGTGCGCGATGAGCAGTCGCGACCTCCGCCATCTCGTCGGGCGTAGCTGGACGGTGAGTGGTGTAGATGAGCATCATGTAACGCATAGCAGAAAATCTCGAGGCCCGCGAAACGGAACCGATTCACGGCCCCATTCGCGGGACAAGAGAGGCGTAACCGACTCGGGCGGCTGCCCAGGCATTGCTGCCGCTAGGAAAAGACCATGATGGGTCGCACTTCGATGGAGCCGAAGCGCGCGCCCGGAATCTTTTCGGCCATTGCCAGGGCGGCATTCAAGTCGTCGGCCTCAACCAGGTAAAAGCCGCCGAGTTGCTCTTTAGTTTCGGCAAATGGACCATCAGTCAGCATGCGCTTGCCGTTGCGCACCCGGACGGTGGTGGCGGTTGGCGTGGGCTGCAAGGCGTTCCCACCCTTGATCTGGTTGGCAAACTGTTTGTTGAAGGCAAAGTACTCGGCCATCTCGGCCTGATCGTAGCCTTTGGCGAAGCGTTGTTCGTTTTCGTAAATCAGCAGTAGGTATTGCATTGGCGTATATCCTCCTCAACTGTACGACGGGCGAGATGGGGGAAATCGACAGGGAAATCCAAAAACTCTTCCCCCGCAATTACAATCAGGGCAATTCGATGACAGAGAACGAGTATAAAACCCAATACCAATCCGAGTGTCCCACCCTTCGAAAGATTCGCGTCTCCTAGGACTGCCTTGAGGTCTATGAGGTCACGCCTAGTCTTTTTGCGTTCTGCGAGACTCGTCACTACGAGAACACCACCATCAGCTTAATTATCGGGCCGCAGAAAGCGGTCCTAATCGACACCGGTTGTGGAATTGGGAACCTGCGTGCGGCAGTCGAAGAGGTAACTGACAAGCCGGTAGTCGTCATCAACACACACACTCACCTCGATCCTCTCGGCAGTAATCGTCAATTCGATGAAATTGCCATGTTTGACCCTCCGCGGTCCCGGCATGTAGCGGCGGAAGGGGCCTCACATCAGGTCCTGCAGAGGGAGATTTTGGCTGAGAACCTTGTGACCAAACCTTGGCCGCGGGACTTTGACCCGAGCGGTTTTGCGCTACCGCCATTTAGCGTCGATCGTTGGCTAACGGACGGCGAATGGCTGGATTTTGGTGGTCTGGATTTGGAAGTGATGTACACGCCCGGAGAGGCGGTGGATCACATATGTCTTTTGGACAGGAGGGACCGGATACTTTTCTGCGGTGACATTTTGCTTCATGGTCCCGTATGGACGCATTTGGAAGGCAGTTTGACAGACCTGCAAAGAGCTACCGGAGACTCATGGGTTACTTCGACGATTTTGATTACCTGATGCCAGGACACAACCAGCCTTGGCTTCGCAAAGACCTGCTGCCTGAAACCTTAGCTGGAGCAGAAAAAGTCCTGTCCGGACAGGCTGAGCCCGAGAGCATTGTCGATCCATGGAATCGGCGGTTGAAACAGTATTCCTTTGGTCTATTCGCCATACCAACTCGGCAGTAGCTCCCGCGCCGGACAGATTACGCAAACTGCCAAAGCGCGGGCCGTTAAGGTCCGGGCTTCCTTGGCTCACTCAGAAATATGATTCGGAATGCCGATGCCGCTAGGCATGGCTCAAGAGACGTGTTGCACCGCCGGGTTTACCGTCCACACGCTGCAGGGTAGAGCGCGTCTGGATCGTACCGCCCAGCAGCAAAGCTCCAACCGAGAGTCCCAAGATCTCGAGTGCCAGAAGGATATCGACACCTCCATTAAACCATGCAGCCCAGTCACCGGGTGCCACCATGAACACGTTGTTCGGAGATGCTTGCAAGAAATGCTCGTAGAGATCGGCACTCAACGCAGCAGAAAAGAAAATCAGCGAGACCCAACCAATCAATCTGCCACTAAGCTTCCATAACAAAATCAAGGCGCTCCAATGCCACAGCGTCAACAGAAATACGGCTATCGAGCTGACCCTGTTGTCTGGCGCTGGCAAGACATCCGCAGCAAGAAATAGATGCCAGATGGCGACAACCCAATGTGCGCCAACAACTAACAGGGCAAACGTCCGTAGTCGCGTCATAAGTTTAGCAACTTACTCCAGGTTCGGACCGCCAGCCCCGCGACAGGTCAAGTTTTTACACATTTCTACATTTTTGGTGGTTGGCGACCAGGAGCGAACCCGTCGCGGCTCAGGCGCGACTGCGGCAATCGCCCTTGCTAATCCCCCTAACCTCCGGCATAATAATGGTTTGTCTTACCCCTGCCGGAAGGACTAGGAAAGGAAGCACAGTTCAGTGTTAATGATTCGTTTATCGCGCACAGGTGCGCGCAAGCAACCGCAATATCGTGTCGTGGTCATTGAGAAGGAGCGGGCCCGGAATGGCCGCTCGGTCGAGGTCGTCGGGACCTACAATCCCCGGGGTGCAGCCGCTCATATCGATCTGAAGCGGGAGCGCATCCGGTACTGGGTATCGAAGGGCGCCAAGATGTCGGACCGCGTCAGCAAGCTGATGGCGAAGCCCGTGCCTGCCGCAGCCCCCGCCGCGACCGCTTAGTTGGCGGGTCGGCCACTTCACGCGTTCGAAGATGCTGTGGCCTGGAAGATGCGGCAAGCCGCGTCTCACCCTGCTCGCCCGACGCCCTTGATGCTGCAATCTGGCGTGCAACTCTGACCCCCGTTCAAGGAGCCGCGCATGACCGAACACGTTGCCGATGTCCGCTTGCTGGTGGAGCAAATTGCCAAGGCCCTGGTGGATGCGCCGGACGAGGTCGCGGTGAACCAGGTTGAGGAAGACGGCGAGACTGTGCTCGAACTTGAGGTCGCGGAGAACGATCTGGGGCGCGTGATTGGCAAACAAGGGCGCACTGCACGGGCGTTCCGCAACCTGCTGAATGCGGCCGGAATGAAAGCGCACCGGCGGTATTCGCTCGAGATTCTCGAGTAGGACAGGTTTTGGCGCGCCCAGCATGAGCGACTTCATCACCCTGGCGCGCGTGGTCAAGACCCAAGGGCGCATCGGCGAAGTTGGCGTGGAAGTGCACAGCGATGTGCCGGACCGGTTCGCGGAAGGCATGCGGCTGTTTGCGCTGGCGGTGGATGGATCGCGGCGCGAGTTGAAGGTTGAAGATCTGTGGCCGCACAAGGGCCTGCTGATTTTGAAGTTTGCCGGAATCGATTCGATCTCGAATGCGGAAACGCTGCTTAAGTGCGAGTTGCAGGTTCCGGCAGAAGAGCGGGCGAACCTTGAGCCTGGTTGGACCTACATCAGCGATCTGGCGGGCTGCACGGTGTTCGACGGCGAGCGCGTGATCGGCAAGGTGGAAGACGTAGAGTTTGGCGCAGGAGAGGCTCCGCTGCTGGTGGTGCGCGGCGAGGCGAAGGAGCCTTACGAGATTCCGTACGCGGAAGCGTACCTGGAGCACGTGGATCTGGCAGCGAAGGAAATTCGCATGAAGCTGCCGGAAGGCATGCTCGAGATCAATGCGCCGATTGCTAGCGAAGGCAAACGCAAGAACGTAAGCGAGTAGCTAGTATCCAGTACCAAGTTTCGAGAGTTTTGGTTTTGGCTAGAAGCTTGTAGCTCGAAGCTAGCAGCTGTGTTCAGGTCCGCAAGATGAAGATCGATCTTCTCACGATCTTTCCGGAGTTTTTTCGTGGGCCGCTGGATTTCGGGATTCTGCGCCGGGCGCGGGAAACGGGCCTGGTGGAAGCGAGCGTCCACGACTTGCGGGAGTTTACCCGCGATAAGCATCGCACCGTGGATGACCGCCCATTTGGCGGCGGCGAGGGGATGGTCCTCAAGCCGGAACCGATCTTTGAATGTATTGAGAAGCTGGGCGTCGCGGCGCAGGCGAAACGTATTGCGCCACGAGTCGCCGGTGCCAATGCGGATTGGAGCAATGGAGACCACCCGCGGCGCGAGTCGGTGATTCTGCTTTCCGCGCAAGGGCGCAGACTGGATCAGGCGCTGGCTCATGAGTTATCGCAGCTCAACCGGATCGTATTGATCTGCGGCCGCTACGAAGGCGTGGATGAGCGCGTGAGCGATCATCTTGCCGACCGCGAAATTTCGATCGGCGACTATGTGCTGAGCGGCGGTGAGTTGGGCGCGGCCGTGATCGTGGATACCGTCGTGAGGCTGATCCCGGGCGCGGTTGGCAATGACGCCTCGACGAAGCAGGAGTCGTTCACATCGCATGCAGAGGTCGAGTGCGACGGTCCGAGTTCGACCTGCACTTCGGGTGGGCTGCTCGATTACCCGCACTACACGCGGCCGGCCGAGTTTCGCGGGATGGCCGTGCCGGAAGTGCTGGTGAACGGCAACCACGACGAGATCCGGCGCTGGCGGCGGCGGAGAGCACTCGAGAAAACGCTGCGCAACCGGCCAGACTTGCTGGATCCGGCGGCGCTCAGCGAGGACGACCGGAAATTGCTGGCTCAAATTCAGAGCCGCTGATTTTTGCAGTTGCGTTTTGCACTTAATCGCGCGTGAAAACGCCGGGAATGAAATTGAGATCGACGTTCCAACCAAGGGACGCAGAAAAAGGAAAATACCATGTCGAACCTAGTGATCGAAAAACTGCTGGCGAAGACGAAACGCACCGACCTGCCCGCGTTCGCGTCGGGTGACACCGTGCGCGTTCACGTGAAGATCAAAGAAGGCGAAAAAGAGCGCGTGCAGGCCTTCGAAGGCGTGGTGATCAAGCAGGCCAACGGCCCGCAGGCGAGCTTTACCGTGCGTAAGATCAGCTTCGGCCAGGGCGTGGAGCGCATTTTCCCGCTCAACTCGAAGGTGATTGACCGCGTGGAGTTGCTGCGCTCGTCGAAGGTGCGCCGGGCGAAGCTCTATTACCTGCGCGGATTGAAGGGCAAGGCTGCGCGCCTCAAGGACGTTGAGCGCGAGCACGTGGTCTCGAAGCACGAGCCGCAGGTGCAGAACCCTACGACCAAGTAGTCTTGGCCGCGAGGCGAATCGTCATCCCACGCGATTTCATCGCGGCGCATTTGCTGCAAAATTGATAGGGGAGATGCCTCCGCGCATCTTCCCCTGCAAACCTCCGAAGTCTCAACCAAGCAGCTAGACGCGGCAAGCCGCGTCTCTACCTATGGTTTGGCTCCGCATGTGGCGCGATTGCCGCTAACGGCGCGTTGCGGCGCGGGATCTTCCTGGGGTCTGTACTAGCTGTTTCTCCGCGAGCTTTTTCAGGATATGCCGCAGCACGGCGCGATCACCTTTGCGGATCTCCTGGAATTCAATTCCTAAACCGATATCGATTGCTGCGTGGCAGACGCTCCCTTTGAAGCTCAGATCGTAGTTCGTCAGGCGGAGCATCAGCTTCAGATCGCTTCCGGGCACGAGCAGCGAACCGGTCGAAACCAGGCAGCCGACTTCAGAGAGATCTTTCACGCTGCCTTCTACGTAGCTCCCGTCGGCCGCTTTGCGCAACAGTTGCGCCGCTCCTTGCGCGCTGAAGCGGCGAAACTTGCGGCGGTTGCGTTCTCCGGCTTGTGAAGCGGGCGCGCGAAATACGGGCGCACCCACCAGGATCGGTTCATAGACTTGCTGCATATCGCGCAGCTCCGAATCCCAGAGGGTTTTCTGCGCTTCCACACATTGAATGCCAACCTGCTGCGAGAGCGGCGATCCTGCATCGCCAATCCAGACGACGCGACAGTAGGCTTTGTTACGGCCGCGCTCGACCACGACAATTTCGCCGGCTTCCTTCGCGCAGCGCAGGCCGGTCACGCGTGCGCCATGCGCAGAAATGTCGTAGGTGCAGGCCATCTCGAAGCGCGGCTTCCCTTCCTCGTCAGAATAGGTGATCTTGATCGGGAAGGCGACATGGATGCGCTTGTCAGTGCGCTCGGCGGACTCTTGCAGAATTTCGATACTCACTGGGTAGGTCCTGAAATCGAAGTCTGGGAGGAGGAGCGCTTTTACAGTAGCAGGCACAGGGGGTGGTCTCAAAGCACGGCGGTACCCAGAATTGAGGTTACGGACGAGCTATGACGGGGG
>Ga0306921_10003376_pt1 | contig 16204 bp, 15 predicted proteins | sample sta12Cox44000080_FD_203760 | JGI IMG/M metagenome (GOLD analysis project Ga0306921, IMG submission 203760) | Lab enrichment of tropical soil microbial communities from Luquillo Experimental Forest, Puerto Rico - statoxic.12C.oxic.44.000.080 (v2)... | ecosystem: Environmental > Terrestrial >...
TCGGATCTTCCCCATCAACCCGCGCTATTCCGAGGTACTCGGGCTGCCCTGTTATCCCGATCTCGCTTCGACGCCGGAGCGTGCCGACTCCGTGGTGGTCGCGATCCCGGCCGAGCAAGTGCCGGGCGTGCTGAGCGCGGCCGTCGCGGCTGGGGTGCGCGGCGCCGTCGTGCTCTCGAGCGGCTTCGCGGAGGCGGGGCCCGCGGGCCGGAAGCGCCAGGCCGAGCTCGAGCGACTCGCGGCCGACCACGGGCTCCTCATTTGCGGGCCGAACTGCTACGGGGTCTTCAACATCCGGCTCGGCGCGCTGGCCGAGGCGTACCGTGACTCGCTGCGCGCGCTGGACATCAATCCGTTGCTCGTGCTCGGCGCCGGGCGCGGCGTCGTGGCGGTGGACTGGCTGATCGAGCTCGCATGAAGCCCAGGAGGTGACGAGATGGCTTTCGAGATGATCGTGTACGAGAAGAAGGGCCCGGTGGCGACCATCACGCTCAACCGGCCCGAGACCATCAACGCGATCAATCCGCAGATGACGGCGGAGCTACACGGCGCCCTGGATCAGGCCGACGCCGACGCGGAAGTGCGCGCGATCATCCTGACCGGCGCGGGCCGAGGATTCTCGGCCGGCTTCGACATCGCGCGCCGTCCCGACGGGCGCTCGTCGCTCGACGCCACCGGGGTGGAGGTCGCCGAGTACATCAAGCGCTGGTGGTCGCGCGACCGCGACTCGGTGTCGGAGCTCATGCACCTCTGGCATCTCACCAAGCCGGTCATCGCGGCGGTGCACGGCTGGGTGATGGGCGGCGGCTTCTGGTACGCGCTGGCCTGCGACATCACGATCGCCGCCGACAACAGCGTCTTCGCCCAGCCCGAGGTCCGCCACGTCTCGAACACCACCTTCCTCTTCGCCGCGCTGGCCGGCTGGAAGGCGGCCCATCGCTACGCGCTGACCGGCGATCACTTCGACGCCGCCGAGGCGCTGCGCCTGGGTATCGTCAACGAGGTCGTGCCGGCGGCCGAGCTCCTGCTGCGCGCGCGGGCGCTGGCCGAGCGCATCGCGAAGGTGCCCGAGCCGTCGGTGCGGCTCAACAAGGCGGTCACCTGCTACGGCCTGCTCGCGATGGGGCTCGGCGCCGGCATGCTCATCAACGTTCCGTTCTCGAGCATGGCGCACGCCTCGTACAACGCCGAGCGCGCCGAGCTCATCGCCGCGATGCAGACGGGAGGCCTGAAGGCATTCCTGGATGCTCGCGACGGAGGGTTCAGGCCCGAGCCGTTCGGCCCGAGGTCGGTCCCGAAGACCTGATGTGATAGCCTTCCAACGAAGGCATGAGGGACATCACGTTCGGGCCGCTCGCAGAGTAAGGTCGGACTGCGCTCGTGGCGTCGGTCCTGAGCTGTCCGCGATGTCGCCACGAGAACCCGACCGGGGCGAAGTTCTGCATCGAGTGCGCGTCGGCGTTACAGCCGGCGTGCAGACGATGCGGAACCCGGCTCCCCCCCGCTGCGAAGTTCTGTCCGGAATGCGCGCATCCGGCCGGCGCCGATTCCCGGGCCGCCGCGGCACCCGAGGCGTACACCCCGCAACACCTCGCCGCGCGCATCCTCGACTCGCGCGCCGCCCTGGAAGGTGAGCGCAAGCAGGTCACCGTCCTCTTCGCCGACATGAAGGGCTCGATGGAGCTCCTGGCCGACCGGGATCCCGAGGAGGCGCGGCGAATCCTCGACCCGGTGCTCGAGCGAATGATGGACGCCGTCCATCGCTACGAAGGCACCGTGAATCAGGTCATGGGCGACGGCATCATGGCCCTCTTCGGCGCCCCGCTGGCCCACGAGGATCACGCGGTGCGGGCGTGCTATGCCGCGCTCGCGATGCAGGAGGCGGTCGGCCGCTACACCGAGGATCTGCGGCGTGCGCACGGCGTCGAGGTGCTGATCCGCGTCGGCCTCAATTCGGGCGAGGTGGTGGTGCGCTCGATCGGCAGCGACCTTCGGATGGACTACACCGCCGTCGGTCAGACGACGCATCTGGCCGCGCGGATGGAGCAGCTCGCCAGCCCCGGAACGATTCGACTGACCGGCGAGACGCTGCGGCTTGCCGAGGGCTACGTCGAGGTGAAGCCGCTCGGGCCGATCCCGGTGAAGGGGCTCGGCGACCCGATCGAGGTGCACGAGCTGACCGGCGCGGCGGCCGTGCGGAGCCGATTGCAGGCACGCCGTGCCCGCGGGCTCACCCGGTTCGTCGGCCGCGACGAGGAGATGGAGCAGCTGCGGCGCGCCGCCCAGGAGGCGCGTCGGGGCTCGGGACAGATCGTCGCGGTCGTCGGCGAGCCCGGTGTCGGCAAGTCCCGTCTGTTCTACGAGTTCGCTCATTCGCACCACGCGAACGGGTGGCTCACCCTCGAAACCGGCGCCGTGTCGTATGGGAAGGGGACGCCGTACCTGCCGGTGGTCGATCTGCTCCGGGCCTATTTCCGGATCGAGGCGCTCGACGACGTTCGCGCGATACGGGCGAAGGTGACGGGCAACGTGCTCGCGCTCGACGAGAGCCTGCACGAGGCGATCGCGCCCATCCTCTGGCTCCTCGACGCGTTGCTCGACGACAGCGCGCTTCTCGGGCTCGCGCCGATCGAGCGGCGTCGCCGCACCCTGGCCGCCATCAAGCGGGTGCTCCTGCGCGAGAGCCAGGCGCGCCCGCTCTTGCTCCTGTTCGAGGATCTCCAGTGGATCGACTCGGAGACCCAGGCGTTCCTCGACGCGCTGATCGAGAGCCTCCCGACGTCCGGCGTGCTGCTCGCGGTCAACTACCGGCCCGAGTACCAGCACGCGTGGAGCGGCAAGACGTATTACCACCAGATCCGCATCGATCCGCTCGGCCGCGAAGGCGCCGAGAGCTTGCTGGCCGGATTGCTGGGCGACGACCCGAGCGTCTCGCAGCTCTCCACCCTGCTGATCGCGCGAACCGAGGGCAACCCGCTCTTTCTGGAGGAGAGCGTGCAGGCGCTCGTCGAGACCGGAGTGCTCGGCGGCGCCCGCGGCGCCTACCGCCTCGTGAAGGACCTCGACGCGGCGCGCGTGCCGGCGACGGTCCAGGCGATCCTCGCCGCGCGCATCGATCGACTCGCCGCCGACGACAAACGGCTGCTGCAGACGGCGGCCGTCGTGGGCCACGACGTGCGGTTCGCGTTGCTGCGGGCCGTCGCCGGTCTCGACGAGGACGCCTGCCGGAGCGGGCTCGGACGGCTGCAGGCCGCGGAATTCCTCTACGAATCGCGCTCGTTCCCCGAGCTCGAATACACGTTCAAGCACGCACTCACCCACGACGTCGCCTACGGCGGCCTCTTGAGTGAGCGACGGCGCGCGTTGCACCGGGAGATCGTGGTCGCCCTCGAGCGCCTCTATGCCGACCGCCTGGCCGAGCACGTCGAGCAGCTCGCCCACCACGCGCTGCGCGGCGAGATGAAGGGCCACGGCGTGAAGTACCTGCACCTGGCCGCCGACAAGGCGATCGCGCGCTCCGCCAGCCGCCAGGCGTCGCCGTTGCTCCAGCAAGCGCTGCGGATCATCGCCGAGCTTCCCGAGACGCCGGAGCGGCTGGCCGAGATCGCCGACATGAGCATCGCGCTCGCGACGAGCCTGATCGCGGTCGAGGGATCGGGCACGCGGGACGTCGAGCTGGCCTACGTGAGAGCGCGCGATATCGCCGAGCGCCTCGGCGACGCGACACGCCTCCACCCCGCCCTCTGGGGGCTGTGGTTCGTCAGCTACAACCGGGGCCTGTATTCCCTGGCCACCGAGCGGAGCGAGCGCCTCTTGGCCACGGCGCGCGACGGGAGCGACACCGGCCGGCTCCTGGAGGCCCACCACGCGTGCTGGGCCACCGCCTGCGCCTCCGGGGATCTGACCGGCGCGATGACGCACGTCGAGCACGGCATGAAGCTCTACGATCCCGTGCTACACCGGTCGCAGACCGTCGTCTACGGCGGCCACGACTCCGGCGTCTGCGCACGATACCACCTGGCGCTCGTGCAGTGGCTGCTCGGCTACCCCGATCGGGCGCTGGTCGCGATCCGGGAGGCCACGAGCCATGCCGAGGAGCTCGGCCACCCTCTGACGACGACGATCGCGCTCAGCTTCACGTCGTGGGTGCACTATCAACGGGGCGATCGTGCGGCGGCCCGCGAGCACGCGCGCCGGAAGGTCGCGCTCGCGCAGGCGCAGGGATTCGAGGCGTGGGTCGACGACGGCCTCGCGGTCCTCGCCTGTGTCGGCGCCCAGGACGGCGCCGAGACCTCGAGCGCGTTGCGGCGACTGGTCGCCTCGCGGGGCCGCGCAGCCTGGCGAAACGTGATCTCGCTGTGCCTCTTCGCCGAAGCCTTTGGACGGCTCGGCGACCCCGCCAAGGGAATCGAAGCGCTGGACCTGATTCCCGAGGAGCACCGCACGATCATCTTCGCGCCAGAGATCCAGCGCATTCGCGGCGACCTCCTGCTGGCGCGCGGCGAGTCGCAGGAGGCCGAGCATTGCCTGCGGCGGGCGATCGAGCTGGCGCGCGCGCGGTCGGATCGGTCCTTCGAGCTTCGCGCGGCGACGAGTCTGGCGCGGCTCCTCGACGGCCGCGGCAAGCGTGACGAGGCGCGCGAGACGCTCGCCCCGATCTACGGCTGGTTCACCGAGGGCTTCGGCTCAAAGGACGTCCAGGAGGCTCGCGCCCTGCTCGACGCACTCGCGTGAGCCACCCCGTTTCGGTCGGCATCCACGTCCCACGCTCCGCGTCGCGGCGCTCGACTCCGGCGAGGCGTACGCGGAGTTCTTCCGCCAGGTCGAAGCGCTCGGCCTCGACGCCGCGTGGACGGAGGACCGGATCTTCCACGAGGCGAACATGCTCGATCCGCTGATGCTCCTCGCGTCGGCGGCGGCGTGCACGCGCCGCGAGCTCGGCACCGCCGTCCTCGTCGTCACCTTGCGCGCCGCGGCCGTCGTCGCCCGTCAGGTGTCGACGCTGCACCATCTCGCGGGCGGGCGCGTGGCCCTCCGCGTGTCGCTCGGCGGCCGCCGGAAGAGTACAAGGCGGTCGGCGTGCCGATGAATCGTCGCGTGACGGTCTTCCGGGAGAGCCTCGCGGTGATCCGCCAGCTGCTCACCGGGGGCCCGGTCAACCACGAGGGTCAGTTCTTCCGTCTCGAAAAGGCCATCGTTCGGCCGGCCGCGCGGGTTCCGATCTACGTCGGCGGCCACGCCGAGGGCGCCCTGCGCCGGGCCGGCGAGCTGGCCGACGGCTGGATCATGAGCCCGTTCGGCACCGTGCGCGACTTTCCCCGCCTCTGGGGCGTCGTCCGTGGCGCCGCGCGCGCCGCCGGCCGGAACCCGGACGCGCTCGTCGCCGGTCGTCTGGTCTACGTCGCGGTCGACGACGACCACGCGTGGGCGCGGGCCGCGCTACGAAAGTTCCTCCACGGCTATTACGGCTCACGCTTCGACGTCGACCAGTTCGCCATCTTCGGTCCGGCTCGCGAGGTCGCCGCGCGGCTCGTCGAGCACGTCGAGGCCGGCATCACGAAGCTGATGCTGGGCGTGCCCGATCTCGACCTCGCCCAGCTGCGCCGGGTCGCGCACGAAGTCGCGCCGGCGGTCCGATCGGCCGCGGCGCGATGAGCGCGTCCCGGACGTCGTCCGGCGGCGAGAGCGGAGCCCTTCTCGCCCGCTGGGGTCGGTTCGTCCACCGCGCGCGCTGGACCGTCCTGGGATTGTCGGTGCTCTGCCTCCTGGCGTCCATGTGGGTGATCCACGTCGGCGGCCGGCTCCATCCGCCCGACATCCCGACCGTCACCGAGTCCGCGCGCGCGCGTCGCCTGCTCGAGAAACAGCTGAAGGGGCAGCCGCCGTCCTTCAACCTGATCTTCAGCAGCGAGACCAAGCAAGCGCTCGATCCCGCGTTCCGCGACGAGGTCGAGCGCGCGCTGGCGCCGCTCCGGCGCGACCCGCGGGTCGCGCGGGTCCGGACGGCCTACGACCCGCCGGGCCCCCTGCCGATGACGATGCCGCTCGTCTCGCGAGACGGTCGGCGTACGCTCGCGACGGTCGAGCTGCACGGAACCGGCGCCGGCTTCGCGTCGCTCGAGTTCTCCGGGCTGCCGCCCGATCTTTACCCCTCGCTGCGCGCGCTCGTCCGGGCCGAGACCCTCGACGTCGTGGCGGTCGGCAACGTCGTGCTCAACCACGATTTCACCGAGGTCGCCCGCAAGGACCTCGGCCGCGTCGAGGCGCTGATCCTCCCGGCGGTCGCCGTCCTGCTGCTGCTCGTCTTCGGCTCGGCGGTGGCTGCCGCGCTGCCGCTGGCGGTCGGCGCCCTGGCCATGACCGGCGCGATGGCCGTGACCTTCCTGCTAGCCCGCTGGCTCTCGGTCTCGATCTACGCGCCGAACATCGTCAGCATGATCGGGCTCGGCGTGGCCATCGACTATTCGCTCTTCGTGGTGAGCCGGTACCGTGAAGAGATCCGCGAGCGCCCGCCGGTCGAGGCACTGGCGCGCACCGTCGCCACCGCAGGGCGCGCGATCCTCTTCTCCGGCCTCACGGTCGCGATCGGCCTTCTCGGCATGCTCTTCCTGGGGCTCGGCAATCTCGCCTCGATGGGCTGGGCCGGGACGAGCGTGGTCACGCTGGCCGTCGTCTACGGGCTCACGACCTTGCCGGCGCTGCTCGCGGTGCTGGGCCCGCGCGTCAACTCGCTGCGCGTCCCGTTCCTCCGCGCCGAGGGCCGGGCCGACGGCTTCTGGCACCACCTGGCCGCGACGGTGATGGCGTATCCCTGGCACTTCTTCGTGCCGGTGGTGTGCCTCCTGTTGCTCTTCGGGCTGCCGTTCCTGCACCTGCGCGTCGGCTCGGGCGACGTGACCGCGCTGCCGCCCGAGGCGGAGGCGCGGCGGGGCGACGCGCTGCTCCGCAGCGAGTTTGCCGGCGGCGACGTGACCCGCATCGTGGTCGTGCTCGACGCCGGGGCGGCCTCGCCGCTCGAGCCCGCGCGCGTGGCCCAGGCCTACGCGTTCAGTCGCTGGCTGGCCGGGCACCCGCACGTGCAGCGCGTCGACAGCTTCGTCGATCTTCATCCCTCGCTCAACCTCGCGACCTACCAGCAGATGGCCGCGCTGGCGCCGGCTCAGCGGCCGCCCGAGCTCGTCGAGGCGCTCCGGCACGTTCTCGGCGAGCACGTCGCGATGCTCGTCGCGAGCACCAATCTCCAGGCAAACAGCGACGAGGCGCGGGCCCTGGTCCGCGAGATCCGCACCGCGCATCCGCCCTACGACGGTGAGGTGCTGGTCACCGGGCAGACGGCGTTCGACCTCGACTTCATCGAGCTCGTGCTGCGCCACGCGCCGCGCGCGATCGGCGTCGTGGTCGCGGTCACCTACGTCGTGCTGCTCCTGCTCCTCGACTCCGTGCTGCTGCCGCTCAAGGCGATCGTGATGAACCTCCTCTCGATCACCGCGTCCTACGGCGCGCTCGTGTGGATCTTTCAGGACGGCCATCTCGCGCGGTGGCTCGATTTCACGCCCGCGCCGATCCAGACGGCCACGCCGCTCATCATGTTCTGTCTCGTCTTTGGGCTCTCGATGGACTACGAGGTCCTGCTACTGAGCCGCGTGCGCGAGGAGTACGAGCGGAGCGGCGACAACGTCGGCGCTGTGGTCGTGGGCCTGGAGCGGACCGGCCGGCTCATCACGGGGGCGGCCGCGGTCATGGCGACGGTGTTCTTCGGCTTCGGCATGGCGCGGTCGGTCGTCATCCAGGCGGTCGGCATCGGTATCGGCGTGGCGGTCGTCGTCGACGCCACGATCGTTCGCGCCCTGCTGGTACCGGCGACGATGCGCCTGATGGGCCGCTGGAACTGGTGGAGGCCGGCCTGGCTGGCCCTGAGCACCTCGCGCCGCGCCGGCCGCGCCGTCCCGAATCGAAGCTGAGCCAGCGGCGGGCGCGCGACCGGCTCTGGCAATTAGGCGGGCCATGTCGGATACTCTGCCCCGCGACGCGGCGATTCCGCCGCGACCCACTTCACACGCTGCGCTCGAAAGGGAGGACGCGATGGCGATCAAGGCGGGCGATCGGATTCCCGACGGCACCCTGACGGAGATGATCGATACCGAGCGGCCCGGCTGTACCGTCGGACCGAACACCTTCTCGATCGGCGAGATCAGCAAGGGCAAGAAGATCGCGATCTTCGGCCTGCCCGGCGCGTTCACGCCCACGTGCTCGGCGAAGCACGTCCCGAGCTACGTGCAGAACTTCGACAAGCTCCGTGCGAAGGGCATCGACGAGGTGTGGTGCATCTCCGTGAACGACGCCTTCGTGATGGGCGCCTGGGGCCGCGATCAGAAGGCCGGCGGCAAGGTCCGGATGATGGCGGACGGCAGCGCGATCTTCACCAGGGCGCTCGGGCTCGACATGGATCTGACGGCGCGCGGCATGGGCGTGCGCTCGCAGCGTTACTCGATGCTGGTCGACAACGGCGTCGTCAAGGCCGTCAACGTCGAGCAGCCGGGCAAGTTCGAGGTGAGCGACGCCGAGACGATGCTGAAGGCGCTCTGATGGCGCTCAGGCTGGACAGCGTCGCCGAGCGTGGGACAATCTAGCCATGCGCTGGCCTGTGGTGCTCGGCGGGATCGGGACGATCGTAGGCGTGCTGTCGATCCACGCCCCGTTCGTCCAGACGGCGTTCGCCCAGATGAAGTCCCCACCGGGCGGCACGACCCCCGGCGGCGCGATCTTCGACCGCCTGAACCAATCCTCGACCCGCCCGGTACCTCAGACGCCCGCGCCGACCGTGACCCCCCCGAACTCGACCTGGGTCCCCGATCGGTTCGTTCAGGTCCCGGGGGTCGACGGCCAGGTGCTCGTGCCCGGCCACTGGGAGCGCCGGATGTCGGACCACGAGGTCTACACCCCGCCGCTGACCGGCCGGACTCCGCAGGGCGACACAACGATCCAGTTTCCCGCCGGTAGCCGGCCGCCCGCCAACGAGCGGCAGTACCCCTGATCGCCGCCCCGCGAGGGCTTTCCGCGTGTCGACGGAGTCCGGGTCGTGCGGACCGGCCATGGCCGACCTCCTCGAGCGGTTCGAGGGATACCTGGCGGATCATCGTGAGTGCGCCGGTCTGGCCGGCAGCATTCTCGAGGTGACCTCGAACGGCGCCGTCTGGGGCGTCGCCTGGATGCGGTGCCCCGAGTGCGGTGTGCGGTGGGAGCGTCGTCTGGCCCTCAACGGGTCCCTGTAGGGCCTCGACTCGCACTTCGGGCTTGACTCCGTCGTCACCGGCGCTGTATCCGGTCTCGATGGCGACCACCGGCTTCGTCACGTCGGCCGCGCACCGTCACCTCTCGCGCGATCCGGTGATGCGCCGGCTCATCCGGCGCCACGGCCCGTGCGCCTTTGCGCCGCGGCGGTGGTCGCCCTACGAAGCGCTCACCCGCGCCATCGCCCACCAGCAGCTCCACGGCCGCGCCGCGGAGTCGATCCTCACGCGCTTCGTCGCGCTCTTCGACAACGGCCGCTTTCCTTCGCCGGCGGACGTCTCGGCGGCACGCGCCGCGCGGCTGCGCCGGGCCGGGTTCTCCCGCGGCAAGGTGCGCGCCATCAAGGACATCGCCCGGCACGCGCTCGCGGGCACCGTGCCGACACGACGGACGGCGGCCCGCCTCGACGACGAGGCGATCATCGAGCGGCTCACGCAGATTCACGGCGTGGGGCGATGGACGGTCGAGATGCTCCTGATCTTCACGCTCGGGCGACCCGACGTGCTCCCGGTGGACGACTTCGGTGTCCGCGAAGGCTACCGCCTCGCGTACGGCGGCAGCAAGCAGCCGACGCCGAAGGCGCTGCGTGAATTCGGTGAACGCTGGAAGCCCTATCGCTCGGCGGCCGCCTGGTATCTCTGGCGTGCGGCCGGCGATGGTAAAAAGAAAGCCTGAGGAGACGCGATATGAACGGGCTCGCACGAAAGATTCTCCTCCTCGGAGCGCTTCTCGTTACGGCATCGAGCGGGGTCGCCGCGGCCCAGGGCCAGCCCGAAGGCCAGCTGACCGTCGCGTTCGATGCGTCGATCGCGCCGACCTTCCTCGATCCGGCGGAGACGCCGGGCATCGGCACGCCGTTCGTGTTCCTCTACGCGATGCACGACGCGCTGATCAAGCCGCTGCCGGGCAACGACATGGCGCCGTGCCTGGCCGAATCGTGGAAGGAAAGTCCGGACGGGCTCGCGTACGAGTTCAAGCTGCGTCCGGGCGTCAAGTTCCACAACGGCGATCCGTTCACCGCCGAGGATGTGAAGTTCACGTTCCTGCGCTACAAGGGCGCCAGCGCCAAGCTGCTGCATGAGCACGTGAAGTCGGTCGACATCCTCGATCCGCTTCGCATCCGGTTCGTGCTCGACAAGCCGTGGCCCGACTTCCTCCTGTTCTACGCGACGATGGCCACCGGAGCGTCCTGGGTCGTGCCGAAGAAGTACATCGAGAAAGCGGGTGAGGAGGGCTTCCGGCGCCAGCCCGTGGGACTCGGCCCCTACCGCTTCGTCCGGCAGACACCCGGCATCGAGCTCATTCTCGAGGCCAACGAGCAGTACTGGCGCAAGAAGCCATCCATCAAGACGCTCGTCTTCAAGGGCGTCCCCGACCGAACGACGCGGCTGGCGATGCTGAAGACCGGCGAGGCGGACATCGGCTATCTGATGGTCGGCGTCGAGGCCTCGTCCATCAAGGCCGACCCCAAGCTGCGCCTGGCGCGCGCGATACCGCCGGCGACGTGGTGGGTCGATTTCCCGGAGCAGTTCAATCCCAAGTCGCCTTGGCACGACCGCCGCGTCCGCCTGGCGGCGACGATGGCGGTCGACAAGCAAGGGCTCAACGAAGCGGAGCGACTGGGCTTCTCGCGACTGACCGGATCGATCATCCCGAGCGCCATGGAATTCGCGCTCCGCTTCGATCCCTATCCATACGACCCGACGCACGCCAAGCGCCTCCTGGTCGAAGCCGGCTACCCGAACGGCTTTGACACGGGCGAGGTCACGCCATTCCCGCCATTCGTCACGATGGGCGAGAGCGTGGCCAACTATCTGGCGGCGATCGGCATTCGCAGCCGTGTGCGCAGCATGGAGCGGGCGACTTACATGGAAGCGTGGGGGACGAAGACCCGGACGGGCGTATTCGTGACGGTCACGGCGGCGCCGGGCAACGCGGCCTCACGCATCGAGAACTTCGTCATCAGCACCGCCAAATACGCCACCGGCGGGCATCCGGATATCGACGACCTGTTCCGACAGCAGGCGCAGGAGCGCGAACGCAAGAAGCGCGAAGCGATCTTGCGCCAGATCCAGCGCCTGATGTACGACCGGGTCATGTACGGGGGCATCTTCGAGCCCGCCACCCTGCACGGGATCGGCCCGCGGGTGGACGAAGCTGGCGTCGGCCTGAGCCCGCAGCTCTACTTCACCTCGCCCTGGGAAGACATGCGCCTGAAGAAGCCGTAACGTTCGAACGCCGTCGGAGGTTCAGTCATGACCATCCAGCTCGACCACGTCATCGTGCCCTCGCACCATCGCGTCAGTTCGGCGAAGCTCCTGGCCGACCTCCTGGGGGTGGCCTGGGAGGAGTCGCGCGGCGAGTTCACGCCGGTCTACGTCAACGAGTCGCTGACCCTCGACTTCGCCGAACGCGACCAGTTCCAGCGCTACCATCTGTGCTTCCGCGTCAGCGACGCCGACTTCGACGCGATCTTCGGGCGGATCCAGTCCGCCGGCCTGGCGTACCGGAGCCGGCCGCGAGGCGAGAACGACATGCTGATCAACCGTCGGCTCGGTGGCAAGAACGTCTACTGGGAAGACGGCGACGGCCACCTCTGGGAGATTCTCACCGTCAGCTATGCTCGCGCGGAGTCTCCTTCGGCCGCGGTCGCCGGTTAGCGTTTGGGGCGGGACGCCGGTCGCCCGCTGGGGTGCTCGTGAGTGCGATCATCGCTCTCAGCGAGTCGACGTGCGTGGGTCGAGGAGGTCGCGGAGGGCGTCGCCGACCAGATTGAGGGCCAGGACGATGACGAAGATCGCGAGGCCGGGGAGCAGGACCACATGGGGGCTCAGGACGACGAACTGACGGCCGGTCGCGAGCATGCTGCCCCAGTCGGCGGTCGGCGGCTGGGTGCCGAGACCGAGAAACGACAGTCCGGCCGTCGCCAGGATCTTGGCGCCGACGTCGAGGCTGAAGGCCACGATCACCGGCGAGAGCAGATGCGGCAGGATGTGGCGGCCGAGGATCAGCGGGTCGTTCGCGCCGAGCGCGCGGGCGGCCTCCACGAACTCGCGCTCGCGCAGTGAGAGGACGACGCTGCGTACGAGGCGCGTGTAGATCGGGAAGCCCACGATCGCGATCGCGATCATCGCGTTGCGCAGACCCGGCCCGAGGCCCGCCACGATCGCGATGGCCAGCAAGATGTACGGAAACGCCATCAGGATGTCGGTGAGCCGCATCACCACCGTCTCGATCCATCCCGTGTAGAAGCCGCCGAGAATCCCGAGCGTCACGCCGATCGCCATCGCAGCGGCCGCCGTGGCCACGCCGGCCAGCAGGGACACGCGCGCGCCCCAGATCAGACGCGCCAGGAGGTCGCGGCCGAACTCGTCGGTGCCCAGCCGGTGACCCGGCGTGAGCGGCGGCTGCAGGCGGTTCGGCGTGTCCACGGTGTCCGGATCGAGCAGCGGGAGCCAGGGCGCGAGCAGCGCGGCCAGCGCCGCGGCGAGCAGGACGAGTGCTGCGACGACCGCGAGGCGGTCGCGGCGCGCGAGCCGGCCGATCCCGCGCCGAAAGCGCGACACCTCCGCGGCGCCCACGATCGGCTCGCCGACCCCCGCCACGCGGATGCTCACCGTCCGGCCCTCACTCGTAGCGGATGCGCGGATCGAGCCACGCGTAGAGCAGATCCACGACCAGGTTGATGACGACGAAGCTCAGCGCCACGACCAGCACGCACCCCTGCACCAGCGGGAAGTCGCGCGCGAGGATTCCCTGCACCATCAAGGTGCCCACGCCCGGCCAGGCGAACACCGTCTCGGTCAGCACCGCTCCACCCAGGAGATAGCCGGCCTGAACGCCGACAACGGTGACGATCGGGATCAGCGCGTTCTTGAGTCCATGGCGCAGCACGACCGCGCGCTCGACGACGCCCTTCGCCCGCGCGGTCCGGATGTAGTCCTGGCCGAGCGTCTCGAGCATGGTGCTGCGCGTGAGGCGCGCGATGATCGTGACCGAGGCCGCCGCGAGCGTGACTGCCGGCAGCGCCAGGTGCAGGAGCAAATCTTGAAGACCGCCCCCGCCGTATGGCGCGAACATGCCCGAGGCCGGCAGCCAGCCGAGCCAGAGCGCGAAGATCACCATCAGCACGATGCCGAGCCAGAAGACCGGCATGCTCGCGCCGAACAGCGAGGCCACCGCGCTCAGCCGATCGAGCAGCGAGTTCGGCCGGATGGCGGAGACGATCCCGAGCGCCAGGCCAACGACCGTGGAGAGCGCGAGCCCCGCGCCGGTCAGCACGAGCGTCGCCTTGAAGCGCCCGAGCACCTCGGGCAGCACCGGACGCTTCATCCAGATCGACCGCCCGAGATCCCCGCGCACGACGAGGCCGAGCCAGTGGACGTACTGGACGTAGAGCGGCTCGGTCAGACCGAGCTCGGCGCGCAGGCGCTCGAGATCCGCCTGGGTGGCCTGGGAGCCGAGCATGATCTCGGCCGGGTCGCCCGGCGAGAGGTGCAGCACCATGAAGATGATGATCGAGACGCCGACCAGGACCGGGACGAGCAAGAGCAGACGGCGGACGACATAGCGCCTCACCGCCCGGAGCGCCTCACTTCAACGAGATCGTCTCGACACGAAGGTCGAAAACGGGTCGACGACCTCGACGGCCTTCACGTTGCCGAAGTTGTAGTTGGCGAACGGGTACTTGCCGAGCTTGTTGGCCGGATGCTCGGGATCGATCTGCCGCTCGATCGAGAATTTCACCGCCTCGGCGTTGAACGGCGTGCCGTCGTGGAAGGTGATGCCGCGCCGCAGCTTGAAGGTGTAGCGCAGGCCGTCCCTCGAGATCGTCCACGACTCGGCCAGACCCGGGACGATCTGCGTGCTCTCGTCGGGAAACGTCACGAGCATCTCGACGATGCGGCGGCCGACGCGGTTCGAGTTGATGTCGGTCACCTGCGCCGGGTCGAGGTTCACGGGCTCGGCCACGAGGCCGACGACGAGCGTGCCGGCCGGCTGCGCGGAGACCGGGATCGCCGCGCCGAGGAGACCGACGATCGTGGCCACGACCGCTCGCACCAACGCACCAGCTCTCATCGAGCGCCTCCGTTCGGACGAGTCGCGCGTCGCGCGCGCCGCCAACTTATACGATCGGGCGAGACCGCGCAAGGCGACGAGCCGCGTGCGACGTCTGCTAGAATCCGCGACGGAGAGCTCCGTGCCCCGATTCAACGAGTTCTACCTGAACCTGAACCAGAGCTACCTCTTCGCCGAGATCCGGCGACGGACGAAGGTCTTCACCGATGCCCACCCCGACGTCCGGCTGGTCGATCTGGGCGTGGGCGACGTGACGCAGCCGCTGCCTCCGGCCGTCGTTCGCGCCATCCACGACGCCGCGGACGACATGGCGCGCCGGGAGACCTTCAAGGGCTACGGGCCCTACGTCGGCTACGAGTTCCTGCGCGCCGAGATCGCGACCCACGACTTCGGCTCGCGCGGGGTGAAGATCGCCGTCGACGAGGTCTTCGTGAGCGACGGCGGCAAGAGCGACAGCGCGAACCTCCAGGAGATCTTTGCCCAGGACTGCGTGGTGGCGCTCATGGATCCCGTGTACCCGGTCTACGCCGACAGTAACGTGGTGGCCGGGCGCAGCGGGCGCGCCGACGACAGCGGGCGCTACGCGGGCATCGTCTATCTGCCGTGCACCGCCGAGAACCACTTCCAGCCGGCGCTCCCCGACCGGCACGTCGATCTGATCTACCTCTGCTATCCGAACAATCCCACCGGCGCGATCGTGACCCGCGACGCGCTGACCCGCTGGGTCGAGTACGCGCGCGCCGAGGACGCGGTGATCCTCTACGACGCCGCCTACGAAGCCTACATTCGCGACTCGGATGTCCCCCACTCGATCTACGAGATCGACGGTGCGCGCGAGGTGGCGATCGAGTGCCGCAGCTTCTCGAAGAACGCCGGCTTCACGGGCATGCGCCTGGCCTACACGATCGTGCCGAAGGAGCTGCGGGGGCGCGCCGCGGACGGCCGGACCACGAGCCTCAATACCCTCTGGACGCGTCGTACGGCGATGAAGTCCAACGGCCCACCCTACATCATCCAGAAGGCGGCCGCCGCCGTGTACACGCCCGAAGGTCAGAAGCAGGTGCGGGGGCTGATCGACTTCTACATGGAGAACGCGCGGATCATCGGCGCCGGACTCGCGGCCGCCGGCTTTGCCGTCTACGGCGGAAAGAACGCGCCCTACATCTGGGTGCGGACGCCGCAGTCGGTGGGATCCTGGGATTTCTTCGATCGGGTCCTCGAGCGGGCCAACGTGGTCGGGGCGCCCGGCGCGGGGTTCGGACCGAGCGGCGAAGGCTACTTCCGGCTGACCGCGTTCGGCTCCCGCGCGCAGACCGAAGAGGCGATCGAGCGCATCAAGACTCGGATGTGACGGGGCTGTTCTCGACGGCGGCGGCGGCGCGCGCCGGGCGCGACTTCGCAAGAGTCTCCGCGAGCTGGCTCGCGGTCGGGGGCGCCACCCGGTGCTTGCGCGAGAGCTCGAGGACCGCCTGGTAGAGCTGGGAGTAGCGGACGATCGTGGCCGGCGCGTCGCTCGCCTCGACGTGGCAGAGCGGGTGGGTGAACACGACGATCGACTCCACCCAGCGCAGGACCGAGGCGGCCAGGTCCGGATGGCGCTCGGTGAGGTAATACCGGATCGCGCACGCCGCGGAGTTGACCCGCTGGCCGATGTCCGCCCGCTGCGTTCCGTTCACGGACCAGTTGTTGCCCCAGCAGCGGATCTGCCCGGCGAGCTGGTTGGCCTCGATCACGACGACCCCGCACGGGCCGATCAGCACGTGATCGATCGTGCCGCGGGCGAGCCCCAGGTTGACGTCGTTGACGAGCCAGTAGTCGTCGGGCAGACCGCCCA